>Ga0334722_10007409_pt1 | contig 10635 bp, 12 predicted proteins | sample C3_bottom_MG_FD_207210 | JGI IMG/M metagenome (GOLD analysis project Ga0334722, IMG submission 207210) | Sediment microbial communities from Yellowstone Lake, YNP, Wyoming, USA - C3_bottom | ecosystem: Environmental > Aquatic > Freshwater > Lake > Sediment | place: USA: Wyoming | collected... | reverse complement strand
GGCGTCTTGCGAGCGAAGCGAGTGCCGCCGATCTCGGCGGCGAGCTTCTCGCGGGTAATGGTAAAACCAGCTTTGAGTGAGGCGCCGGGGGGCTTCCGATAGGGTTCTATCTTCCTGTGTAGCGCACTGAATGTTCTTTGTGCCTCTGCCAGTTCTCGATGTAGGTACGTGCAAGCTCCTTCGATCTGAGCACAAGAAGGTTCTCGGCGTTCTTTTCCTCTGCGGCCTTCGTAAAGTTGAAGCTGCCGGTGATGAGCACGGCCTTGTCGATGATCATGACCTTGTTGTGCGCGATCGCGTGGGCCGCGTCGATGTAAGTAGGTATCCCCGCGTGCGCCGCGAAATCCGCTGAACTGTACTTTTCCTTCCGCTGAGACCGGTCAAGGATGATCTGAACATGAACTCCGTGCTTATGCGCGTCAATAAGTGCTTTGGCAATGGGCGCGGATGTGAAGGAATAGGCCTGGACGAGGATCTCTGTCTTGGCCTGGCTGATCGCACTCACGACGGCATCAGTGCATCCGCCTCGCGGACTGAAAAATACTTGGACAGACAAGCTATCACTCGCCGCTAAGGTCGTGAATGCCGATAGAAGCAGTATGATCGTTATGAAAACGCTCTTACGCATCGTGAACCTCCTTTTTTACCTCTTCCCTGTGCCGTGGCCCTGTTTCTACCCTCAAAACCCTCTCTTTTTGTCTTTTTTTCTTCCGTTGTGCTATATAGAGTAGTGGTATAGATTCAATGCAGCGTGAACCTCTTCTCTTTGTACTCCCGCTTGTCGATGGTTCCCTGCTCTTTCAAATCCAGCCAGGAGGGTGATTTCGGCTCCGCTGATGCGAACGGCGAGTAGCCGATAAGGACGAACGCAACGAACGCGATCAGCCCGGCGATGATGTACTCTCCCGGCCTCCCTGTCCTGATCTTCCCGCCGAACAAGGTCAGGCTCTTCGAGTTCTCGTCGAATACCGGAACGCCGGTAACAGTGAGCGCGTCCATCAGAAGGTGCCCGATACATACGCCGAGGATCACGGCCCTCATCTGCGGCTGGTTCCAGGTCAGGAAAAGCGTGATAGACCAGAGGGCAAGCGAATGCGTCAGCCCACGGTGCGCGACCTTGCCCGGCAGCAGCCGTTCGGCGAGGTCCGGCAGGATCGAGCCGAATGCAGCAAGATAGTAGTTGAACCCGAAGAACTTCGCCGTGGCCGTGCCGACGGCAATATGACTGATCCATGTCATAACTTGCGACCTCCCATTCTGATGCCTTGGAATATGTACCTGACAGCTGCAGCAACGAAAAGCAGAGACGACATACCGAGAACAGCGATAATGACGATCAGGATCACGATCAGAAACATAGTGGCGTCGTAGGTGTCCGCCCCCGCGCCAAGACTTTGCATCCTTGCGCCCTTCAACCTCACCTTGAGTTTCGGATTTAACCAGGAAAACTGAGAGCAACCGACAACCGTACCCCTCGCCTTCTGCATCAGTTCAAGCAGCACGATCGTCTTCTTTGAATCTGTGAGTTTCTCCGCATTGTCAACGATGAGATAGTAGGTGTCCGGCAGCGTGCGCATGTAGATGTCAATGCGCTTGTCGATGTCCTTCCCGAAAAGCTTCCACGCCTTGACCCAGGTGGCCATAGGCTCCAGAGCATCGATGTAAATTACGTTCTCTCCGGCACGCTTGAGCTGCTCAGCCAGCCGATTGATGAACGAGGTCTTCCCCGTCGACGGCCCACCCTCGACAACAAGGCATTCACCGTCCCGGACAAAATGCCAGGTGTCTTTCCCGTTCTGGTGCTTCCGGAAATAGACATAAACCCGCTGACCGGCGCGGGTGGCCTTTGAGACAATCTTGGGATAGAGCCGCGCGAACATCAGTGCCACCTCTTCGGAAACTCGACTATCTTCGGCCTCTCGCCGTCTATGTCCAAGGACCGAGCTTGAATGGGAAGAATCCCGTAACTCCAAACCGCGACCGGTCGAATCTGACGCAGCATCTCCCGATATCCAGCGAGAAATTTATACAGAACATCACTTGATCGGACATCTGGAGGCGAGAGAGCCACGGTCGAACCGATTGGGATGCCCTGAAAGCAGTACGAAAAGGAACTCTCCCCCGCCCACCCGACAGTTGGAATAACGGTGATGCCGTGCTCTTGCCAGTACCGGCCAAGCCACCGGCTGCGGTAGACGTTCCAGAGGTTGACTGAGTACGGCCAGTCGAGATAGAGAGAAAAGTCAGGAGTAAGGACAACAGGGAATTGAGAGAGTCTTTGAACGTAAACAGATGGTCTGTTCCAGACCCGTTCAAAGCGGTAATCGTCCAGAAAGAAATGACAGGCATGCCTCGGACGTGATCCGATGCTGGTAAATGGGACAAGCTCGTGGACCTCCGGCGCTATCGTTGGCCGAAGCATGGGTATCCCGTAGAGATTGGCGGCTGGGAACAGCGCGTGAGTGTTCAGCGCGTCCCAACCGCCCGGCATATTCGCTTTCCAGTTTTTGCTGCTTCGTGTCGCCATTATTTCCCTCCTCCTCCATTTCCGCTTCCGCCCTTAGGCGCTTTGCCTCCGCGTCCTCCCATTTCATCACCACCTTTCCTTGAGCAACGTCCTGAGTTGTGGCCTTGAGCCCTCGTCCACCATCCCGAGAAGAGAATCGGTCAGGGTGACGGCGTGAGCGTTCGTGATATCGAGCGTCTCCTGCTCCTTCATGAGCACGAGCTTTTCCTTGTACAGCTCCTTCTGATAATCCACTCCCGCGTCAACGCGCTGCTGGAGCCATGCGACATAGGCCGTAAGCTCCTTCATACGAGCTGACTGGTCACGAGCCGTAATCTGCTTCTCGCGGAGTTGATTGAATACGACAAGTGCTGCCTCGCGGATCGATTGGACGGTAGTAAGCATGTCGCGGGTGCGCTCCCGGGCCTCACGGGAGTCCAGGAGCGGGATTGAAAGCGTGATCGCTGCCGTTGTTCCGGCTTGAGTGGTATCGGTCGTCGTTGTGTAATCCGTGGTGTTCTTATCCGTGCCGTTGAAATACTTCTCCGTGAGCGTTCCAGTCACTTTCGCGTTTTGGAGCACCCGCTGAAAGTACCCGGCGTCCGCCACCTCCCGCGCCTGCTGCGCCCTGGCGTTGTGCCTGACGATGAACTCGACAATGGCTACGCCGTCCTCACCGGCAGAGGCAGGGATGACCGGAAACAAGAACAGGATTGCGACAAGGAATGTGAAACATTTTTTCATAAGGCTGGATCTCCTTTTCTAAATGCGCCTTTGCCTTTCGAGCAGGTTCAGCTACGCTCTGTCGACTTTTGGAAAATTCTTCGAGAACGGATGGTCCATGAGATACCAGGTGATCAGCATGATCGCGCTTTCGAGGGAGTAGCATACGATGACCGCGTAGCCTTCTTCCCATAGGAGCTTATGGACACTGGCTTGCTCCGGCGACACTCTCCCGTCCTGGGCTTTCATCTCGATAAACAAGCCGTGTGACCCTCCACGAGCGCAGGGCAGGAAGATGTCGGGGATACCGCGCTTAACTCCCTCGCGCTTGAGCTTCTGTGCCGTTGGCGAGAACCAGCGGCCTTTCTTGTCCTGTCGCTTCTCGCGCTTCCCGCCGTTCGGGATCGCGAACATGAGGGCAAGCTCTGGATAGCATGCGGTCTGGAGCTGCGCCCAGGAGAACAAAGCTGACTGGATGTCGTGTTCCGTGCTGCGCATAGTACGAAGATTCAAACTGTCACCCCCTTTCCACGAAGTGATCGAAAGAACTTTTGCGCCGCTTCCCTATCAGCTGGGGTGTCGTCCGTAGACTGCGGCTTTACCTCCTGCGCCGCTCGCTGCCGCGCTCGGATTTGCGTCTCCCGTTCCAGGTACGGCGTGATATCCTCGTCGCGCATGGCGATCAGGAACGCCGGAGGACTGCGTATCTCGTCTTTGCTGATCTCGCCGAAGCGAAGCTTGGCGAGGAAGAGATAAGCCCGCTCCGTGGGGACCACGTCCGGCACCGTGAGCGTAGGGAAAAAGCGTTTCAAGTCTTTACAAATTGACTCTCTCTCAGGCAAGCTCAAGCGTTGTGTTGAGAGAGAGATTTCTTTAATTTCTTTAAATCTTTCTTTAGGTGCCTCTAACCCCGCGACTTCGTTGCCGATACCGGGTGTTTCGTACTCCTTTTTCGGAGTAGGCCCTACTCCGCTTTGGGAGTAGGTTTTTATCCCTTTTCGGAGTACTCCGCTTTCGGAGTATCCTCTTTTGGAGTAGGGCAACCAGAGGTCGTAATTCTTCTGAACGTGGAAACCGTCCGCGCCGATCACGATGATTAAATGCTCAACGAGCGATCGTATACCCCGGTAGATGTGCCCGTTTTGAAGACCGGTCAGTTCCGAGAACCGCCTGTAGGATATCTGCACGGTCTTTCGCTGCCACCCGTAAGTTTGCCGAATGATCACATCAAGAACCTGACGGGCTTCTCCCGGTATCCGCGTCCTGGCGAGAGCGTCAAGCAGTTCGTTTGCTATTGGCGTGAACCCGTTCTCCTTCTGTGGTGATGCCATGACGCTCCCTGATTAAACGTGTGACGTTTCAAGTTCACCGCTACGGATACGGGCCTCGACCGGAAACGGCATGGACACCTGGGCCTGCTCAAACGATGCTTCGAGCACTTCGCCCTGCATCTTGATGAGTTCGAATACGCGCTCCTTTCCCGCCCGGTCTCCTGCGATAAACTCCAGGGTCAGCGAAACCTTGAGGTCCGAATCCACGACAACCTTCTTGAGGTTCACAATCTGCTTCACGATCATCCTTTACCCTCCTTTGTTTTGTTAGATATTCCTAACATTACGGGCAATAAAATAGCCCTTTTAACTGCAAGGGCATACGTGCATTATGTACTTACGTGAGGAAATACGCCTACAGAAACGCTATCCCTGTCTTTTTCAGAAACTATGCATCCGGTAGTTAGATATACCTTACAGGAAAATAACTTGCATGTCAAGCTTCTTGTACGGTATAATGAACACATGTTGAAGGTAGGCGAATATCTCAAGAAGCAGCGCGAGCAGAACGATATGTCCCTGCGGGACGCGGGCGCTGCTGCCGGGCTTTCGCATGTTCACGTCAAGGAAATCGAGGACGGCGTGACATCCCCTTCGTTCGAAAAGGTCATGAAGATCCTGAAAGCCTATCATGCGGATGTTCAGAAATTCCTGCGCGAAACCGGATATCTCCAGCCGAACGTCGAACCGGCCAATCTCGGAACACTGAGAAAGATCCCGATCATCTCCTGGGTGACGGCGGGCAAATGGGAAGAGGTCAGCGACTTCTTCCAGCCCGGCGACGCGGAGGACTGGACCGAAACCGATGTGAAGGGGGAACACGTATTCGCGCTGAGGGTGAAAGGCGATTCAATGGAGCCAGAGTTTTACGAGGGCGACATCATCATCGTAAACCCGCACGTGCGTGAATCTTCAGGAGATTATGTGGTCGTCAAAAATGATGAAGAGGAAGCCCTGTTAAAACAGCTCAAGAAATACGGAAAGCAGAGAATCCTTCATCCGCTCAACCCGAAGTATGCTGACATAGAGCTGTCGGACAAAAAGGAGTACCGCATTATCGGAAGGATCGTCAAAAAAGAAAAACGATATTGAACGTCGGGATGCTAAATCCGAAAGACACGAACATTGTTTTGAAAAAGGACATGGGGTTTCGGATTATGGCGTCGTGATAGAGAAGATAAAGGTATAGATAGCGACTCACACCGGAAGGATTTGATCCACCTCTTCACCAAAAAAAGTAATCAGCTCTTTTCTGTACGTAACGAGTAGCCACCGTGTAAATTCTATGATTGCTGTTTCGACTGCAAAGGATAGCAATGCATTCGGCAATACCCTCCGAAAAACGATAACAAAAAATACTCTTTCGAATTTATACTCCCTGTAAATTACGTAAATTTCTTTCGCAACTTCAAAATCACCCTTTACTGAAAATGCAAGTTCAATGAAGGAAAACCAATCTGTCCTATCCTGAGAAAACATATCCTGGCTACGTGGTGTCCGGGACGTCCTCAACAATAAGGCCGCATTGGCCTTCTTGACACGTTTGACAGTGCTTGACGATATAATAAAAGAGACCGGACTATCCAACATCTTATGATAGAATTCAATTTTATAGTCACTTGCTGGAAGATTACTATCGATCACACTCTTTTCAAAATTGAAAATGAAATTACCTTGTTTATTGGTATTTACAACGATTAGTTCCATAAATTTTCCTGAGGATGATACGACGATATTAATAGCTCGTTCTCCATCCTCCAAGTGCCGCTGCTGAACGTTCTCGTGTATTGTTTCTGAATTCGTGACCACCCTTTCTTTTTTCAAATATTTAGATTGATCAGGCTTAAAAGCTGCCATCGCACCTGCGATACCCGTTGCGAGTAACGCAAAGGGCCAAAAGAAGATGTAGTAGAATATCATGATCGGCTGTTCAACAAATGTGTCCGAAAAGCCAGCAGCATTAGCGCTGTATTTATCAATATATGTTTCCTGAACTCTATATGTTTTATAACTGTCTACGCGAACAGATTGCCCCTCAAATAATGTAAATTCTTTTTGTGGATTGATCGGCAGTCTGTAGACTGGTGGCAATGGTTGTGTAATCGTTTTTTCGACTGTTTTTGGACTTGACGCACAACCGAGTGTAAAGAGGGGAAGCAAAAGAAAGGCTCGTCTACCTATTTTAGAGCGGCAGATATCAATGATATCTCGGTCTTCTTTGCAGGTATTTTTTCCAGACATTGAATCCAACTGTTATTGAAAGTTCGCATTAAGACTTGTGCCCAACACAGTAATACCAACCCCGTACAAATCCACAGCGTGAAAACCCGTAACGCTAAAATCGGAAACCACCGGATTATGCCCCGCGCTGATATCGCAATTCACTGTGACAAACTCACCAACAGCGAAACCATTCGGATTAGCGACGTGGATAATAACCTGTGCGGCATTGGACGCAGATACATAAGTCGATAGTGTGTTTGTATTTGCGCCCACAGCAACACCAGATGCTGCGACCTTTCCCGCATTCGTGACCAAAACTGCAGGATTACCGCTATCCGGAGAAGAAGCAACGGCCACACCAGCGGGAAGATTCAGCGTTACATCAACTCCGCCGATCTGCGTTCCTGCAGGTAGCGACCCACTTGTCGATATCTTGACCACAGCTGTCGTCGGTTGAGGAGTGTTGTTCCCGCCACCAGTGCTCCCGCCTCCGCCCCCGCCACCACCGCATGCAGTGACGAATAGTGTTGAAATTAAAGCCAAACACGCAAGAAGTCTTTTACAATTCATGAATTATCCTCCGCATATGCCAGCCAAGCACAATAAACAGCCATCGAACCACGTTTGCTGATTACTGGATTTTACCAAGTAATCAAGCCCACTGCTCTTCTCAATATTACCACTACGTCGCCGATATCTATTCTCCCGTCAGGTTGCGGCACGCCATTTACAATAGGTGCAACGTCGCCATAAGCTAAATCATTTGCTGTTGGCGCAACAAGCCCGGCAGCAATACGAAGAGCACGCAAGGCATCCGATGTATCTATAACATGATCGCCGTTAAGATCGCCTGAACGTGTTTGCTTGACGAGATGTCCTGGTGCATATGCATAGTTGATTGTGGTTCCATCGTCAATCTTGGCATAAACATAGTAGGTGCCATCCTGCAAACTCGTGATACTCCAAGCGTAACTGCTGGTCGGGTCGCTCTTATGCAGACCGGTCACGATCTGTGTCCCATTATGGCCGCTGCCAGTGGTGTCATAGTAGAGTGTAATGATCGGATCGCTGTCCGGATCAGCCGCTGTCCATGTAATGTTGACCGTTGAAGTGCCTGTAATATCCATCGTTGCTGCTGGTGCCGTAACCGTGATTGTCGGCGGATCATTAGTCCCATTGTTGTTCACGAAGAATGAACTTGTTGCCAGCCAACCGCCGGCCAATCCGTGAACATCAACAGCCCTTGCCCGCCAATAGTAATTGGTATTGTCCGACAGTGCCGTTGAAAGGGTCCAACTGGTGGTAGCTCCGATCGTTCCCGTAACTTTACTTGTAAGGCCGCTGTCACTATAGACCTCATATTCATAGGTGATCGAATCGTTGTCAATATCCGTGGCAGCATTAACGGAGAGAGTCGGGGCAAGAACCGTTACCTGACTATTATTTGCTGGGTTGCTCAATGTCGGCACAGACGGTGCATCGTTCGCTATGTTCACGAAGAACTGGCCGGTCGTCATCCAAGGGCTGTCAGCCAGGCCGTCATTGGCTTTAGCACGCCAGTAATAGGTCGTGTTGTCTGCGAGTGCTGCCGGCGACCAGTTTGTTGTTCCCGCGCCTTCAGCGGTCAGACCTGATGTTTGCTTGCCTGCGCTATTAAATGTATTGACTGTGTCTATTTCAAATGTGTAAGAAAGAGTATCGTGATCTATATCAGTTGAATTTGTGACAACAAGTGTCGGTGCAATATTCGTCACTTCGCTGCTATTCGTCGGGCTGCCAAGAACCGGAGCCGTTGGTGCGTTATTCGTTGCATTCACGAAGAATGATGCGCCTACCCAATTACTCGCAGCTCCATGGTTGTCAACAGCTCTTGACCGCCAATAGTATGGAGCATCCTCTGACAGAGCAGAAGTTATTGCCCACGACGTGGTCCCGCCTGTGCCCGCCGATTTGCTGACGACACTTGCTACGATGTTCGAGAAACCACCGTCCGAAGCTACATCAAAATCGTATGTGACAGTATCGTTCTTATCCAAATCCACGGCATTTGTGACACTCAATGTCGGCGTCAATGACGGCACATGGCTGTTATTCGCTGGCGAGCTTATGCCGGGGTCTGTCGGTGCATCGTTAGCCGTGTTAATAAAGAAATTTGCTGTGGCCATCCAGTTGCTGTTCATATGACCGTCAGTTGATTGCACGCGCCAGAAGTAGGCTATATTATCATTGAGTGGGGTACTTACCAGCCAACTCGTACCCTGATTCGTGGTACTCGTAACAAGCGTCGTAAGGCCGCTGTCCGAATACACCTCATAGTTATAAGTAACAACATCACCGTCCGGATCAGACGAAATGTTCACCGCAAGTGTCGGCATGGTCGTGGTCACTTCACTGTTCAATGCCGGCGAATTCGCGACGGGAGTTGCAGGCGCACTATTGGCAAATGTGGCAGTTATCGTGCAAACATCTGTTATAGTTCCGGTTGTAAAGCTGTTACCGGATAAGGATCCGCCGCAACCGCTAACCGTTGCAATGTGATAACCGGCATCTGGTGTTACTGCGCACGTCGATATAGTTCCATGGTCAACTGGATTAGGTGTGCAAACGACCGTCCCATTTGAAGCTACCGTACTGATGGCATACTTCTTCAAACTAAATGTCGCCCATATTCCATAACCCGCTTTGCTGATAGTGAAATACGGTGTTTCAATCATTGTTGAACTAATATCGCCGGACCAGTTATCGAAATTGTAGCCGGCATCCGGGATAGCCTTTACTTTTACCGAGGTACCAGCAACCATCCAGTCTTCAAACAGGGCTCCGGTAATCGTTTGATATAAAACGTTGCCAGTTTTGTATAATTCAACAGTGCCGCCCGTGCTACCTGGTATTTTATATACTCCCATCTGGTAATAGTGAGGATAGTTTGCCGTATATGTAGCGTAAGTACTTGGGATTGAAATTGTCTGCCCCACTGCTGACACACCATTGCTCCAGCCACTGAATACATACCGCTCGTAGGCACTTATATTGACTGTAGGTGTTGTGACACTGACGATATAATTCTGCCCAGGATACATATCAAAGGTGGTCGCTGTCGCATAACCAGTCCCGTTCACCGAATACCCATAACCTGCCGGGGAGGTGGCTATTGTTACCCTTTGCGCAAACACCGCCGTGATGGTCTTGGGTGAATCCATAGTAACATTTAGTGGATTCGTTGTACTTGTGGTGCCACAGAGAGTGCCGTTTGTGCATTGAATTTGCCAGTTCTTGAACACCCAACCGGTAGTCGGAGTCGCGGTTAATTTAACGACAGTACTTGTGGTATACCAAGGCCCTACTTTGTCGAGTGATATTAGCCCACCACTAGTATCATTCGGTGTTGTTATGAGATTATACTGCTTATCATAAACAGAAGTATATGTTGCATTACCAAAATCAGGCGGAGCGATTGATCTGACAGCGGTAGTCGAAGCATTGTCAGCCCAATGGTTAAACATATAGCGTATTGATGTATTATTAGAATCGGTTGTTGTATTCATGGAAAACAGATGACTTGACGTATCATCTATTGCATAGAAAATGGTTTGTGGTGTCAATTTAGATATGCCGTCATACGTAAAACGGGCAAATATTTCACTGTTATCATTCAGCCGGCTTTCTATAGTAATATTCGGTTTTTCTATATAAATAAAGCTTATCGTAGGTGGTGTAGATGAACCAGCACCATAAAAAATTGTTTTGGCTCAGCGTGAACTGGACTTTTAGCCGATTTGAGTTACACTACTCGAACGGAGGAAAAGTCCATGAAAAAGAAGAAACGCCACAACTACACGCCCGAAGAAAAGG
>Ga0334722_10007408_pt1 | contig 10636 bp, 16 predicted proteins | sample C3_bottom_MG_FD_207210 | JGI IMG/M metagenome (GOLD analysis project Ga0334722, IMG submission 207210) | Sediment microbial communities from Yellowstone Lake, YNP, Wyoming, USA - C3_bottom | ecosystem: Environmental > Aquatic > Freshwater > Lake > Sediment | place: USA: Wyoming | collected... | reverse complement strand
GGTTATTGATAAACAAACAGATCTTTATGATTTTTTTACTTCAATAAGTTACGGTTTTAGATTGTATAAATATAAGGATTAATATTGAAATAACTATAAAGTGGTTACATCAGAAATATTTTTAAAGAATTAATCACTATAACTTTCATGAGTGAAATGTCAAGTTCAGAGCATAGAACGATTTCATATTCTGTTTTAGAAAGAAACAGCATTACTATAGACCCAATTCTAAAAAATTTTTTTGCAAGTGAAGGTTTAGCTCTTGAACTATGGCAAAATAATCCAAATGAAAAATATTCTTTAGATTTACACATCCCTCTTTTAACATCTCGTAAAGCAATTCATAGAATTGAAGAATTTGAAGATGAAGGTTTAGGAAGAGAAGCTTACGAAAAAATTTTGGATGAAATAAATAATGGTGGGAAAATTGAATTAAGTTTTACTCCTCGTTTAATTAATCGTGATGGAAAATTAACTGAGCTTACCAAGGAAATTCCAAAAATAGATTTCTATAAGGGAGATTCAACAGGAGAATAATTTTAAAGACTCATTAATTTGATGTTCGTATCTGTTGATGCGAAATTTTTTGCTGCAATAACTTTGCATCCAACTTCTTCTGCTGAGATTATCACGGGCATTGTTGCAATTCCATCCATTACAATTGCAGTTACCTTTGTTCTTGAACGTTTTAATGTGCTTGTTAAAATTTTTACAGAAACACTTTTCATTTCATTTAATCTGCTATCAAGCAAAACTGCTTTTCCGCTTCCTTCATTTTCTTTTGAGATTTTTTTTAATTTTTCTTTGTCTTCTGCAGTTAATTCAAATTCTTTTTCTTCTTTTTTTTCGGGTTCTTTATTTTCTTGAGGATATCTTTCTGGGGAATATGATTTGCTATACTCTCTTTTTCTATCTGAAAAATTGGAAAAAAAGTCCTTTACGGGGACTCTTTTTCTTAAATTCATTAAAATTTCTTTGCCAGCTAACTCTTCAACTTCTTTTCCGTCTGGAGCTGTGGCGATATATGTTACATTTGCATTTTCAACAACGTTTTGAGCGATGAGTTTTCCTCCTCTGTCTCCGTCGACAAATAGAGTTATTTCCTTATCTTTGCTCAATTCCTTGATTTCATCAGGAAGTTTTGTTCCGTTCATTCCGATAACATTGTTAACACCATTTCTCAATAAGTTTACAACATCTGCTCTTCCTTCAACGACAATCAATTCTTTTCCCGAAATATCTCCGCATGGAAGTTTGTTTTCTCCATATTCTTTGATTCCTGCAATTCTTGCTGAATCTTTGATCTCTGCGGAAATTTCTCTTGAATCAGTTGTGCCGTGAATTTCTTGCATAAGTTTTTTTGCTCTTTCAACAATGTAATCTCTCTTGCTGCCTCTGACATCCTCGATTCTTTCGACTGTTATCTGAGAATCACATGGGCCTATTCTTTCAATAGTCTCAATTGCAGCAGCGATTAAAGTTGTTTCAGATTGGTCTAAAGCTGTCGGTATTTTTACAGCACCGATAGTATTTTTTCCTTCTTTGTGCAAATCAACTTCGATTCTTCCGATTTTTCCTTCCTTTTGCAATTCTCTCATCTCGAGTTCTGCTCCTAAAAGACCTTCTGTTTGACCGAAGATAGCTCCGATTACGTCGGGTTTTTCCAAAGCACCCTCTGCTGAAAAAGTTGCATGTATCATATATTTTATTGATACGGGACTTATTTTTGCCATTTTTTATTTGTATTGTTTAATTGTTTGAAATCGTATGATTTCTCAGAAATATCTACAGATTTGAAAATCTCCTCTGCGTTTACTTTTCCGTCAAAATTGAACAGGAAATGTGAATGTGAATGTGATAGTAATCTATGATTCAATAGATATTTCTATAAAATTAATATCAGAAAGGGATTTTTAAATGTTCTTATGTGGGTTCTTTGAAGAGAAGGGCGGGAGAACCGCAGAACCCGAACCTAACATGGTAGAAAACCTAAGGGAGAAAGGAGTTCTTTAAAAATTTAGATTATGCAACTTTCCCAGTTACAATTTCTGCAATATATTCTGGCCCTTCATCAGGATATTTAAAATTGTGTTTTATAGAAGAAACCTCTTTGCATTTTGGACATTCTGTTTTGGAGGTATAACTTCCATTCCAAGACGGAAATTTTTCTTTAACAATATATTTTTTTCCGCAAGAACAATATACTTTTAATTTTACTTTTGGTTTTGCTTTAAAAGTGAAACTAAATTCTTTTTCTAGAATTTTTTCAATTGCCATGTTATATTCCCAGTTTTTTTCTCATATCCATAAACTCTTTTATCATTCCTGTTTCTTTGTAAAGAGTTAGGAGCTTTCTATTTATTGTTTCTTTTTCAACGTCAAGAAGATTCATTGTAAGAAGTTTTTGATAAGTTTGTATTGCTCTTGCCCTTCTTTTTTCTTTTTCATAACTCTGTGCCTGATTCAGATAAAAATCTTTTATTGATGAATTTATTTTCGCTTTTTCTCCTAGCTTTGCTTCGCTTGAAAGATTTTTCATTGATAAATCTGCTTTGTCAAAAAATCCAGATTTGATGTAGCATTCTGTTGCTTTTGTTCTGTAATTAACTTTATCTTGCGGGGTTAATGAAAGTTCTATTAATCTATCGTAAACTGCAGCAGCGTCGGCAAACATGCTTCTTCTCTCGTAAACCGCAACTAATTTCAGGTAAACAAATCTTTTTATGTCGAGAGGAAGATTTTCTTTTAGAAATCGAGTCATATTATCGATAAGAACATAATCTCCTTTACCCGTTAGTTCTTTTTCAATCTCAACTTTGGTCATCTCTTTTCTTAGCATAAAAAATTTACATAGAATTAGTATTTAAGCATTATTGTATAAATTTTATCTATATTAAATAAAATATTATTCTATCTTGATAATTTTTTTCTGAGAGTTTTGAAAATATCGTCGAGGTTCGCAAAATCACTGATGCTGTTTACAGGAACTTCAAAATGAATGTTCTTTCCTGTAATTGAAACAACGAATAAACTTTCTCTTTTTTCTTCTTCCATAAAATAATTATAAAATTAGAGTTTAAAAGTTTTTATGCGAAAAAATAGATAATTAATTATCAAGCAAATTCATATTCGCTATCTGAACCATCTCTTTTGTCTCTTATCTCTTGCATTACTATTTTTGTCCAGCACAAATGTTGATTGAAATAATCATATTGTTGTTTGAAATATTTATTAACTTCATCTCCTTTTTTTAAATCTTGAATGCGTTGAGAACAATATACTCCTGCAGTAAAATCAAGTTTAGCTAATTTTTTTAATTTTTTTATTAGAGGATTATATTCTTCTTCATGCTGAAACATCGACATTTCTTTAAATTCCTCTTTGCATTCTTGAATTAGTTTATTGTGTTCTTCAGAATTTGGAATTGTAATTTCTTCTATATGAATATGTTTTGCATATTCTTTTATTTTTTTTATTTTTCTAAATTTCCCGAATAATTTTCTTAATAGTCCCATGTTAATTTGTTTTAATTTTCATTTATAAATTTATTCAGAATATAATTTCCGAGCAGTTTGAATATCTATCCAATCCGTGTTCATCTCAGTATAGGCGTTTCTTACTCTATTTATTTTTTCTTTAAGTTGTTTTTTTTGAAAGGGATTATTTGTATCTATCATTCTTTTTTCCAATTCGCAGAGATGCTCAGAGTAGAATGTCATCGCTTCAAGATATAAAGCAGATAATATTCCTTCCCGTTCATCTGCCAAAGGAAAATTTTTCTGCCAAATTGCAACTTGGAAATTTATTTTTGCTACATGAATGCTTTCTCCTTTATCTTTTTCCCAAACTTCTTTACTAAGGTCCATTATTTTTTTCCATTCTTTTAGTAATGAACTTAATTCTTTGTGAATTTCTCTTTTTTCTTCAAGAGATTCTTTTTTGTCTATTAATTCAGAATAATAAACAAATTCGTTCATATAAAGAATAGATAATTCATCAAATTTTAAACTCGCAGAAGAATACTTTTCTTTCAAAATAGAATTAAATAGAATCTGAGTTAATTGATTAATTTCTCTTCTATGGCCATTTGTCATAGAGTTTTCACTAACTTGTAATTTATAAGAATTTGTGTATAAGAATAATAATTATACTTTCTGTTTTACAATCTCAGTGCAAAGTCCTGCTGCAACTGTCTGTCCTGCGTCTCTTACAGCGAATTTTGACATGTAAGGATTGTCTTTCTGAGTTTCAAGGCACAAGTTTCCTTGTGGTTTTATTCTTACTCTTGCAGTGTCTCCATTCTTCAAAAAGTCTGGATTTGCTTCTGTAACTTCCATTGTTGCAGGGTTAATCTTAGCGATTAATTCTACAAATTGACATGGAACTTGAGCTGTGTGAATGTGGAATACTGGAGTGTAACCTTTAGCCAATACTGTTGGGTGATTTATTACTGTAATTATTCCAATGAATTCATCTACTACTGGGATTGGTTTAGCTGCATCACAGATAACATCTCCTCTTGCAAGGTCTTTCTTTCCAACTCCTCTAACGTTTACTCCAACATTATCTCCAGCTAATGCTTCTTGCATAGCTTCGTGGTGCATTTCAATTGTTTTAATTTCTCCAGCAACTCCTTTTCCAGTTCTTCCTGGTAATACTATAACTTTTTGTCCAACTTTCATAATTCCTGTTTCAACTTTTCCAACTGGAACAGTTCCAATTCCTGTAATTTCATAAACATCTTGAACTGGCATTCTCATTGGAAGATTAGTTGGTAATTCTGGAGCAGGGAATAAGTCGATTTGTTCAATTATTGTTGGTCCTTTATACCAACTCATTTTATCAGATCTCTTAGCAACATTATCTCCTTGCTGTCCTGAAGCAGCGATGAAGCTTGTTTTTTCAACATTAATTCCAACAGTTTTCAATAAAGCAGAAACATCTTCTTTTACTTTGTTGTATTTTGCTTCTTCATAACCAACTGAGTCCATCTTATTAATTATAACTGCAATGTTTCTTACTCCCATTGTTCTTAATAGCCATAAGTGTTCTTTTGTTTGTGGTTCTACTCCTGTTGTAGCAGCAACTACAAGGAAAGCAGCATCAGCTTGTGAAGCTCCTGTAATCATGTTCTTAACGAAGTCTCTGTGACCTGGTGCATCAATGATTGTAACTTGGAATTTTTGAGTCATAATTTTCTTATAAGCTAAATCGATTGTAACTCCTCTCTCTCTTTCTTCTTTAACTCTATCCATAACGTATGCAAATTCAAAACCAGCTTTTCCTAATTTTTCAGCTTCTTCTTTCAATTTCTTCATTTCTTGTTCAGAAACAATTCCAGAATCGAACATAAGTCTTCCAACTGTAGTTGACTTTCCAGCGTCAACGTGTCCTACGAAGACAACATTCATATTTGGTTTTTCTTTTGCCATAAATAGTTTTAAGAAAAATAGTTTTTAAATGTTTTGGTAATTGAAAAATTTATATTATTGTCCTCGGGTATAACTATTTTTAAAAATAAGAAAGATATTTTTTATTTATGAGATTAACAGAAAAAGAAAAAACTGATTACAAAAGAATTGGACAGGAATATAAAATTTTGGTTGAAGCAAATAATCCGACGATTTCAGTTTTACGACGACATCCAGAATTACGAGGACATCTTGAAGAACTTGAAAAAAAACTTTTGGATTCAATGCCGAAAACTCCGAATGGAAAATTACCTTGTTATGAGTGTGGGCTTAGAAGTATGGAATATATTAAAGATAAAAAAGAATATGCAATTTATGAATGTGAGATTTGCGGTAAAAAAATTGCAGATGAAATAAAAAAATTATAAATTTTAAAAATTATTTATTCTCGACGATTTGATAATTATTGATTCTCAGCTAAACCTTTTCTTGCTCTAACTTTTTTGATTACTTCTTCTGTTAAAGAACGTGGAACTTTTTCAAACAACTGATCCGCAAGAGATGAAACTCCTCTTCCTTCTGTTGCAGAACGCAAATCATTACTCCATCCAATCATTTCAGCGACGGGAATCTTTGCTCTTACTTCGGTTCCTGCCCCTTCTTGTTTAACTTCTAATAATTGTCCTCTCTTGCCTCCAATTAATTTAGTAATTGTTCCCAAGAATCTATCCGGAAGTTCAATCACGTGAATTTGAACTGGTTCAAGCAAACATGCATCTCCACCTTTCATTGCTTCTGTCATTGCTTCTCTTACTGCAGGATAAACTTGTGCAGGACCTCTGTGAATAGCGTCTTCGTGAAGTTTAATATCACTTAAAGAAATTTTCATTTTTGTGCAGGGTTCTCTCGCTAATGGGCCTTTATCAATAACCATCTCAAATGCATCTAAAACCATATCTATAACTTCACCAATATGAACTTCTCCTTTTGTTTTATCAAAGAAAACATTTCCTTTGTAGATATCTCTAATTCCTTTTACGGTTTCATTATCCCATTCTGGAAATCTTGAGAATTTTGTTGCAAGTTCTCCACTTTTTTTCTTAACTCTTCCCTCGGGAATTTCTCCTTCTTTGATTGCTGCATAAACATCATCTTCTAAAGGTTCAACTGAAATAAAGAAACTATTATGCTTGTTTGGACTTCTTCCCTCGACGGAATCTGATTCTTTGTTGACTGTTTCTCTGTAAACAACAATTGGTGCAGATGTTTTTACGTCAAGACCTTTTTCTGTTTTGATTCTGTTTTCAATAATTTCCAAATGAAGTTCTCCCATTCCTGAAATTAAACTTTCTCCTGTTTGTTCATTAATTTCAACTTTTACTGACGGGTCTTCTTTTGCAACTTGTTTTAATATTTCTACAAGTTTTGGCAAGTCCATCATTTTTTTAACTTCAATAGATTTTGTAACTACTGGTTCAAAAATATGTTTCAATTCTTCGAAAGGTGTTTCAGGAACTTCTGTTACTGTTTCTCCTGCTTCTCCTGTTACTCCAGAAATTGCTAAAACATTTCCTGGACCGATTTCATCAATTTGTTCTGGCTTTATTCCGTTGTAAACAAATATCTGCTGAACTTTCTGTTCTTTATTATCGAGATTAAGATGAACGTCCATTCCATTTCTTAATGTTCCAGAGAATAATCTTCCTGCTGAAATTTCTTTTCCAGAACGAGGGTCGATTACAATTCTTGTGATTACAAATGCAACTTTTCCTTTTGGATTACAAGTCATTAAATCTTTTCCGAATTCGCTGTCTAAATCTCCTTTCCAAATTTTTGGAATTCTATATTTCTGCGCATCTAAAGGATTAGGCAAATGTTTTACTGCCATATCTAAAAGAACTTCATATAATGGCGCGTGTTTCCAAGTCCAATCTTTTCTTTCCTGATCTGGCATTTCTACTAAAGTGAAAATATCTTTGAAAGTAATTCCATTTTTTTTCATGAATGGAACAGACAATGCCCAATTTTCTTTTGCACTTCCGAATGCAACACTTCCGTCATTAATATTTACTAACCATTTTTCCTTGAACTCGGGCTCGGCAACTTTTGCAATTAAATCATTAAATTCTTGAATTATTTTTACAAATCTTTGTTGCATACTTTCAGGAGTTAATTTCATTTCTTTGATTAATCTATCAACTTTGTTAATAAATAAAACTGGCTGAACTCTTTCTTTTAATGCTTGTTTGATTACTGTTTCTGTCTGGGGCATTATTCCTTCAACAGCACAAACTAAAACGATTGTTCCGTCGATAGCTCTCATAGCTCTTGTAACATTTCCTCCGAAATCAACGTGACCTGGAGTATCAATTAAATTAATTAAATATTCTTCACCTTGAAAATCGTGAACCATTGAAACGTTCGCAGAGTCGACGGTCATTAATCTTTCCTGTTCGTCTGAGTGCTGCCATGTTGCCATTCCCTCGTCGAGGTTTCCTGCATTTTTCGCAGCCATGTATCCTGATGCTGCAAGAAGATTATCTGTTAAAGCTGTTTTACCGTGGTGAATGTGCGCGCTTGTTGCTATGTTTCTGATATTTTTCTGGCTTGAGCTAAGTCTTTCAATTTTCTGAAATTGTGTTTCTTTTTCTGCCATTTTTATATAATTAGTTTTAAGAAAATTAGTTTAAAAAACTTTGGTTAATAATTAATCTTCACTATCTTCAAGATCAGAAACATCCATTATTACCGAATTTGGATTTTTTCTTTCGACTAAAAGACCAGTTTTTATAATCGGTGTGCTCCAAAGTAATTTTTGAAGGCCTGTTTTTATTTCATCGGGCAAATCTAATAATTCATTGTAAATTTGTCTAGAAATTTTTTCAGGAGTTTGGTTTGAATCGTATTGTATTGTCATGCTGTAATTATCGTGCGCTATCAGCCTGTTTTTCCGCTTCATTCTTTTTTCTGTATGCAAAACTTTCTCCGTTGCTTTCTGATGCAAGAATTAATTCTTCTGCAATTCCTTCAGTTAAAGTTTTCTTTTTGTTGAATGATTTATCAGATGCTCCTTGAACAAACCATCTTAATACTAAATTGATTCTTCTTATTGGAGAAACATCAACTGCTTGAGGATATCTTGCTCCTCCGTATTCGATGACGGTAATTTCATCTCGTGGCGCAGAATTTTCAATTGCTTTTACTAAAACTTCAACTGGATTTTTTCCTGTTCTTTTTTCTATTAATTTGAATGCTTCTAAAATTATTTTCATATTTTTTGAATATTTTCCTGATGCTTCGCCTTTTGCTATCTTATGTTTTTTTCCTCTGTGTCCTGCAACTGCAATTCTGTTCATTAATCTTTCAACAACATTTATTTTTACTGCGCCGAATTTCTGAACATTTCTTCCGTGAGAATTAAGAACTAATCTTGATTGCAAATTTATAACTGGTTTTAGTCCAGGGTCTTTTACTTCAATTCCTGAAATATCATACAAGTCAAATAACTTGAATCCGTAATTATTTTTTTCTTCTGCCATTTTAATTTTGTGTTACCATTTTAATTATACCTTCATATTCTTTACGTTCTTGTTCTATTCCTTCTTTTGAAAATCCTGCTATCTTAAGAAGTTGAGATTCAGTTACAAAAGAAGTATATTTTTTTTCGGGATTATTTGGTTCACTAACATCAATTACATCTATATAATCTTCATCGACATTTACCCCTTTAACAACAGCAGGATGATAATCAACATCCCAACCTCCTCTTCCAATTACTTCCCAAACTAAATTTCCAGGTTTTATATTTTCAAGGTATTTTCTTCTTTCAAAATATCCCTGTTCAATTTTTAAAAAATCATTTTTTTTCATTTTATCTTCTACCCTTTTCTATCTTGCCGTGGACTAATCTTTCCAATGGCTGATCATTTACTTGAATAACTTGGAATCTAACTCCAGGAATATCTCCTTTAGAACGTCCTTGTTTTCCACCAATTCTTTGAATTAAAACTTCGTCGTGTTCTTCAATAAATCTTTGAGCGAGATTTCCGGGAATGAATGCAGTTACTGATCTTCCGTTTTTTGTAAGCTGAACTTTGCAGCATTTTCTCATCGCTGAGTTTGGCTGTTTTGCCTCTTTCTGAACTTTTTGTAGAACAATTGCTTTTGCCTGATTTGCACCTTTTAGTGGATCAGCTTTAGCGTATAAATTAAGAGTTTTCGCAATATACTTTTTGTCTTGCCATCTTGCATTCTTTCTATTCTTCATTAATTTTTTTGCACTCTTTAAACCCATAAAATATGTTGAGAAAAATAGTTTTTAAAACTTTGGTTAATGATTTATAGAAAAAAATTAAATTATTTTCAACTCTTTTCCGAAAAAATTCTCGACGATTTTTTCCAATTCAATCAATCTTCTTTTGTCTCTTCCGATTAATGCTGCTTTGCTTTGAATATTTCCTGCAGTAATAATTATTTCATTTCCTTTTATTTCCAAATCTTTGAACATTATTGGTTTCACAATTGTTTGAATAAATCCTCTTGCGTCGTTAATTCCTCTTGGCATTGGGATTATTCTTATTTTTTTCCCGAGAGTTTCACTTAATCTTCTCAAATTTTTTCCCTGCTCTCCGACTGCTCTTGCTAAAAGATTTTTAGGAACGCAGAAAATTATTGCGCCGTTATATTTCATGTAGAATCGTGTATCAATTCTAGTTATCTGACTAAACAGATTCAAATGCATTATATCTTGCATATCGATTGTATTAACCATTGTATAAGTTTGGGAGAATAATTTGTTTTATAAATTTATTGATGATGAGGTTTAATCTAAATAAGGTTTAGCAAGTTTTTCAATTTCAGCTGATTTTTTAACGAGGCTCTCTTTGTAAATTAATGCCATAGGAACATCCGCATATTTTTCATTTACCATTGCAGTTACTCTTCTTGCTTGTTTTATTGCAACATCAACTGCTCCGTCTTTAGAACAATAACTTGCTTTTAGTGATTTAGACCAAGAAGAAAACGGGGATAAAGATTCAATTATATGCGCAAGAAAACTATCCGTATTCACTAAGTCTATTCCTAATTTTAATATTTATTCTTTTTCTGCAACAGAATCTATGCTTGTCATGATATTTATTAATTTGTTTTATTTATAAGATTTATTATCTTAGAATTACTTATTAGTTTCTTCCACGACTTCTTTCTTTGCAGTTTTCTTTTCA
>Ga0334722_10007407_pt1 | contig 10639 bp, 13 predicted proteins | sample C3_bottom_MG_FD_207210 | JGI IMG/M metagenome (GOLD analysis project Ga0334722, IMG submission 207210) | Sediment microbial communities from Yellowstone Lake, YNP, Wyoming, USA - C3_bottom | ecosystem: Environmental > Aquatic > Freshwater > Lake > Sediment | place: USA: Wyoming | collected... | reverse complement strand
AAGCGACTTTTGTTGATGTGCTATCTTTTTCATCAATCATCTTGATAGTGTTATAGCCGGATCTATAACTTGGCAGTTCATAAATTTTATGGCCTTTTTTAACAAGAAGCTTCCCTGTATGGGGATTAATGGCGCGTCGAATTTTACCTTTATAGCCTTTTATCAAGACATGAAAGTGAATTGATTTTCCGTCTTTATGGAACTCGGGGACAGCAATATATTCAATCTTCCCATATCTTTTTTGTATGTTTTTAAGCCAGTTAGAAAACTTTGATTTACACTTTTCGACATTTTGACGGTCATGCTTGTAGGTGAACGTCCCAAATATTTCAAAATCATTATTAAGAGCATATCCTTTAATTGCTTTTCGAGTACGCCTAAGTGACTTTTCGATATCATTTTCCCGAGGCGGCTTTGGTAATGTCGAAGTTGAGCGGCGTTTATTTGTATTAACAGTGTTTTTAGCGTATGGGCATCTTGGTATATATATTCGAATGAATTTCGAAAAGTCAGTTTGTTTTGCGTATACCAAATATGGCGCTAGCTTATACACTTTGTGTTTATTTGTGTCTGGTATTTCTAAGTCAGGGTCATTCATGAAGAGACCCTATTTCTGTCCTATGTATCGAGTTACATAGGACGCCCGCGCCCATGCGCGAAGCGTCACTTTGAGTATTATTTGACATTGCTAAAAATCTCCAATGCGGATTGGGCTATGTGCGGATATTAAAAATGACCGACTATCTCGGTCCATTATTCTTAGCTATCTAGAACTTGCTACGAAAAAACAGACACAAAATAGATGTTTGTTGCCTGTATTTTTTCGCTTTTGTTAGTGGCCTAAAGGTCACGCCTGGTGGTTTATTTAAAAACTCTTTGAGTTACCGTTCACGTGTAGGCTCTTAATACATTTTTTTGCTTTTGTATTAGGCTGATACGTATTATACATGAGTAAAATTTGACACTCAAGCACGAGCATTTTTAATTATATCTTCCGTTTCATCCACGCAGTAATTATAGTTCGCTCATCGCACCGTTCAAGGTAGTATGGCTCGCAAGGCTCGCCATCTCCACCTTGAGCGACAGCTCTTCGCTCTCTATTGCTCTGCTAAGATGAAATGGAATAAAGTATAAATCATCACTCGAGGATTATCGAACAATAACAGACGTGCTACAATTAACAATGTCTACGTTAACAATAATTTAATCTTCATATCCGAGAACGGGCAACCTATTCTCGAAAAGCAGTGGATGTGAATCTATTGTTGGCGTAGACAACCTAGAGATAGGTTGTCCTTTTTTATTAACAAAAAAAGAAATGGCATTTATGGAAATTATTCTCATTATAGTATTTTTAGCCTCTATATACATAGCAATCAAAAAAACCTTATCTGTAAAACAAGAACGACAAAAGAAAATTTATCAGTATCAGGCTAAAGAATACTTTATGACAAAGTCTGAAAGTGAGTTTTTCCGTATGCTTGTTAATGTGGCTAATGATAGATACTTCATTTTTCCTCAGGCACATTTATCGGCAATTTTAGACGAAAAAATCAAAGGTCAAAATTGGAAATATGCATTTCGTCACATTAACGGAAAATCAGTGGATTATGTATTGTGCGATAAAATAACCTTAAAACCGACGTATGCAGTTGAACTAGATGATTACACTCACGAATACGCAGATCGCCAAGAGCGTGATAAAGAGGTTGAGCGTATGCTTCAATGTGCGGGAATACCTTTAGTGCGTTTTAGTAGTTACAAGGATTTAAGCGAAAACGAAATAGCTAGACGATTTTTTGAAGCAAATAAATAATTCAAAACATTTATCGTCTAGCCGTTCGTTTGACTTAGCGACCTGCTTTTATAGCGGCAGATTCAATCCATTTACCTAAATTTTCTGCACCATTATTATGGTTCCATTTATAGATTGGGTATTCCGAAGGTACCGGATTGCTCCCCATAGTGTCTGTTTCGCCCTTGCTATCTTTGATGCCACTAATATTAATTGCGATTAAGCCTTTTCCGAGTTCAATACTTTTTGCTATCTCGTATTTAACCCATCGACGTTTTGACGTTTCTGCTCCAACTAACACAACGGTCACAGAAGTACCTGAAAGCTGTTTGTCTATCCAGTTTTTTACCGCTTGGTCTCCTTGTCGCTTTAATGTTTCCCATTCTGCCTTGTCGTAGAAAGGGCTTTTTTCTAAACTACTAATCACGCCTGAGTTACGAACCTGTCCAACTCGCCATGCATCGCGTGAATAATGAAAACTAAAAAATACTTTTCTTGCCATTGTTTTTTACCATACCTTTATTAAAAATGCTGTTATTAATATGAGCAACGAAGCTGAACCATAGAACCCAATAAGAATCGGTGCTTTTAGTGCACATATCCAACTGCGGATTCTAGGAAAAGCTGGAAGCTTTAAACTGAAATCTATTGTTTCTGGTTTTTGTTTTGCTATTTTTTCGTAAAGTTTACGATATTGTCTTTCAAACGATAGATAATATGCATCTACCGCCCATAGCAATATAGTAGCGGATAAAGCTACTAAAAGAAGCTTTTTATTTGAATCAGTTGTTGCAAATGCTGATAATCCTGCGACAATCGTGACCGACCAACCTTTGAATACAAAGGAATTCGAAGACATACGATTGATGACAGCTTGTGTCATTTCAAGCAACTTTAACTTTGACTCCATTATTTATCTCTCCACTTGTATATGTATCCTGGTGGAGCAATTGGTTTTGGTGGTTTTGGTGCTTGTGGAGGTTTAGGAGCTTGTGGTGGACGAGGTGGACGAGGTGGACGAGGTGCGCTAGGTGCCTTTGGTGGTGAAAATGGGCTATTTGGATTTTTAGCTAGATGCCATGTCATATTTTGTCCTTTACAAATACTATTATTGATTACTTAATATATATATGCTACAATACAAAAAGCGAATAAATTGGTTAGTCCTAATTTACGCTTTAGGCCGGTGTTAGCGCACCGGTTTAAATTTTTCCGATATTACTATACTTCAGACGCATCCTCCTTTTCTTTTAACTCAATTATGTACATCTCTCCATCTCTATCAATGCCAAGTTCTTTCAACGCTTTTTTCTGATAGTCGTAACGACCAGAAAACTTTTTTACATTGATTCGGTTGGCTTTAAAAAAGCTGGTAGCTAATATATGACCTCCATACCCCTGATTATTTCTAGTAATCGTAATCTTACCCTTAGTAGATTCATCGTTTGTAAAATATATCCCAACAGCAGAACTTGATTTGTCGTAAAATAACACGGCATATTTAAAGTCGCCAATCTTATTATCGGCAAAAAACTGCGTTGGTAATCCAATTGAACGGCTTCTAGTAACAGTGATTCTATCTTCGAATCTTTTTCCTGTTGCTATGTGTTGTACGAAATTATATTCCATGCCTTGTATTATATCAAAAATTAACACAATGTGTAAATAGGTATTTTGGTACTTTTTAGCGATTTCTTGTTCCTGTTGTCGGTTTACTTGTTACGCCAAAATAAATGAATATGACAATTCGGATGATATTTGATAATTAATGCCATGACTTTCATGAAACGCATCCACTAACCCCAGCCACGCATAGACCCGACCTCTTGGTCGGGTTTTTGCGTGGCTAAGCGATTAGTCTCGAAACCCCGATGACGTCATCGGGGGTGAGGACTGCCCGGAATGGCAGTCCGCAAGGAAACCTTCCGATGGCAACTGGTTGCCAATCGTGAAGTTTCGGGGTCGCCATAGGTGACCGAGTCCCTCATCCCCAGCCAAATAGCTCATGCTTAAAATACCTCCATATATGGAGGTATTTTTGTTATAATCATCCTATGAAATCAATAAAAGAGTTGCCTGGTTTAATCTTTGGCATAATTATTCTAATCGTATTATCTCCTATAATCATAGGTGGCTTTATTTTACTTGGTTTGATGTATATTATTGAGCTGCTGTCTAATGATAAGTCTGAGATTCCAGCCATAGATAGATTGACCGACAAGGCAGATTCGCCCGAGATTATTGCCAATATATACGTCGATAAGATTAAAAGCCTATTTCCTGAAATTAATATAATAAAAAAACAAGATCAAAAAAGTAAAATTAAACTCAACTACTATGAGATGCGGTCAACAAAAGGAAATGCGTCAATATATTGGAATGACAGCTTTGTGGGGCTTGAAGTACCTGGTGCAGATACTGGTTATTGGAACACAGCAGAAGAAGAGACGATAGATGTGTTGTTCTGGTTTGTTGTCGGAGCATTAAGAAATGGTGTTAAATATCGCCGGCCAATTATTGGATTCAAGCAAGCCTGGATATATTCTGATGAATATAAAATCTGGGCTGTAGTTCCTAAAAACAATCATGGATATGGATATACAAAAACACGTAAAGTATTCCCAGGCTCGAATCGATAATAAGGCCAATTTTCCTGAAACGCATCCACTAGCCCCAGCCACGCATAGACCCGACCTTTTGGTCGGGTTTTTGCGTGGCTAAGCGATTAGTCTCGAAACCCCGATGACGTCATCGGGGGTGAGGACTGCCCGGAATGGCAGTCCGCAAGGAAACCTTCCGATGGCAACTGGTTGCCAATCGTGAAGTTTCGGGGTCGCCATAGGTGACCGAGTCCCTCATCCCCAGCCAAGAAAACAGTCGGTTTTTTGACCGGCTTTTTTGATAATATATAATTAGATTATGGATACCCCAACAAATCTAAACGAATTGTTTGAAATTTGGCAAAGTGATTTATTCAAATTGGCAACAGATATGCCGACCGAGGTCGCTTATGATATGGCTGGCCGGTTGCTGAGTTGTGATTCTGACGATTGGTATGATGCTAATCGATATGTTTTAGAAATTTTTGATTTGGTGACTGATTTGCAGATGGCTTATGACCCTGCGGTATACGGTAGCCAGCAAGAAGTCATTGACGACTGGGCGCAAGTCAAAAAGTTAATGGCAGAGTTTGAACAAGAACTAGTGAACGAATAATTATTATTGATGAGTACGTATTGATTAACGTGTTGTTTTATTGTATGATAACATTTCAGAACCTTTACATCCCCGGACTTTTTTTGAAGCAAGTTAGACACATCTAACACTCCCTGAAACTGTGATTATCGGGGGCAAAATACTGCAACAAAAAGGACAAGACAATGGACAAAACTCTTTCGGACGTACGTTTTGCGCGCTATGCTGTTTATCTGCGTACGCTTTACATGCAGTTAGAGGGTCTTAATATCCTCAACTCGCAAATGCAGGGCTTAAGGATACCCGATTCGTGGTTTGATGGTCACGATATCATCAGCAATCACGAGCAATCGGTCGAAGACTTGGAAACCTTTTTTGTCGTAAAAGACACACTGCAGGAAACTCTGCAGTATAGTTGGGAGCTTATCAAGCTGACCCAGCCGAAAGTGTCTAACATCAGCTTCGCAATAGATGCGCAAAACTTGCGCCTCGCCTCAAATGCCATGGTTTACAAACCTGGCATTCACAAAGTTCGTATCAGCTTGGTTGATTATTGGGCGTACAAAGACGGCCAAACCATCAACAAAGTCAGAAAACCAGCATCGGCCAGCCGTACAAAGTTGGTTGGTGCCGAGGTGGTCGGAGCCTACGCTTTGCAGGATCCTCAGCTACTTCGTTTGCAAGACGGTATTCATTTACCGCACTGCAAATTGACTGGTCTTCAACAAGGCCACGATTTCGATAACGTCCCTTTCTTTTATTGGGACTTTATCCAACATCGAGTATGCTTGGTTTTGCGTAAAAGTGGCGCGCGATGATTACCTGTACGGCATTTGGTAAAGTTTTGGGATATTGGTTCTTTAGGCCTTCAAGATCACACTTGAAGGCCTATTAATTTTGTATTGTTGAAGATTGCAAAAAGCGCCTTTTTATTATACAATAGTCATCCGAACCTTTACATTTCAACACTCTTTGCGTAACAACGCAGAGTAAGATTAACTCACATTGAGGACAAGGCCATGCACGATCGACCACGGGAAAGACGTTTTACCAAGTATGACGCGTATTTGCAATCACTTGTGTCGCAAAAATATGCGCTCATCAAGATGAATGAACAGATGGATGAAGCAATGCGAGTTCCTAGCGAATGGCTAGCGGGTCTGAATGTGACCGATGATGGTCATCAAACGGTTGAAGACCTGGTTATCTTTTTTGTCGTAAAAGACACACTGCAGGAAACGCTGGCGTATAATTGGGAGCTTATCAAGCTGACCCAGCCGGCGGTATACCGCACGAGTTTTTCGACGAACAAGCACAACTTGCGTCTCAGCCCGGGCGCCATGGTTTACGAACCTGGCGCTCACCGAATTCGCATCAGTCTGGTCAATTATTGGCCATACAAAGACGGCCAAACCGTCAATGGCGTCAGTAAGCCAGTTTCAGTCGACAACACAAAGTTGGCTGGTGTCGAGGCTTTCGCGGCCTATGCCTTGCAAAGTCCTCATCTACTACAACTGCAAGACGGTTTTAACTTACCACATTGCAAACTGGCTGGCTTGCAGCAAGGTCATCTCTTCAATAAAGTCCCCTTCTTTTACTGGGACTTTATCTCTAAACGGGCATGCTTGATCGTATCAAGCTTGAACGAAGACGATGGTGAGCACAGGCCGCTGTTAATCGGGTAAAGTGTGTGAATAATGGTTCGACGGGCCTCTGGGATTTATCCTAGAGGCCTTATTATTTATCTGGTATAATATATACATAAATGGGTAACCCCAACCAAGAACTAATTGTCTACGTCGACGAACAAGGTGTTCCTACTGGCGAAACGGCTCCAAAGTTAGATGCGCATACCGGCAAAACTCGCCTTCATGCTGCCTTTTCGTGTTATATATTCAATGACGATGGTCAGGTATTAGTCACCCGTCGAGCCCTGACTAAAAAAGTCTGGCCTGGCGTTTGGACCAACAGTGTTTGTGGTCATCCTGGTCCTGGTGAGCCCGAAGAGAACGCTATTGAACGACGAGCCGAATACGAATTGGGTATGCAAGTCGCCGAGATTGAAATTATGTTACCGAATTATAAATACAAAACTTTGCCATTTAACGGCATTGTCGAAAACGAATTTTGCCCCGTATATCTGGCCCGAATGGACAGCGAACCATCCCCTAACCCGGACGAAGTCGAAGATTTCAAATGGATGAACTGGGCTGATTTTATCGTCGAATTAAAAATGGATAAAACCAACAAATGGTCTTTCTGGTGCAAAGACCAAGTGCGCCAATTTAACTCAAAAACATTAGCACCATACATCAAAACTTTATGAATAAACATAAAAAACCTCTGATTATCATTGGTGCCGTACTTATTATTCTAGTTTCTATTTTGGCAGTATTCTTACGATTTGACGTATTTTTACCTCATAATAAAATACAGATAATTCTACCATTCGCCGCACAATACGACGTCGAGACGAAGTTGATACCCATGGGTGAAACTATTTATCATCCGAAACCCAAAGACCCCAACGGACATCCAGGTATCGATTTTGTAAGTCAGAAACCTTTTCCATTCATCGCCTCTGCAGACGGGACAATCTCTAAAATGGTAAAAGGTGGAAGTTCGGACGGAACGGATATTTATATTTCAAGCGGGCCTTACAGCATCGTCTATAAAGAAATGGATTCGAATAACATGTTTGTTAAATTGGGACAACAAGTTAAACAGGGCGACAAGATAGCTATGCCTGACCCAAAATACGATACAAATGCGACTAGTGGCAAATCTGACAGTGTTCATTATTCTACTCATTGGGAGTTTGCGTCAGCTTCACCTATTCAAGACCGATTTTGTCCCTTGACGTACTTTACGCCAGATTCGCTTAAAAGGATTGATGTGATTTGGTCTAATGTTGGACAATCAGATTTTAATAATATGAAACAGCAGTTTCCAAATATTTGTAACGGTGATTATTCCAACCGGGTTGATTAGAAATTACTTCTAAACATACTTGTTTTAGTAGCTCGAATATGCTATAAATATGTTCAATGGTGGTGCGAGAAAATTAACTTATTCTACGAATATGTAGAGGGATATTATTTATGCAATACGGAAAAGCATTCGGTGTCGGTACAAGTGGTGGCGTGGCTCTTTTTGGCATTAGCATTGGCTATGGCTGGATAGTTTTGGGCGCCTTAATCATAACAATTGCATTAATATTCGCAATTCGATATTTTTTCCGCCGCAATAAACCTGTAAACAAGAAGTAACTATGAAGGTTCAGCTTTCAAAGGGCCGGGTCCAATATGCGATGACCTTGGTGTTTATTGCGCTTACTTTGTGGTCGGCTTATCACGTCGTCAATATTGTGAAAGTTGGCTCGCTACAACAATACGTTTATACCAACTGGGTATTTTTGTTTTCATTTGCAATGATTGTGGTTTCGACTACTTTGGCGTATCGCGAAAAACCCTACAAAGCAGCGCCTGGTGCTGAATCGAATCAATTAATAACAGCGGTAGTCCCGACATACAATGAAGACCCCGAAATTTTGAAGGATTGTTTGCGATCGTTGGTTGTTCAGTCTCGACAATTGCAAGAAATATATGTGGTTAATGACGGATCTAATATGGTCTGCTATGACATTGTTCGTTTGTGGTTTGAAAAATTTACTGCAGAAAATAATGTCCAGTTGCATTGGATTAACCGCGAAAATGGTGGCAAGCGTCAAGCTCAAGCGTCGGCCTTCGTTTTGGCCGAAAATACGGATATTTTTGTGACAGTTGATTCGGATTCGGTCTTGGACTTTCACGCGATTGAAGAACTAATGAAACCATTTGCCGACCATACAGTACAATCTGTCGCAGGAGTTGTTATCGCCCGCAATAATCGTAACAATTTGTTGGCGCGTATCACCGACTTGCTATTCGTGGTCGGGCAGTTGACTGACCGTTCGATGATGTCTAGCCTGGGCTCGGTTTTAGTTAATTCGGGCGGACTAGCGGCATATCGGGCCGATATTATTTTGAAAAATATTGATGCCTATACTAATGAAAGCTTCTTTGGGCGACATATCGAATTTTCAGACGACTCGATGTTGACTTTGTATGCGCTGGGAATCGGCAAGACCGTTCAACAGCCGACGGCTTTCGTTTTTGCAATGATGCCAGATAAAGTTAGTCACCATGTTCGCCAACAAATCCGTTGGATGAAAGGATCGTTTATTCGTTCGTGGTGGCGAATCAAATATTTGCCAGTTAATTCATTTGGCTTTGCGCGTCAGGCATTGGGTTGGTCGCAATTTGTGATGTCGTCTATGTTGGTTGTATTGTTGCTGGTATTCAAACCGCACGTCAATATGGAAAGCATTTTCTTTATTATCTTGATACCTATATTAGTCGGCTATGCCCAGGCACTACGTTACTTTTCCGTGCAACGTTCTGATGAGTCGATATTCTCGCAATTTTTGACATATATGCTGACACCAGTCGCCGTTTTATGGTCATACTTTGTATTACGACCGATTCGCGTTTACGCCACACTCACCTGTTTTAATGTTGGCTGGGGTACGCGTAAATCAGTTGAAGTTGAACTTTGCGATATGCCCGTTATGTCATTTGGTAATCGAATTTTGATGATCGGACGATCTGGTTTTTACGTCGAAACATATTACGAATACTTGGGTCGTTCAATGCGCTTTTCGAGGTTGAACTATGACGAAGCGTTGCTGTTTTGGATTGAACATTATTACAGTTTGCCGTTTCGTAAACGGCTAGCTTTATGGAAAGATTACGAAAAAGTTCGTATTCGCAAACTAAAACAAGCCGAGGCAAAGATTCCTGCTAAAAACATTATTGTTCCAATCAGGTTTAAACCGCAAACAATTTGTTTGCAATAAAATGATATAGTAATTTTATGAGCAAAATAGCTGATATCAAAGCCGATATTGAGTCGTACGCCAATCCCGAAAAGGCCGGACAACTGTCGTGGTTTTTTAAAACTGGCGATGACCAATATGGTGCCGGTGATAAGTTCTTGGGCATTATTGTACCAAACTGCCGATTGATTTCTAAAAAATATTACAAAGATTTGTCACTTTCTGAAATTGCCGAATTATTACATAGCCAGTGGCACGAAGAACGCCAAATCGCGTTATTTATGTTGGTTTTGCAATTTAACAAAGCCGACGAATCATACCAAAAAGAGATTTTTGATTTGTTTTTATCTAACACAAAATATATAAATAATTGGGATTTAGTCGACTGTAATTCACCACGAATTGTTGGCCAATATATCTATAATCACCAACAGCTTGTACCAATATTGGATAAATTGGCTGATTCAAAATTACTTTGGGACAAACGAATTGCGATTATCAGCACGCTGTATTTTATCGTTCAGAGTGACCCGACGCCAACGCTAAAAATTGTCGAGAAGTTACTAACCGACAAACACGATTTAATTCAAAAAGCCAATGGCTGGATGTTGCGCGAACTTGGCAAGCGCGTTGACGAAAAACTGCTAATCGACTTTTTGGCGCAACATTATGACAATATACCGCGCACTACCCTGCGCTACGCCATTGAAAAATTTAATCCCGTAACTCGCGCCCGATACTTGGCTGGTAAATTCTAAATAAAAAGCCTCCAC
>Ga0334722_10007406_pt1 | contig 10639 bp, 16 predicted proteins | sample C3_bottom_MG_FD_207210 | JGI IMG/M metagenome (GOLD analysis project Ga0334722, IMG submission 207210) | Sediment microbial communities from Yellowstone Lake, YNP, Wyoming, USA - C3_bottom | ecosystem: Environmental > Aquatic > Freshwater > Lake > Sediment | place: USA: Wyoming | collected... | reverse complement strand
GGCTTTGCCTTTAGCTGGAAGGCGTTTGGCGGCTTTGTCTTAACGACCGCTATGTATCACTTCACGAAAGACAAGGCCAAGACAGCGACTGGATAATGGGAAAATTTTGGCAAGGGGTGGCGGCGGTTTGCGCCTTGTTGGCGGTGGCCGGGCTTTTGACCGCGAACCACTACCGGAAGCTTTATTTGGCTCGCCCGGTGATACCGACCGCACCCCTCGTCATCCCCCCGGATACCACCAGCACCCGCCCGGATACGGTGAAGGTGGTGGACCCGGCCACGATTGCCCGAATTTCCGCACTACAAGCCCGTGTGGACGACTTTATGGCGGACTCTATCCGTGGGCTGGATTCCTGCGTTGCCCTCTTGGCGGAAGCGGACAGCGTTATTGGCGGCCTTAAGGCCGAGCTGGCACGACCGCCCGAGGTGAGCTTAACGCTCACCGACTCAACCCTGCCCTATCTTTGGCCGACCGTCCATTATAAAGGCATTGGAACGCTTGGGGTTAGACAATGGGGCTACCGCTTTTTCAAGGACAAGTGGCCCCGGGAGGAAAAGCCGCCTGGGCGGGCAATCGGACGCTTGGGCATCGGCGGCGGCGCCAGTTTTGCCCAGCCCACCAACGGGCGCGCGGGCGTGCGCCTGCGAGTCAAACAAAACCTGATTCTGGGGGCAGATAAAAATCTCGGCCGCCCTGGTTGGGGTTTTGACCTGACCTATTTTCTTTTGTAGATTTCCTCCGCCTGGCCTGGGGGGTGTTCCGGCACCAACGGCCGTTTGAGGTTAAGAATTGGGGCGGAAAGGTCGATACTACGGATATATGAAAAACTTTCCTACTTTCACCTTGTTAAAAAAGACGGATAAATTCAAAGATTTCTCTTGCTTTTTAGACGCTATCTCACCTTAATTGCGACCATTATGACCGGGGAACCAACATTCAACCAGCCAATAAACTCAACTTCACCCTTTGGCGCAAGCGCTGTTTTCGCCCTTGTTGGTTCCCCAATCTACAATCAGGCGACAGTGCTCCCGGAGGGTGAAGCTAAAAATAAGAAGCCGGTTTCAGGTGGATTCCTTGGCGTTTTGCCGAGGGTGAGTGATGGGCGGTTTCTCGCTGGATGCGGGGACCGCCCGTCAATTTCCTGAACGGGCTTCCAGGGAAGTGAGGCTTTATGTCTCAAGAAGTAGTAATCGGCGATGGCGGCGAAATTATGGCCTATTCCGAAATGGCTGTTTCCCATCCTCCAGATGAAGTAATCAAGGAGGCCAGTTTTGCCGCCAAAACTCTGATGGAGGTGGTTGGCAAAACCCGGAAGCTGGTGCTCAACAACAAGCAGTATCTCTTTGTCGAGCATTGGCAGACGGTGGGGAAATTTTACGGATTGACCGCCCGGGTGAAGGAAGAATCCGTTAAACCCATTCAGGTCGGCGATGCCCGGGGATGGGAAGCGTATGCTGAAATCGTCCACGTCCCCACCGGCCGGGTGGTTAGCGGGGCTTCAGCGATGTGTCTGGACGATGAGCGCAACTGGAAGGAAAAATCCTCCAACGCCCTCCGCTCAATGGCACAAACCCGTGCCTGCGGCAAGGGCTACCGCACCGTTTTGGGGTGGGTTGTAATTCTGGCCGGATTTTCCGCAACACCGGCCGAGGAAATGGATGATGTGGATGATGCCGAGAAACCCGCCCCCTCCCGCGCCAACGGCAATACCATAACCGAGCAACAGCAGAAAATCCTGCAAGCCCGGATGAAGGAAAACGGCTGGTTTTTGGATGAGGCGACCGTTGCGCCGGAGGCCATAGAGCATCTCGGCAAACTCGGCTACGAACAGGCCAGCCAGATTTCGCAGAAGGACTTCACCGGGGTTATGGTTTTCTTCTCGAAGAAACGGCAGGCCCCGAAATGACGCAGCTACAGGCAATCCCGACTGATGTTTTGCAGGAACGCCAGCAGATAGTCCTGCGGGCCAAAAACCTGCAAATCGTTGACCAGCCGACCTACGACGAGGCCGCCTTAGCCCATAATACGGCCGGCTATCTGGAAAAGCGGATAGAGGACCACTATGAGCCGATGCGGGTTGCCACGAAAGCCGCCTATGATACCGTTCTGAAGGCCAAAAAGATGGACTTGGAGCCGGTGCTGGAGGTCAAGGCGATTCTTTCCAAAGCCCTCGCCCGGTATTCGTTGGAGCAGGAGCGCATCCGCCGGGCCGAGCAGGACAGATTGGACAAGCTGGCCGTGAAAGAGGCCGAGGCGAAGCGCAAGGCGGAAATTGAAGCTGCCAAGCTTGCCGGTGCCAGCCGGCAGGAAATCAAGGAAATTAAAATGGCGCCAATCGAGGTGGTATCCCCCACCATTGACCCCACCCACGCTCAGTCCCGGCTGGTCTCCAAGCCGATTGAGCAATGGACGGCCGAGGTTATGGGAGATGAGGGCTTTATGTTTCTGGTGAAGGCGGTAGCGGAGGGGAAGGTTCAAGCCGGCTTGCTTCTGCCGAACCAGGTGGCCCTGAACCAGATGGCCCGGACATTCAAGGACAAGTTGGATGTGCCCGGGGTGAAGCCGGTTTGCGAACATCGGACGGCGGTCAGGGCGGGGATATGACCATTTGCCGGATTTGTGGGAAGCCCTCTTGGTTCAACCCCTGCATAGGATGCGGCCGGCTTGAAAGGGCGGCAAAGGAGAAGGCCGGGCTGGAGCGTCTTTTGACGGACGTCAACCCGATAATTGAAGAAGCCGAAAAAATCATCGGAGGGAAAAGATGATGCGCCTGTTTGCGATAGACCGCTTGGACAAATACGCCCGCCAACGGGTGCTGGACGGAAGTGGGGCGTGGACGCTTTACCGCACCCTTGCGGATGAAACCCAAGCCCGCCTGGTGGGCACGATGATGGTGCGGCTGGAGGCGGAACACGGCCACGCCGAGGCAAACGAATTCTTAAAACAGAAAGAAGGAGTGCCAGACAAGAAGGCGCTGGCCACCGGGGAAAGGGCGGGAGGTTTAGAATGAACGAAAAACCGATGGATACAGTTCTCATTGACAAAAACTATCCCGGTTTAAAGGAGAGCGATTTTTACTTTGAGCTATCCGGTGATTTGAAATATGATGGCTCTATTAAAATTGACCTCCCTAAATGGTTGAAAGTCGAAAAATCTATCGAGGCCGGGTTGGGAATCGAGGCCGGGTTGGGAATCGAGGCCGGGTCGGGAATCAAGGCCGGGTCGGGAATCAAGGCCCGGTGGGGAATCAAGGCAGGGTGGGGAATCGACGCCGGGGATGGAATCAAGGCCGGGTCGGGAATCGAGGCCGGGTCGGGAATCAAGGCAGGGTGGGGAATCGAGGCCGGGGATGGAATCAAGGCCGGGTTGGGAATCGAGGCCGGGGATGGAATCGAGGCCGGGTCGGGAATCGAGGCCGGGGATGGAATCGAGGCCGGGTTGGGAATCGAGGCCGGGTCGGGAATCAAGGCCGGGTTGGGAATCGAGGCCGGGGATGGAATCAAGGCCGGGTGGGGAATCGAGGCCGGGTTGGGAATCGAGGCCGGGTCGGGAATCGAGGCCGGGTCGGGAATCAAGGCCGGGTCGGGAATCGAGGCCGGGTCTGGAATCAAGGCCCGGTGGGGAATCAAGGCCGGGGATGGAATCAAGGCCGGGTGGGGAATCGAGGCAGAGTGGGGAATCGAGGCCGGGGATGGAATCAAGGCCGGGTGGGGAATCGAGGCCGGGTTATCCATCCGCTGTAAGCGCACTATTCACGCTGGTTTTCGGATTTTTGCCGGTCTTGCTATTTGGAAAATTCCACAAGCTGAAGAGAGGGAAATTGAATGTTTCGAGATTGGACACGGTAGCATTGCTTTTGGCTCATTAAAAATAAACAGACCAAAAGAAATGGCGGAGGCTAAATGACCCTCCCATTTTTCGCGGGCTACGCCGTGCTTTTCCTTTGCTGCGGGGTCGTTGTCTATCTCTACCGCCGGCTTTATCGGGAAATCCAAAACTCCAAGCGGGAATGGTGGAATGAAGTTTGAAATCCGGGAGAGTAAGGGGAAGCGTTTTATCGGAGGGGTTTATGACCACCCCCCACGATACAGGTATGCGGCAAATCCGAAAACTGTTGAAATTTTCCAAGCTCCACATTGGCAGAAGGGGTACAGTAAGGATTGGGCGAAATACCGCTATATCGTTCGCTGGTGCCGCCTTTGCGGGGCAATTACGTGGGGATATATCCAATTGCCGCACGTCAAGGAATTGGACAAGCTTTTTGCGAAACTAAAACGAAAGCGGGCAGGGGGTGCCCAGGTGAAGAAGTGAAAATGCGGGGAGGACGAACGGTAAGTCGCCAGCCTCATAAGCTGGAAATAGTCGGTTCAACCCCGACCCCCGCTCAAGTATCGCTCCCTCCTCAGGTGGCGATGAGCAGCCGGTCGACGCCGGGAGCTTGGCCCCCCTTCTCCTGGCCCGGCCGGAAAACTGAATGGTGGACGGTGATTGTGTGAAAGCAGAAAACAAAGGCACAAGCCGGTCAAGCTTGCAGTCGCCGCCGCCATTTAAAAAAAACTTCACGGTCGTGGATTTATGTTCCGGCATCGGCGGCTTTGCCCTGGGGCTGGAAATGGTTGGAGGATTTGAGACGATATGCTTCGTGGAAAAAGAGCCGTATTGCCAAAAGGTGCTTCGCAAAAGATTCCGATTTTCGGCGATATTAAAGCGTTCCAAGCGGATGAATTTGCCGGATCCGACGTCGTTACCGCCGGGTTTCCCTGCCAGCCGTTCAGCATTGCCGGTCGGCGAAAAGGGGTTGCCGATGAGCGCAATATTTGGCCGGACGTGCTCCGATGCATTCGCGACATACGACCCAAAATCGCATTCCTGGAAAACGTGCCAGCTCTCCTTGTCGGGCCTTACTTCGGGGAGATTCTCCGGGACTTGGCCGAAGTCGGGTATGATGCGGAATGGGACGTTGTTTCGGCTTTCGATGTCGGCGCGCCCCACCTCCGCAAACGGCTCTGGATTGTGGCCTACGCCCAGAGCGGGGAAAACGGGAAGCGAAAACGAGGCGACTTGGCTGAAACGACACGGGGACGGAAAAGTGGCGACCCCGCCCTTGGGACTGGCGGTGAAATTGATGCCGTTCGCCACGCCGAGCGCAGGGGACGCGGTGGGAAGCCACGGCGGAGGACAGGGACGGAGTTTGAGGACGGACATCTTCGAGTGGAAAAAGAACAGCTTTCCGACCCCATCAGCCAGCGACCACAAGGGGTCGGCAAAACCGGGGCAAAGACGCGGACAGCTGACCGACCCGGCGATGGGTGTCATTCCGACTGGTGGGCAGTTGAACCCGACGTGGGTCGAGTGGCTTATGGGGTTCCCGACCGGGTGGACCGCCTCAAAGCCCTCGGCAACGCAGTTGTCCCGCAGGTCGTCGAAATGATAGGACTGAAAATCAAAGCGTTTTTAACCGCATCGGAAGCGAGAATCGATGTCGAAGCGCCCTAAAACCTCGAAATGTGGTGTCTGCGGCTATGGGGTTTGCTCGGTTTGCCATTTTCACCGGCTGCCGAAAATCGATACCCCCGCCATAATCAAAGCCATTGCTGAAAAGCGGCACGGCTACGAAGCGGTGCCCTGGTGCAAATGCACGGGGGCCGCGTGACGCAAACCGCCTTTAACGCCGGCCGCTTCCGGCTCAAACACCGGGGCCTTCCCACGTCTCTGGTCAACGGCTTCAAAGTCGGAACCCGGGGCTGGTACCGGGCCAACCTGAAAATCGGCCACAACGCCGCTTCTCTGGCCTCCTTGAGCGGGTTGTCCAATAAGGAAATACAAAGAGAGTTGGAGTTCGTGAAGATGGAGCGCGCGCGTGGCATATAGGTCGGTTGACGAGGGCTTTTGGTCATCCCACCAAGTAGGCAAGCTTTCGGCGCCGGCCAAACTCCTATACCTTTACTTTATCACCTACGGCGGCACGGCCGGTCTTTACCAGGAGCTCCCCGAAGTTATCCGGGCCCGAACCGGGCTTACGTCCGAAGGTTTCGACGCCGCCTTAAACGAACTGAAGGGGCTACAAAGGGTCTTGCAAGCCCCCGGCAAGGGGCTGTTCTGGGTGGTAGGCCAGATTGAGCACCAAATCTTGAAGCGGGGGATACTCGATAAGAACAAGGCCATCGGTATCCAAAACCAAATGACGCTCGTTTCCTTTGAAGATGAAATATACCAAGCGTTTAACGAAAAATATGGACGGATAGTTGAGGAAGCGGCTGGCAAGCCCCTACCAAGCCCCTTGCAAGCCCCTTGCAAGCCGCCACCAATAAGTAAAGTAAAGGAAAGTAAAGTAAAAGAGACTAAAGACATTCCCGCCCAAAAAGAAAAAGCGGGCCGGGAGGCTTTACCAAGTCCGAAACCCAGAAGCCCGAACCAAAGAATCCAGGACGGCGAATTAGAGGCCGCACGGAAGGAGTTTGCCAAGAAATTTGGTGGGCCGAACGGGAAGGGGAAGATAACCGAAGCGCAGCTCTCCCGGCTGGCGTTTGGGGCAGGCGGCAATGGCCGTGACTGCTTCGAGACGCTGCCGGCGTTGACGGCGTTTCTGGCCTCCCTGAAGGACAAGGACTGCCTCGAAATCGAGGAGCCCTACGCCTATCTGGTGCAGTGCGCCCGCAACCCGGAGACGGTGGAGCGGGCAAAGAAGCAGGTGTTTGCCGGGCCGGAGACGAAGCGCGGCGGCGGGATTGTAACTATCGGGCAGATTTTGGAGCAGGGGAGATGAGATATCAGCCCGGCGGAGGCGAAATGAAAGGCCGCTCCGTTCTGCTGGATTTCATCCCCAAATCGCAGAAGAACAAGCTGCAACGGGTAACGTATCAGACCGCGAAGGGGCCGCGTCGCTCGATGAGCTACAAGGCCAGCTTCACGGAGCAACGGGAAAAAATTCTCTGGCTTTTGAAACAGCTTGACCGGATGCCGGAGGGGCATCGCTTTTCGGTGAAAGTGAGGCTGTTTCCGAGCCAAAACAAAACCATCGTGGAGCTTTCCCTGGAGAAAACGCTGGTCGGGGATCACCAGAGCCTGTCCGACCCGGACGGGATTTTGGTGACGGTGATGGACGCCTTGAAACTATCCAGCCGCATCGCGGACGACGGGATAAATCACGTGTCCCGGCTGGAAGTGGTGGTGGAGAAATGATTCTCAACGCCTCCGCCTTTGCCCTGCCGATGGAGGACGAAAGCTGTCACCTAATTTGTACGTCTCCGCCGTATTGGAGTTTGAGAAAGTATTCCGGCCTGCCGCCTTTGGTTCTGGGCGGCGAAGCGAAGTGCGAACACGAGTGGGGAAAAGAGAAAATCCAAAGCGTTGCGGGTGGAAAGGCGCACGGCGAAACCGGAAGCTGGACGAATCTCGGCGACACCGTGCCTCGGATAGAAAAAGAAATTTCGCAAGGGAATTTCTGTCAATCCTGTTCCGCTTGGCGGGGCGACTTCGGCTTGGAGCCGACCGTCGAGCTTTATATCGAACACTCGATGCTGGTTTTGCGTGAATGCTGGCGGGTTTTGCGGAGCGATGGGGTGATGTTTTGGAATTTGGGGGATTCGTACGCTCGTTCACAGCCGGGAGGCGGTTCGGTTTTTGACAATGGCAGGACGGACGGGCGCAAAAGCTATGATGCAGATAAAGTGCGTGGAAGAGAAAAAATTATCACACTTTCCCCCGGCCTTAAGCCCAAAGACCTCTGTCTCATCCCGGAGCGTTTCGCTTTGGCGGCGCAACAGCCCTATCGCCAATGCTTGACCTGTAAGGGAGAGTGGCATACAATGTTTTGGGGAATCTTTCATTTGCCAGGAAAGCCGACTTATTACGTTTGCCCTCAATGCGAAAAAATAAGGATTCACAAAATCACCCAAATTGGTTGGTATATCCGCTCGAGGATTGTATGGGCAAAGCCGAACCCGATGCCGGAATCCGTAACCGACCGCCCGACTTCCAGCCACGAGACGATTTGGATGCTGACGAAAAGCGGAAAATACTGGTACGACAATGAAGCCGTCCGCCAAAAATTAGCTGACACTTTCCTTGAACGCTGTAATCACGCCGTTGAAACGGGCGAAAAATTCATACCGGAAATCCACAAAAACCAAAACGGCGTTCAATCCCCGATGGAAATTCTTACGAGGGCGGCGGCAAATGTTTTGGCTCGTGGCTCAAGAAATCTTCGAAATGTTTGGGAGTTCCCTACGTCCGCTTTCGAGGGAGCGCACTTCGCAACTTTTCCCAAAGAACTCCCCCGCCGCTGTATCCTCGCCGCCTGCCCGGAAAAGACCTGCGGGAAATGCGGCAAGGGATGGGTGAGGATTTTGGAGAAAACGCCGAGCGAAAATCCGACCGGTTACAACGGAAGCAAATTCAACGATGGGGCGACCGCCGAAGTCCACCCCAATATCGGGCAGGGTTTGCGCTTTGAAACCAAAACCCTCGGCTGGAAGCCATCGTGCGGGTGCGGTTCGGAAGAAACGGGTAAAGGAATCTGCCTGGATGTTTTTGCGGGGACTTTTTGCACGGTTGAGGTGGCGATAAGGGCCAATCGAATTGGAATCGGCGTTGAATTGTCGAAGGATTATCTGAAACTTGGAAAGAAGCGACTGGCCCCGGTCGAGGGGCAGGAGATGCTGATTTGATCCGCAACTATATCAGCGATGTGTCTGCCGACTACGAGAAGAAGCGGGCTGGTGCGGCGATGGTGCGGCAGCCATTATTCACCCAGATAGTCCGTATGGGTGGGCACAGGTTTCTTACGGAAGCCGGTTGGAATCCGGCCGCCAGCCCCTTTTTTGAAAGGAAGAAATGAAGCGCAAGCCGAATTCTTTTAGAGAAAGAGCCGGGAAAATATTATTTTCAAAACGCCGTATCCGCTCGAATAATTGTTGGGAATGGATGGGGCCAAGAATATCAAAGAGAAAATATCACGATTATGGCTTGGTTTGTTTTGGTGGGAAACGATATTTGGCGCACCGACTCTCGGCGCAAATATTCGACAATTTCAATCCGAGAAGTGTTTTACAGGTCAACCATAAATGCGATAATCCCCCCTGTTTCAATCCAAAGCATTTTTTCTATGGAACACAGGCGGACAACATCCGAGATTCTATGCGTAAGAAGCGATTACCACAAGGGGAAACAAACGGATTTTCTCGATTGAAGGAATGGCAAGTGCGTTTTATTCGGACGAATTACCGAAGGGGGTTGGGCGGTCTTAATCAAGAACGATTGGCGGAAATGTTTGGGGTATCCCCAACGACCGTTGGCTTCGTGGTTCGCAGACAAACGTGGAAAAACTTCTCTTAACCACGGAGGAACGATGACGATTACGAAAGAACGGGTGGTAGTTTGGTTTTCCTGCGGCGTAGCAAGCACGATAGCCGCTCACAGAGCAATTTCCAAATACAAAAACACTAATCCCGTAGAGATAGTTTACTGTAACTTATTGGCAGACGAACACCCGGACAATCTCCGGTTTTTGCGTGATGTGGAACGGTGGCTTCAGCACCCAATTACGATAATCGCCTCGGAGAAATATCAATCGGTAGAGCAGGTTTGGGAAAAAAGAAAATATATGAGCGGAATCAAGGGTGCACCCTGCACGGTAGAAATGAAAAAAATCCCTCGCTTTCAATTTCAATTAGCGGATGATATAAACATTTTTGGATTTGCGGCAGATGAAGCCAAGAGAATAAGAGAATTTACAGAAAGGAACCCGGAACTTTATTTGGACTGGATTCTTCGAGATGAGGGGATTACAAAAGCGGGCTGTTTTGTGATTGTCCGTGCCGCCAAAATTCAGATACCCGCCCTTTATTTAGCTGGCTTTTAAAACAACAACTGTTTGGGCTGTGTTAAGGCCACCTCGCCCGCCTATTGGAATAAAATCAGACATTTTGCGCCCGAAGTTTTTGAGCGCAGGGCGAAGCAATCAAGGGAATTGGGTTGCCGATTAACCCAATTAAAGGGAAAACGAATTTTCTTGGATGAGTTGCCAAGCGGTGATTATGGCCGATATAAAATGGAAGATATTTCCTGTGGCCCAGAATGTGCGGGAAAGAGATGACGAAGGAGGAACGATGAAATTCAGAAAAAAGCCGGTTATTGTCGAAGCAAGCCGATGGTTTAAATCGGGCGACAATCCCGCCGTTACGGAGTGGCAGGGATATGTCGAAGACCGCAGCTGCCCCGATTGCAATACGCTTTTAAGTAGGCACGGTAGCATACGGACACTTGAGGGACGGCACATCGTTTGTTGTGGCGACTGGATAATTACGGGAATAAAAGGCGAATTTTACCCCTGCAAACCGGATATTTTTGAGGCCACCTATGAAAGAGTGGAGGGATGATGACCATTACGAAAGAACGAGCAAAGATTATAGCTTATCGTTACAAGGAAAGCGACCCAGAGGTCGGCGAAATGGCTTCCCACCTTTTAACCCTCGAAGCCGAGAACCTAAAATGGGGAAACCGCTTAATCGAGATGATGGAAATGCTTGCCCAAATTAACCTAATTCTTTGCCGCTATGTCCCACCGGATAGTTATGGTGTTTATGAAAAACAAAAATTGAAGGAAATCGGTGAGGTTTTACGGGATGATATTTTGGCA
>Ga0334722_10007405_pt1 | contig 10640 bp, 8 predicted proteins | sample C3_bottom_MG_FD_207210 | JGI IMG/M metagenome (GOLD analysis project Ga0334722, IMG submission 207210) | Sediment microbial communities from Yellowstone Lake, YNP, Wyoming, USA - C3_bottom | ecosystem: Environmental > Aquatic > Freshwater > Lake > Sediment | place: USA: Wyoming | collected... | reverse complement strand
TAATAAAGTTTACATAGTCTTGACGCCGCATTTCGCGCAGAACTTCGCGCCCGGCCGCAGTGCTTCTCCGCATCCCCGGCAGGCATGCATCGTCGGCTCGCTGAACACGATCGTTGCGTTGCCCACGTCGATGACGTCGCCGTCCCGGAGCGTCTGTCTGCCCGTCACTTTCTGCTTGTTCACGAACGTGCCCGTTGCGCTCCCTTTGTCATCGATCACATACCGGCCATTCTCCTGGACCACCTCAGCGTGCTGCAGGCCGATGGTCCGGTCCTTTGTCAGGCCGAGGGTACTGCCCGCTGCCGCGCCGATGGTCGCGGTCTTGCCGATATCGATGCCCTTCGTTGTTCCCTTGCCGCGAACGAGGCTCAAGTGGCCGGTCGCGTACCGGTGCTCGATCTTACGGAAGGATACGGCGGCGATCCCCAACAGGCTCAGGAAGGGCATGGCGAAGGCCCAGGACGGCGGCCGGACGCCTGACCCGAAGAGGGACGAGGCGGGTTGAAAGTAGCCGCGCGTTGCTTTGGGCCCTGTCGAGAGTCCGAACTCCACGGTACGAAGGTACTCGGCCCGCTTCTCCGTGTCAAAGGTAACGACATACTCGTTCCGGATCCTGCTGCTGATGGTCTCGTAGATCCGACGGAGGCCGTCGGGAGCGGGCGTGAAGAAGTAGGTCCCGCCGGTCTCAGCGGCGATGCGCTCCAGCCGCGCAGTGCGCACGTCCTTGCCCAGGCCGATGACGTATACCGTCGTATTCTCGCCAAGGGCCGCTGCTATGGCTTTATCGATGTCCAGGGCGCCGCGGTTCGCAATGCCGTCGGTCAGTACGATCACGGCCTTCCTGCCGTCAATTCCGTGAAGTGCCGCAACGCCTTCGGCCACTGCGTCGAAGAGCGCCGTGTGGCCATCCGGCCGGATCGCGTCCGCCCTATGCTGCAGCAGTTGGACGTTGTCCGTCAGCTGCTCGAGCCTGACGACCGTATCGCTGAAGGCTATGAGCGAGGCGCGATCACGCGGCTCCATGAGCGACAGGAACCGGTTGACCGCTTCTTTGGCACGGTCTATTTTCTCGCCTGCCATCGACGCGCTCCGGTCAACCACGATAGCGAGGTTCAGCGGCTCATGGGCACCGGTGGTACCGGCCATGCGCAGTTCGCTGACCGCGACGGGCCGGCCGTTCTCGATGATCGCTACGTGCTCACGCGAAAGACCTGACATAGGTCTGCCGTCGGCGTCGAGCACCGAGACGTAGGCCCTGACGGTGGGGAAGGCGCCCAGGTCGAACTGGGTGATCTGAGCTGACGGCTCTCCTGCCTGCGCCGGAACGAACGAGAGGCCGAGCAGAAGTACGATCGCGGTGACCACTGCGGCCTTCTTCACCGCCGAGAACAGGAGCAGCACGCTCCCGACGCGGATCACGTCGCCATCGGCAAGCCTGCTGTTCGTCGTTATCTTCTGGTTTATGTACACCGGTTTGCCCTCACTTCCCATTTCGATCGTGTAGTGCCCGTTGGACCGGTTGATGGCCGCGTGCTTGAGCAGGACGCCCTCGGCGCCCGAGAGGCAGACGTCGGCACGGTCGTCGCGGCCCACCACATTATGTTCTTTCAGGAGTGGGAACTCCCTGTTGATGTGCCTGCCCTTGACCACCCGCACCTTTGCTGACAGAAAGGTCTCTTCGACGAGACTGATCAGGGCCCCGATCGAAAATCCAAGAAGGGCAAGGCCGGCCAGGACCGGCCAGAAACTGGCCATCGACAGGACGGCGAAAAGGCTGCCGCCGAGAAGTCCGCCGCACGATCCGCCTGCAAGGCCGTACCATGCGCGCTCACGGGACCGGATCATGAGTCCGCCGCTGATGCCGATCACCGCGCCCATGATGGCCCAGCCGAGGCTGACGGCCGCGATGATCCCGAGCGATGCCGCAAACCCGCCCTGTTCAGCGGCATATCTACCCAGGACCGAGAAGACCGTGCTGCCAAGTCCCGCGCCCAAAGCGCCGCCCAGCAGTCCGGCTGCCGCGCCGAAGGCGGCGCGTTTTGCCGCTGTGCCGAACTGCCTTCCGCTGATAGCCTCGTGGCTCCAGATGAAGGCTCCGATGCACGCGCCGGTGACCGCACCGAGCAGAGCCTCCGTTCCGATCCCGGAATCGGCCCGGTGGGACAGCGCCAGGATAAAGGCCCAGGCGGCCGAGCCGCCGAGCGCCCCCGCAGCGCCGTACAAGAGTGTTTTATGAGTGGTTCTGGTCATGGTGACCTCCTTCATCCTTACATCAATACGTCAATGGGACAGCAGGTAGTAGACCGTGGTTAGAGCCCACGCGATCGTGGCTGCGATGGCGTATGCCACTGTCTTTAGTGTCCCTGTCCTGGTCCTATAGAGAAGCCTGATCATGGAATCCTCCTTTTTTACTGCAGAAGGTAAGAAGGTGGGAAGGTAGGAAGGTAAGCCAGTTCTTCGTTGTACTTCCCATTATTTTCCTACCTTCTTACCCTCCTACCTTCTGAGCCTCAGTGTGTTGCTACGCCGCCTTGAACGAGAAGGCGAGCTTTCCGAACCGGATCTCGTCGCCCGGTTTGATCGCCTGCGGCACGTTCGGCTGCACCTTCTTGCGGTTGACATAGGTCCCGTTCGTAGAGCCCATGTCCTCGACGGTATAGTCCGCGCCCGAGCGGTGGATGACAGCGTGTTTGCGCGATACGCCCTGTTCCATGCCGCCGAGGCCGGTCAGATCGAGATCGGGGAAGACCTCGCTGATGGGATCCTCTCTTCCGATGACCACTTCTTCCTTTGCGGGGATGTCCAGCGTGCTCCCGTCGGGCGACGCGAGCACCAGCCGCTCACCGCGGCTTTCCGTCGCTGTTTCCTGCAGTTCGTTCTTTACTTCAAGCTGTGCGCCGCACTCTTCGCAGAAGAGCGCTCCCTCTATGTTCTCCATCTGGCATTCTGTGCATTTCATGGCTTTATCCTCCTTATCGATTGCGGATTTCGGATCGCAGATCGCGGAATGTCGATCTCCGCTTTATCGCAAGCCGAGCTGATTTATTTGCCGATAGACGTTGTCATCACCTGCGTAAGCTTGCGCGTGCCGTACTCGAGCTTCTTGGTCCCTGCCGCGGTGAGCGATCCTGTCCTCTTGAGCGCCGCGATCTCGTGCTCGACGGCATCGGCAAGATCGTCCTCGCCCAGGTTCAGGAGGACCGTGGCGGCCGCCTGGAACTTCTGCGTCGCCGCAACGATATGGCCGGCATCTGCCTCGGTGAGCGCCTGGGTCTGAAGTTTGAACGCTGTCACCTTTTCGACGAGGTTCATCACCTCGGCATTCACCTTTGCGGCAGCAGCGCTGTCGTCGGCGAACGTGACGGTCAGATCGGCCTTGACGGTTTGGCCGGAGAGCCCCCCGGAGGGGACGTCATACCTGATCTCTATCTGGCCGACCCGGTACGCGCCAGCTTTATGGGCCGGTACGCGTGCTTCGATCAGGACCGCCTGTCCCTTCCTGCCGTCAAGGGAGCCGAGGTCGGCCTGGACCATGGTGCCGCTGACCGTTCGGCCGCTTACGTCGGATATCATCGGGACGGTGGTGAACACTTTGACCGGGCGTACGCCGGGGCTCATGCGGCCGGTTAATTTCACATTTGTTACGGCAACGGACTGCATGCCCTCCATTTCCTGCCGGAAGGCGTCGAGGATGGCAATGGGATTCTGGATCCAATGCGAGTTGCCGCGGGAACGCTCGGCGATCTGGAGCAGGAGCTTCTCGTTCCACTCGTTGCCGAGCCCGATGCTCGTGATCGCAACGCCCAGCCTGCCCGCTTCATCGGCCAGCTTCAGGCAGGCGTCCTCGTCATCCCAGGTCTGACCGTCGGTCAGCAGCACGATGCGGTTGACGCGGTCCTTGGCGATCCCTTTCTTCGCTTCCGCGAGACCGGCGGAAAGGCCATCGGATATCTGGGTGCCGCCGCGGACGATCACTTTGGCGAGACTCGCCTTGATCTCGTCCCGGTTCTTCGCCGGCCGGCTCGGGATCAGCGTCTCGACCTGGTCGTCGAAGATCGTGACGGAGACCAGGTCGTTATCGCCCAGATGGTCGACCACGTAGCCTACGGCCTCCTTGAGGTTGTCCATTTTTTCGCCATCCATGGAACCGCTCCGGTCCAGGACCAGCGCAATGTTCGCCGCCATGGTTCCGAGGCTTGTCCCGGTGCCGGCCTTGATGTCCACCAGCGCGTAAACGGCCTGTTCGCCGCCCGTTACCGGCAGCGTGTCCTTGCTCATGATGCTGCGGATGTTCAGTTCGTTCTTCATTTTTGTTCCTCCTTGTTCAATATTCAATTGCGGATTTGTCACAGCAACTTCGTCGGTGATGTTCAATCCCCAATCAGCAATCAGCTGACCTTGACCACGATCGCGGTGATGTTGTCCTTCCCGCCGTTCGCGTTCGCCCGCTGCACCAATCTTGCGCAGCTGATCTCCGTATGCTGCTCCCTGGCGCAGAGCCCGCGTATCTCCTCGTCGTCCAGTTCTCCCCACAATCCGTCGGTGCAGAGCAGGAGCGTACCGCCCTTGTTCAATTTCAGACGATAGGCGCCCGACTTCACGTGCTCATCGGTCCCGATGGTTCGGTAGAGCAGGTTGGACCGGGGGTGGTTCCTGGCCTCTTCCCGCGTCAGTTTGCCGGCGGCCACGAGCTTTGCCACGAGGGAGTGGTCCTCGGTGACCTGGGTGATGGAGCCGTTCTCCATCCAGTAGGCCCTGCTGTCGCCCACACTGCCGATATACGCGGTGCCTTCCTCCACCAGCGCAATAGTGAGCGTGGTTCCCATGTTCGAACCCTTGCGCGCGCCCTCGCGCCTTACTTCGGCATTTGCCTTCTGCACGGCCCGCTCGACGAACGCGAGGGGATCTGTGCCCTGAACCTTCCCCTCCCGCACTTCGCGGCAAACCGTTTTCACGGCGATGTTGCTGGCAACTTCACCTGCGTCATGGCCGCCCATGCCGTCGGCCACGACGAACAGCGTCCTGGCACCGAGATCGAGGAACGCGAAATTGTCCTCATTATGGCCCCTCACCAGCCCGACGTCCGTGATGCCATGCCACGAGAGCTTCATCGCCGCGTCCATTCGAGTTTCTTCGGGATCGACCTGTTCATCAGACTGGGGTCTCAGCCGCACCGTGTGTACGGGCTGGAGCACGCGGGTCAGTGACCGCGCTGATGCCGGATCGATGCCCACCCGGGCGAGGGTCATCGTTTCCCAGGCGACATCCATTCCGAAGATCCTTTTCAGTATGTTCCAGAGACTGTCTATCATGAACGGGCTCCTGCGGAGTATGACATTCGGTTCGTTCTGCCAGGTATATTGCATTGGCCGTGCCAGAGAGTGAAGGGTCGCCGGAAAGGAGAAAAAGGCAGATATTTCAGCAGGATTCAACCAAGCCACGGAAGGAGTTGAGCGGGATCGTGCGAGAGAACATCTGATTTTCGAAGGAGGGGTATTCGATTATCGAATCCCCCTTTCCCTTCGTTGCAAAGAGGTCCTGTTTATGGTATTGTCTGCCCTTAAATTTAGGACGTTCGGAATCCCGGGAAGATAATCATAAAGGAAGACCATGGAGATCGTACTCGCCACGCGAAATAAAAAGAAGGTCGAAGAGATCCGGCGCATCACCACCGGCCTGCCGATCAACGTCCTCTCTCTCGACGATTTCCCCCAGTGCCCTGAAACCGTCGAGGACCGGGACACCTTCGAGGGGAACGCCGTAAAAAAGGCTCTTGAGACCGCAAAGTGCACGGGAAAACCTTCGCTAGCCGACGATTCGGGGCTTGAGGTGGATGCCCTTGGCGGAGCACCGGGAGTCTATTCTGCGAGGTATGCGTCTGACGCGGAAAGCGGGAACGACCCGAAAAACTATATAAAACTGCTGAAAGATCTCATCAATATACCCCCGCAGGAGCGAGGCGCCCGGTTCGTCTGCTGCCTGGCCCTGGCCTACCCGGACGGCAGGACAAAGACCTTTTTCGGCTACGCAAAAGGCCATATTGGACATGAATCGCGCGGTAAAAAGGGGTTCGGATACGATCCTGTCTTCATTCCCGAGGGCTTTGACCGATCCTTCGCCGAAATGACGGCGGAAGAGAAGGACGCTCTGAGCCACCGGGGAAAAGCGCTCGAAAAACTTACCGAATTTCTTCACTCCTTTTCAAAGTGAAACGGTCTCTGGCGCAACGAATTATATGAAAAATCCTTACTTTTCCCGCCCTAAGACCGTCGCAACCAGCCGATAGATTGCCCTAATTCCTGCTCTATGCACCCTCCAGCCGAAGGGAGCTTTTCATCGGGGAAAGGAGGGCTCTCAAGGAAGGGTGCTCAAAATATAAGAAGCTATATAGTTGATTTATATCGTCTTTTGCCGCCCTCTTTTTTCCTACATTAGGAAAACTAATATTCAAATTATAATTTTTAACTTGCAAAACAAGGCCGATTCAACGATATTACTGCCTGCGCCAAAAGTACGCTTACGCGAGGTGCGGGCAGTGACCCTCCTCGCTCGCTTCATCGCTCCCTGTTCGAACACGATAATCCTTCAGACGGAGGTTCCACTCCATGGCAACACGAGTCGTCCTACTCGGTGCACCCGGTGCCGGCAAAGGCACCCAGGCGAAAATGCTGATCGAAAAATTCAAGATCCCGCAGATCTCGACGGGCGACATCCTCCGGAAGGCCGTAGCCGACGGCACGCCGCTCGGCAAAGAGGCGAAGGTGATCATGGATTCGGGAGGCCTGGTGTCCGACAAGATCGTGCTCGGCCTGGTGGAAGAACGGCTCAAGCAGCCTGACTGCAAGAACGGCTTCATCCTCGACGGATTCCCGCGCAACACAGCCCAGGCCGAGGCCCTCGACAAGATCCTCGCGGGCTCCGGAATGCCGCTCACCGTGGCGCTCAATATTGACGTAGACCTGAACGACCTCCTGAAGCGCCTCACGGGCCGGAGGACCTGCAAATCCTGCCAGCAGATGTACAATATCTTCTTCTCAGCCCCGAAAAAAGAGAATGTTTGCGACAAGTGCGGCGGCGAGCTGTTCCAGCGCGACGACGACAAGGAAGCCACCATCAAGAAGCGGCTTGAAGTGTATCAGCAGCAGACCTCGCCCCTCATCAGCTACTATTCCAAAAAGAACATCATGAAGACGGTCATGGGCGTTGGCAGCATCGACGACATCTTCAAGAAGGCCGTCGCGGCGCTCGAAGGAAAGTAACAACGGACCCGGGAAGAACCGTGGCAGCGACCACGAAAGAACAATTTTTTCACTTTATAAGGAGGAACGCAGCATGGCACTGGTAAAGCCTCATGGCAAAAAGAAGAAGCTTATGCCTCTTCTTCTGGAAGGAGCGGCCCTTCAGAAAGAGCTCAAGAAGGCCAAGACCCTGAAGCAGCTCAAGATCTCCTCGCGCGAGACCGCAGACCTCGTGATGATGGGCATCGGCGCATTCACACCGCTCACGGGTTTCATGACCAAGAAGGATTGGAAGGGCGTGTGCGACAAGTTCAAGATGGCCGATGGAACGTTCTGGCCCGTCCCGGTCACGCTCTCGGCGACGCCCGAGTTCGCGGCCTCGCTCAAGAAGAACGAAGAGATCACCCTGGTCGACGAAGAGTCGGGCACGATCATGGCCACCATGAAGGTGGCCGAGAAGTACGCCATGTCAACGTCCGACAAAGAGCACGAGTGCACGAAGATCTTCCGCACCAATGACGTCGCCGGCCATCCGGGTGTGCAGAAGGTCATGGGCCAGCCGGAAGTGAACCTGGCCGGTCCGGTGAAGGTCCTCTCCGAGGCCCATTTCCCCGAGACCTTTAAGGGCATCTATATGAAGCCCGTCGAGACCCGCAAGATCTTCGAGGCCAAGGGCTGGAGCAAGATCGCGGCGTTCCAGACCCGGAACCCCATGCACCGCTCCCACGAGTACCTTGCCAAGATCGCCATCGAGACCATGGACGGCGTGCTGATCCACCAGATCCTGGGCAAGCTGAAAGAAGGCGATATCCCGGCCGATGTCCGCGCCGACGCCATCAACACCCTCATGGAAAAATACTTTGTGAAGGACAGCGCCGTTCAGTGCGGCTATCCCATGGAGATGCGCTATGCCGGCCCCCGGGAAGCCCTCCTCCATGCGCTCTTCCGTCAGAACTTCGGCTGCAGCCACCTGATCGTCGGCCGCGACCACGCGGGCGTGGGCGACTACTACGGCCCCTTCGATGCGCAGAAGATATTCGACGAGATCCCGGCGGGCGCCCTCGAGACCCAGCCGCTCAAGATCGACCATACGTTCTACTGCTTCAAGTGCGACGGCATGGCCTCCATGCGGACCTGCCCCCACGGCAAGGAAGACCGGCTCATGCTTTCCGGCACCAAACTCCGGAAGATGCTCTCCGAGGGAGAGAACGTGCCCGATCACTTCAGCCGTCCCGAAGTGCTCGAGATCCTCAAGAAGTACTATGCCGGCCTCACCGAAAAGGTGGAGATCAAGCTCCACAGCCACGCGGAAGGCACGCATACGCATAACAAATAACTCTGTAGCAATGACTGCGGAAGCAGTTAATTTTATTCCAACGATAGGAGGTTTGCAACATGCCGAGTTATGTTATTACCGAGAAGTGCGACGGCTGCAAGGCGCAAGACAAGACAGCATGCCAGTACATCTGTCCGAACGACCTCATGACCCTGAACAGGGACCTCATGAAGGCCTACAACCAGGAACCGGAGCAGTGCTGGGAGTGCTACAACTGCGTGAAGATCTGCCCGCAGCAGGCGATCGAGATCCGGGCCTACCAGGATTTCGCCCCCCTGGGCGCGAACGTTATCCCGATGCGGGGTACGGATTCCATCATGTGGACCATCAAGTTCCGGAACGGGAAGCTTCAGCGCTTTAAGTTCCCCATCAGGACCACTGCTGAAGGCACGGTCGATCCCTACAAGGGAAAGCCAGAAGCAGATATGGCAAAGCTCAAACAGCCGGGCTTCTTCACTACGACAAAACCAATGCCGGTAATCAAGAAATAAGGAGGAATAGGATAAATGGAAAAAGAGACTTGTAACTTTTCATTCTGCAAAAAGCCGGCGATCGAAGAAATTAACACCGATCTCCTCCTCATCGGCGGCGGTATGGCTTGTTGCGGCGCGGCCTTCGAAGCTGCACGCTGGGCAAACCCCAAGAAGATCAAGATCACCATGGTGGACAAGGCCGCGACCGACCGGTCCGGCGCCGTTGCCATGGGTCTGTCGGCCATCAACACCTACATGGGTGACAATGATCCGGTGGACTATGTAAAGATGGTTCGGAACGACCTCATGGGCATTGTCCGTGAGGACCTGATCTATGACCTCGGCCGTCACGTTGATGATTCCGTGCAGCTCTTCGAGGAATGGGGCCTCCCGATCTGGAAGATGGGCGACGACGGTTTCTCCCTCGACGGTTTCCAGGCAAAGGAATCAGGCAAAGGTTCCCTCCGGGACGGCGGCAAACCGGTCCGCTCAGGCAAGTGGCAGATCATGATCAACGGCGAGTCCTACAAGGTCATCGTGGCGGAAGCCGCGAAGAAGGCCCTGGAAACGAACCGTGCAGCAACCGGCGAGAAGACGAACCACTATGAGCGCGTGTTCATCGTGAAGCTGTACAACGATGCCAAGGAGCCGAATCGCGTTGCAGCAGCGGCCGGCTTCAGCGTTCGTGAGAACAAGATCTACGTCTTCAAGGCAAAGGCCATGGTACTGGCAGCCGGCGGCGCGGTCAACGTGTTCCGTCCCCGGTCGACCCAGGAAGGTCAGGGCCGTGCCTGGTACCCGGTATGGAATTCCGGTTCCGGTTATGCTCTCGGCCTGCAGGCCGGCGCAGAACTGACCATGATGGAGAACCGCTTCGTGCCCGCCCGCTTCAAGGACGGCTACGGACCGGTGGGCGCCTGGTTCCTGTTCTTCAAGGCCAAAGCGACCAACAGCCTCGGCGAAGACTATTGTGTCAATCCCGAAGCCCTGGCGGAAGCCAAGGCGAAGTACGGCAAGTATGTCGATAACCTCGGTACTGCCATCCGCAACCACCTGATGATGCGCGACATGAAGCTGGGCAAAGGCCCGATCCTCATGAACACGCACCATGCAATGGATGCGATCAACAAGACCTTCATCGAGAAGCTGGGCGAGAAGGAAGGCGCCAAGAAGGTGAAGCACCTGGTCGCCGAAGCATGGGAAGACTTCCTCGATATGGCCATCGGCCAGGCCGGCCTCTGGGCATCGAACAACGTCGAGCCGGACAAGGTCCCGTCGGAGATCATGCCGACCGAGCCCTACCTCCTCGGTTCGCACGCAGGCTGTGCGGGCTTCTGGTGCTGCGGTCCTGATGACCTTGGCGCGCCGGAAGAGTGGAACAAGAAGTGGCCGGCGGGCAACTACAACCGCCAGTCGACGGTGAAGGGCCTCTTTATGTGCGGCGACATCTGCGGCGCATCAGGCCACAAGTTCTCCTCGGGCTCGCACGCAGAAGGCCGTATCGCTGCAAAGGCCGCCCTGGCGTTCATGCAGGACAACCCGAACTACACCCCGACGATCAACGAGACCGCCGACCATCTGGCCGCCGAGCTC
>Ga0334722_10007404_pt1 | contig 10643 bp, 9 predicted proteins | sample C3_bottom_MG_FD_207210 | JGI IMG/M metagenome (GOLD analysis project Ga0334722, IMG submission 207210) | Sediment microbial communities from Yellowstone Lake, YNP, Wyoming, USA - C3_bottom | ecosystem: Environmental > Aquatic > Freshwater > Lake > Sediment | place: USA: Wyoming | collected... | reverse complement strand
CGGAGGCGGCCCCCGCTCGCCGTAGCCCGCAGGGCGGAGGCGGCCAGCCTGGCAAACTGATCACGGCAAGCGCGCCGGGAGCGCCAGGCTCCAGCCTGGCTGACAGACGCTCCGCGGATCGGGTTCCTCCGCAAACCGCTCGGCACGCCGGACAAGTGCATCGCCGAGGGAGCATTCAATGACGCATCGGGCCTGCATCCTCTGGCCCGGCGGAAGTCTGACCCGGCGATGCACTTGTCGGACCTTGCTGATCGGCGTGCTCGCATGGTTTGCTCCGGAACCCGTTCCGCGGAGCCAGCGATCGCCAGGCTCCCCCGCTCGCCGTAGCCCGCAGGGCGGAGGCGGCCAGCCTGGCAAACTGATCACGGCAAGCGCGCCGGGAGCGCCAGGCTCCAGCCTGGCTGACAGGCGCTCCGCGGAGCGCGTCCCAGGTTCCCCGTGGCCGGTCCCTACTGGATGCGGATGACGATGTCGTCGCCGAACGCGCGGGCGGTGGAGACCGGCTGGGCGAACGGCGTCTCGACGAAACCGTTGGGGCCGGCAGACAGGACGAAGACGGCGCAATCGCGGCACAGGCCTTCGAGATCGCGCTGCAGGAAGCCGGCGTTCACCAGGAACGCGTGGCCCCACGGGTCGCTCGACAGGGCGGCGGGCAGGTAGGGTCCGTTCCAGCCGCTGCCGGCGCCGTTGACGCTGGCCGGATAGCCTGGACCGTTGGTGCGGAGCTGGGTCTCGAGCAGGTCGATTCTCAGTGGCGATCGCCAGGGCTGCAGGGGCGACTGGCGGGCGCCGGCCGGGACGGGCTCGCCGGGCACGTGGCCCGCGACCGCCGGCAGCGGCGCGCTGGAAGCGAGCAGGTCGAGTTCGGCAACGCCGCCCCGGAACGGGTCGAGTTCGGCGGCCGTGGCGGCGGGACGCAGCCGGCCGACATCCCTGCGGAGGTTGGCCAGCGCTGCGGCAATCCGGGTGGCGTCATTGCGTGCGCGCGCCACGCGCGCGCTGGCGATTGAATCGCCCATGACGGGCAGGAGCGATCCGGCGAGCACCATCAGCACGAAGACCATCACGCTGATCTCGGCGACGCTCTGGCCCGCCTCGGGCCGCCGCATCCGCCGCGACGTGATGGTCCTGCCGATATCTGCTGATGAACGCGTGTGCTGTCGCATGTTCACACCGGGTGCCGTTCGATGCGGGTTGGGGCTTCGGTCCTCTGGTCTCACCAGGGCGACAGATTCAGAGCGTGGAGTCATCACCTGGTTTGCGCGAACCGGGCGGTGACCCCACGCTCCTCTCATGCCCCTGGGTGAGGGATGCTCGCTGTCCCGCCGGGATACCCGGCGGGACGGGATGTTGGCGCTACCGCGTGCCGCCGGAGATGATGTAGATGAAGTCGTCGCCGGTGCGCGTGACGCCGCCGCGGCCGTTGCCGCCGACCGGAGTTTCGTAGCTGCCGTTCGGGCCAGCCGAGATGCAGAAGGTGTCGTAGGACCAGCCGCCGCTGAGGCTGCCTTCGCCGCTGCCACCGCCGTAGCCGCCGCCGTGGTTCTTGAGGCTCTCGCCGCCCATCGGGGCGCCGTTGCCGCTGGCATCAACCGAGACGGCGAGGAACGCGGAGTTCACGAGATACATGTGGCCCCACGGGTCCGGGCCAATCGGCGGCGCCAGATACGCACCGCGCCAGCCGAGGCCGAACTGCAGGCCGGCATTCGAGCTGCCGAGCTGGGTCGGCGTCGGATAGGGCGTGGGACCGCCGTTGCTGACAAACTGACTCTCCATCGAGTCGGTGCCGGTCGTGGAGTCCCAGTTGAGCCAGCTGGTCTTCAGGTTCTCGTTCCAGACGCCCGTGTTCCAGTCCTGGCCCTGGATGGCGGGGCCGTCGCTGTGCAGCAGCTCGACGCGATTCCACTTCTCGCACGGGCCGTCGCCGTAGAACTTGAGGCACGGGCCCACGTCGCGGGTGACACGCGCCACGGTCAGGCCGATGGCTTCGCAGTCTTCCTTCACCTTGACCCACTTGGCGTCGTTGATGAAGTCGTAGATGGACGGCGCAAGCACGCCGGTGAGCAGCATGAGGACCAGCAGCATGATCGTGACTTCGACCAGCGACAGGCCGCGTTCGTTCTTCAGCGCGTTCATGACATTCCCTCCCAATCGTTCAACCCAGGAGCTCGTCGTCTTGACGAGTCGATGCCCGGTATTGAGCAAGGGATGTGCCCTGGCGGTGCCAGGGGCACGAATGCGCTGATTTCCTAGGCTTTCCGCGTATTTCCGGGTGTTGCCGGGGTCTGCACAGCCTCGCACAAGCCGCACTTCACCGGGAAGTGCACGTCGGGGGACTCCATTTCGCGGGGCGGGTATTCAGGCGGGAAGGGCTACAAACGACGCGATCTGCGGCAACACAAAACGTGGGGGGCTACTTGATCATCCTCGCGCGCAGGGTCTGCACCCGGCCGCGCACCTCGGTCGCGAGGACGGCCGTGTCGGAGCCGGCCAACGACAGGAACTGCTCGTAGTGCTCGATGGCGCGCGCCAGTTCGCCGCTCTCCTCGAGGACGAGCGCGAGGTTGTAGTGGGCGTTCGCGTAGCGATTGTTGATCTGGAGCGCGCGCTGCAGCTGATCGCGGGCGTCGGCGGTCTGGCCGGCCGCCTTCAGCGCGAGCGCGAGATTCGTGATGCTCTCGACGTTGCGGGGATCCTGGGCGACGATCCAGCGGAACTCGGAAACGGCCGCGTCGGTCTTGCCGGACCGCAGGAGGGCGACGCCGAGGTTGTTGTGCGCCTTGTCATAACGCGGATCGATGAACGTCGCGCGCCGGAACTCGCGGATGGCCTCTTCGTACAGCCCCTTCTCCTGGTACAGGAGACCGAGGTTGTTGTGGGCCTCGGCGTTGAGCTCGTTCGCCTCCAGCACGGCGCGGTAGTGGACGAGCGCCCGCTCGAAGTCGCCTGTGCGCTGGTAGTAGAGCGCCATCTTGAAGTTGGCCGATTCGGACCCCGGGCCGGCCACCTGGACCTGCGCGTTGGTGCCGGGCTGCCACGTCACGCCCGGACCGGGGGTCGGCGTCGCCTGCCCGGGCGCCTGCTGCGGGCGCACGTTGGCCGACAGGGCCGGCGTCGCGGGCGCGCTCCCCTGGGCGGAAGCCCTGGACGACTCGACGGGCTTCGACGGCGGCGCCACCAGCGTCGGCGCCGGCCTGGGCTGCTCGACAGGCCTGGCCGGTGCGGGATTCGCCGGCGCGGCGTTCGCCGGCTTCGGCGCGTCTACGGGCTTGGCCGGTGCCGCGACGAGGGCGGGCGACGGCTTCGGTGACTCTGCAGGCTTCGTCTGCGGCACGATCAGTGTAGGTGCCGGGCTCGGTGCCGGAGCCTTCGACGCGGCCGCGGTTGCGGCGGCAGTCGCCGGCGCAGAAACGGCCGGCGCGGGATTCGCAGGCACGCCGCCCGGGCCGGCGGAGGGAGCAGGCTTCGGCGCGACCGCGGAACTGGCGCTCGGCGCCGGCCTGGCCGGCGTCCTGAGCCCTGCGTCCCCGCTCGCGATGCGCTCGCCTGGCGTGGGCTGGAAGAAGCTCAGCGGCCCCCACGGCACGAGATGATTGATCGCCGCCACCTGCCAGACGACGGCCGCCGCAACCGCGATCAGCACGAGGCCGACCACGGAGCGGAATCCGCGCCCGGATCCAGCCGGCTCAGGACCGCCACCGTAGCCGAGCGACGCGAGGACGTGTTCGTCCTTGGCTCCCGGCGAACGCTGGGCGAACGAGGGCGTTTCGGCCCCCGGCTTCCGGTGCTGACGCAACGCGTCGATCATCCGGCTCATGGTGTCATCCGCCGGCGCGCACACCGGCCCCGGCGAATTCCGGCTTCCGGCGTCGCAGCCACGAGAAGTGGGACGTGCTTTCGACCCGCGCCAAATCAAGGCTCTCGGCGGCCCGGAGGACCATCTCGGGGGCCACCTTGTTGGTCTTCGCCGAGAAGGCACCGAGCAGGCTGCGATCGCACAGCAGGTTGATCAGCCGCGGGATGCCGCCGGAGAACTGGAAGACGTGCTGGACGGCCTTCGGCGAGAAGACGACCGTGGCCTGCGAACCCGCAACGTTGAGCCGGTGCGCGATGTAGGCGCCGGTTTCCTCGGCGTTCAGGGGCTGCAGCTCGTACCGGATCGACACGCGCTGATCCAGCTGACGCAGCTCCGGCGACCGCAACAGCGGCTTCAGGTTCTGCTGGCCGACGAGGATGATCTGGAGCAGCTTCTCCTTGTCAGTTTCCAGGTTCGACAGGATGCGGAGCTGCTCGAGCACCGGCAGGGGCAGGTTCTGGGCCTCGTCGATGATGAGCACGGCGTTGGCGTGCAGCGGCAGCAGACCCAGCAGGAAGTCGTAGAGCGTGTCGATCAGGTCCTGCTTGCTGACGCCCGCCAGCCGGCCCGCCTTGGCTTCCTCGCGGGAGACGACGCCGAAGTCCTGCAGGATGAGCTTGAGCAGGTCGTCCTCGGAGAGGAACGGGTTCAGGACGAGCGCCGTAAACGTGCGGCTGTCGATCTGCTCCAGCAGCGCGCGGCACAGCGTGGTCTTGCCGGTGCCGATGTCACCGGTCACCACCACGAACCCTTCGCGCCGCCGCATGGCGTACTGCAGCAGTTCGAAGGCGTTGGCGTGCGACTCGCTCCGGTAGAGATAGCGCGGGTCGGGCGTCAGGCTGAAGGGCTTCTCGATGAATCCGAAGTATTCCTCGTACATTTACCAGGCTCCGTCGCTCATCAGGGTCTGCTGCATGCCGTCCGCCTACTTACGGACCGGCGCCCGCTGCGCCTCGTACAACCGCTGCTGGTCGGAGGCCGACATCGCCGCCACGTCGCCGGGCGTCACGATGGTCGGAGTCAGCAGAATCACCAGGTCGACCTTCTTCTTCGTGCGATCATCGCGGCGGAACAGCGCGCCGAGGATTGGCACGTCCCCGAGCAGCGGCACCTTGGTCTTGGTGCCGATGGTGCGCTCCTGCATGAGGCCGGCGATGACGATCGTCTCGCCCTCGTGCACCCGCACCATTGTATCCGTCTCCCGGACGCTGATGATCGGAACCTGGTCGCCCAGCCGGGACGTCGCCACCCCGGTCCGTTCGGTAATGGTCGGCGAAATGCTCAGGTGCACGATCCCGTCGTCGCCAATCTGCGGCACGACGTTCAGCGTAATGCCCTCGGTCACGGTCTGCGGCGTCACCGAGGTCTGCAGGATCTGGCCGGTGCCGGTGTCCACCTGCGAGCTGGTGACGAAGAAAACGTCCTGCGTGCCCACGCGCATGACGGCGGGTTCGTTGTTCATCGCCATCACGCGGGGGCTGGCCATGACGTTGACCTTGCCCTGGCTGGCGAATGCGTCGAGCAGGCCGCTGAAGTCCTTGATGTTGACGCCCATCGTGAAGGCGCTCTGGCCGCTGGTGGGCGCCAGCTTCTGCGTCAGCGTGATGGCGTTGGTCGCGGTCTTGAGCACCGCCGTCCAGTCGATGCCGGCGGAGAACTGCTCGTTCATCTCAACTTCGATGACCTTGGCCTGGATGTGCACCTGGCGCAGGATGCGCGACTCCACCAGTTCGAGGTAGTTCGCCACCTTGTCGAGGTTCTTGGCGAAGTCGGTCACCTGGAGCAGGCCGGCCTTGCGGTCCATGTTGACGCGGCCGTCCTGCGACAGCAGCATCGCGATGCCCTTCTCGATCTCCATGAACACATCGCCGTTCTGGCCGTTGGTGCCGTAGCCGTTCCCGTACTGGTTGTTGCCGTAGCCGCCAATGCCGCCGTAGCCGCCCATGCCGCCGGCATACCCGGCGCTCATGCCGTAGCCGCCGCTCATGCCAGCGCCGCCGCCGATGCCGCCAACGCCGCCGCCCACGCCGCCGCCGTACAGGTTGTTGCCGTAGCCCATGCCCATGCCCATGCCCGTGCCGTTCATGTTGTTCGAGGCACGCTGGGAGACGTAGTTGATGTTGAACACGCGCGTCTGCGTCTGGTGCTTGCGGACGCGGAGCACCGATTCCTGCATCGAGTATTCGAGGTTGATCGGCTGGAGAATCAGGTCGAGCGCCTGGCGCATCGTGACGTTCTTCAGCTCGCCGTTGAACGTGCCCTCCACGTCGGGGTCGAAGACCACGCTGACGTTCGTGTCGCGCACGAGCAGGTTGAGCAGTTCGCGGACGGCGATCGGCTCGGCGAAGCTCAGCGACAGGGTCTGGTCGAACGAGTCAGCGCGGCGGCCTTCCTCGAGCTGGCTGACCGCAATGGGCGACAGGCTGGGCGACTGGGGCCCGAACCCCCTGAGCGACGGCGGTCCGTCGAGCACGTGGGTCGTCGGCGGGGGCGGCAGCGGCACCTGCGCCACGGCGGGCTGAGGCGCGGTCGGTCCGGACGGCGGCATCTGCTGCAGCGTCACCACCGATCCCGGCTTGGGCGACTGCGCGGCCACGTTGACCGCGACCGGCCCCGAGGCAAAGAGCGCCAGGGCAGCCATCAGTCCCGCGTAGACGATGCGGACGCGCGTGTTGGAGTTCATAGTCAGCCTCACCTGCGTTTTCTCCGGGCTGGCGTCCTTGGAAAGACGCTCCACCCCTCAGGCTGGCTTTTCGGTCCAGGGGGCTCCAAACATTAGGGCTGTGTGGGTGTCGTCCCCCGGTGGCACGGGGGACCCCGGGGCGTCGCGGGGCCTACTTGCGGGCTCGCAACAGGCGGACGATTCCGGCGATCAGGGGAATGGCGGGCAGCAGCAGCAGGTTGACGAGGTACATCGCCATCCGCGTGCGCTCCGTCATGGCAATCCGGCGGTTTTCGCGGTCCCCGGAGGCGACAATCTGGGCTTCCTCTTCGCCGGCCAGCCACGCCGCGGCCCGCAGCGAGAGGTCGCGGTTGCCTTGCCGGCCGATCATGGCATTGGTGACCCAGTCCGAATCGCCGAACACCACCAGCCGGGGCTCGGGCGCCTTGGCGTCCATCGACCCGCGCGGAATCCTGACCGCCACGGCCAGCGTCTGCCGCCCCGGCCGGTCGCGCCCCTCGCGGGGCGTCGTCGCCTGGCTGGCAGGATCGACGCGCTCGAACGCCTCCATGCCGGTGGCGACGATGGGTGACGGGACGCCGATCTGCTGCCGGGCCTCGTTCAGCGGGACGGCGCGGTCGTAAATCGTGGCGACATTGAACCCGCGCGTGATCGGGTGGCTGGTGTAGGACACGCCCAGCGGCATCTCGGGACCCGATCCGACGGACCGGCCGCTCGGGCTGTTGTCGATGACCATGCCGGATCCGGGCGCGATGCCGAACTGGCGCAGCCACCCGTCCAGCAGCGGATCGACCGGCGGATCCACCAGCAGGAGGAGCCGCCCGCCGGTCAGGAGGTAGCGGTTGACCCGTGCCATCCTCGTGTCACCGAAGCCGGCGTTGACGCCAGCGACGACGAGGACGTTGCAGCGCCCGGGCACGTCCTGCTGCAGAAGGCTGACGTCCGCCGTGCGGTAGTTCGACGCGGCGAGCGCCGCCGCGAACTGCGACACGCCCGTCGATCCGTCGTCGGTCAGCCCGCGCTCGCCATCGCCCTGGGCGAAGCACACCTGCACTTCGACGGTGCTGGTCACCTGGAGGATGGCCGTCGCCAGCGCGGTTTCGGTGACCTGTTCGATCTTGCGGAACTTCGCGCCGTATTCCACGACCACGGTGGCGTTCCGGAGCACGCCGTACTGCCGGGCCTGCTGCAGCGCCTTTTCCGCGTCGACGAACCGGGTCGTGATGCGCGGGCTGGTCCGGGCGAACACCGCCAGCAGGTCGTCGACCTTCGGGTCCGGCGTGCGGCCGAACTGCTTGAGCGTGACGTCGGTCGAGAGGCGTTCGAGAATCCGCTTTGTTTCGGGCGCCAGCGTGTTGCGGCCGGACGCGGTCATGTCGAACTTGACCGGCTTGAGCGCCACCGACGCGTTGACGACGCCGAGGATGGCAACGAGCAGCAGGGTCGAGAACGCCGTGTTGACGGCGAACACGCCGCGCGGGTCGCGGAACCAGTCGCTGATGTCCTTCCAGTTGACCAGCGCGCCGATCAGGAGCGCGAGGCCGCCGCCGATCGCGAGTGTGATCGAGGCCGGGTTCCACGCGAGCGTCAGCGCCGCCCACACGACGCCCGCGATGGCCATGAGCGCGCCGGGCAGGAAGGCGAACTTCTTCATGACCGCTTGTACCGGATGGCGTCAATCGACCGCTGGGCCAGGAACAGGCCGAGGGCGATGTACGACAGGAAGTACACGACGTCGGCCACCTCGATGACGCCGCGCGTCGAGTTGAGCTGGCGCATGTAGAACGAGAAGTAGCTGACCAGCTTGGCCCAGAGCGAGTCCGGCGCGCTCGACGACGTGTCGATGAACTGCATCGTCATGAACAGGCCGTAGGTCCCGACCGCAGAGACGAGGATGTTCTCGCAGAGCGACGAGATGAAGAGGCCCAGGGCGATTTGCGCCGCGGCCAGCATCAGCAGCCCTGCGAGGCCGGCGGCCACGACGCCCGGCTCCCACTGGCCGCCCTGCGCGAGAAACCAGAACATGGGCAGGATCGGCGCGAGCATCAGGCCGACGAAGCCGAACGCGCCGAGGAACTTGCCCAGCGTGAGCTCGGACGCCCGGACGGGCGACGTCATCAGGAGCTCGAGCGTGCCCTTGCGCCGCTCGTCCGTGATGAGGCCCATCGTGATGAGCGGCATCGCGAACATCAGCAGGAAGGCCTCGTTGCCGAAGAACTGCTGCAGCACCATCGTGGGCACGTCGATCTGCAGGTCCGACCGGCCGAGGCGCTGGAGCTGCTGGTCGGCGAGCGCCGCCTGCCGGATGTAGTAGACGAGCATGTTCGAGAAGAACAGGCCCGTGACGAACGTGAAGATCGTCATCACGGCGTAGGCGATCGGCGAGACGAAATAGGACTCGATTTCGCGGCGGGCGATGACCAGGGCGTGTCGCATCGTCGGCTACTCCTTCGGGTCCTGGTCGCGGGTGAGACGAAGGAAGATCTGCTCGAGCGAGAGCGACTCGCTGGCGAGGCCGAGCAGCTTCCAGCCGCTCCGCACGACGAGCTCGGCCGCCGCGGGCCGCAGGTCCACGCCGATGCCGCTCTCGAGGCGCACGCGGACCGTGCCGGCATCGGTGTCGACCGCGTCGACATGGCCCGCGCCGGCGAGGGCCGCGAACGCGGCGCGGACGGCGTCGGGCGGCGCGCCGGCCGGCACTGCGAGCTCGATGTTGACGACATCGCGCGCGCGGAGGCTGGCGCTGAGGTTCGACGGCGTGTCCACCGCCATCACCTTGCCGCGGTTGATGATGACGACGCGATCCGCGACCTCGCTCACTTCCGGCAGGATATGCGTGGACAGGATGACGGTGTGGTCGCCCTTGAGGCCGACAATCAGCTCCCGCACCTCGGCCCGCTGCTTCGGGTCGAGGCTCGACGTCGGCTCGTCGAGAATCAGGACCTTGGGCTCGTGGACGATGGCCTGGGCCAGGCCCACGCGCTGCTTGAATCCCTTGGACAGCTTGCCGATGCGCTTGCCGGCCACTTCCTGCAACCGGGCTTTCTCGATCGCGCGGTCCACCGCGGCCGCCACCTTCGACGCCGGCACGTCCTTGAGGGCGGCGACGTAACGCAGGTAGCGCCGGACGGTCATCTCCGGGTAGACCGGCGGATTCTCGGGCAGGTAGCCAATCAGGCGCTTGGCCTTGATGGGATCGTTGTAGAGGTCGAAGCCGCCGATGCGGATACGCCCGTGGCTCGGCGGCAGGTATCCGGTGACCATCCGCATGGTCGTCGTCTTGCCGGCGCCGTTCGGGCCGAGAAAGCCCAGCACTTCGCCCGGCGACACCTCGAACGAGAGGTTGTCGACGGCCACGAACGCGCCGTACTTCTTCGAGAGCTGGGTAACCGAGATCACGACTTCAACACTATCGGCACCATGTTGGGGACGGGTTAGATTTCCACAGGTCGCAGATTCTCCAGGCCTGTGGAAATCTAACCCGTCCCCAATGTTACCGGGTCTACTGGACCACCGGAAGCGGCTTCCGCTTGAAGAACACGGCGCCAAGCAGGCCGCCCAGGGCGGCGAAGATCGCGCCGACGATCAGGAAGACGAAGAACCCGAGAATCGCGCCCGCCGCCGTGAAGGCCGCCGAACTGCCGAGCGTCTCCATCATCTGGCGGACATTGTCCGGAATGTCGGGCTGGGTGCTGACGACCTGCTGCATGATGCGCTGCACGACGCCGCCCATCAGGAGGTTGATCGGCAGCGAGACCACCGCGTTGACCACCGCGCCGATGAGGCCCGCGAACAGGCCGACCAGGGCGCCGTCACCCGTCGTGATCGGCGCAGCGGTGCCCTGCTGGAACATGTAGGCGGCCAGCATGCCGCCGCCAATCACCCAGGCGCAGCAGCAGATGTTGGCCAGGTTGACGACCGGAAGCGCGGACATCACGCCCAGCATCAGGCCGCCCCACACCGCCGGCATCAGCATCGAGTTGGTCTTCATGTCCGCACTCCTCTGTTGGTACCTCTGTTGGGGACGGGTGAGTGTTGGGCCCCGGGCCGCCCGCCCCCGGGGACAAAAAACCCCCCCCCCACCCCCCCACAGGGATTTAAACG
>Ga0334722_10007403_pt1 | contig 10645 bp, 6 predicted proteins | sample C3_bottom_MG_FD_207210 | JGI IMG/M metagenome (GOLD analysis project Ga0334722, IMG submission 207210) | Sediment microbial communities from Yellowstone Lake, YNP, Wyoming, USA - C3_bottom | ecosystem: Environmental > Aquatic > Freshwater > Lake > Sediment | place: USA: Wyoming | collected... | reverse complement strand
ACAACGGTTACGTCGGCATAGGGACGACTACTCCGGCGGCTTTGTTAAATGTCTCGGGGGTCACGTCGAACGCGGGGGCGGCCCTGGGTTCCATGCTGCCGCAACAGGTCATCATGGGCGGGAACGGGAACAACCGCATGGAATTCGGCATGGATAATTCCGGCGGAACGGCGATCTCGTTCATTCAGTCCAGGAACACGCTTTCCGGAGCGCAATATCTCAGCTTGAATCCCGGCGGCGGCAACGTCGGTATCGGGACTACGAGTCCATATAGCCGGCTGGCTACTATATCAGACGCATCGGTGACCGGCACAATTACCACCCAGGCGGGCCTGGGTGTCAACGCGATAACCATCCAGGGGGCTGGAGGAGCGCTCAACAGCAAGAGCGGGCTTGTCACTTCATGGTCTACCCCCGGGGTAGCTTCCGGCCTCGTGTTTGGCCGTTATGGTTCCGCATGGGGCACATATGTCGGCTTCCACACCCACCCCGACAATGCCAACACGCTGGATGATTTCTCGGAGAAGATGAGGATAGACGGCGCCGGCAACGTCGGCATAGGGACACCGAGCCCGGGAGCGTCTTTAGATGTAGCATCCGCTGCAAATCAAGAGGTAATCAGGGCGAAGTCGACATATAGCGATTATGCTGTACTGATGGCGTTTTATAGCGCCGGCGGAACATTAAAAGGTTCTATTGTAGGAAATGGCGCAGGCGCTGTTGTTTACAACACTGCTTCCGACCAGCGGCTCAAAGATAACATTACGGAGACTGAAAAAGGGTTAAACACCCTGATGCAGATTCCTGTAAAGGATTTCAACTTTATCGCCGAGCCGTCAAAACGTGTGCAAGGGTTTATCGCGCAGGACCTCTATAAATACTATCCCGACGCGGTGACCGCCGGGGGTGTTGATCCCTCCACAGCTCCGTGGCAGGTAGACTACGGTCGTCTTACGCCGCTCCTGGTTAAATCCATTCAGGATCTGGCAAATGAGAATGCGCTTATGAAACAGCAAATTAAAATCTTAAGCGACAAAGTGGAAGCCCTGAGCAAATAAAAAAGGTTGACGCTGCCTTTTTTGGGGATTAGTGGGCGCTTGTGGCGGGGAGGGGGGAGAAGGCGGTCTTCAGGAACGCGACGAGGCGGGGACCGTAGGTCTCGCGCTGGTCGCCGAACGCGTCGATATGGCCGTAAGGGGTGGTCCAGAATTCTTTCGGGCCGGGAGACGCCTCGTACAAACGTTTGCCCTGACTGAACGGCACTACCGGATCCGTCTCGGAATGTATGAATAGTTTCGGAGAAGTTATCCCGGCAATCTCTTTGTAGGGGGCATGACTGCGGGTCACGGCCAGCCAGGGGAGCCAGGAAAAAGGCCAGCTCCACCAGCGTTTGCGCATAACGGCCGACGCTACACTCTTGTAAGAATAAAAAGTCCCTTCCAGCACGAGCGCGCGCGGCTGCGGGAGTCCGGATTCCGCGATAGCGGCGATGCCTATCGCCCCGCCAAGGCTCTGGCCGAAGACCGCTATCCTGTCGCCGTCCACACCCGGGATCTTCCTGACCTGTTTGAGCGCCGCGACCGCGTCCTGTACGGCCCCGTACAACCCGGGTTTTCCTTTAGACGCCCCGTAGCCCCTGTAGTCGAAAATAAAAACATTAAAGCCCTCATGCACAAGCCAGGAGGAATACTGAAAATGGGACGTCATGTTCTGCGCGTTGCCGTGCAGGTGAACTATGGTGCCCAGCGCGGGCGCCGTGGAGGCGAAGAACATCCCGGTCAGTTCCGTGCCGTCAGCGGAGGGAAACTTTATCACCTCATAGCGTATGCCGGAGTCGGCCGGGTCCGCGTAGATCCGCGAGCTTGGGTGGAAAAAAAGATGAGTGCAGCCGGACAAAGGCATCAGGAGAGCGAATAGCAAATAGCGAATAGGGGCCTGCATAAGCTTTAAAGCGGGAAGAAGAAATGCTGGTAGACCAAGGCGGCCTCTTTCGTATGGCCGCGCCATGAATATTCTGCGCGAAGCGCGCTGTCACGGCTCAATTTAAGCGACGCGGCCGCGGTTCCCATCCAAAGCGGCAGAGTGTCGCCGAGAGCGTAACCGGTATATCTGGCTTCGAAGGAAGCGCGCACCGGCCCGCCGCCGGTCAACAAGCCGGCCTTTACCCCGCCGCCCGCTCTATATGACTTGTGCAGCGCGCCGCCGATGCCCGTGTCGGCCACGGCCATGGCGTACCAGAGCTGACGGGCCAGCAAGCGGCTTTCCACGGCCCAGCCGGTGCCTGTGTTCATGGACCAGATAGCCGAAGTCCCGCGCTGACGCCCTTTCTCTTCCGCCTGCTCCAGCCCGGCCTTGATCTCCCAGGATTGCCGGCGCACCCAGTCGTCCCAGGCGTTCAGGCTCAGCACATGGGCCAGTGTGGCTTCTTTGAAATATGCGCGGTTATAGCGCCTGTCATAGCGCACCCGGAGCGCGCCCATTTCAAGGGCGGCGTCCGGCAGATAGCCGTCCGGGTCGTCCAACAGGTCCTGCATCGCGAAGCGCCACTGGAATTCGGCCAGGCGGCCTTCCGGCGTTCCGATGGCGCTAAGACCCACGCGCATACTTTCATGCCCTTCGCGGATGGAGGGGGGCCTTGGCGGTGTCCCGGTAAAAGTGTCCTGCGCGCCCAGGGCCGCCCTGGCCGCGAGGAGCGGATCGCTGCGCTCGTCGAGCTCGGTCTTGCCTATGCGGCGGGCGTAGAGGCGCCAGCTCAGGTAATCGGCCGCCGTCTCAAGCGTGGCGGCCTGCCTGGGGGGCGTCATAGTTGCGAGTTCTTTCAGCGCCGCGGACCGATCGCCGCGCGTCAGCCGCGTAACGAGGCCCCGCTCCCGCGGCGAAAGCAGCGAGCGCTTCCAATCCACCGTCTTCCATAAAGCCGGCCTCCAGGCCGGACCGGCGCGCGCACCGGCGGCGTCCAGGGCCGCGCGCGCGGTGTCCGACGGTATCACCCAAAAATGGAACCGGGACGCGAGGTGTAAAGAAGGTTCGACTATATCCAGCAGCGGCATCAGCTGCCAGGAACAGTTGCGACTAAAAAAATAATAGGGGAACGCGGCCTTACCCAGTTCCCAGCCATGGCGCATAAGGCGATCGATAGCGTCCTTTGAAAGCCCTAACGGAAACTCCCAGAGGTCGCGGTTCTCGAGGTTGTGGTATTCCTGTATCTTCAGATAATACGGTATCGTGGAGTAACGGCCCGGATAAGCTCCGAACAATCCGCGCAAAGCGAAAAGAATACCTCCGTCCGTGTCCGTTACCGCCGCGTAATTGAGCGTATAGTCCAGGAGGTCGGCGCCGTTAGCGCCGCGCTTATGAATGCGGAGAAAGGTGTGGCCGTAGAGAGTGGACGGGTTATTAAGGTATCCCGCGGCAAAGAGCAGGCTGACCGACTCCGGATCTATCGCGGCCTTCCATTCTTCGAAACTTTTACAGGTCCTCGGAGGGGCTAACCTCTCTAAAGGCTGGAGTTTTTCCCTGAGCCAGCGGTACCGTTCCGGAAAGCGGCATTCCGGGGAATCATCATCCTTAAGGGGGGAAAAGAGACCGTCTATTGCGGCGTTGAGCTCGGCCTCGGGGCTGGTCCGGCCGCTTGGCGAGAGGAAGAAAGCCGGGTCCACGGAAGGACTGCGGTACCCCGCTAAAAGATTCTTCTCATAGTAGAGAAGCTTCAACCAGTAAGGATCTTTCCAGAGCCCGATATCCCCGGCCTCTGCCCGGAGCCGTCTCCGCAAGTTCTCCTGTTCGGCCGGCAGGCCCTGCGCAGCGGCGGATACGGCCAGTATCAGAAGACAAAACAAAAGACGGACCGGAGGTGTTACCCATCCGGTCCGCCTGTTCGCCTTCCTGTCCATTATCAGATATTGCTGGAGGCAACCAGTTTGTTTATCTCGTTCACGGTGGTCTGCGCGCTGTTGGACGCGAAGATCGTCGTGTAGTTCTTCTGCAGCAGCGTGGCGAACTTTCCGGCGGCTTCAGGGCCGTAACCGTACAGTTTTGCCAGGTTGGTGACGTACTCGCCTTTACCGGCCGCGGCGTCGCGGGAGAGGTCCTTGTAATTGGCCTCGATGAAGCTCTCGCGGGCCATGGACAACTTGATGAGACCTTTTGCGTTACAGTTCGAAGTGCCGAACGTTATGCCGAAGGTCTGGCTGCCGAACGTACCGTTGGTCGTCGCTGCCAGTATCTGGGTCCCGTCGTTCTCTTTGAACACCAGGCTTCCCAGTCCGCAACCGGCCGAACCGTAGTCGGCGGCGAAGGCGACCGAGCCCAGGGTCGCGGCTATTACTGCGCCAAGTATTACTTTTTTCATTAACCCTCCTTTATATACTATTACCTTATATGCGTGACTGTCACTCAATTCTGCAACTTAAGCATGAACAAAGTCAACATCAATCCTGACTAAATGGGCTTCCCGCCCCAGGCTCCCAAAATGCTATACTAGCATTATATTCCGCAGCATTCTTGGCCCTAAAACCAAGACTAGTCCGGTTGGACCACACTAAGGCCCTGTGCCGGACAAACAGGAGAAACAACACAATGCCGAAAAACATGGTCGCAATGGACGGAAACACCGCCGCGGCGCACGTAGCGCACGCCACGAACGAAGTAATTGCCATTTATCCGATAACTCCCTCTTCAGTAATGGGCGAGATCTCGGACATCAAGTCAGCCAAGGGCGAGAAGAATATCTGGGGAACCGTTCCTACGGTCATAGAGATGCAGTCCGAGGGCGGCGCTTCCGGCGCGGTCCACGGCTCTCTCACCGCCGGCGCGCTCACCACCACTTTCACCTGTTCCCAGGGACTTGCGCTGATGATCCCTAACATGTACAAGATAGCCGGCGAGCTTACCTCCACCGTATTCCACGTTTCCGCCCGCGCCCTTGCCACCCACGCCCTGTCCATCTTCGGAGATCATTCCGACGTCATGGCCACCCGCCAGACCGGCTGGGCGCTGCTGGCCTCGGCCAATCCCCAGGAAGTCATGGATTTCGCCATCATCTCGCAGGCCGCCACGCTGAAATCCCGCGTGCCTTTCCTGCACTTCTTCGACGGCTTCAGGACCTCTCACGAACTGAACATGGTGGAAGCCCTGACCCACGATATAATGAAAGCCATGCTTGATGACAAGCTTATCGCCGCGCACAAGGCCCGCGGCCTGAATCCCGAGCGGCCCGAACTGCGCGGCACCGCCCAGAACCCGGACGTGTTCTTCCAGGCCAAGGAAGCCGCCAATAAGTATTACACCGAGATCCCCGGTATTGTAAAGAACGAAATGGCGAAGTTCGCCAAGCTGACCGGGCGCAAATATTCACTCTTCGACTACGTTGGCGCCGCGGACGCCGAAAAAGTCGTGGTCGTCATGGCTTCCGGAGCGGACGTGCTGACCGAAACCGTCAACTTCCTGACAAAGAATACCAAGGAAAAAGTAGGCGTCGTTATAGTGCGCCTTTACAGGCCCTTCTCCCAGGAAGACCTGGTCAATGCCATTCCCAGGACCGCCAAGAATATATCCGTCCTGGACCGCACCAAGGAACCCGGCTCCATCGGCGAACCCTTGTACCAGGACGTCGTGACCGCCATGGCCAATGCCTTCTCGTCCGGCAAGATAAAAGAGATGCCGAAAGTGGTCGGCGGCCGCTACGGCCTCGGCTCCAAGGAATTCACCCCGGCCATGGCCAAGGGTGTGTTCGACGACCTGTCCGCGAAGACTCCCAAGAACGGTTACACCGTGGGGATCAAGGACGATGTCACGAACCTGAGCCTGGATTACGACGCCAACTGGTCCATAGAGCCCAAGGACGTGTTCAAGGCGCTGTTCTTCGGCCTGGGTTCCGACGGCACCATCGGCGCCAACAAGAACACCATAAAGATCATAAGCGAGGAAACGCCTAACTACGCGCAGGGCTATTTCGTCTACGATTCCAAGAAAGCCGGTTCCATGACCGTCTCCCACGTGCGCTTCGGCAAGGATTACATCAAGGCGCCCTACCTGGTCTACAAAGCGCAGTTCATCGGCTGCCACCAATTCTCGTTCCTTGAAAAGTACGAGATGCTGGACCGCGCCGAGAACGGCGCCGTGTTCCTTATCAACAGCCCCTTCGCCGCGAAAGACGTCTGGGACAACATCCCCGTAGAGGTGCAGCAGACCATTATCGATAAGAAACTCAAGGTCTATGTCATCAACGCCTCCGAGATCGCCAAGGTGACCGGCATGGGCGCGCGAATCAACGTCATCATGCAGACCGCCTTCTTCGGCATCTCCGGCGTGCTGCCCAAGGACGAAGCCATCGCCGCCATCAAGAAGGCCATCAAGAAGACCTATTCCGCCAAAGGCGAAGAGGTGATCAAGAAGAACTTCGACGCCGTGGACAAGACCCTGGAAGCCATAGAGGAAGTGAAGTATCCCGCCAAGGCCACCTCAAAAATAAAAAAGGCCTGCATTGTGGAAGGTTACCCGGAATTCGTACGCAACACCCTCTGCGAGATGATGGCCTTCCGCGGCGACGAACTGCCGGTCTCGGCCCTGACGCTGGACGGCACGTTCCCGACCGGCACCTCTCAGTACGAGAAGCGCAACATCGCTCTCGAAACCCCCGTCTGGGACGAAAAGCTCTGCATCCAGTGCGGCTTCTGCTCCCTGGTCTGCCCGCACGCGGTCGTGCGTATAAAGGCTTACGACGGCGCGGAACTCGCCAAGGCCCCCAAGACCTTCAAGTCCACCGAAGGCAAAGGCGACCTCAAGGGAATGAAGTTCACGGTGCAGGTAGCGGTAGAGGACTGCACCGGCTGCGGCGCCTGCGTGCACGCCTGCCCCGCTAAAGAGAAAGTCGATGGCAAGGAAACCGGCCGCAAAGCCATCAATATGCACGACCAGCCCTCACTGCGCGCGACGGAGCGGGAGAACTTCAAGTTCTTCCTGTCGCTCAAGGACCTCGGCTCGGCCAAGGTGAACCGCTACACCGTGAAAGGCAGCCAGCTGGTAAAGCCGCTGTTCGAGTTCTCCGGAGCCTGCGGCGGCTGCGGCGAAACCCCTTACGTGAAGCTGATGACCCAGCTTTTCGGCGACCACATGACCATCGCCAACGCCACCGGCTGTTCCTCTATCTACGGGGGCAACCTGCCGACCACTCCGTACTGCAAGAGAGACGACGGGCGCGGCCCGGCCTGGTCCAATTCGCTGTTCGAGGACAACGCGGAGTTCGGCCTCGGCATGCGCCTGGCCTACGACAAGTTCCGCGAAGCGGCGGTCGAGCTGCTTACGGAGCTTAAGGGTACGACGCTCAAGAGCAGCGCGAAGCTGGCCGACGACATACTCACCGCCAACGAGAACGACTGGGTTGGCATAGAACAGCAGCGCGGACGCGTGGCCGACCTCAAAAAAGCCCTCGCTCCCTTGAAGGACGAGAAATCAGCCCGCCTCCTGACCCTCACCGATTATCTGATAAAGAAGTCGGTCTGGATATTCGGCGGCGACGGCTGGGCCTACGATATCGGCTACGGCGGCCTGGACCACGTACTTGCTTCCGGCAAGAAGGTCAGGGCGCTGGTACTCGATACCGAAGTTTATTCCAACACCGGCGGCCAGATGTCAAAGTCCACGCCCCTGGGCGCGGTAGCCCAGTTCGCGGCCGGCGGCAAGCCGCTCCCGAAGAAAGACCTGGGAATGATCTCCATGACCTACGGCAACATTTACGTGGCCAGCGTAGCCATGGGCGCCAACTATCAACAGACCGTTAAAGCGTTCGCCGAGGCGGAAGCTTTCGACGGCCCGTCCATAGTCATCGCCTACAGCCACTGCATAGCCCACGGCATAAACATGACGGAGGGAATGGACGAACAGAAAAAGGCGGTGGCCTCTGGCCGCTGGATCCTTTACCGCTACAACCCGGAACTGAGGAAGCAGGGGAAGAACCCGCTGGTCATAGACAGCCCGGCGCCGTCCATCTCCGTGCCGGACTTCATGATGGGCGAGAACCGCTTCAAGTCCCTGCATAAGTCCAACCCTGAAGTCGCCAAGAAGCTCATGAAGATGGCTGAAGAGGAATACAAGTGGCGCCTCAGCGTTTACCGGCAGTTGGCCGCCATGACCTGCGACGTCCCCAAAGTGGAGGAGAAAGTCGCGGTTTCATAATATAGACACACTGGCGCGCAGCATAAAAGGGCGGTGCCGCAAGGCTCCGCCCTTTTTATTGGCCGCCGCTTACGGCCCGCAACGCCTGGCAAAAGGCCTATACCCGCCGCCAAGCCATGCACCTTCATCCCGTGACCCGGCCGCTCCGGCATTTTGGTTTTGACGTACAAAACAACACCTGTCAAATGGACATGTCAAGGGCTGTGTAGGTCCAAAGGCCTAATAGCGGCTGGGCCTAAATAGTTCGGCGGCGTGGGCCCTTTGCCTCTTCGTGCCTTGACCGCGCTCAACTATACTCTATATGTAGCAAGACGGAACGGACCGGAGAGAATTACCATGTCGAATAAAATCATCAAAGCGCTGCTGACAGCTTCTCTGTTTTTTTCTGTGACCGCGATTTACGCCCAGGAACTTCTCAAAGACGACAGGCCGGTCTTCAAAACCTCGGAGATCGAGGATGCCAGGATAGACCCCGATTATCACACGATCAACCCGGCTTCCATAAAGATCACCAGGGTAGAGATCAAGGAAGAGAAGGACTTTTCCTACCTCGGCCCGGTAAAGGCGGGCGAATCGCCGCTCGTCATCATCGACCAGATAATCAACATTTTCACCAAGGTCTGGACCATCATACAGCAGAACGCGCCGGTGGTCAACATCGACACCAAGTACGCGGCGGCCATGCCCCAGGGCATCGTAGGGTGGAACCAGCTTGCCGGGTGGAGCCGGCCCAAAGCCTATCTTTACAGCTTTTATGCGGAGAACCTTTACGGCGTAAAAACGATAGACGTCTCCTATAAAGTGATGTATACCGCCGGCGGAAGGTACAAGGGCAAAGGTCTGTACCTGACCGGCGTTACCGTGGTCCCCACGGTCGTGGACGTGGCCTGGGGCTACAGGTTCTCTCTCGCGGCGGCGGTAGCCGACTCCACCATCGCCAACGTCGGCACCGAAGCGGACCCGATCGCTTCCATGCAGATGAAGCTCGGTTGGAAGATCTCCACCGCGCTCAAGGATTCCAACGGCACCAGCGTGTATTATCTCGAAGGCAACGGCTACTATCAGGAGATAGCCAGCCCCTTCGCCAAGGAGCCGGTTAAAGTGGAGGACGTGAAATCCGCCGCCCCGCTCATGCTGGATCCGGCCAAGGTTTTTTAAAAAGCAAGCCAGTAAGCTGTAAGAAGCGACAAATAAAGGAGGAAGTTAATAATGAAGAAACAACTCACCATAGCGGCGTTCTTAAGCGCGCTCTGCACCGGCGGCGCTTATGCCCAGCAGTACGACCCGCAGAACCTCACCCTGGACCCGTCTTCAGCCAAGATAGAGGTGCTGGATGAAAAAGGCGGCACCATAGGCCCCGTCATTCCGCAGCCCCCGGCCGGCCCCGTGATCAATCCGCCCATTGAGCTGCCCAAACCCCCGTCGGGCCCCGTGATCAATCCGCCCGTCGGCACCACCGACCCCGGCACGCCTGCCGGTCCGTCCATAACCGACACGCTGAACACCATCGATCAGATCGTCAACCTCGCGGAGAAGATCTGGAACATAATCGATAAGAACCGGCCCGTGGTCAACATCACCACGAACTACGCGAACGCCGTTCCTTACGGCACCACCCACTGGACCCAGCTGCAGGGCTGGAGCAAACCGTCCACCAAGAAATACGCCTTCTCCATGAAGAACAAGTTCGGCGCCGAAGTCGTGAAGGTGACCTACCAGGTGCATTGGACCCACGACGGCAACTTCCAGGGTAAAGGCAAGTTCCTGACCGGCGTTACCGTTGAACCCATCAACGTGACCGCGGCCTGGGGCTACAAAGTGGACCTCATATCGGAAGTGCCGGATTCAACGGTGGCCAATGTGGGCACCCACGAAGACCCCATCGCTTCCATGCAGGTACAGCTTAAGTGGAAGGTTTCCACCACTTTCCAGTCCACGGACCAGAAAGTGATCTACTACGTCCAGGGCGACGGGCTCATCCAGGAGATCGGCACGCCGTTCAAGGCCGGCCTTCAGGAAAAGAGCGACCGCCAGCTCGGCGACCTGAACCAGAAATTCGAGAACGTGAAGTTCTAAGAGCGACACGCAGCGAACCTCCTTTAGCCCCTGCGCCCCCAAAAAGGGCGCGGGGGTTTTGTCTTTAAAGGAAGCCGCTAGCGGGTTTCTTTGAGTTTTTTGAAAAGGTCGACCTGGCGGGCGGTAAGCGAGGGGGGAAGGTCGATGGCGAGCACGACGTACAGGTCGCCGCGCGACCCGTCCTTTTTCGGCAGGCCGCGCCCGGAAATGCGCAGGCGTCTGCCTGAGCCCGACCCGGCCGGGAGCTTTATTTTAACCGACCCGTCCAGCACGGGAACGGAGATATCGGCGCCGAGAGCGGCGTCCCAGGGCATTACATGGACACGGGTTTCCAGATCGTCGCCGTCGAGCTTGAAGTCCGGATGCGGAGCGATGTAAATACTGAGGTACAGGT
>Ga0334722_10007402_pt1 | contig 10646 bp, 11 predicted proteins | sample C3_bottom_MG_FD_207210 | JGI IMG/M metagenome (GOLD analysis project Ga0334722, IMG submission 207210) | Sediment microbial communities from Yellowstone Lake, YNP, Wyoming, USA - C3_bottom | ecosystem: Environmental > Aquatic > Freshwater > Lake > Sediment | place: USA: Wyoming | collected... | reverse complement strand
CCGTCGGCTCGCTGACCCACCCACGGTGGGCCTCTGTCCCGAGGGCTTCAGTCGGTCGGTTACCCTTGCGACTGCCTCGGTAGCTACTGGGGTGTCCCGACAACTCCCCAGACAGGACTTGCACCTGTGAGACACACAGCGCCTTTTCACGGCGCACTGAATAGTCCGGGTTAAGCACACTTAGCCGGCATGATTCATGAGCGCTTCTGCTGCAATCGCCGATGCCTGACTCAAGCGGGACGGGCGAGACTGGCGGGAAAAGCGCGACTGGTGAAGCAGGCTGAAGGCTGAAGTGTTCGGATCTCCGACCTCTGGCCTTCGGCCTTCAGCCTGCACCCCTTCAGCCTTCGGATCGCGCTTGTCGCGCGCCACTCCGCCATTTCGCGACGAACCGTCATGAATCATGCGAGCGGCTCATTTCGCACCCGTCTGCACTAAAAGCCCCCTCGCCTGCCGAATCTGGGCGCGTGAACTGAGTAACGCCACAACATCGTCCGCCATTAAGTGAGTCTTCTCAGGCGGATTCCATTGCGTCACGCCAGCGCGCGTCCAGGCGATCACCGAAGCCCCCGTGCGTGAACGGAGAGCAATCTCAGCCAACGTCTTCCCCCGCGCAGGGGAATCGTCATCGATGCGGCAGGTTTCGACCTCGGCATCGGTCAAGGTCCCGCCACGAAGCTGATGTGCGAGTTCCGGCAATTCGCTGCGACGAAGCAAGGCGTACCCCTCACGGCGAAATTGTTCAGCCTTTTGCGTCACAAAGTCCTGCGGCAGTTTGTAGGTGCGGAGCACCAAGGCAAAGATCTCGATGGAGGTTTCGAATTCCTCAGGCACCACATCATCCGCGCCGAGTTGGTGCAGCTCCTCCAATTCGCGCAGATAGCGAGTCCGCACGACAACATGCAGCTTCGGGTTGAGTCCCTTGGCGACCTGCACTACCCGCCGGGTGATAAACGGATCCGAAATGGCGACCAGCAACACCTTCGCGTCCTCGATCCTCATGTGCCGCAACACATTCTGATTCGTGCCATCTCCGTAGTAGACTGGCACCCCGTGTTTCGCTTCGCGGCTGACGATATCACCATCGAGATCCAAGGCAAGGTACGGGATCTCCGTGTCGCCGAGGATGCGGGCGAGATTCCTCCCGTTCAACCCATACCCCACAACAATGACGTGGTCCTTCATCCAAATCTGCTTCCCTTCGGTTCGCAAGACGTGGGTGGTGGTGCGACTGGGCAGCCAATGACGAAGCCGCTGCCACGCTTCCGCTCGGCGGGCCAAGTGCGGCGACCACTGCATGAGAAAGGGCGTCGCGATCATGGAGAGCACCGAGACCGCGAGAAAGACCTGATACGGATCACCCTGCAAGAAACTGTTCTCCTGCCCTTGCTGCGCCAGCAAGAAACTGAACTCTCCGACCTGGGCCAGGGCGATTCCCACCATAATCGCCGAACGTGGGGGGACCTCCGCCAACAAGACTGCTCCGGCCCCGGCGACAAACTTCACCAGCAGAATCGTCACCAGTAGTCCGGCCACCGGCAGCGGATGCGCGAATAACACCCGCCAGTCCATGAGGATGCCGATCGACACGAAGAAGAGACTGTTGAAACTGTCGCGGAACGGCAGCACTTCGGCCATGGCCTGATGGCTGTACTCCGATTCGGAAATAACCAACCCGGCGATGAATGCGCCCAACGCCAACGAAATACCGCCGAGCGAGGTGAGCCACGCGATACCAAGACAGGAGACGATAATCGTCAGCAAAAACAGCTCACGGCTGCGGCTGCGGACGATATGTCCCAACAGCTTGGGAACCAGATACCAGGCGGCTGCGATGACGAGCCCAACGACAAGAACCGACTTCCCCAAGGTGAGTAGAATCTCCAGCCCGCCTCCACCAGACTGGCTGGCAAGAATGGGCATCAACAACATCATGGGTACGACGGCCAAATCCTGAAAGACGAGAATTCCGATCGTGGCTCGGCCTTGGATCGAGTCGCTGTCCCCCCGTTCGGCCAAAGTCTTCAACACGATCGCCGTGCTGCTCAGGGAGAGAGGAACCCCCAGAACATCCCCTGCCGCCAGGACAGTCCGAGGAGCATCGCCCCGAGCCACGCGATCAACAGCACGCCGCCGACTTGGATCGGTGCGGCCAGAAACATGAGGCGGCGCATGGAGGCCAATTGCACCAATGAGAATTCGATACCAATGGTGAAGAGGAGCAGGACGATCCCTATCTCCGCCAACACTTGGACCGTGCTGATATCCGAGATGAGGTTCAACCCATAGGGGCCGATGAGTGCGCCGGCGACCAAAACCCTGCGATCGAGGGAAGCCGGAACTGGTGGAATACGAAGACAACGGCGATCGACACCGTGAAGATTACGAGCAGATTTGCAAGGACGCCGTAGTCAGTCATGAGAGAAGTCGGTCAGGGGTGAGGGACCAGGTAAGGGAAACTCTTCGAACATTTCCCTCCTCACGTTTTACGGGTTCAACAGACTGTGGAAAGACTCCGTTTATACACAATGCACCGTTGGAATATTACGTGATGGGGTTGATGTCAAAATAGCCTCAGGATGCTCAAAAAGGCCAGACTTCTCACCCGCCCAACCCTGGCGCGCCGGGACGCGCCTAGTCCCAAGCAAGGCCGCAGCGAGCGAAGAAGCGAGGAGGTACACACCGCACTTCGTGTGGGCCGTTCGTCCTTGCAATGGATCTTGGCGAACGGATAAGCCCCTCTAGTGCTTCCGACCTCCGAGAATCTCATTCGGTACGTTGAGCCTCTGAGCGATGCGAGAACGCCGCATGGGGAAAGGCGCGTCTCGGCGCGCCAGGGTCGGGCGGGTGAGAAGAGCGACTTTTTCTAAGCATCCTGTTAAGGCGGAGAATACCCCAGCAGCAAGGAGGGAACAAGGCAAAGCTGTTTGCTCAACGGAAGCCGTTTCGCTACGATGGCTTCACGAGACGGACGAGCGAGGCAGACCATGATCTGCGGCCATTATTTTCGCCTAAACAGCGCCATTGCCGACAACGATATGCCGCGTCTGCGTTGTTTCGAGCAGGCGTCAGCCGATCTCGTCCTGTCGAATTTGGAGAGGTGCGTCCTGAATCGATTGAGCCATTGGCTTTGGCTAATCGGCCAGCTGAGCCATCTGACCAGCCCCCCGTCGGTAGCAAGACCCCCCTCGAAAGAGGAATAGACGGCTTTGTCTCTTGCGGAATAGCTTGTCAACACCATCGGAGGCGCTCTATGCAACCCATCCAAGTGCTTATGATTGCCGCAACGATCCTCACCCTGTCCTCAACGTCGGCATTCTCAGATACGACGATCAAATTCGATCCGTTCCTGATGCGGGAATGCCCCCAAGCCGATGGGAGCGCCCTCTACACCAACAAGGATTTGCCCGGCTGCAAACTGATGACGCTGAAAGAACTGTCGGTTGTGCCCTCGCTGGACGACATGCCAACCTATCGCCCCACCGTGGCCACGGCTCCTCACTACGATATTCCTCCGTACGCCGACCGCAATCAGACCGGTATGACCGGCCCGGGACAAACTGTCCCCGATTGGGCCGAAGATTGGCATGCCAGCATCGCCTCGTCCGGGTCCGTTCAAGCTGAAGTCTGCTCCCTATATGGAGAATGGCTCCACCTCGTTCAGAAAACTCGCGGCGGGTTCTTCTACGGGACAGATCCCTCGTATGGCGGAGATCTCTCTGGAAGAAATCAGCGGGGCGCGAGTTATTCCTTCTACGACAATGCGCGATATCTCACGCTGTCGAAGATGTTTGGGCCTGGATTTGTGCCGATCGGCTGTCCGTAAAACTTGGATGATTCTAGGCGAATCCTGCGCCAATGATTCAAGCGCACAATGCCATCGAACCGCGGCACATTCTCTGCTATTCGTCTCTGGCTCCCGCTATGGCGATAACCTCCGTGCACATCCCTTCCAGCCGAAGATGAATTAACAGTTCCATCCGCAAAAAAGTAACCTTCGCTTCTCCGGTCTTGTCTTTTTACCATTCATAGGTCCTTTGGCCTTGTCAGTGCATATACTATTTGTTCGGGGTTGCCAAAAAGCTCTTCAAATATCGTAGGCAACTAAGAGTTGGGAGAAATCCGAGTGCCATCTAGCCGACTCAAATTTTACACTGAGAAAACCGTAGTAAAGAGGATCCACGAATTGTGCGAGAAGTCGTCCACTTGCCGAGTCGCTGTGGCGTACTGTGGAGAAGCGGCTCATATGTTCTTTCCCGAAAAACCTTCAGCACGACCAGCGGACCTTCGAATCATTGTTGACGCTTCTGAATCAGCAGTCAGCCATGGCCTTACAAATCCGAATGGATTAAAGCATCTCCTCGGTTTGACTACCGCAATCCGAAGTCTAAAAGCTCTACACGCCAAGGTGTTTGTTTTTGATGAAGATGTAGCACTTGTGGGCTCAGTGAATATGTCTGAGTCTTCTCTAATGCAGTTTCAATTGATACTGGAAATTTCGAAATCTCGAATTGTAAGACAGCTTGCAACTTGGTTCGACAATACCCTGTGGAACTTCGCCAATGAGGTGGACCACAAAAGAGTGCGTCAATTGCTCCCTCTTTGGCCGGGACGTGAAGGCCATGGCCCGAGTCGAAGCACGAAGGCGAAACTGCTGCAATGGCGCGGAGAAGATCCGGAACCGTCGCTCGAATCATCGGATTTCAAGGTAGGTGTGAGTAAGACAAAACTCAAGAGGCTGTTGTCGGAGTTCCGGAACAATAGCTGTCCGTATACCGACGGCAAATCCTGCTGGGAAGAAGCTGTAGGCGTGGAAAAACATCACCAAAAACTGAGCAAGAATCTCCAATTGTTGATGCGCCGTCGCTCTTCATGGAAAAAGAACGACCTCGAAAGCCTTTTTGATTTGGCCCACACCTATGGCCAAGCCGCCAAATTTCATCGACCGGTGTTCTCGCGCCAAAGGCCGAAAAAGGTTTCACGGTCAATCGCCTATCTACTTACTGTTAAGGGCGACCCGTTTGTGCGCTTCGAAAAGGTACTTGCTGCTGGAAACCCTTACAAGCTGAAGGGAATGGCTGAGGCTGGCCTTGCCTTCCTCATGCACTTGTGGAGCCCAAAAGACTTCGCTATCGTTAACAAACCGGTAGACAAGGCTCTGAGGATGCTAAAAGTAAGTTTTGGTCGAGCCGCGTCGAGCCGAAAAGGCCAGGGAGATAAGGATCGAACTGCGGCCATCGGAAAGGTGAATGTTCTCACTGGTCTGAAAAGCCTCGCACGCGTGGACCGCTTCCTCGATGCTATCTCTAAGCCCCATATTGGGCCTTAGGATTAGAACTGTCGTCCTCCGCTTCTTCCATCTCGGATGGCCGGTCTGAAATTTCCTACGCCCTATCATCGGAGGGGGTGGGACACAACTCGCCGCAGCCCGCGCCCTTGCTCCTGAACTGCAAGGGCGAAGCCTGTACTGTTTGAGGCCTCTGCGGCCGAGTTTACAGGATTCGAGCGGGCAAGGCGTAGTTGGGTACCCCCGGAGATGTCTTCGGCGGAGGAAATTCCCGACCGGCCATCCCTCCCTTCATTTTTTGTAGAATTCCCGATACCACTGCACGAAACGCGCGATACCTTCTTCGATCGGCGTCGCTGGGGCAAACCCGACGTCCCGCGTTAGGTCCTCGATGTCCGCATACGTCGCCGGCACGTCGCCCGGCTGAATCGGCAGCAACTTCTTCACCGCTTTCTTTCCTAACGTGTTCTCCAACACCTCGATAAAGCGCAGCAGTTCGACTGGCTGATGATTACCGATATTGTAGATCCGGGCCGGCGCTGAGCTGGTTCCAGGATCCGGTCTGTCACCGGACCAGGCTCGGTTCGACGTGGCCGGATGATCGAGGGTCCGGATCACTCCTTCGACGATGTCATCGACATAAGTAAAGTCCCGGCGCATCTTTCCCTGGTTGTAGACCTCGATCGGGTTTCCTTCCAAAATCGCCTTCGTGAAGATGAAGAGGGCCATGTCGGGCCTCCCCCAGGGCCCATAGACCGTAAAAAACCGCAGACCTGTACAGGGAATCCGATAAAGATGCGCATAGCAATGGGCCATGAGTTCATTGGCTTTCTTGCTGGCCGCATAGAGAGAGACCGGATGATCGACGTTGTCATGAATCGAAAACGGCATCTGGGTATTGCCGCCGTAGACGGAACTCGACGAGGCATAGACGAGGTGCTCGACCTTCGCGTGCCGGCAGCCTTCCAATATGTTCAGAAACCCTTCAATGTTGCTGTCCGTATAGGCATGCGGATTCACGAGCGAATAGCGCACCCCCGCTTGCGCCGCCAGGTGAACTACGCGCCGGATCGGTTGCTTCGCGAACAGCTTCTTCACCCCGGCCCGATTGGCCAGATCGAGCTTCGTGAATGAAAATGACTTGAACGGCTTGAGCTTCGCCAACCTCGCCTTTTTCAGTCGTACATCATAGTAGTCGTTGATATTATCGAGTCCGATCACCCGCTCGCCTCGCTCCAGCAACCTGGTCGCGGTATGAAAACCGATGAATCCGGCGACACCGGTAACGAGGATCGGGGCCTGTTGTGTTTTGCGCACGGTCATAGTCGGGTCCTTTCGATTTATCGAGATGGTGCGGTGCCGCTGCTCGCTTTCATGAACGGAGGATCGCCGTGGTCAAGCCGGTAGAGTGACAGGGGCGTCAGGGCTTCACCCGTCTTCATCGATTCCACCAGCCCGTCGGTTGTGCGACGAAACAGATCCAACGCATGACCGTAATGATACCCGCATCCGTGCTTGGCGAGAAGTTCTTTGAGAGTTTCAGGCCGTTCCCAGTGGGCCGTCAGCAGCGCTGTGCGGGCGGGATTCCGTTGGCTGAACATGAACGAGAGGTGGTCCGGCAACCACTCTGCGCCGCCGGTGGCATACGACACGAACAGCTTGGCCTGCGCCGCCGCACACACATCGGCAAGATACGCATTCGTGAGATAGCCGTTTTCTCCCACGTCGAGCCATTTCCCAGGGTGGGACAAGGGCGCGTGGGCCGCATGGCCACGGACTTCGAGCAGTTGTTGCTGCGAGGCAAATACCAGCGGGATCGGCCCATGCTTCTGCGCAAGTGACTGGATCACTCCGTCCTTAAGGGCGGACTTCCCGCTATTCGTCGGCCCGCTGTCCGCATGCACCAGCACGTTATAGCCACGATCGGCGATGAGGTAGCAGTTGCGCGGCATCTCCAGATCGCAGGGGTCTTCGCCGTAGAACGGCACGGAGTACACGGCCCCTCCTTCGAATACCCAACTTTCTCCATGCGCCAATTCGATCACGCGGCCAAATCCCAGTTCTCGCAGGAGCGATAGATAATCGTAGAAAAGCGTGCGCCGATTCCTTCGGCTTGGCACGATGATCGGCGTGTCTTTGGGCAGGTGCAAGAGCGTGCGCGGATCCACATGATCGTCGTGATCATGGGTCAAGAAAACGGCAGCCGGCTTGGGCACCAGCGATCCCCACAGCGACGGGACGGAGGATTCCGCAAACCAGGGGAGCAGCCAGGGATCGAACAACAACACCTGGTCCCGTTGCCGGTACAGCAATGCGGCATGGCCGAGATGAACCGTGTCCATATCTTGCAGCGTCTCGAACCAACGGGATCTGACAGAGGAGGTGCTTGAGCTGACCAAGCACTCATGCTGATGAAGGGATTCGATCAATCGCGTGAGCACGCGTTCTCCATCTCGCCCCGAGGTCGCTACCACCGTTTTAACTTCGTCGGTCTGATGCGTGCCGTCCAAGAACCCCAAGACCTTTCCCACCAGCGGCCCCAACTGTCGCTGATCGAACCCGACCGGAATCGCCTGCCGCTTCACAGAATGGAAGACCCGTAGCCCGCTGTTGATGACCATGGTGGATTGAGTGGGGTCGGTCGGAAACTCCCATTGAAACGTACCGTCCGGCTTCCGCCCACAACGAATGTGTTGCTGTAGATAGGGGCGGGCGTTGATCACCTCAGCATAGGCATCTTCCAATCTCCGCTGACGATTGGGATCGTCGAGCGGGGCTCGCTTGGAAAAAACATCGCTGATGGCCGTATCGATCGCGCTGGAGAGGAGGCCATGGGCTTCATGGAGACTGGCAACGACTTCAGGCGCCACCCCTGCAACAAAAGGAAAGGGCCCGGGAGGGTCCGCGCTCTCCAATTGAACCCAGGCCCAGGGCGCGAGGCTGAGATACTGTCCGCGCGGCAAGCTGTTCCAGAATTGGCTCATGGATATGAGTACTGAGTGCTGAGTGCTGAGACGTGGGAACTAGCGACCATGTGATTCCCGTTCTGCACGGCGACGTTGGACGGCTGATCTGAGACCGCCAAGGACAAGAGAGATCTCCTGCGCAAGACTCATCAGGTCGTTGAACACGATGGCATCAACATACTTGGCGTCGTGCGCGACATACAAGTGAGAGCGAAGTTCCGCGCAAGAGGACTTGGCAATGCTCAAAAACTGGTGAAATTCTGCTTGCCTGGCTCGCTCAAACCCCTCGGCAATATTGGCCATGATTGAGACCGACGAACGTCTGACCTGATCTCGTAATCCGAAGTCTCTCGCAAAGTGCCCATTCCCGGTTACCTCGTACACTTTCTTGGTCAACTCCCGTGCCTTTTGCCATGCAATAAGATCCTCGAACCGCCTTGCTGGGCATCGCTCAGGCATTATCGCCTTCCTGGATCTCAGGACTCAGCACTCACTGCTCAGCACTGAACCTCAGCTTACTGATGGTAGGCTCGTACAACGCTTGAATGACAGTCCCGTCGGGATCGGAAAAGTAAAAGGAATAGCTGCCGTCGCGATGCTGCTTCGGCGGTTTCACGACCCGCCCGCCTAGCTGTTGTAAACGCGGTTCGACCTCCCGATACATCAGGTCGACTGCCTCAGGGCTATCAAGGATCACGCCGACGTGATCCAACGATTGCCCCGTCAAGGGCTGATATGAGGCGAGCTCGGACGGTGGGATCTGGTGTAAGGCGAAATTATCCGATCCGGAGCTGAAATACACATTCTCGGGGTCGGGTTCCCACACCACCTTCATTCCCAGCAACTGCTCATAGAATGTGCGAGAACGCGCGAGATTCCTGACGCGCAGCGCCACATGGCGTAATCCTCGATGGAGCGGAGCGCTCATGATCATCCTCAATCGTGTCCGTATAGTAGGGAGCCACTTTGGCTCCGTCAATTGAAAATCCCTGGCAGGATGCTGAAAATGTCCGCCAGCTTCGTTCTCGCATCGTTCAGACCCTCAACGTACCCCAAGGGTACGCCTCGGGCCTTCACTCGCTGCGGCCTTGCTGGACAGCCATTTTGAGCATCCCGCAGGAGACTTATACTGTTGTGTCGCTCGACTGAGCTCGTCGCAGGCACATTTGCAAACCATCGAAATTCTCGCGTGCCCACAGAGTCTTTCCGCAGCTTGCTAGGATGCGGAGTGAGGCCCGACTCGCCTCAATCGGGCCGATGGCTGCGCTTTCTCTCTGGCTAATTATGGTACGATGTCCACGCTTCCAACTCTCCAAAATTATTGGAGCCATTGTTTCTCGGTCCAAGCAGAACCGATGACCATTTTGCCTTTTGCCTTTTTACTTTTTCCTTCGAAGACCTAATGACTACCGTTGGCTTCAATGGACTGACCGTCGCCGCCTTTGAATCGCGTATGGCCGCAGAAATGGCGCGGCTGATCGAGCGCTACGGGGGGCAACCTCGAGTCGCGCCGGCCTTGCGGGAGATTCCTCTTTCCGACAATACGGCGGTCCTGGAGTTCGGCAAGCGGCTCCTGGCCGGGCATTTCGAGATGGTCATCCTCTTGACTGGAGCCGGCACCAGAACAATGGTTGAGATTCTCCAGACTCGGTACCCGCTTGAGTCCATCAAGACAGCCATCGCCCGCACCACGGTGGTCGCCCGCGGTCCGAAGCCGGTCGCCGCGCTGAAGGAGCTTGGGCTCACCCCGTCCATCACGGTCCCTGAGCCCAACACCTGGCTGGACATCTTGCAGGTCCTGGATGAGCGAGGCTCGCTCATCGAAGTCCGAATTGCAGTACAGGAATACGGGGTGTCGAATCCAGATCTCCTTGCAGCACTGCGGGAGCGCGGCGCGCAGGTTACGCCAGTCCCGATTTACAAGTGGGCACTGCCGGAGGACATGGCTCCGCTTCGGAGGGTCCTCGCCGCCATCGTCGCTGGGCAAGTCGACGTGCTGCTCATCACCAACGCGGCGCAGATCGATCATGTCATGCAGTTACTCGAACAGGAAGGCACAACCGCGCAGTTCAAAGAGGCGTGCAGAAGGATGGTCGTCGCCTCCATCGGCCCCACCGCCAGCGAACGCCTTCGCCATTACGATCTCCTCATCGACTTCGAACCTTCACATTCCAAGATGGGGGTGCTGGTGAAAGAATGTAGCGAACAGGCAGCCCGACTCCTTCCATCAAAGCGTTCAGAATAATAGCCTCCAGCCTGTCTTCTCTCTGGAACACAAGCCGGTTATACTAGCGACCATCGCCGAAGGGATGCCGATCGTTGTCAAAACGTAACTACTCAGGTGTTCAGGCTGAAGGCTGAAGGCTCTAAATTATCTCGCGAGGCACGAATAA
>Ga0334722_10007401_pt1 | contig 10647 bp, 10 predicted proteins | sample C3_bottom_MG_FD_207210 | JGI IMG/M metagenome (GOLD analysis project Ga0334722, IMG submission 207210) | Sediment microbial communities from Yellowstone Lake, YNP, Wyoming, USA - C3_bottom | ecosystem: Environmental > Aquatic > Freshwater > Lake > Sediment | place: USA: Wyoming | collected... | reverse complement strand
CCAGGTCCACCGCGCTGGCCACCTGGTCCCGGATGGCCCGCAGGGGCAGGTTCATGCCTGCCATCATCACCATGGTCTCCAGGCGGGAAAGGGCATCCCGTGGCGAATTGGCATGGAGGGTGGAGATGGAGCCCTCATGCCCGGTGTTCATGGCCTGCAGCATATCCAGGGCCTCCGCGCCCCTGACCTCCCCAACGACAATGCGGTCGGGGCGCATCCGCAGGGAATTCCTGAGAAGGTCCCGGATGGAAATCGCCCCCTTTCCCTCAAGATTGGGTGGACGGGATTCCAGCGTAACAACATGTTCCTGGTCCAGCTTCAACTCCGCGGCATCCTCGATCGTAACCACCCGCTCATCCAGGCCGATGTAGGAGGAAAGAATGTTGAGGACGGTGGTCTTCCCCGAACCCGTTCCGCCCGACACCAGGATGTTGAGTTTCCCCTCCACGCAGGCCCGCAGGAACCCGGCCGCACCGGCTGACAGGCTTTTTCCCCTTACGAGGTCATCCATGACCAGTCTTTTTGACGGAAACTTGCGGATGGTCAGGCACGAACCCCTGAGCGACAGGGGAGGGATGACCGCGTTTACGCGCGAGCCATCGGGAAGACGGGCATCAACGAGTGGTGACGCTTCATCGATTCGCCGGCCCAGCGGAGCAACAATGCGCTCAATAATCCCCCGCAGTTCCCCCTCTCCATCCAGCACGCGGGGCTCCCGGTAGAGCTTTCCCGCCCGTTCGGTATATATCGCCTCCGGGCCGTTTACCATGACCTCGCTTATCCCCGGGTCATTCAACAGGTCCTGCAGGGGTCCCAGGCCTTCCACCGCATCCAGCAGTTCCTTCAACAGGCGCACCCGGAATCCGGGTGTAAAATCGGGCGGAGCGGACTCGTCAAGCAGGCGGTTAAGCTCCCCTCGGACTTCACCGGCCGCCCCACCTCCCCGTTCCCGCACCTGGTCAAGGAAACGGCCATGCAGTTTTTTCCTGAGCTGGCGGAATGCCGGGCCGCGAAACACAGCCTCATCGGCTTCCGTTGCGGGACCGCTATCCGGAGCTGGCGGCTGGAATTCTGAAGTTGCCCCGGCCAGCCTGATGAAATCGGCCGATGAAGCGGAGCGGGGCGCGGCAAAACACACCGGACTGCCCGCCAGCACGGATCCGGCCATCTCCCGCGATTCCGCCACCAGGCCCAGCACGGCCAGTCCCCCGGCCTGGGATGATTCCCCGCCCGTCCCTGCCCCAACCCGGTTGAGGACGCACCGCACCGGCAGACCGGTCTTGGACAACGACTCCGCCGCCTTTCCGGCCTTCCTGATGGAGACCGGTTCGGCATCGGAAACCACCAGCACCAGTGCAGTGGATTCCAGCATCCCGGCCAGGCTCCCCGCCTCCCAATCCTCCCGCCAGGGACCGGCGTCGATCACCACAACGGGGAAGACGGCCGCCATCAGGCGGGCCAACCGGGCCGTCAATCCCGTTTCCCATTCCCGGCCCTCCCGGGCCCCGGCCAGCAGGAATAGTTTGCCGGCCACCGGCAGGGCAGATTCGGCCACAAATTCCGCCGTCCCCGCTTCCGCCAGGGCCCGGTATCCCGGGGTCGGAATGGTCCGGGGCGAAAGAAGCAGACAAAGATCATCGGCGGAAATACCGGGAAGGGGAGCCACCAGGGTCCTTTCCTGCAGGGAAAAGGCGGCGGCGAGGTTGGCCGCGACCGCTGTCGTCCCCACTCCCCCTTTCGCGCCGGTCACAACGATAATTCGGCCGATGTCCGCCATCAGGGAGCCGCCGAACCGCCCTGGGCGGAGACCAGCGACGGGGTGACAAATATTACCAACTCGGTTTCATTATGCTCCACGCGCGTGTTCCGGAACATCCATCCGATCAGGGGAAAATCGGAGACGACGGGAAGACCGCTGGTAACCTTCACATCCTCGGTCTGGATGAGCCCGGCGATGATGACCGTGGACCGGGGCGCCAGCTCCACCGTTGTTTCCGCCCAACGGGTCCGCAACCCCGGCATATAGGTCCCGTTCGCCAGCGTCACGGCGGTGGTCATGTCCACGGTTGAAGACTCGGCCCGGACCGTTGTCCGGATGGCCTTGGCCTTGTGCTCCGGCCTGATGGAAAGCTTGACTCCGTACTCCTTCCAGGTGACCGTGGTGTGCCCCTGGGTGTCCTGGGCCACGATGGGGAGCTCGCCTCCCGACATGAAATTCGCCGTCGCCCCGCTGACCGTCAAGAGCTTGGGCTTAGCCAGGAGCTTTCCGAAGTTGTCCGCCTCCAGTACATGCACAAAAGCGTCAACCTGCCCGCGCGAAAATGTGCCAACCCGGGAAAGACTTCCGCCCCCCTCCATGATGTGCGCGGGCGAGGCCGACGGCAGGACTCCGGACGACCCCTCCAGCAGGCGGACCCAGTCCAGCCCGGCCCGGGTCATCTTCGACTTGTTGACCTCCACCACCTGCACATCGACCTCAACCAGTTCCTCGGCCTCCCCGGAGGCCGTCAGGGCCGACGCTACGGCCGGGACGAACAGGGATAAGAGCAGGATAAATATCCTCATCGGGCATTCACCTCGTCGTCCCCGGTTGAGGGCCGGAGCCCCTTTTCCCCGGCTATGGCGGGAAGGGATATCCGGTCCCGGTCCCCCTGGGCCCGGAGGACCAGCTTGATGCGGCCCACCTGCTCCAGGTGGGTAACCTGCTCAGCCTCGTACGGGGAGGCGGCCAGCGTAACCGTATCGGCGGAATGGCCGGAAAATATCCCCCGCTCCGGAACCGCGCCCTGCGCACCAAAGGTTTTTCCGACAGCCAATACCGGAGTGGCCTGGATAAGCGCAAAGGTCCGCAAAGAACCCGCCTCTTCAACGGAGGCGATTACATCCACCAGGTCGCCCGGTTTCAGGAGCCCGGCCACCGCCGAGGCCTGGTCAGCGGATATGGTCACGGCGCGCTTCCCGGGCGGGACGGCCAGGGCCAGCGCCATCCCCGTCATGGTCAGCTTGTTGGCCAGGACCTGCTCGCCGGGGGCGAGCGGGGCAAGCGCAACCTGTCCCTCGGCTTCCGCCACTGTCTTGAGGGCGCCCGGCTGGATAAAGGCGCGGGGTATCTGCCTCAATTCCACCATCGTCTTGTCCAGCCTCGCCCCGCTCGCCACATGGCCGGAGGCCACCAGGGCGGGGGCCGGGGCGCTCATTTCATCCAGCACCCTCCCCTTCCGGGCAAACCAGGTCCAGGCCAGCACAGCCGCGAGCAAGCCGGTTGCCGCCGAAATCGCCAGTATCTTTCTTTCGTTCAATTTTTCCTCCCTGTTGTGAACACCAGATAGCGTGAACCTCCCGCGTTTTCCGCCACAAAATAGGCCAGTCCCGGCGACCCCGCCCGGCTGGCGAGAAGAATGCCCCCGGCCCCCCCTTGGGCCTGCCACCCCCTCGCCTCGAGCATGCGCCGGGCGGACTTCAGCACATCCGGCGGACCGGCCGGTGAAGAATAAAAAGCCGCTTCAATTTTCCCGCCCACCAGGTGCAAAAGCCGGCGCGCCGAGGGCAGCCGGGGAATGCCGGCCGGATCGCGCCCGGGCGCCTCGCCCCGGCCATCCAGGAGTTCCAGGGGCCGGCTTAACACCGCCATGACCACGGCACCGCCTCCCCGGGCCGGAAGCACCATGACCAGCATCCGGGGATCCCCGTTGCGGCGGTATCCCGCCACCGTCATCCCCCCGGATGGCGATGGCAGGCTGGCGGAGAATTCCCCGAGGTTCTTCCACCCCAACCGGGCGGCCTCGCTCCGGCACCCTTCCGCAGTCCCGCCGGAATAAACGGACCAGGCGGCCGGAACCGTGTTAATTTCCACGATTCCCCCGCCGGTCCTCCGCATTCCCGCCGTTACCGGCAGCCTCGCCAGCCAACCGGGAATATCCGCCGCCGAATTTCCCGGCGGGGCAAGAATGGCCAGAAACAGGGCGGCCAGCCGGAGGTGTTTCAATTCGTGTTCAATCCCAGCAGACCCTTGAGCCACCCCAGGCATCCCTTCCAGGGATCGGGCAGGACCACCACGGTGGATTCCAGCTGGATGCCGTTCCGCCACATTTTCCCCAGGAACCCGGGGAGGAACACCGCGGTCCGGACCCGGAGCCGCATCCCGGGCGAGAAATCATCCGTGATCGACTCCACCATTCCTTCAGCCCCGGCGGACGGCGTGCATTCCGCCGGCTCGATGGACACCTCCATCAACCCGGAATCCCGGCCTCCCGCCGCCCGGGCATAGCCGTTTGCCAGCTCAGTCAGCGCGCCGGCATCGGTCGTCCCGCCAACCGCCTCCCGCATCACGGCATGGGTAACCATAATCAACCGGTACCGGCAAAAAGACAGGAAGGCTAACTGGGATATTCCATAAATCAGGATAGCGAAAAGGGGTGCGGATACGGCAAATTCTATAAGGGCTGACCCCCTCAAACCAGTTGTCCCGGAACGATTTCGCCTACCCTGCCCTGGCAGGCGGTCATTATGCGCTTCCCGGCGGCTTTAAGATACCAAGGTGGGCCCGGGCCGGGGCATATATAATCCGATTCATGACCACCAAACCATGGAAGAACGCCCCCGAATGGGAAAACCATCTTGTCCAGTCCGGGGGCCGGGAGGAGCCCCATGCCACCCAAACCGCGTTTCCCGGGTCCCGGTCCCCGGCCGGGAACCGCTCACCCTGGACCCTCTCCCTAAATGGCCGGTGGAAATTCAACTGGTCGCCGGACCCCGTTTCCCGGCCCCGCGCGTTCTTCCGGCCATCCGTCAGCGTCGCCGCATGGAAAACCATTCCCGTGCCGTCCAACTGGCAAATCCAGGGATACGGGAAACCCGTCTACACCAACCAGTGGTACCCGTTCCGCAAGGACCCCCCGCGCGTCATGGGCCAGCCGCCCGCCGGATACAACACCCGGGATATCCGCAACCAGGTCGGGTCATACCGGCGCGAATTCAGGATTCCCCGTTCCTGGGTCGGCATGCGCGTATGGCTGTCCTTCGAGGGCGTGGACTCCTTTTTCTATGCCTGGATTAACGGGAAAAAGCTGGGTTTCGCCAAGGACAGCCGGACCACCCACGAGTTCGACATCACCCCCAATATAAGGAAGGGAAAGAACACCGTGGCTGTGGAGGTGTACCAGTACTCTGACGCCTCCTACCTGGAATGCCAGGACTTCTTCCGGCTCTCCGGGATCTTCCGTGGCGTCTCCCTGCGGGCGGTCCCCCCCCTTCATATCAGGGACACCTTCATAAAAACGTATTTTGACCCGAAATACCGCGACGGCATCCTGTCCATTGAGGCCGAAGTGGAAAACCACGGAAAAAAGGATACCGCGTTCTCGGTGGAAGCGCGCCTGTTCGACGGCGCCGGGAGGCAGGTCCTTCGCCGTTTCTCCCATGCCACCAGGTGCCCCGCCCGGGGCCGGGCCCGCATCCACGACCACGGAACCGTCTGTAACGCCGCCAAATGGTCGGCCGAGGAGCCCAACCTGTACCGGCTGGAACTCATCCTGCACCGCCCCGACGGCTCCATCGCCGGAATGATTACCTCGTCCGTGGGATTCCGCACCGTAAAAATACACGACGGCCAGCTGCTGATCAACGGCCAATCCGTAAAATTGCGGGGGGTCAACCGCCACGAGCATGAGCAGGACACCGGCCACGCCGTCAGCCATGACCGGATGGTCCGCGACATCACCATGATGAAGCGGAACAACATCAACACCGTCCGCACCTCGCACTACCCCAACCAGACAGCCTGGCTGGACCTGTGTGACCGGATGGGGATGTATGTGATCGGTGAAGCCAATATCGAGGCCCACGGTATGTGGATGGGCCCGGAGGCGCTCGCCAAAGACCCGTCGTGGGAGAAAGCCCATGTCTACCGCACCAGGAACATGGTCGAGCGGGACAAGAACCACCCCGCGATAATCATCTGGTCGCTGGGCAATGAGGCGGCCAATGGCTGCAACTTCGTGGCAACCAGCAAATACATCCGCCACCGGGACCCCACCCGGTTCATCCACTATGAGCAGGCGCCCCATGACTCCCACACTGACCTGACCTCCTATATGTATGCCCGCATCGAAGCCATGGAAAAATACGGGAAGTCCGGGTCGAAACGGCCGTTTGTCCTTTGCGAATATTCCATTTCCAACGGCAACGCCCTCGGCAACTTCAAGGATTACTGGGACACCATCGAGCGGCACCGCAACCTGATCGGTGGATGCATCTGGCAGTGGTCCGACCATTGCCTCGACAAAAAGAAGGGAAAATCCACCTTCCCCGCCTACGGGGGGGACTTCGGCGACTATCCCCATGACGGCTATTTCACCTGCAACGGGGTGGTGCTGGCCGACCGCACACCCAAGCCGGCCGTCACCGAGATGAAAAAGGTCTACCAGCCCGCCGTGGTAACCGCCGTGGATGTGCGCGCGGGACGCTTCCGCGTAACCAACAAATACGCCTTCCGAAACCTCTCTTATATGGAAGCGAGCTGGAAAATGGAGGTATCCGGCAGGACGGTCAGAAAAGGCAGGCTGGGCCGGCTCAATGTACCCGCCGGCTCGTCGCGTGAGATCAGTATCCCCGTTTTCCGGCCCGCACTCAGGCCCGGGGAGGAATGCCTGCTGACCGTCTCGTTCTCCCTGGCCCAAGCCGAGCCATGGGCCCCGAAGGGGTTTGTCGTCGCCTGGGACCAGTTCGAGCTGCCATGGAAGGGGCCAAAATCGGCCGCCAAAAAGACCGGGAGCCCCCTATCAATAAGGGAGATGAAGTCGGGCTGGGAGGTGGCGGGCCGGGACTTTGCCGTCATCATCGGCTCCGACACCGGGACGCTGGAATCGCTTCGCTATGGCGGGAGGGAACAGCTGGATTTCCCCCTCTACCCGCATCTCTGGCGCGCCGCCACGGATGCCGACATCGCCAATGGTTTCCGCGAACGCACGGCGATATGGCGCAAACTCTCGGCCACGGACCGGTCGAACGCCTACACGGATTTCCTGTGCATCTTGAATGTGGGAAGGCATGGGATCCGCCGGGTGGCGGGCGGCGCAGTTGAGATAACCACCCGCATGACCTCGCTTTATGCCGACACCCGGACCATTTTCACCGTCCGGCCCGACGGCCGGGTCCATGTGGACTTCACCCTGAAGCCGCACGGGAAAAACCTTCCCGAGCTTCCCCGGGTGGGCATGCAAATGCGTGTTCCCAATTCGCTGACCCAAGTGGAATGGTTAGGCCGGGGTCCCGGGGAAAACTACAGCGACCGAAAGACCGGTTCGGCTATCGGGCGCTGGAGCCTGCCCGCGAAAGACATGGTATTCCCGTTCCCCTTCCCGCAGGAAAACGGCCAGCGGACGGACACCCGCTGGTTCACTCTTTCCGGACGGGACGGGGGGGGCCTGAAGGTCACGGGAGACCAGCCGCTGGAATTCAGCGTCTGGCCCTACACCACGCAGGAACTGGAGGAGGCGAAACACGACCACGAACTTCCCCGGAACGGATTCCTGCAGGTGAATATCGATCTCAAGCAGACCGGCCTGGGAGGCGACGACTCCTGGGGCGCGCGACCGCATCCCAAATACACGGTTTATCCCAACAGGAATTACCGGTATGGGTTCACGATAGAAAAACGGCAGTGACCGCTGTGGGGCTTTTTGTCCCCACTGGATTGTCCTTTTCAGCAGGACAAATATGAGGCAAGTTGTCCTTTTAGGAAGGACAATTATCAGCCCCTAGGGCAAGCCAGAAAAAGGGTAAGGTCTTGACATGATGCATGCGGATCCAAAAACCTTATATGTCAAGACCTGACCCCATTAACAAGCAGCCGTTGTTAGGGATAGGAACCAGAAAGGGTGAGGAGGGACTTTATTCTCTTGCTGACTGCTGATCGCTGAATGCCTCTTTAGCTGACCTTTAGGGCAGTCGTTTCCCCGCCGGCAATATCCCGAATGGGAGGTGCGGCTCCTCCTGATACCAGTATGCGGTCGAGGCATAATCATCGCTGCGTCGGTTGTCATGGCCGTGCTCGATGGTAACCCTGATGGATTTCGCGAACCGGACGGGATCCACGATGTGATAGCGGTAGCAGGAAATCTGCCCCTCCCAATTCGGCCCGCCGGGGATCAACAGGCCGTTGTAAGGCCCGTTATAGAACTGGGTGGGGCACCAGGCCATCGAGAAGTAATCCTCCGTCCCCGTCCCGTGCAGGGACGGCGGCCACTTTTCCCCGTCCACGAATATCATGTCGTCGCCCTCGCCATACCAGTTCCATTCGGTGACGGCGCGCCGGTTGAATATGTCCAGGTGGCATCCCACATACTGGCCCCGGCCTTTGGCGTCGAGGATTATGTAATTATTCCTCCCTGTCAGGTTCTTCCCGGCGTTCTGGTCCTTCATGGTGTAGCGGGAGACGGGTATCCCCCGGCAGGGATTCTCCCTCCGCCACTGGGCATGGAACCGCCCCAATCCGGACACCTCGGACGGCGAACGGTAAGCCTCGTAATCGACATAGAAATAGAAAGATTTGAGCGGCTTGTTTCCTTCGTTGACAAGCTCAATCCTGGCACCCCGGGCGAATGGCATGGGGAACCAACAGTTCAGCGCCTTGCCGTCGTTGGGGGCCATGGAAAGCACGGGGGTATGGAAGTTGACCATCCGGCAATGGCCCACCCCGAAAAAGTCCCCCAGGGGAACAAGGACCGAGGGGGTCTTCTCCCCGTCCCAATACATTCGTAACAACGCTTTGCGCAGGAAATGCGGGTCATCAGACCAGCCGGTGCACCAGATGTGGGTTATGCATCCCGGCCCCTTCACATCCGCCAGCACGGCCTTCCCGCGCGCGGGAACCTTTATAAAGTCCTTGTTCCCCCCGGTGCGGTCATAGGAGGAGGAGCGTAAAGTCCTGGCATCCTTGATTTGGGCGAGGGATTTCAGGTCGTTCATGGCTTAATTATCCTTAAAATCTCCATCTTGCGTATAACATAAAGAATGGATGAGGCATGTCAATTTTCAAGTGCCGGACCCTGAGCGAGTCATCGAGTCGAAGGGCTGACATCATCCCTATCGGAGATAACTATCCCGAAAACGCGCGAGATAACGCTCAACACCGCCTTTAGCCACCAACTCGGGGTGGTTCTTGTCCGACCAAGCCCCCGATGATTTCCTAATTGCCTCGCGGAACCTTACCATTTTTAATTGACTTTCCACTGCCAAAGCTATGAAGGCACTGCGTTGGCGAGGCGGAATTGCCGCCTTAAACTCGCTCCACAGCTTATCCGGAAGAACTACTTGGATTCTCATGGATGAATTCCCATATCGTTACAAGTGTATTGACAGAGAAAACGGTTGTCAACGGATTATGGGGGGACCGTTCAAACAAAGGCCGCGGAGGATATACGCGGCCCTTGTTTTCAGCTAACAAAAATATCAGCGGAGCGTGTGGCCGGGCTTCTTTGGCGGGTCAGTCGACGGACGGGGCTCCGGGATCGGGTTGCTTTTGCAGGAAGGGGCCAGGTCCTTGTTGATGCCCGCCCACTCCCCCGCCAGGCTCTCGTCCTCATATATGGAATCCAGCGGGCACACCGCTTTGCAGGCCCCGCAGGCAATGCACAAATCCGGGTCGATGGTCATGAAGGGTTCACCCTGGTATGTGCCGGGATGGATGGCATCCACAGGGCAGGTCGCGACGCACTGTGCGTAGCGTTCACCAACACATTTTTCGCCTATTACATGAGCCATATTCAGGCCTCCTTCGGATGATTATCAAGCCGACACAGCCATTTTATATTACGGAAAGGCAAAGGAAAACCCCAGCCTTTTAGGGTTCCACCAGGAAGGTAACCGGGCCGTCATTGACCAGATGCACATCCATCATCGCCCCGAATACCCCCGTTTCCACGGGAATCCCGGCGGCCCGGAGCGTCTCCACGAACAGCCCGTACAGGGGCTGGGCCTCGGCACCGGGAGCCACCTCCTCAAAAGAGGGCCGCCGACCCTTCGTGCAATCCCCGTAAAGGGTCATCTGGGAAACCACCATCACCGCCCCCCCGATGTCGGACAGGCTCTTGTTCATCTTGTCCGCCTCATCCCGGAATATCCGCAAACCGGATATGCGCGCCGCCAGGGCCTTCGCCATCTCCGGGGTATCCCCCTTTTTCACCCCCAATAAAACCATCATCCCCGCGCCGATGCGGGAGACCTCCTTACCATCAACCGAAACGGAGGATTCCCTGACCCGCTGTATCAGTGCACGCACCGGACCCCCTCCCGCCTCAGCAGGGCGCGTTTGCGGAGAGAGTTCATCCTGCCTCCATACCCCCCCAGCCGGCCGCCGGCGGCAACCACCCGGTGGCAGGGAACCCGGGGGGCGAAGGGATTGGCCTTCAGCGCCTGGCCCACCGCCCGCGGCGAGGAGGAAAGTTTTTTCGCCATCCATCCGTAGGTGCGGACCTGCCCCCGGGGAATCGAGGCGCAGAGGACCCAGACCCGGCGCTGGAACGGGGTGCCCTTCCCGCCCGGAAGAACCAGGCTCACCGCTTCACCACCTTCCTTTTAACCATGTCCATAAAATCGCGCAGTTCCGGTATGTTCATGACCCAGGCCAACAGGGCAAAAAAGCCGAGC
>Ga0334722_10007400_pt1 | contig 10648 bp, 8 predicted proteins | sample C3_bottom_MG_FD_207210 | JGI IMG/M metagenome (GOLD analysis project Ga0334722, IMG submission 207210) | Sediment microbial communities from Yellowstone Lake, YNP, Wyoming, USA - C3_bottom | ecosystem: Environmental > Aquatic > Freshwater > Lake > Sediment | place: USA: Wyoming | collected... | reverse complement strand
CGAAGAGTCCCAGAAACGCCAGCGACGCCTCCATGAAAACGGCCATCCGTATTTTTCCGACAAAACCCACCAGATACAGCGGAAACAACTCCGGCAGCAGATGTCTGGCCACGATGTAGCCGCCCGCAGCCCCCATCTCCCGCGCGGCCCGCACGTGCAGGCTTCTTTTGACGACCAGCGCCTGCGCGCGAATCGCCTTCGCGGTGGTCGGCCAGGAAATCAGCGCCAGGATGAAGGCGAGAACCGCCGGAGAAGGGCGAAAAAACACCGCCGTGACAACCATGATCATAACCGGCGGGATCGCCATCAGAACCTCCGCCAGCCGCATCAGCAGATTGTCAACCCAGCCACCTTGCCACGCCGAGACCAGTCCGGCGGCGATTCCCAGAAGCAGGCCAAGAGAACCGGCAAGCAGACTGAAAAAGAGGGTGTTTTTGACGCCCAGCGCCAGCTCGGAAAAGATATCCATCCCGCCGTCGTTGACGCCGAGCCAATGGACAGCCGAGGGCGCCTGGAGCGGAGAAAAAGAGTTGTCGTAAGGATTATAGGGCGATATCCAGGCGCCGGCAACGAGCAGCCCCATCAGTATCAGCGACAAACCGCAGCCGACGGCGAACCAGCGCTCCTTCAATAATCTCCGTAAAAGGCTATGTTGCATGGCGCACCCGCGGATCGAGTCTTTCGTAAGCGATTTCGATGGCCATGTTGATCAAAATGACCAGCAGCGAAGACAACAGGACGATCGCCCGGATCGTCGGCAGGTCGCGCATCCCGATCGCCCGGAAAAGGAGCGTCCCCAGGCCGGGGTAGGAGTAGATGGACTCGACAACGAGCGCCCCGGTCAGCATGAACGCAAAGCGCAAGCCGAAACGGGTCACAACCGGCAGCAAGGCGTTGCGGGCCGCGTGGCCGTAGCGCACCCGAAGCGGCGGCAGCCCTTTTGCCTGCGCTGTTTTAATAAACGGGGAACCGAGCGCGACCGTCATGCTCCCCCGCGCCAGCAGGAAGCTGCCCGGCAGGTAGGCCCCGACGAGGGTAACAAAAGGAAGCGCCGCGTGGTACAGAACATCGAGGCACCAGCGGGGCAGACTGTACCCGGCGTATGCGGTTTCGCCGCCCGCCGACGGGAACCAGCCCAGCGAGAGCGAAAAAACAAGCAGCAGAAGCACCCCCGTCGCAATCTCCGGGAGCCCCTCCAGAAACGTCATGCCGGCAACCATTCCCTTGTCAAAGGCGCCGCGCCGCCAGGCCGCCTCCACCCCGGCGATAAAGCCAAGCAAGGTCGCCAGGAGATGCGCCCCGCCGACCAGAAACAGGGTCCAGGGAAGCGCGGCCATGATCAGACCGGCAACCGGCGCGGAAAAGGCATAAGAGAAACCCCAGTCGAGGAAAATCAGATTGACAAGGTAACTCCCCAGCGAATCATGGGCGGCGTATTGCGCCCTCAGCTCCGCTTCCTCGGCAGCGGTCAGCGTCACAGGCGAGCCGGAGTACATCGCCGTCACAAAGTCGCCGGGCAGAAGCCGGGGCAGATAGTAACTCATCAGGACCAGGAGCAAAACGGCAAGCAGATACGCCGCCGCCCGGCCCCGGAACCTCATCGAAAATAACCTGCTTTCACTCTGACTCATTGACTCTGGTTCCTCTACTTTATCAAGGCCACTTTGTTTTGCGGAAGAGGGATTCCCTTGGCGATGCCTCCCTTTGTGTAAAACCAGTCAACGCCCTTGCGGGGGTTGTACGCCGCTTTTGTCTGCGGGTAGTAAAGAGGGATCGCCGGCAGCTCCTGGGCATATAATTCTTGAATTTGATAGACGATTTTTTTCCTTTTCGCCCGATCCATCTCAGCCAGTGATTTTTCCAGAAGTTTATTCAATGCGATGTTTTCATCGTACCGGGCGCTCGTGACCGACCCGCCTCCATAGACGGATGAGATCATCTCGTTCAATATCACCGGTTCGCCGGCAATCCCCCCGTGCCCGGAAACGGCCAGATCAAAATCCCATTCCTTGACGCGGGCATCCGTCGTCGCCTGCTCCATATTGACAAGATCGACCGAGATTCCCCCTTTTTCGAGCTGTCTTTTGATGATCTCGCCATCACGGTCGGCAATGCTTTCCCCGCCGGCGGAGATATTGGAGGAAAGCAGGGTAAGGCGCAGCTTCTTCCCGGGTTTCTGGAAAAACCCATCCTTGCCCCTGGTAAAGCCAAGCGACTCCACCAAAGCCGCAGCCTTCTCGACATCGTGCCGGTACTTGGGCGTGTCCGGATTGTACATATCGTGATCGCTCGAAAGCAGGCCATAGGACGCCGGGGTTGCAAAGCCCCTGTGCCCCTGGGTGATGATCTCTTTCCGGTCTATCAGGTGCGCCAGCGCCTGGCGGAACCTCTTGTCGTTCAGCGGCTCCTTGTGGTGGTTGATGAGAATTTTTTTCACCCAGCCGCGCTCATCGCTGATCACCTTAATCCCCTTCGCAACCAGTGCACTACCCATCTCCGGCTGGATAGTGGCAAGGTCCGCCTCCCCGGTTGTCAGTGAAATCAGCGGCTTGCCGGAACGGACGTAAATGAGCCGCTCCACCTTCGGACGACCTTGATAATAATCGGCAAACGCCTCGTAGAGGTATGTGCCGCGGGTCTTGTCAAAATCGCGAAAAATGTAGGGGCCGCTCCCGATAAACGCCTTGGGGTCGCTGTATGACTCCGGGTTTCTTACCGAGTCCCAGACATGTTTCGGCAATATCGGCATGGTTCCGCCGATATCGGACAAAAACGGGGCGTAGGGCTTCGCCAGTTTGATCAGAACGGTGTGGGCATCCGTTACCGCGACAACGGCGATGCCCGTCGTTTTGACAAAGCGATAGGGATGCTTCTGGTAATATCCGATCGTGAAGGCGACATCATCCGCCGTCACCGGGTTGCCGTCGTGCCATTTGGCCCGGGGATTCAGATGAAACGTGAAGGTCAGGGTCTTGGGGTCGTATTTCCAGGAGTCGGCTAAAGCGGGGATGTAACCCTTCTGATCCTTCCAGACGAGCGTGTCGAAAACCCAGCTCATCCGGACATATCCGGGACCTCGCGGATAGTGTCCGAACGGATTGGGATTTCCCCAGTCCCCCGTGCCGTCGGCAATGCGGAGCTCCTTCTGGCCGGATGTCCCCTGTGCCGAGACCGCCGCCGGCATGATCAACGCCAGCATCGCAAGAAAAAATGCCATCCTGAGATATGACTTCATATTGCCCATCCTTCCTTAAATATCGGGGCGCCCAATCCGAGCCTTCCTGCATCCATTTCGCTTATCGGCAGCTTGTCCTTACCCTGACGCCTTAGTTTGCGTTATCGAGACCTTTAAAAAATACCGCATCTGCTATTACGCGCACAGCGCGGCAATCTTGCACGCTTCGGTTCAATCACGAGATTGCTGCGTCGCGCTGTTCCCCGTAATAACCCGGGGGCAGACATTCAAAGCTTTCTTGTCAAGGGGAGACACTGCCAAGGGGTCTCCTTTGCGCACACAACGAAATAGGACGCCGTTTGCGCCAGGAGAGATCTCTGCAGTGTCGAAAAAGTCGCCGTACATCAGTCCCCAGCAATCAGCCGAAAGTTGGCGGCTTCTTGCCGTTTACGGTTTCCAGGTTCTTCCCCGATGTCTGTTCTAAAACGCACAGCCTTCATAACTGCATTGGTTGGTACATAACATCAGCGGCAAGCCTTGTCAACCTCGGCAACAATTCCCAAATTGTTTATTGACATATTTTGCCCTGTTCGACTATGAAAAACACGAAAATGCGTTTTGTGATCCCGGCGGCGGGTGTTGGCCGGCGTGTTTCCAGATTCCTGACGACCGGCAGAACCCGGCAAGAGAGCGTAATGGCAACGACAAAGAAAAACACAACGTTCAGCGCAGGGCTGCTTGTGTGGTTTGGCGAGCATCGCCGCCCCCTCCCCTGGCGTGAAACCCGTGATCCCTACTGGATATGGCTTTCCGAGACGATGCTCCAGCAGACGCAGGCGCATGTCGTCATCCCCTATTACAACCGCTTCCTTGCGCGCTTCCCGGATACGCGGAGCCTGGCTGCGGCAGGCGAAGACGATGTGCTGAAGTTGTGGGAAGGACTGGGTTATTACCGCAGGATTCACCATTTCATCGCGGCGGTCAAGGCGGTCTGTGCCCGGTACGGCGGGGAAATCCCGAACGATCCCGAGACTTTCAGAAATCTTGCCGGCGTCGGGGATTACACGGCGGCCGCCGTGCTGAGCATCGCCTTTGGCCGCGTCCTTCCCGTGGTTGATGCCAATGTGTTGCGCGTGATGACCCGGTATTTCCGGATTGCGGACGCGACGGACAGGGCTAAAACCAAAAGGATCATTCGGGAGGAGTTGCAGCGGCTCATCCCCGATGACGCCCCGGGCGATTTCAACCAGGCGATGATGGAACTGGGGGCGCTTGTCTGCGCCTCGCGAAATCCGCGCTGCGACGTCTGCCCCATCGCCGGCGGCTGCGGGGCATACGCTGCCGGGGAAACGGACCGTTACCCGCATAGCGCCAAAAAGCCGAAGGTCCCCGAATACCGGGTCGCGCTGGGACTTGTCATGCAGGAGGGCAGATTTTTGATTCAGAAACGCCCGTCATCCGGCCATCTTGCCGGGATGTGGGAACTTCCCGGCGGAAAGATCCGGGACGGCGAAAGCCCCGAACAGGCATTGCGGCGGAAGTGCCGCGAGGAACTCGGTCTGGACATCCTTGTGCAGGAGCGGTGCGCCGCCGCCAGCCACGCGTACTCCCATTTTAAAATCCATGTCTCCCTCTACCGGTGCGATGCCGGAAGAATGATCGAAAAACCGATGCGGAATCAGACTTTGGCCTGGATCGACGAGGCAGAAATCCCCGCTTACCCCTTTCCCTCGGTCAACCACAAGCTGTTCGCGGCACTGCCTTCTCCAAACGCCACTTTACCCATGATTGCACCCGTGAGGGAAAGATGAAACGATGCCATGCATGCCGGAATGCGCTGGAGCTGAAGCCCCCGAAACAGGAGCAGCCCCCGAAAGAACAGCAGAAGCAGGAGGCTCGGCAAAAAGATCCCTCACCGTCATTTCGAGAGGGGATAAGGTGTCAAACCTGCACTATTTACACTGTTATCAACAGAAATGTGCAAAGTGTGGGTTTGACACCGGATCCCACTGCGGGGCTTGACTCTGACCCCCAGGTAAAGATGCCGCCGTCGCACAGGCAACTCCGGCATCTTTCGAGGGGGGGGAAAAAGTTACACTCCATGCCGCATCGTACTACCAGTCCTCTTTTTGTTTCTCAAGCACCTTTTTGAAGTAGATCTCGGGGCTGGTCAGCTTGCCGATCTCCTTGTCGGAGTAGCCGAGGGCCTTGAAATTCAGGACTCCGCTGATCCCGTGGCAACTGGTGCAGGTCAGCGCGCCGGATTTGGTGACAAGGTGGTTGCTCCCGAAATAGAGCGTCTGCCAACCGGGCGTCGGCTCGTAGTTTTTGATTCCCAGCGTCTTTGCCGCCGACGCGACACCGGCCAGGGCATCGCCCGTTGCCATCGGCGGGGCGAAATCCATCGACAGAAGCTGCTTCGTTTTTTTATCGAAGAAGCCCTTTCCCTGAAAGATCTTGAACGGATAGATTTTACTTTTTCCGTCCTTCCGGCTCCCCTTCGGACCGATGAACTCCGGGCTATTTTTCACCTGCAAGTTGTACCAGGCATAGACCGGGATGGTTGCCCTGACGTCGCCCTGGATGGTGGCCGGTTCGTAAAATTTGTCCGCAAGCTGCTCCCATTGGGTGAAATCCTTCGCAATGGCCCCGCCGTTTCTGGGGATATGGCAGGTCTGACAGGCTATTTTCGCGGTATGGCGGTTATAGGCCTGTTCCTTGTGGGGCTTTTCCCCATGACAGTCGCTGCAGGCAACCCTCACGCCGTCGCTTGCCCAGTTGTTCGGATCAAAACCGGTGGGAATCTTGTGGTTGGCCGCCTTGTGACAATCGACGCAAACCATCCCCTTGGCCGCATGCACATCGTTTTCTTTTGTATAAGAAAAACCACGCTTTATCAATACCCCGCCGCCGGCCGCTTCATGACAGACCATGCAGTTTTTGACGGCCGGCTTGCCGACGGCTGCCGCGGCCTTGACGCTCCGGTCCTGCCCCATGACTACCCGCCCCTGCGCATCCTTGAACGGTTTGCGTTTGGTGAAATCGTAGCTGCTGGAGTGGCAGACCAGGCAGTCAATGGCGCTTTCCGCTTCTATGCCGGCGCTTCCCACATCACTCAGGTGATTGCCCGGATGACAGGTATTGCAGCCGGTGATTTTGGTCTTGCCGGTTTGCGGACTCACCGGTATTTCTTTCAAATTGTTGACAATGTCATTGCCGTTACACATCGTGTAAATACGGTTTTTCATTCCGTATTCCTGCTTTGGATCGACTCCTTCCACATTCGTCACAGGCGAAGCGTGTTTCCAGTGCACCGTGGAGAGGAATTCCTTTGCCTTCCCGGGATGGCATTCCTCGCAGGTAACGGGCCCCTTGTACCCGTTTTGTTCAATAAACTCCTTGCCGGGGTGCGGATCCTTGGCAAGAGCCGAAGACACCGTCAGCAGCACCAGCAAAAACGCGATCAAAATGTTGTTTATTCTCATTAATTTTTCTCACTTTCAATCTGTCCGTTCAGCGGGGCGGTTCGTTGCTCCGCAGCAGTCGCCCAATCAGCATCCCGCCGTTTTCAGGAAATAGGTGCTCATATTCTTGCCGTCAATAACTTGATATTTGCAGCGGATTTCATCGCCTTCAACAATGCGATGGTCCTTGAGTTTGTCGAGGGTAAGCTCGTCGTTAATAATCAGGACTACGTCCTTTTCCGTCTTGTTGTCCTTCAGCGTAACCGTTGCCGTCTTTGCATCCTTCCCGGCCAGCTCGATCTTGGTTATCACCCCCACCATTTTCGTCTCGGCGGCCGCGGCAACCCCCACCAGCGAAATCGTCAGAAGCGTTACAACAACCGCGAACATTGCAATGAATCCTCTTTTTTTCATGATAGTTCTCCTTTTTTGTTTTTATCTTGAAAATACGCCATTAACTTATTGAAATCCTTGCATCCAGCTTCCCTCCCCTTCAAGGGGAGGGTTAGGGTGGGGATGGGGTTGCCCAGCAATTTTTTGCACATTAAGCTGCGCTTTGTGAACATGAAGCTTCGCTTTGTGAACATGAAGCTTCGCTTTCATCCCCCTTTGTAACGGCGCGCCGTCATGAGCGTTTCATATTAATCAGGACGGGGGCATCGCCCCCGTCCTGATTAGGCAAAGATGCTAAAAATGAACTTCAAATGTTGCGTAGAGATCCTGGGCATTCTTCAGAGGAGCGGTCAATTGCGGTGTCATGCTGTTCAGATCGCCTATCTTTATCGGGGCGCCCAACCAACTGTTGCTGCCGGTATAATCGAAATTATAGTACTGATAACCGAGGCGGAAGAACGTTTTGCTCAGCCAGGAAGAGATCGGCTTCAGCTTCAGCTCCTGGATGACATAGACTTCATACACGCTGCCGCGGACTCCCAGCTTGCTGGTCCACATGTCGTCCGCAGCCGGGGTAAAGGTGATCCAGTCCTCGGAGCCGTGGTTGTATTCGAGGCCAATCTTGGTGCCGCTCTCGGGGATGTCGTAGCGGATTCCCGCATAGACGGCCCAGCCGGTCTGGTTTTCCGGCACGCCGCTGTAGAGCAGTCCGTAGCCGGTATCCAGGCCGTTGAATTTCAGGGTATTGCCATTGGGGCTGGTCCGGCTGATGGCGCCGTTGACAAACCAGTTCAGATTGCCGATCCCCACCTTTTTCACATTGCCGAGGAAGTCCATCCCGTACCAGTCAATGTCGCCGAGATTAGTGGCGGGCGCCAGCATGTTGTACGGACCGGTAAGCATTTTCGGGGCATCGAAGATGTTCATCCCCCGGTTGTACTGCAATTCCGCGCGGAGACGATCGGTTTCGTAGGGAACGATGTTCAGGCCAATCATGTCGGTATTTTTCAGGCCGTTGCCGGTATCCGCGTTTTCGATATCGTTCTGGAATCCCCGGCCGTAGCAGAATTTCACGTAGGCGCCGGGAAGCGCGCTGATGTCGGGGGCATAGCCGAGGGTCAAACCGTCAAAGGCGTAGTCCACCAAAAGCGCCGGGACTCCCGAATTGCCGGGCGCCGACTTGTTTTCTTTCAAGTGACTGGGAACCCCGCCGGTGGAGGGACGTCGGCCAATGGAAAACCAGATGGGCTGATCGGCAATGTTACTCCAGGTTGCATAAACGCGATCCACGGCGAGCTTGTTGTCGCCGGGGACATGACCGATGGTCCCATCAAAAAGGCCGGCCCGGTCAAACGAAAAGGCAGTATTTCCGGAACCAAGCGCATTGTCGTCCTGTGCCCCCGCCGCTTTATACATGAGCAGACGGGCGGTGACGGAAACGTCCTCGGTGGCCTTCGCCTTCAGGTTGAGGCCGAAACGATTTGTGTAGAGCGATTCGTTCTTGACGTCAAAGGCATTCCTCTGCGCTGACGCTACCGTCACACCGCCCAGTGTCCCCCCACCTATGGCGGTCGGGAACAACAGCGGAGACACGGCATTGGCGGGGACCGCCATCAGCGCCCCGACATTGCCGAACACGGTCATGCCGTCGGCGTAGGGCGCCACCTGTCCCTTGAGATAGTCATACCGGAACCGGTAATCGCCGCTGACGCTCAACCAGCGACCGAGCGATTTATCCTCGGTTTTCTTGACCTGCGCTTTGACGACATCTATCTCTTTTGTTTTCGCAACACTTTCTTTTACCTGCAATTTCAGCGCTTCCAGTTCCTGGGAAAGCTGCTCGATTTTCTTTTGGAGATCATCCTGACCGGCCGCCATCGCGGGGATGGGAAGCCCGAATGCGATCAAAACTACGGCGGCAATCAATACCTTCATGAACTTGTTCATAGTTTCTCCTTGCTGGATATGGTTGTCAAATAATTAATTCCCCTTTCAGACTACTGCTCCCCAACAGCCAGCCTCTGGGGAGGCGACCGCCCCTGCCAAAACAACGTTCGCTCCTTCATGGAAAAAAATTTGGAAACACCCTGCGCGTACAGCCGGCAGGGGCAACATACGGCAAAAAAAAGCGGGATGATGTCAATTTTCAATGACATCAATCCCGGCTGGAATTGAAAATAGTGAAGAAGAGTGTGCCGGATAGCCGACCTTTTCTCTCCCGCTCTGCCACACCGCTCTTTTCTCATGGTGTGGAGCCTCTCACTTCCCGCTTTTCAGACTGACGGCAAGTTCGTTTTTTTTCTCGATCTCGGTCAGCAGCACCTCCCGCATCAGCGTACAGGCCTGAACGATTTTTATATTGGCGATGCTGTAGTAAACAGTTACTCCTTCGCGTCTGCTCAGAATGAGTCCATTTACCCTGAGAACCCCCATGCATTGGGAAAGATTTGACTTATTTAGCCCAGTCTTTTCCATTAACTCCGCGGCCGACAGCTCTTTTTCCTTCAATTGGTTGATGATCTCCAAGCGATTGGGATTTGACAGCGCCTTGCATATATTCGCTTGAAGCTCAAATATTTTTTCCATTTCATCTTCTCCCCATAAAGTTTATGAGTTTATATTTTTGTAAATATTAATATACTGAAACACTATTGTCAAGTAACATTTTCATTCTCAAGAGCGAAGCGATTTACCGGCAATTTAGATTCTTTCCTTCTGCAGCCGCAGCGAGAGTTGCCTTTGCCGAATCCCCTTCTTTACCCTTGCATAACCATTTTCGCCGGAAGCAGCTTTTGGATTCCAGATAGATCTTGACAGGGCCTGGTAGCTGTGTTAGCCAGACACCGAGCTTTGATTGAAAAAAGTTACGTTCTTTTGCAAGAGAATCTGTCTTGGTAACGCCCCCTTAGGGGCATAATAGGGAATCCCGTGAAAATCGGGAGCGGACCCGCCACTGTAAGCAGCGACGACCCCCGTTACGGACTCGGAACCGTTTTACCGGCTTTGTTTTAGCCTGGTCCCGGGTTGCCGGCCACTGTCATGATGATGGGAAGGCACGGGAGGAAGGATGACCTGCAAGCCAGGAGACCTGCCAAAAGCAGACCCGTTATTATCTTCGAAGGCAAAGAAGGCGGGATTGTATCCATATCTGAGGATTATAAAAACGTGTAATCCCCGACCATAGTTTTGTGGTCGGGGATTTTTTGGTTTGAGGCAAGGGCTTTGGGAAAACGAAATGGCAGTTCAAGAAAAAACATTATCCCTGTATTTTGAAGGCAAAGAGCGCCGGGAAAATGCAGGCAAATTCCACCTGAGCGCAATGCATGCCGGAATAGTCGCCTCTGTGGCGCTTCATGCCGTCTTTCTGCTTTTTTTGGCGCTCCAGCCAGCCGCCGACGCGGTTGCGGTAAAAACCTTCCATATAAGTTTTGAAGAAGATGGTTCGTATTTTTTACAAAAAAATTCGTCTGTTTCCCGGGCAGGGGCACAGAGAAAAACCGCTTCCCTCAATAAACAGATAAAAAGAGACGCACTCCCGCCGCAGAAGGAACAGGCCAAGGTTCAAAATAACCCAAACAAAACGGCGTCGGCCGTGGCAAAAAAACCTGCAACGGAG
>Ga0334722_10007399_pt1 | contig 10650 bp, 9 predicted proteins | sample C3_bottom_MG_FD_207210 | JGI IMG/M metagenome (GOLD analysis project Ga0334722, IMG submission 207210) | Sediment microbial communities from Yellowstone Lake, YNP, Wyoming, USA - C3_bottom | ecosystem: Environmental > Aquatic > Freshwater > Lake > Sediment | place: USA: Wyoming | collected... | reverse complement strand
CGTCTTCTATCTCCCCGACGGCTACACCCAGGAGGCCGTCAAGGGCGTCGGTCTCTACCGCTTCGGGGAGGTGCTCTACAAGCCGGTGTTCATCCAGGGGATCCTCGCCTACCAGGTCGTCGAATAATCAACGACAACCTCACGGAACTTAAGCCTGGCGGGCTGATCAAAAAGGCCCAGATGCAAGGCTTGCGAACATCCGAGGAATGAGGTGAGCTGGCGCCCACCGCAGTGACGAGGAGTGAGCGTAACGCAGCAGATGGGCCTTTTTCAGCAGCCTGCTCAGTCGTGCGGCGCGCGGTCGGGGCCGGACTCGACGTTCTTCGCGAGCCCCTCGACCAGGAAGGTGATCGACTCCACGTCGAGGTAGCGGTCGGCGGTCGCATCGAAGAGGATTTTGATCTTCGAAGGAAACTCCTCCTCGTGCGGCCAGTAGAGCAGCAGCACGGGAAGGCGCGGCAGCGCCGGGATTCTCCAGGCCACCGGGGCCGGCGTGCCCGGCTGGCGCTGGCCGTCGAGCCTTTCGAGGGCGTGCTCGACGCCGGGGAGGTCGCGGTCGCACAGCTCCCGCAGCGGCTCCTCGCATTCTCGCGCGAATGACGTGGCCTTCACCAGGCCGGCTTTCAACTCGGTGAAGGCGACCCAGCGCCCCGTGGTATCGGCGCTGCCCCGGGTCCGCACGTAGTGCAGCAGCAGGATCTGCATCCAGGGTGTGAGCGAGCCGGCCGCGGTGATCGTCCCGTCGGGACGCATCAGGAAGTCCCGCCCGAGGCAGCGGATTGCCAGCGAGCCGTCGACGAGCCCGGCGCCGAGTCCGGCAGCGATCTCGGGGAACCGCAGCGTCGCAACCTCCGCCCTGAGATCGGCGAGCAACGACTCGCGCCAGTCCCCCTGGCCGCTGCCGCCGCGCAGTTCGCGGCGCGCCTCGTCGGTGAGCGTCGGGCACTCGTCGGGGTCGGCTTCCCCCTTGGCGAGCGCCACGGCGAACGCCATGCAGTGCTTCGCGCGGCAGAGACCGCAGTTGGTGCGCGGCAGCCGCTTGAAGAGCCCGAGCACGTTCACGGTTTCTTCCTCCGGGGTCGCGACAGCTCCCAGACCAGGCACTGCGATCTGAACTGGCAGTAGACCTGCGGGTCGAGGCAGCCGCAGCACGCAGCGGTCTCCTCGCACGCGCAGCACGCCGTGCAGAAGCCGACACCGAGCTTCTGGCAGAGCGCCGTCGCGTCCTGCTCGGGGTGGTTGCGGCACTTCATGATCGCAGCCTTCCTCCACGTTGCCTCTCCATTGTACAACGATCCGCGCTGCCGTCGGTCGCGCCGGTCCGCGCGAGGCCGGCGGCAATTGACCCATGATGGTCGCTGTGGTACCACACAGGCCATGTTTATCGAACTGATCACGCCACGCTTCGGCGACATCGACGGGCTGCGCCACGTCAACAACACCGTCATCCCGGGGTGGTTCGAACAGGCGCGCAACCCGATCTACCGGATCTTCAACCCCCAGTTCGTCTTCGAGAGCTGGAACCTGATCCTCGCGCGCTACGAGATCGACTTCGTGCGGCCCCTGGTGATCAGCGGCGAAGTCACGGTGCGGACGTGGATTTCGAAGATCGGCACCTCGTCGTTCGAGGTCAGCCAGGAGGCGCTGCAGGGGGGTGTCCTCTGCACCCGCGGCAGGACCGTTCTGGTGCACTACGATTTTGTCGCCGCCCGACCCGTGCCGATCCCCGACACGATCCGGGAGCAGCTGCGCGCGCACCTGGTCGCGGCCCCCGGGCCGGGTTGATGGCCGACGGCTGCGGCCCGGTCGCGGCGCGCGCCCGCGCCGTCCCGCCCTTTCTGGTCATGGAGGTGCTCGAGCGGGCGCAGGCCCTCGAGCGGGCTGGGCGGTCGATCATCCACCTGGAGGTCGGCGAGCCTGATTTCGAGACGCCGGCATGCATCCGGGAGGCCGGGGAGCGGGCGATCCGCGAGGGGAAGACCCGGTATACCCACAGTCTCGGTCTGCTGGAGCTGCGCGAGGCGATCTGCGCGGACTACCGCCGGGAGTACGGCGTCGAGGTCACTCCCGAGCGCATCGTGGTCACCTCGGGGACCTCGCCGGCGATGCTGCTGCTCTTCGGCGCGCTGCTCGATCCCGGCGACCAGATCGTGATGGCCGACCCGCACTACGCCTGCCACCCGAGCTTCGTCGACTTTCTCGGGGGTACAAGCGTCACCGTCCCGGTGAGCGCGGCGGACGGTTTTCAGCTGCACGCGGAGGCGATCCGCGGGCGGCTCACCCCGCGCACGAAGGGGATCCTGATCAACTCGCCGGCGAACCCGACCGGCAACCTGCTCTCGGCCGGGAACATGGCGGCGATCGCGGAGCTGGGGCCCTGCGTGATCTCGGACGAGATCTACCACGGGCTGGTCTACGAAGGGCGCGCCCGCTCGATCCTCGAGTACACCGACAACGCCTTCGTGCTCAACGGCTTCTCGAAGAAGTACGCGATGACCGGGTGGCGCCTCGGCTACGCGATCGCGCCGCCGCGCTTCGTGAGGCCGATGCAGAAGCTGCAGCAGAACTTCATGATCTCTGCCGGCTCGATTCCGCAGTATGCGGCCCTGGCGGCGCTGCGGGATGCCGGACCCGACGTCGCGCGCATGGTCGGCCTCTACGACGAGCGGCGCCGCTTCATGGTGCGCCGGCTGCGCGAGCTGGGGCTGGGCATCACCGTCGAGCCGACGGGGGCCTTTTACGTGCTGGCCAACGCCCGCCACGTGGACGAGGATTCGCACCGCCTCGCGTTCGACATCCTCGAAAAGGCCGGGGTCGCCGTGACGCCGGGGATCGACTTCGGCCCCAATGCCGAGGGGTACCTGCGCTTCTCCTACGCCAACTCGATGGAGAAGATCGCCGTGGCGATGGATCGGCTCGAGGGCTACCTGCGAGCGCTCTAGCGGCGAGGTGTGCAGCGGTCCACCGCGATGCGACGGCTCGCCCTGTTGGCGCGCCCTTGACGGCGCGCTGGCGGTGCGCTCTACTGAAAGCAAGGGTCCTTCGTTCCTGTTGCCCGACGTGGGGGAGTGCGAGCTGATGCCGCAGCAGAGCAAGAACCACAGGGAAGGCGCGCCCCAAATCCTGTGCCTGTCCACGGAGCAGCTCTCCCCGATCCTCGAGCGCAAGCGCTTCTCCTTCGACCAGCGCGCCATTCCGGGAATCCCGCTGGATGCCCTGCTTGTCGGCATCCTCGACAAGGCGAACGAGTTCGTTCCCTCCTTCGCCGGTTCGATTTTGCTCGACGACCCGATCCAGAAATACGAGGAGACGGCCTTCCGCGACCTGATTTTCGTCTGCTGTTTTGGCCCGACCGCGGACGGGGTGCTTGGCCTGCGCGTGCCGATCGACCGGGGGATCGTCGGCTCGGTCTACCGCACCGGCATCTCTCAGGTCTCGAACGACGCGTACGAGGCTCCGGAGTTCGACTCGGGCTGCGATCGGCGCACCGGGTTCCGCACCCAGTCGGTGCTCTGTGTCGCCATTCGGATCGGCAACTCCGTCTGCGGTGTGATCGAGCTGATGAACAAGCGCGACGGCACCGAGTACCGCGACTCGGAGCGCGAGCTGCTCGAGATCTTCGCTCAGTACATCTCCTCGACCATCCAGAACGCCCTGGATGCCAAGAAGATCGAGCGGATGGTGCGCCTGGACGACCTGACGGGCCTCGCCAACGACCGCGCCACGCACGAGCGGCTCCCGCTCGACGTGGCCGAGCACCTGCGGACCGGGGAGCCCCTGTCGGTGATTTTCCTGGACCTGGACCGGTTCAAGGAGATCAACGACACCCACGGGCACCTGGCGGGGAGCACCACGCTGGCAGAGTTCGGCCGGCTGCTCCGCGAGACCGTCGAGCAGCCGCGCGCCACGCTGGCGCGCTATGGCGGGGACGAGTTCGTGCTGCTGCTGCCCGGGACGGGGCGGCGCGAGGCTGAAGCGATCGCCGCGACCATCTGCCGCGAGACGGCGGCGCACACCTTCCTCGACGCCACCTGGGGGGAGGATGAGGCGCCGCTTCGCCTCAAGGGGATCATCACGGCGAGCGTCGGCATCTCCACCCTCGACGGGCCGGCGCACGCCAGCCTCGGGCGCGGCGATCAGGTGCGGCTCGGCGTCCGCCTGCTCCAGTGCGCGGACCGGGCGATGTACGCTTCAAAGGCGGGAGGGAAGAACTGCGTGACCTACCTCCCGGTGGAACCCGGGGTCTGCGAGCGCTAGCTAGTCCCAGGTGCGGCGGTCGTCGATGACCGGGGCAGCGTCCGGGATGGCCCCGGCCTCAAGCTGTACGACGCGCGCGCTGAGCTTCGTGGTCTCCTTGACGCGGGCGCCGATGGCCTTGCGCGCCTCGGGGGAGAGCGTGGCGGTGGCGGTCAACTCGATGATCAGGTCGTCCATCGCGCGCTCGCGCACGACCGCGGCGCGGAAGCGCTCGATCGCCGGAAACGTGGCGAGCGCCTCGGTCAGCTGGGCCGGGTGCAGGAAGAGGCCGCGGACCTTGGTGCTCTGGTCGACACGGCCGAGGATCGCGGTGAGCCGCTGTGTCCTCCGCCCGCAGGGGCAGGGCGTCGTGTCAAGAGCCGCCAGGTCGCCGGTGGCGAACCGCAGCAGCGCGTAGACCGGGTTCAGCGGCGTGCAGACGACCTCGCCGGGGGTCCCGGGCTCCACCGGCAGGCCGGTGGACGGGTCGACGATCTCCACGAGCACGCCGGGGTCCAGGTGGAAGCCCTTCGCGGCTTCACACTCGTAGGCGATCGCCCCGATCTCGGCGGTGCCGTACCCCTGGCGCACGTGAATTCCGTGCTCGCGCTGGAACTCGGTCCGCAGGCTCTCGGGGAGCTTTTCGGCGAGCACGAGCGCCTTGGCGATGGCGAGCCTCGCGCCGGATTTCTTCGCCTGCTCGAGCAGCACCTTCAGGTAGGAGGGCAGCCCGATGTAGCCGGTGGCGCGGTAGTGCGCCGCGACGGCCACCTGCAGCTCGCCGTTGCCGATGCCCGCCGGGACGACGACGCAGCCGACCGCGTGCGCGCCCTCCTCGAACATCGCCGCGGCGGGCGTCAAATGGTAGCCGAAGCAGTTGAGGACGACATCCCCCGGCGCGAAGCCGATGGCACGCATCGTGCGCTCCCAGCGGTAGTAGCCGGGGCCTTCGCCCTCGGGCTCGTAGATCGGCCCGGGGGAGGCGAAGAGGCGCTTGAGCCGCTCCACCGGGACGGCAAGCAGCCCGCCGAAGGGCGGATCGGCGGCCTGGATCTTCGGCAGGTCGGACTTGCGCAGGATCGGGAAGCGGTGCAGGTCGGCGGCGGTTTTCAGATCGTCGGGGACCAGCCCCGCGTCCGCGAGCCGCCGCACGAACCCGGGCGCCGCCTGCCACGCGCCGCCCATCAGGTCGCGCACGCCGGCGATCTGCTCGCGCAGCAGTTCCGCCGCCGGGAGGTATTCCTTGCCCATCAGCTCAGCCAGCGCTTGCGCCGGCGGTAGTGCTTCACGTCGCGGAAGCTTTTCTTGCCGCCGACCTGCGAGAGCCCGAGGTAGAACTCCTTGATGTCCTCGTTCTCCTTGAGCTTCTCGACCGTGTCGTCGAGCACGATCTTGCCGTTCTCCATGATGTAGCCGTAGTGCGCGATCGAGAGCGCCACGCGGGCGTTCTGCTCCACCAGCAGGATCGTCGCCTTCTCCTCCTCGTTGATCCGCTTGATGATCTCGAAGATCTCGCGCACCAGCAGCGGCGCCAGCCCGAGCGACGGCTCGTCCAGCAGCATCAGCTTCGGCCGCGCCATCAGCGCCCGGCCGATCGCGAGCATCTGCTGCTCGCCGCCGGAGAGATAGCCGGAGATGTTGTGGCGGCGCTCCTTGAGCCGGGGGAAATAGGTAAAGACCCGGTCCATGTCCCGCTTGGCGTCGCGCCAGTGGCGCCGGGTGTGGGCGCCCGCGACGAGGTTGTCGTGCACGGTCAGCTCGTCGAAGACCCGGCGCCCCTCCATGACCTGGAAGATGCCGCGGCGGACGATGTTTTCCGGGTCGGTGTTGTCGATGCGCTCGCCGCAGAAGGTGATCGAGCCGTCGGTGACTTTCCCCTCCTCGCTCTTGAGCAGGCCGGAGATCGCCTTGAGCGTCGTGGACTTGCCCCCGCCGTTGCCGCCGAGCAGCGCGACGATCTTCCCAGGCTCGACCTTGAGGGACATCCCCTTCAGAACGAGGATGACGTCGTTGTAGATGACCTCGACGTTGTTGAGGCTCAGCAGCGGCTCCATGGCCCGAGGATTATGCCCGTTCAGCGGGCGAAAAAAAAGAGGGGGCGAGAAACCTCGCCCCCTCCCGGTTGCCGCGGATCAGCCGGTTACTTGCCGAGCCATTCGGCCTTGCGCTCGACCGCGACCTGCTTGACCAGGACGATCTTGCCGTCCTTGTTCACGGTCATGATGCGCAGCGCGGTGTTCGGGCGGTGGTCGGTCGGCGTGTAGGTGATCGGGGCCGAGAGGCCGCCGGTGTCGAAGTCCTTCAGCGACTCGAGCGCGGCCTTCACCCCCGCAGAATCCATCGTCTTGGCCTTTTTCAGCGCCTCCCACATCACCATCATCGAGACCCAGTTCTGGATGTAAGGCTCGATGTGGGTGTCGTTCGGGTGGTTCTTCTTGTGCATCTCCAGGGCCGCCTTCATGCCGGGGACGTCATCGCCCCACATCGTGAAGGGCACCATGCCGAAGACCCGCTCCTTGGCGGCGTCGCCGGCGAGCTTCGCCAGGTTCTCGTTGAAGCCCCAGACGTTGGTGATGAACTTCGTCGACAGGCCGAGCTTGGCCGCGTCCTTGATGATGACCGCGGAGGAGGCGATCGTGCCGCCGATCCAGGCGTAGTCGGGGTTGAACTTCTTCATGTCGGTGAGCTGACTGACCGCCTCGGTGGCGGAGAGCGCGACGCTCTGGTCGTCGCCGACCTCGATGCCGAGAGCCTTGGCCATCTCCTTGCCGGCGGGAATCGGCGCCTTGCCGTAGGGGTGGTCAGGGTAGATGAAGACCACTTTGGGGGCGCGGGTCTTGTCGGTCCAGCTGTCCTTGACGAACTGCATCGCGGCGCGGATCGAGTCGCCGTAGCTGGTGCCGACAAAGAAGTTGTAGGGGGTCTTGGCCGGGTCCGTCAGAGCCGAATCGTAGGAGGCGGACATGTAGATGATCTTGTCCGCGTTCACCATCTCCTTGAGCGCGTTGGTGTCGCCCGTGCCCCACCCCTGGATCAAGAAGATCCCGTCGTCCTTGTAGGTCTTGTAGAGGTTCACCGCGTCCGGGATCTTGTAGGCATAGTCGTTGGCGACCATCTCGATCGGCCGGCCGTTGACGCCGCCGTTGGCGTTGATGTAGCCGATCGCGTCCTTTGCGGACTGCGCGTAGTCGGCGCCGACATCCGAGGTCGGGCCGGTGATGGCGAAGATGCCGCCGATCTTGATCGGGTCGGCCGCCGTGGCCGCGCCCGCGCCGAAGGCCAGAACCGTAGCGGCAACCGCCGCCGTGCCAACGAACCTGGTGATGAACTGCCGTCCCGCCATTGCCCTACCTCCGTGTGGTGGTTGAATACCCGGCCCCGGGTGGTCGCCTGATGGTGCCTTGCTCCCGCCCGCCCAAGTGTCGGCGAGAATACCATAGCTTTCCGGTCGCTTGTCCAGGATTCAGCCGCCCATCCGCTTGCGCACGTCCCGGAAATTGTAGTCCTCGGCGAGGATCTTCGAGAAGATGGATTTGGCCTGCTCCGCTTCGCCGGCGTTCTCGTGGCACAGCGCGAGGAAGTAGTACGGTTCGAGGTTCGACTTGCCGACCGGCTGGTTGTCGATGATCTTTAGAAATTTCTCGCGGGCCAGGTCGGCCAGTCCGCGCTTCAGGAAGATCATGCCGACCAGCAGCGCGGCGCCAGCGTAGTTGGGCGAGGCGGGATCGACCTGCTGGAGCGCGTTGAGCGCCCGGTCCAGCTGGCCGAGCTTGACGAACAGCCGCCCCGCCGGGTAGTAGTCCTCGCCCTTTTCGTAGAGCACCGCGAGCCGCTCCCGGTCGGTGCCGACGGTCTCGAGCGCCTTGGCCGCCAGCAGGTAGTTGCCGGCGCGCTCGTGGGCCTCGCCGGCGCGGGCGGTGTCGTTGACCAGGGTGAAGTTCTCCGCCGCCTCGGCGTAGAACCCGGACTGGAAGAAGAGCTCACCCGCTCGCGCAAACTCGCCGACCTCCTGGAACAACGTTGCGGCTTGCATCAAATCGCCGGCCTTCTCGGCGTAGCCGGCGGCCTCCTTGATCTGCCCGCGTTCGTACGCGACCCGGGAGAGCGTCGCGTAGCCCTTGACCGGGTCCCCGCCTTTCTCGAAGCAGGACGCGGCCTTTTCTGCGTCTCCCGCCTTCAGGAAGGTCTCAGCCGCCTTGAGAAAATCCTGCCGGGTCTCGAAGATCGCCGCCGCCGGGGCGAAGAGATTCGCCTTGAGGTACAGGGCTGCGGCTCGGTCGAGGTCGCCGATCTTCTCGAAGAGCCGGCCGCTGCGCAGCGCGTTGTCGCTGGTCGAGGCGTTGCGGGTGTTGTGGTCTTCCCGCTGGTGCGCGGCCTCGTAGAGCTCGGCGGCCTTGAGGTCGTCGCCGGATTTTTCGAACAGTTCGGCCGCGCGGCGGTAGTCCTTCACTTCGAGATACAGGTCCCGGGCGCGCGCAGCGTTCCCCGACTCCAGGTGATAGCCGGCGGCCTTGCCGAGATCCCCCTCCGCCTCGCAGAGCCGCGCGGCACCGGCGTAGTCACGCGCCTGGAGCAGTCGTTTGAGGACCTCCTCCGGCCGCTCTTTGGCGCGGGGCCGCCCGGTGTCGGGACGGTGCTCCGGGGCTTCGTGCGGCCGCCGGTGTTCCCGCGCTGCATCCGCCGACAGCGGCGGCGGCAGGTGGTTGTTGGCCGGCGAGCCGCCCCCCTGTCGCCGCGGCGCAGGCTGCCCGCCGCCGCTCAGGCGCTGGTAGGCGAAAAACCCGGCCAGCCCGGCGCCGGCCGCGCCGAGAGCGATGAGCGGCCAGGGAAACCCGCCGCCGCTCTCCGCCGCCGCCTGGGCGACGGGTTTGACCTGGAACTGCACGGCCGGCGGCGATTCGGGGATGACCTCCGAAGGCGGCGCAGCCGGCTTTTGTTCAGCGGGAGGATCCTTCCTCTTCGGGGGACCGATCCGGACCACCTTGTTCCTCTTGCGGTACTCGTCCGGAATCTTCGCGAGCGAGTCGGTAAAGACGATGCTGCCGTTTCGGTCGACGTACTTGTAGTGGGTGACGTTGCCATCGTCGTCCGCGACCTCCTGGATCTGTGCGAACGACCCGGCGGGGCAGGCCACGACGGCGAACAGGAAAAGCAGCAGAGTTGCCGTGCGCTTCATTGCGCAAACAATAGGCTAACCGGACCCGGGGATCAAGTCGATACAACCGCTGACTGACCCGAACTGCCCGGGTCGATCGGGAGCGTCCCGGTGCGTCCCGGCAAGGCAGCGACGAGTGTGCGCGGAGGCGGGCTCGTGCCCGCCGCACAAGCAACACGAGAAGCAACGCAGCCGGGGCGCGCCGGGGCCTCCCCAGCGACCCGGGCTAATAGGAAAACGGCCAGAGCTTCCAATACGCCTTGATCTTCTGCCAGCGGTGCGCCAGGCCGTCGGGCTCGAAGATGATGAAGAGCACCACCAGCAGGCCGAAGGTCCCCTCGCGCATCGAGTTCATGATCGTGAAGGCGTTCTCCCAGACGTGCGAGAGGGCGCGCTCGGGGATACGCAGCAGCTCGGGGAGCAGTGTCATGAAGATCGCGCCGTAGATCGCGCCGGTCACGCTGCCGAGCCCGCCGATGATGATGCTCGCCAGGTACTGCACCGAGAGGCCGATCGTGAAGTGCTCATCCGAGATCACCAGCACGTAGTGCGCCCAGAGCGAGCCGGCGATCCCGACCATGAACGAGCTGACGCCGAAGGAGAGGATCCGGTAGCCCCAGACGTTGACGCCCATGACCTCGGCCGAGAGGTAGCGGTCGCGGATCGCGACGAAGGCGCGCCCGGAGCGGCTGCGCGTCAGGTTCTTCGTGAAGAGCGTCGCCGCGATCACCAGCGTGTAGACCAGGAAGTAGTAGCGCCGGTCAGTGTTCAGCGGCAGGCCGAAGAAGACCGGTGCGCGCACGCTCATGCCGTCGCTGCCGCCGGTGACGGCCGTCCAGTTGCGCATCGCGAACTGGATGATGAACTGCGCGGCCATCGTCGCGATCGCCAGGTAGAGGCCCTTGAGCCGCAGCGAGGGGATGCCGAAGAACATGCCGACCACGGCGGCGACGAGCCCGGAGAGCGGCAGCGCGAACCAAAAGGGAACGCCGAGGCGCATCGTCAGGATCGCCGAGGCGTAGGCGCCGACCCCCATGAAGGCGCCGTGCCCGAGCGAGATCTGCCCGGTGTAGCCGGTCAGCAGGTTGAGCCCCTGCGCGCCGATGATGTAGATCCCGATCAGGTTGGCCAGGTAGAGCACGTTCGTCCCGAGCGCCTTGCCCATCGGCTTGGCGATGAGCGGGAAGACGAGCATCCACGCGAACAGCAGCGCCATCCAGCCTCGGGCGAACCAGGTCTGGAAGATCGCCATCTCGGAT
>Ga0334722_10007398_pt1 | contig 10650 bp, 8 predicted proteins | sample C3_bottom_MG_FD_207210 | JGI IMG/M metagenome (GOLD analysis project Ga0334722, IMG submission 207210) | Sediment microbial communities from Yellowstone Lake, YNP, Wyoming, USA - C3_bottom | ecosystem: Environmental > Aquatic > Freshwater > Lake > Sediment | place: USA: Wyoming | collected... | reverse complement strand
CCATCTCTCTCTCTCCCTCCTAATATGGTATTTTACCATAAAGAGGGATAATTTTAGCATTACAAAGGGAAAGTTCCTTTTTTTCAGAAAATTAAAAATAGTTCCGGAGCATATCCCGTACCTGATTGGTAACTTGGAAGGCGCGAGTTACCAGGGTTTCGTCTTTATTTACCAGTGAGCAGCGTGCAGGAGACAATACTGACTGATTAATTAGTTTCTTACGGTCAATACCCCGGGAAATTAAGTTTTCTATAAGTTCTTTCATTAAAAGAAAGAGGGAAGTAGCGTTTTCTTTTTCCGCCACTCCTTCCCAGGTGGGGACAATTCCCCAAGCGATGATTCCGCCCCTGTCCAAAAAAGAAGCAATTTCTCCGGTATAAAGCCGAAATATTGGGCCGTTGCTAAAGACATCCAGGGATAAAATATCTAAAGGCATGGTTAAAAGAAACGACCAGTCGGGATTACCGCATAGATGAACCCCTTTGGGGCCTTCTATCTGGGATAAGAAGGTAAGGTATTCGCTGTGGGCTTTTTGATTGGGATAGCCCGAAAAGGAATTGAAGATAAATTCGAGACCAGGTTCATCAAACCAGATGAACGCCTGGTTGTTTTTTTGCCGCAACTTTTGGTACATAAGGTTGGTTTTTCTGGCAAAAAAGTAAAAGAGAAACTCTTTTACCTCATCATTATAAAGAATAGGGGTGAGGTTTTTATCGGCAATTTTCAAGCCGTAGCTAATGGGGCCGATTAGCTGGCCGCGGACGGCGGGGTAGTGGGCGAGGTCTTGTCTTAAAAATTGCTCATAGGTCAGGGAGAAAGGGTCGGTTAAATCAAAAACTTCGGGATTGTCCTCCGCTTTTTCGAGAAAATTTAGAAGTTCAGCTAAAAACACGTCAATGTCAAGGGAAATTTTTTCTTTTTCCAGGTCAATGATAATGCCGGGAAAATTTTGGGAGGCTTGAGCGTACATGTCTTCGTAAAAGCTAATTTTAGGCAGTTCCGGGAAAAAGGGAATATCCAATGATAAAGCAAGGGATATTGCCTCATCAATATTAGTATGGGGCATAATCCCCATGGCGGTGGTGGCAAACGGCGGAAATTTTAACATTTTAAAACCTCCTGGCATTTAGTATCCTGTAGGGACGGTTCTTAGCGGGAGTATTTTTAAAAGCGCTTGGCGAAAATACTCCCTGACAGAACCGTCCCTAACGGTTAACCGTGGATGAGGCGGGGGAGACACTGGGCGCAAGCCCAGAGGCTATCGCCTTTATAGCGGATGGGGAAAAGAGCTTTATCATGTTCGGAGTTGCCGCAGAAGTGGCAGAAGATTTCTTCCACTTCCCGGTGGGCTTTAACTTCTTCTACTGCTTCGTGGGAAAAGGGAACTGTTTCCCGTTCTTCAATGGTTAAAGCTCCGGTAGGACAAACAGCCAGGCAAAAACCAGCACCGTCGCAAAGTTCTTCTCTTATTACCTTGGCTTTACCGTTTACCAACTCAATAGCTCCCTCGACACAAGGAGTAACGCATTTGCCGCAGCCGGTGCACAGGTCTTCGTTTATCTTGACAATTTTTCTTACTACTTTTTCCATCTAAAACACCCTTTCTTTTTAATTTACAACTTTATTATAGCGGAAAAAACCAAGTCGTTTTGTATTACGCCGCAAAATTATCTGTGATATTGGTCACAGAAAATTTACTGAAAATTTTTTAGAACCATCTTGTCAGAGATAAAAAGGAGTGCTACAATAAAAGCATAAAGTATGGTGTATACATGAATACACCCTATGGAGGTAGGTAAAATGTTTTACTTAGTTAGTTGGTCTTATGGAGAAGAAGAAGTTTTTTATAAATTTGTTAGTGAAGAAGAATTAAATAAGATTTTAGAAGAAGATAAAAATTATATTATTACACCGGTTTACGTGGCATAAGCTAAATTTAGCGGGATAAAACCCTCGGACTTAGATCCAGAGGGTTTTATTTTTTGTTAAGCAACTTTTTTGAGCGTTTTTACATCCTTTATACTGAAAAAATTTTTTTGGAGGTCAATAATGAAGTTAAAACGGATTATCGTAATTATCATCGCTAAAGCTCTACTTAAATTGCTGGTTATCTTAAAAAGAGGAGCCGGAGGTACTTCTCTGCCGGGGAGAATTATTGTTTTTTTTGATAAAGAATTTTTAAAAGATTTAGCAGAAAAATTTAAAGTGATTGTAGTGACTGGATCCAACGGGAAGACTACTACTACCCGGATGATTGGGCAGATTTTAAAAGAAAACGGGATTATTTTTGCAACCAACCATGCCGGGGCAAACCTTTTAAGCGGTATTGCCACGGCGTTACTCCAGGGAGTAGATGTTTGCGGGCGTCCACGGGTGCCTGTATTGTTACTGGAAATTGATGAAGCTACCTTGAAAAAAATAAGCGGGGAGATAAATCCGGAGGTTTTAGTAGTTACCAACTTTTTCCGGGACCAACTGGACAGGTATGGTGAGGTTTACCAGACATTAAGTTATGTAAAAGAGGGAGTGGCCGGTTTTAAAAATACCAAACTTGTATTAAATGCGGATGATTCTTTAGTGGCTTCATTGGCAAAAGTTAAGAATCTTCCGGTATTTTTTTATGGACTGGATAGCGAAGGTATACTGGATGTCCATCCCAATACCGATGCTCGTTATTGTCTTTATTGTAAAACAAAATATACCTATGAAAAACAGTATTATGGCCATTTAGGGCATTTTAAATGTCCCCAATGTGGCTACCAAAGACCTGAGACGGACATAAGCTGTTTTAACATTTTAGAAACGGGGGAAGATTATACCCGGTATTTTCTTAGGTTAAAAAAAGAAGATATTACCACGTTCTATGAAGTTAATTTATCTTTGCCTGGTCTTTATAATGTTTATAATAGTTTAGCTGCCCTTACCTGCAGTCTGGCTTTGGGTTTAAACCTGAATAAAGCGGTAGAAGCTTTAAGTGCTATCTTTGGGGCCTTTGGGAGGGCAGAAAATCTTCTTATTAATGGTAAAAAGTTAAAAATAATTCTGGTAAAAAACCCTGCTGGTTTTAATCAGGCGTTAAACTTACTTTCTCAGGAAAAAAGTAAAATAGGTCTGGCTTTTTTAATTAATGATTTATCGGCGGACGGTGAGGATGTGTCTTGGCTCTGGGATGTAAATTTTGCGGTGTTAAATATAATTACTGATAAAATTAAATTTATTGTAGCTGGAGGTCGAAGAGCGGAAGATCTGGCCCTTAGGCTAAAATATGAAGATTTTGCCAAAGAAAAAATAAAAATTATGGGTGACTACCGGGAAGTAATTAATTTTGGGTTAAAAGAAATTAACCCGTCGGAAGTTTTTTATATTTTTCCTACTTATACTGCGCTTATAGAGTTTCGGAAAATTTTAAACAAAAAATTTAAATTAAAGGAGTTTTGGAGCTAATGTACGAGTTAACAATTGGCCATTTTTACCCCGATCTTTTAAATACCTATGGTGATTTGGGAAATATCATTGCTTTAAAACGACGTTCAACTTGGCGGGGAGTTAAAGTTACGGTTAAGCCCATTGGCCTGGGGGATGAGTTTAACAGTGAGGAGTATGATTTGGTGTTCTTGGGTGGAGGACAGGACTTTGAACAAGAGATTATTCAAGAAGATTTTCTAAAAAATAAAGGGAAAGAGTTAAGAAAGGCTATTGAAAACAACCTGGTGGTTTTAGCGGTATGTGGTGGCTATCAACTTCTGGGGAAATTTTACCGTACGGCTAACAATAAAGAAATTGCCGGCCTGGGGGCTTTAGATGTTTGGACAATAGCGGGAAGCAAAAGGATGATTGGCAATATCTTAATTGAAAGTGAACTCTTAAAAAAGGCCGGCCATGAGAGCCAAGTGGTTGGTTTTGAAAACCACTCGGGGAAAACTTATTTAGGGCCCAAAGTAAAACCTTTGGGCCGAGTTATTCATGGTTTTGGCAATAATGGCGAAGATAATTTTGAAGGAGCGGTATACAAAAATGTTATAGGTACTTATCTTCATGGCAGTGTGTTGCCCAAAAACCCTGGATTAACTGATTTTCTTCTTACTTTGGCCTTAAGGAAAAAATATCCGGATTTTTCGGGATTACAAAAACTAAACGACGATTACGAATTCTTGGTAAGAAAAAAACTTATCAATCGTTTAAGTGGTAAGGGACACTGGTTACTAAAACATTTTTTCTAAATAAAAGGAGAGTTTTTAGTTTAAAACCGGTTTGGTTATGCAGGAAAAAGTGCCACCATTTACGGGGGACAAACTCAGGAATAACAACCATAATAAAACGACCTTTTTCTACTGCCCGGTGTTCCATATGGTTGATAAATCTTAAGAGTGGTCCATAGATATCGCGGTAAGCGGAATTAATTACCAGTAGTTTAGCCGGTACCTTAAATTTTTCCCACTTTTCTTCGATTTTGGCTTTACTTTCTTCATCAAACGCGATGTTGATAGCTATTACATCCTCAGATAAAGAGCGGGCGTACTTAATTGCGTTTAACACTAATTTATTAAAACTTGCCACCGGGATAATCACCAAGGGTGACTGATTTTCTGCTTCCCAGGTATCCTCTGGAAGCGAAACTACCCTCAATTGTTCAGCTATAGCTATATAGTGACGTTTAATCTTTAAAAAGAGAAGAATCATTAATGGAATTAATATAACAACAATCCAGGCTCCACCTAAAAATTTAGTGACGGCAATAATTATCGAAGCAATCCCGGTTGTTATGGCACCGATACCGTTAATTAAAATATTAATTTTCCAGCCCTTTTCTTTGCTTTTAAGCCAGTGTTTGATTAAACCGGCTTGCATTAAGGTAAAGGATACAAAGACCCCCACCGCGTATAAAGGAATTAAAGCGTGAGTATCGCCTTTAAAAACAATAATTAAAAGTGAAGAAATTACGCCTAAGATAATAATTCCCTGACTAAAAACTAAACGAGTTCCCAGAAAGGAAAGGATTCTTGGCAAATAACCATCTTTAGCCATTAAACAGGAAAGGCGAGGAAAACCGTTAAAACTGGAGTTTGCTGCCAAGAACAAAATTATTGCGGTACTGGCTTGCACCAAATAGTAAAAAAGAGTTTTTCCAAAAATTAACCGAGCAATTTGGGAAACGACCGTTTCCCCTACTTTAGGGGTAATATTTAAGTGATAAGCAAGGTAAGTAATGCCGAAAAATAGCGTCCCCAGTACCAGGGCCATCCAAACCATGGTGGTGCGGGCGTTTTTATCTTCCGGGGGGAAAAAAGCTGGAACGCCGTTAGAAATAGTTTCTACGCCGGTAAGGGCAGTGCACCCGGAAGAGAAAGCCTTTAAAAGTAAAAAGAGAGTAATGGGAGCAAAACTTGCGCTTACTGTTTCTGCGGGGATAGGAGTAACCTGGCCAGTTGCAATTTTATAAGCTCCCACCAAAATTAAAATAAAAAAAGTAAAGATGAAAACGTAAGTAGGGATAGCAAAAAAGGTTCCCGATTCTCGTACACCTCTAAGATTTATAATAGTTATAAATAAGACCGTTAAGACTCCTAAAATAATCCGGTAAGGGTAAAGGGAAGGAAAAGCTGAAGTAATTGCTGCAATACCCGAACTTACGCTGACAGCTACGGTTAAAATATAATCGACTAACAAAGAAGAGCCCGCAATTAGCCCAGGCACTGGCCCTAAATTTTCTAAGGAAACTACATAAGCTCCTCCGCCATTAGGATAAGCCAAAATCCCCTGGCGATAGGATAAAGTTAAAATTGCTAAAAGAAATAAAATGGCGATGGAAATGGGCAGAGAAAACCTTAAAGCTAATGGTCCGGCAGCGATTAAGACCAGTAAAATTTCTTCAGTGGCATAAGCAACCGATGATAAAGCATCGGAAGAAAAAATTGCTAAAGCTTTAATTTTCGTTAAACGTTCTTCAGCAATTTTTTCGGTCCTTAATGGAGAACCAATTAATAATTCTTTTAAGCGATAACCCATAAAACCTTCCTCCTAAAAGTTTATATCTTTTGTTTCACAAAGATAATTAAACTACTTCCAGGTTTAAAAATAAATCTTGAAAATTACGCAAAATAAACGAAAGTTTTTGAAATAACCTTTAATTTTTCAAGAGTTAAGTTAAGGCCTTCTAAACATTGTTATTTTGTGAAAATGCATGTTTTTTTAAACCCTGGCATTTTAGCCTTTGTCTTTGGCATTTTAGGGCGGAAATATTTGCATTGAGATAAAAACAATATTCTAAAAGGAACAGATTTCCTAAAATAAAGAAAAAAGTGGAGGAGGGGGAAAAAGTGGGGGAATTAAATAATTTTCTGGCAATGGAGGAAAAAATAGAACCGTCCCAAAGAGTACTGGAGGCAGCAAATCTCAAAGATTTTGACCGGGAGTATCGGGAAGCGGTAGCGGACAGTGAGAAGTTCTGGGGAAGAGTTGCCGAGGAGCTTTTCTGGTATGAAAAATGGGAGCGGGTCTTAGAATTTAATTATCCCTGGCACCGCTGGTTTGTCGGTGGTAAAACCAATATTACCTACAACGCTTTAGATGCCCAGGTAGCTCGTGGTAATGGCAACAAGGCGGCTTTTATCTTTTTAACCGAAGACGGCCGGGAAGAAGTTTATACCTACCGGATGCTTAAAGACCGGGTGGAGCGCTTGAGCCGGGGCTTAAAAAACCTCGGGGTAAAAAAAGGTGACCGGGTAGTAATTTATCTGCCGTTAACGCCGGAAGGGGTTATGGCCATGCTGGCGGTGGCCCGTTTGGGAGCGGTGCACAGCGTGGTTTATGCCGGACTTGGTTTTAAGGCTCTCAGGGAAAGGATTCTTGATTCCGGGGCAAAATTAGTGATTACGGCCGATTATGGCTATCGGCGGGGGAAAAAGGTAGCGTTAAAGCCGATAGTGGATGAGGCGTTAGCAGGAGTTTCTGGCGTGGAAAAGGTTGTGGTCTGGTTTCGGGAAGAGCGAAAACCATTGGGCCCTCGGGAAATAGATTTTCTAACGCTATTTAAAAATCCGCCGGGAGAGCCGGCAGAAATCATGGATGCGGAAGATCCGCTTTTTATCTTATATACTTCTGGTACTACGGGAAAGCCTAAAGGAGTGCTGCATGTTCACGGCGGGTATATGGTTGGCACTTACTATCATGCCAAAACTTTTTTTGATTTAAAGGCTGACGATGTTTTCTGGTGTACTTCGGATATTGGCTGGATTGTAGGCCACAGTTATATTGTTTATGCGCCGCTGGTGGCGGGAGCCACAACTTTATTCCGAGAAGGGGCGTTAGATTATCCTTCTCCCGATACTCCCTGGCAGATTATTGAAAAATATCAGGTTTCGGTTATTTTTACAGCGCCAACAGCTATTAGACTTTTAATGAAATACGGGGAGAAATGGACGGAAAATTACAACTTGTCATCTCTTAGGTTAATAACCTGTGCGGGAGAACCCTTAAATCCCGAAGCCTGGCGCTGGGCTTATGAAAATCTTTTAAAAGCCCACGGTGGTTTTATTGCGGATAACTGGTGGCAGACGGAACTTGGGGGGCCCACCTTGGGGACACCGCCGGTAAAGCCGGCTAAACCCGGGAAAGTAGGTTTTGCCCTGCCGGGAGTGGTGGCGGAGGTCTTAGACCGGGAAGGGAAACCGGTACCGACCGGGCAGGGAGGACTTTTGTGCTTAAAAAATCCATTTCCCCACATGCTGCGCACCGTTTACGGCGATGATGCGCGTTATGAAAAAGCCTGGCAGGAAATTCCTGGGTGGTATTTTACTGGTGATGTAGCTGTAAAGGATGAGGAAGGTTATTTTGCGGTTTTAGGGCGAGCCGACGACGTCTTAAACATTGCTGGGCACCGCATCGGCACGGCGGAGGTGGAGAGTGCACTGGTTTCCCACCCGGCAGTGGCGGAAGCAGCAGCGGTAGGCGTTCCCGATCCCTTAAAAGGAGAGGTGTTAAAAGCTTTTGCCATTTTAAAACTGGGGGTTTCTCCTACTGAGGAGCTGGCGAGGGAGTTAATTGAGCATGTGAAAAAAGAGCTTGGCCCGATTGTGGTCATTGGGGAAATGAAGTTTGTGGAAAAGCTTCCCAAAACCCGGTCGGGAAAAATTATGCGCCGGGTTTTAAAAGCCCAGGAGATGGGGATTGATCCGGGGGATTTAACTACTTTGGAAGAATAAAAAAGGAAATATGCCCCGCATGTCGAATAATAGTAGTAAAAACGACAGGAGGGGTTTTTCTGGACAGACGGGAGAAGGATCTGGGAACCGGAAAACTGGTGTTAGAATTTGTGGATTCTCGCTGGTGTGTTATCTACTACACGGAGTTTTTTAGTGAAGAAGGGCGGGAGTTAAAAGAAGAAAACCGCTGGTATTTTGAAAGTTTTGCGGATGCTGAAAGATATTTTAATGATTTCGTATGTTGAGGGCAAAGTTTGGCTTTGCCCTTTATTTCTTTGGCAAATAAAGCTAAAATAAAAGTAATTTCAAAAAGAAAAGGGGATGGCGATGCAGGACGTAAATAAAATTTATGCCCAGGCGGTAGCTGAAAGTCTATTGCAGCCGAACTGGCAGTGGTATCTGCTGGAAGAAAATATTAAAAGTATTCTAAAAAACCGCCGTTTGCCGGAACTGGAGGGCAAGAATCTGGTGGAGTACCTGGAAGAAGCAGCTCCGGAGGAGTTTGCCCGGTGGGTGGATGTATTAAATCAGATAACCGGCCCGGCTTTAAAAGAAATTATTTTAGAAGTTTTTAAGACCAAACCCCCGGGTTTTCAAGTGGAAGTTTTAAAAAGGGTGGAAAATACTGAAGGAGAACATTTAGCAAGCTTAATGGATCAGATTGCCTGGGAGCAGGTTGAAGTATTGGATATTGTAGAGTTAATTAAAAAGTTAAACCAAAAAGCTTTAGATTTTCACTTTTTGCATAAAATTAAAAACCGAGCAGCGGCGCTTCCCTTGGCGGAACTGTTGACGGATAATTCAAGGGAAATTAAAGAAGCTACCCTTTGGCTTTTGGCGCAAACCAAAAGTGAAAAAGCTTTTGCCGAAATTAAGAAATACCAAAAAGACCTTCCTGAGGAGTATTATCATTATTTATTATTAATTGCGGGTGGGGAAAAAGCTTTAAACGAAGTTAAAGAAGGCGGACCGCAAAAATATTTTGATAACCCCCAGCAAATGTTTATGCTTTTAGAAGGTTTAGATGAAGCCCAGCTAATCGCAAAAATTACAGAAATCATTAAGCCGGAAGAGTTAGCCGAGGAATTACGGTTTATCATGGCTTCCCTGTTAGAAAGTGCTGGATTTTATGAAGAGGCCGAAAAATACCTGGTACAGATGGAAAACTTTAATCTACCTCAAAGTTTGTACTTGAAAGCAAAATATTTGCTAAGACTTGGAAAAATAGAAGAAGCCCGGGGGATTTATCTGGAACTTATTAAAAAATTGCGGGAGGAGCTTTTGGCCAAACCTAATTTTAACGGGGGCGAGATTGAGGAATATTATTACCGGGGATATAAGGATAATATTTTAACCAGGGAAGAAACGGCCAGCTTTTATGCGGATTTGTTTGAAGGGGTGCTCTGGTTTTACGGTGCCGTAGACCTTAAAGAAATAGAGCCGATTTTCCGGGAAATCCTTGGGGTAGACTTACCGCTGCCGGTCAGCGAGGTTATCGCCCAGCTAAAACGGCGTCAGGAAATTGTTGTGGAGGAGATAGTTGCATTAAAAAGGGTAAATGACCCCAAAGGTCTTATTAAAAGAAGGACTGCCAGGAAAATCCTGCCGTCGCCTTTAGGGGTAGATACGGTTTTAAGGGTATTTTACGGGGAAAGTTATCGCCTGATTTCCAACTACCAGGAAGTGGAAAAATATCTTTTAAGTTTAAAACAGCGCCAGGGACTTTTACTGGTAAACCCCAAGCTTTTTGATTTAAAGGCACTAATTGAGCGCATGCAGACTGAAGAGCCAGAAGCAATCGTCCACAGCTATTCGCCGTTAGTTAGCGAAAAGGAACCGGAAGAATACGAAAAACTTTTAGGCTATTTAGAAAGGGTCTGGGAAGATACTCCCAACTGGGAGCTGTTTGGGATGAGTGTTGCCGAACTTAAAGAGTTATCTGATGAAAAGCTTTTAAATTAGTTATAAAAAAGTAATTTTGCCGTTTTCTAACGACTTTATTTTTACCAAACTTTCGCTGGGTACTCCTAACTTGCTTAAGTAATTTGCCCCTGCTTGAAAGCTTTTTTCAATAGCAATACCTATGCCCACAAGGGTAGCACCGGAGGCTTTAATAATCTCTACCAGTCCCCGGGTAGCTTCACCGGTGGCTAAGAAATCATCAATTATTAAGATGCGATCTTTTTGGCCCAGGTACTTGCGGTCGACAGTAATAAAGATATTTTCCTGGCGGGTATAGGAAAAAATTTTGGCATAAAAGAAATTTTCCGGGATAGTGCCTCTTCGTTTTTTAGCAAAAACTACCGGGATGTTTAAGATATAGCCGGTCATCAAGGCTAAAGCAATCCCTGAGGCTTCTACAGTTAAGATTTTACTGGGATTAAAGGAAGAAAACCTTTTGGCAAATTCCCGGCCAATTTCTAAGAGAAAAGCCGGGTCTAACTGGTGG
>Ga0334722_10007397_pt1 | contig 10651 bp, 11 predicted proteins | sample C3_bottom_MG_FD_207210 | JGI IMG/M metagenome (GOLD analysis project Ga0334722, IMG submission 207210) | Sediment microbial communities from Yellowstone Lake, YNP, Wyoming, USA - C3_bottom | ecosystem: Environmental > Aquatic > Freshwater > Lake > Sediment | place: USA: Wyoming | collected... | reverse complement strand
GGTCGTTCTCGGGCTGTTCGTATCCGATATCGTTCCGATACCGTTCTTGCAGCAAGACGCCAAGATCCATTTAAGCAATCGCCCGGCAGGTTTCCTGGGGACGTTCTTTATCGGCATCGTCTTTGCTGCAGGCTGGACACCGTGCACCGGGCCGTTCCTTGCCGCAGCGCTCATGCAAGCGGCACAGTCCGAAACCATGATCACCGGCATGGTGCTCCTGGTCTTTTATTCGCTCGGCATAGGGATCCCGTTCATCCTTTCAGCCATTGCCATCAGCGTTTTCCTGTCGTCCTTCAAAAAATTGAAGGACCATTTCAGGACCGTCAAAATAGCCAGCGGCGTCATACTCATCATCATGGGCATCCTGCTCATTACCGATAAATGGACGCTGATCACATCCTATCTCATGAATCCTTAAGGGAGCGTGCTAACGATTATGGTTCCTGAAAACCTGGACATTTTAAAAGACAAGGATGCACCGCTCTATACCATGGGTGTCGCCGCCCGCCTTGTGGGAACCACGGCCCAGACCCTGCGGCTCTACGAAAAGCACGGACTGATCCTTCCCACGCGGGAGCGGAGGAACCGCCTCTACACGGAGAACGACATCAAATGGCTCCGCTGCATCCGGGAACTGATCCACACCAAGAAAATAAGCATTGAAGGGATCAAAAAACTTCTCGATTATGCGCCCTGCTGGGAGATCAAGGAGTGTCCTGATGACCGGCGGGTCACCTGCTCGGCGTTCACGAACAAGAGCAAACCCTGCTGGGAGACCACCCGGTGCCGGAAGGACGAGGATTGCACCACCTGCGTTGTATTTCTGAGGAGCGGGAAGAAAGCGGCAAAAAAATAAGTTCAGATGACCGATCATCAGACAACAGACTGAGCCAAGATCTTTTATCTGTTGTCTATCTCTTATCTCACGGATGTTCCTCAACCCATATCACGCCGTCCGGCGTGGTTTCTTTTTTCCAAATGGGCGTTATTCGTTTCAACTCATCAATACAGAAGCGGCAGGCATTGAACGCCTCCTCCCGGTGCTCTGCTGCCGCGACGATCAGGACGATGTCCGCGCCTACGGGCATCGTGCCGACCCGGTGGATGATCGTCACATCGATCACCTTCAGTTCATCGATGGCACGCTCCCTGATCCCAGCGAGCGTTCGTTCGGCCATTCCCGCATAGTGTTCGAATTCGAGCTTTGCCACTTTCCCGTGCCGGGAAACGTCCCGGGTCGTCCCCAGGAACGTAACGACGCCGCCAATTGCTTGTGACGTCATCTTGATCCTTGCGATCTCAGCGTCAAGTGAGAAGGGGCCTTCCTGGATGCGAACGATCCCGTGCCGCTCCTGTCCGCCGGAAAAAGGGGGCATGAGCCCTATCTCGTCGCCATCCTTGAGCGGGGCGTTCTGCTTCACGAACTCCTGGTTCACCGACACCAGGATCCTTCCGCAGGCCAACATGTCCTTGATGCCCGGGCAGCGGTCGCCGACGATCCTGATCATATCTTCGACCGTGGCCGGAGGCGCATGCAGGATCAACTCTGATGTGCCTGCTTTTTCCCGCAATAGCGCAAATAGTTTTACGGTTATCATGCCGGTTTCTCCGCCCGATCACGCATTAGTATTCCTAAAACGAACCGGCAGCTTCCGGAAGAAGCCGGTTCTCGATCATGCACTGGAGCATCTCGAGCTCGTCCTGATCGAACCAGGTGATCTCGCAGCCGCCGCACCGGTCCACTTCGACCAGATGGGCCGAGCTGTAGAACCCGCGGTACATGGGATGTTTGCATTTCGGGCAGGGAAGCAGCGGGACCGGCCCGGCACCCTGATCGGCTACCTTTCGATAGATGTTCCTGGCTTGATTCTTCCGAAGCACCGTGCGGGCAAGAGAGTTCAATCGTTCCGTACAGGGACGGTCCCTGCCGGTTCGTGCGATGAGCCTCGCGATCTTGCCGTTCTCAACGAGCGTTCCGGCGCAGAAGCTGCATTGAAATATATGTGTTCCCTCGTAGGCTGCCGTGACGAGCGGTTGGTTGCAGACAGGGCACGTGAAACCGGAATCAACGGGGGCATCGCCGGCAAGCCGCTGCAGGAAGATTGTATTGAGAAGGGGTGCCTTCCAGGCGCGTTGAGCGGCCTGCTCATGCCCGGTCGTCACCCACGTGAGCGGCGAGAACCACGGCAGTGCGCCAAGCTCTACCGCGCTGAAAGGGCCCTGCCACTTTTGTGCCGGGCTCATGGCATAGTAGCCCGGCAATGAATCCTCCTGTTGTTCTCCGGACATCGGTTTTTTACCGGAGTCCAGGTCCTGGACGCTCACCCGTGCCATCCTGAGAAGGATCTCCATCCGTTTCTTGATCGGCGGGTGGGTAGAGAGCAGATCGGACAGGACACCTTCGGTCTCGTCGAGCGTTGTCGCCACGGGGTTCACGATGCAAAGCATTTCTAAGCCGCTTCCGATGAATCCGGCGCCGCGCCAACCACGTGACAAAAAGTACAGGGTCTCGGCCAAGGCAAGAGGGTTGCGGGTCATGCGCACCGATGCTGCATCCGCCCGGTATTCCCGTTCACGCGAGATGAACAAGTTCAGCAGATACCCCAGCTGCAGCAGAACCCAGGCCAGCAAAAAGGCGGGAGAACCGAACAGGCGGTTGTTCGAGGAGTAGCGGACCTTTTCCATTGCCGACGAAAAAGTGCCGAAAATGCTGGCGGCCACCGTGGTCTCGAGGCAGTCCCCGGACAGGATATGGTGAGCCTCGTGGGCGACGACGGCCTCGACCTGGGGCCGGGTAAGGCGCGAGAGCAGGCCCTCCGTGATGGCGATCATCGCATTTCCCTTCAGGTCGGCGGCGGCGAGGGCATTCAGGGACAGGGACGGGATCACCGCGCAACGGATGCTCCGTTTATTGCCGGTTACGACATGGAGCTCATCGATGATGTTCGAGAACATCCGGTGGACCTCATCGTCCTTGTCCGGGAGCTGTGCATCGAGACGGTGGATCACAGTTTCGACAGCATTGGCGGCAGAGAACCAGAAATGGATGCTTGTTGCCAGGGCTGCGGTGACCATCAAGAAGACCCAGAATCGGGGCTCGACGATGAGCGGGCCCGGGAGCGCCGCACAGAAGAGCGCGACAACGAGTAAGTACAGGACCAGAAGGACCAGGAAGAACAACGCGATGCGCCAGTTCTTTTGCCGTTCTATGTCGATGAAGGTCAGAGGCATGGATGTAAGGAAAAGAGGTGAGATAACAGACAACAGACTGAGAGACGACAGACTGAGAACGAAGCAGCCGGCAAACAGCAAAATGCCGAAATCGGTAGGGCCGGTCCTCCGAGCGTGTGTCCCCTGTCGTCTGCTCCTATTTTCTCAGGCTCAAATCAACCGCCGGGACGGCCTTCGTCTCGACCGGGGCTTCGAAGTACTCTTCCGAGATGAAGTTGAACAGGGAGGAGACGATATTGTTGGGGAATACCTGGAGCGCCGTACGGTAGTTCGCCACCAGGTCATTATAGAGCTGGCGGGCAAAAGCAATCCGATTTTCGGTCGAAGTGAGCTCTTCCTGGAGCTGCCTGACGTTCTGATTGCTCTTGAGGTCCGGGTAGTTCTCCATTACGGCGAATAGCTTGCCGAGCGCCTGCGTGAGCATGTTCTCGGCCTCGGCCTTGGACTGCGGCCCAGCCGCCCCTACCGCCTTGGCCCGGGCCGAGATGACCTTGTCAAGCGTGTCCTGTTCGAACTCCATGGCACCCTTCACGGTAGCGACGAGGTTCGGGATGAGGTCATGCCGGCGGTTGAGCTGCACATCGATCTGTTTCCAGGAACCCTGGACGTCATTGCGCTTGGCAATGAGCCCGTTGTAGATAACGACCAGCCACAGGACCACGAGAACGATTATTCCGAGCAATATCCAGCCGACCATGGGACCTCCTGCAATAATTCCAGTGTATGCACAACGGCAATATTATAGCACAAATCGGGTGAGTGTCATAATCACGATAAAGCAAAAAGCGGGCTGTGCGAAGCAGGGAAAATGCCTCGTGCTTCGGCTTCGGCAAAGAGTCGCTTTACTGCGTCGGTGCCTTCATTGCCGAGGTCAAGGGAAAAGTCGTTCACATAGAGGTCGATGTGGCTTTTCATGACGGCTTCGTCCATTTCCTGGCTGTGCTCCCGTACATAGGCAAGAACCTCCGCCGGATGGGCGCGAGCATACCGGATGCTTTCGCGGATAGCTCCTTCCACCGTAGAAAGCGTGCTGGCTCCCAGAGAGCGTTTTCCAAGGATGCCTCCCAGGGGAAGGGGGAGGCCTGCATGCCGTTCCCACCACTCACCAAGGTCGAGGAGCCTCTCGAGCCGGTAAAGCGGGTAAGTGAAACGGCTCTCATGGATGATCAAGCCGGCGGTCACCGCACCGTCAGCCACTGCCTGCATGATGCGGTCGAAGGTCATGACCACGATATTGTTCACACCGCGATCGAACAATTGAAGGAGCAGCCACGCCGTCGTGAGCCTTCCGGGGATGGCAACGGTCCCGGACCGGAGGTCGGCGATGCCGGTGCCGGGCCTCGCCACGATGAGCGGCCCGCATCCCCGCCCCAGCGCACCGCCGGAACGAAGCAGCGCGTATTGCTCTCTCAGATGGCCCAGGGCATGGTACGAAATCTTGGTGAGGTCCAGCGTGCCGTCGAGGGCCAGCCGGTTCAAGGTCTCCACATCCTCGAGCCGTTCCCGGAAGCTGATGCCCGGGACAGGGACCTTGCCCTGGACAAGGGCGTAGAAGATATAGGTATCGTTCGGGCAGGGAGAGTAGCCCAGGGTGAGCGGTTTGTTCAATGTGTATCCTGAAAAGGAGATCTGTATACCCTGCCGAAGCTTTTTGTCCGCTTGCTCCGCGGTCTGGATCCAGCATGCGGCACGAGGCCCATCATTCCCAGCCACCTAAGATGCGCAAAATTGCCCTTTGGCCGGCTTCGGCCGCCTTCGGTATATCCCACTTCTGTGTATCACGGTCTTCCACGAGGTTCGATATCCCGCGCACTTCGAGCCATGGGATTTCATGAAGCCCGGCGACCTGCGCTGCAGCCGCGCCTTCCATATTTTCGCACAGACCATGATACCGGTCCTCCAGGTCTCGTGCACGCGAGGTCGTTCCCGTGCATGTCGAGAGGGTCACGAAGGTACCCGAATGAATGCCGGTCATGCCCGAGCCCGAAGTACAGCCGAGCGAATGCAGTGCACGCTTGAGCAGGTGCTCAGATGCGGGATACGTAGTGAAGATCACCGAGGTGGAAGTTTTGAGGAGCGGGATACCGATGTACTCCATGTCCTTGAAGCCGTCATGGGTCAATACGCCTTCGTCGCCGGCGATCTCGACCTGCGCAAGGGCGATATCGCCGACCGCGGCTCCCGATGAGGGATACGCCCCTCCCACGCCGAAGATCAACAAGGCGTCGGGGGAGAACTCCGAGATCATCAGGGCGGCGGCATGAGCGGCGTTGACCTTTCCCATCCCGCCCACGCAGAGAAGGACGTCTCGACCCGCAAGCGTGCCCGCGATGATCGACTTGGACCCAATCCGTGTCGTCCCGGTGACCGACAGGTTGGAGAGCAGCAATTGCGCTTCGGCCTGCACCGAGCAGAGCAGTGCTATCATACAACCCTCATGTGTACTTGTTCCGTCAGGACGGTACGCGTATTCTCGGCCCGCGGTGCTCACCAGAGCTATCGATCGGGTCATTCCCGTTCTGCACCCTTGGAGTGCCGGCCGACCCATCTTCGTATCTGGCCGCTGTGCCGGAATAGTACCATACTTTTGATTGCACTTCTATCCAATATTTGCTATGATGAGCCCGATTTTACAGGGTTTTTTCGTTGTTCTAAAAAATCGGATATATTTTTATATTTAGCGGTTCTTGTAACTAATTGAATAATATGGTATATTTTGTTATAGTTGCAGAGGTCATTTAAGGAGGCGCAATGCTACGCTATCTAACGGCCGGGGAATCCCACGGCGAGCTATTAATGGGTATTATAGAGGGCATGCCGGCCGGCCTATTGATACGGGTCACAGACATCGATAATGACCTTGCACGTCGTCAGGGCGGCTACGGACGAGGCGGTCGCATGAAGATCGAGAAGGATACGGTCAAGATACTGTCCGGAGTTCGATGGGGCAAGACCCTGGGCGGTCCCATAGGCCTGATGGTCCGCAACAAGGACTGGGACAACTGGCGCGCTAAAATGTCGCCGGACCCGGCGTTCCTGAACACGGCTGATCCGGTGACGCGTCCGCGGCCGGGCCACGCCGACCTTGCCGGAGCGCTCAAGTACGGTACGGCCGACATCAGGAACATCCTGGAGCGCTCCAGCGCCAGGGAGACGGCCATGCGTGTCGCTGTAGGAGCCGTAACGAAGAGGCTTCTGGACGAGTTCGGTATTATCATCACCAGCCAGGTGATCGCCATTGGCGGGATCTCTGTCCGGGGCGACAAAATGTCGCTCAAGGAGATCCGAAAACGGACGGAAGCATCGGAACTGCGCTGCGCTGATACTCACGCTGAACGAAGGATGAAGCTCAGGATCGACGAAGCATCGCGTACCGGGGACTCCCTGGGCGGTGTTTTCGAGATCATTGTTTCCGGCGTGCCCGTGGGGCTCGGGAGCCATGTTCACTGGGACCGCAAGCTCGACGCCCGTCTGGCTGCTGCGGTCATGAGCATACAGGCCATGAAGGGCGTGGAGATCGGATCGGGTTTCGGCGTTGCCAACCGCCCCGGTTCGAAGGTGCACGATGAGATCTTCTGGGGGCCGAAAGGCGGGTTCTTCCGCAAGACGAACCACGCCGGCGGCATCGAGGGCGGCATGAGCAACGGCGAGGACATTACGCTCCGCGCAGCTATGAAACCCATCCCGACGCTGATGAAGCCGCTTCGCTCCGTGGATATGGAAACGAAGAAACCCTTTAAAGCGGCCGTCGAGCGCTCTGATGTCTGCGCTGTACCGGCGGCCTCCGTGGTGGGCGAGGCCGTCGCTGCCTTCGAGATCGCATCGGCACTGATCGAAAAGTTCGGCGGCGACAGCATCGATGAGATGAAGCGGAACTACGAGCAGTACCGGAAATACCTCAAGGACAGGATGGGGATCGTCGAGGAAGAGCCGGCGAATCAATAGAACAACACCATGTGCCACAGCCAAACGTAGGCGCTTCCAAACGAGGTCACCGAGGACACTGAGAATAGATCCATACCAATCCCCTCGTGTTATTTTGTTTTACTCCCGGCGGCCTCGGTGTTCTCGGTGGCGAAAAGCCCTTCATGGTGCACTGGATTTTCATTATGTTCAAGAACATCATCCTTACAGGATTCATGGGCGTCGGAAAGACCAGTGTGGGAACGAGGCTCGCGAAGGACCTGGGTTTCACCTTTGCCGATACGGACGAGTTGATCGAGGCGGACCAGAAGACCACGATCAGCGGGATATTCTCGGCCTTCGGCGAAGCCTATTTCCGGGATGTGGAAGCACGTATCATTAAACAGGTCCTGGAGAACGCTGACCAGGTGATCTCCACCGGCGGCGGCGCGGTCATTCGGGACGACAATCGCAAGGCCTTCAAGGAGAACGGCGTCACGATCTGCCTCACTGCCCGTCCGGCAAGCATCTATGCCAGGATCAAGCACGAGACCCACCGGCCGCTGCTGCAGTGCGACGACCCTCTGGCAAAGATCCGGGAACTTTTGGACGCCCGGGCGAAGTTCTACCGCCAGGCGGATCTCATCATCGACACGTCGGAACGGTCCGTAGAGGATGTGATCGGCGAAATAAAAGAGAAGGTGCGCTATGCATGTTGTTAAGGTCGAACTGGGAGCGAGAAGTTATGAGATCCTGATCGGCGTCGGGTTGGAAAAACTTGGTGAAGAGATGGGCAAGCTCCGGTTCGGTTCGAAGGTCGCGGTGGTGACGAATCCTACGGTGAACAAGCTCTATGGCAGGACCGTCCTGGCGAGCTTGAAAGTGGCCGGATTCACGTCCATGCCCATAGAGGTGCCCGACGGCGAACAGTATAAGACCCTCGATTGGGCCAACTCCGTATTCACCGCGCTGTTGATCAACACCTTCGATCGCCGCTCGCCGCTCGTGGCACTTGGCGGCGGTGTGATAGGCGACCTCACGGGATTTGCGGCCGCAAGTTATATGCGGGGTGTGCCTTTCGTTCAGGCTCCGACGACGCTCCTTGCCATGGTGGACAGCAGTGTGGGCGGCAAGACCGGCGTCAATCATCCCATGGGCAAGAACATGATCGGTTCTTTCTACCAGCCCCGGCTCGTGCTCATGGACCTGAACGCGCTCAAGACCCTTCCCAAGGAAGAGCTCCTTTCGGGCATGGCGGAGGTCATCAAGTACGGCGTTATCTGGGACCGCGAGCTGTTCGAGTTCCTCGAAAAGAACCGGGAAAAGATCCTGAACCTTGAAGAGGGCCCCATGGGGCATATTATCAGACGGTCCTGTGAGATCAAGGCGGACGTGGTGAGCAAGGACGAGCGCGAAGGCGGCCTCCGCGCCATCCTGAACTTCGGGCACACCGTAGGCCATGCGGTCGAGACGCTTTCTGAATATGCGGTCAGACACGGCGAAGCCGTCGCCATCGGCATGGTGTATGCCGCAAGGCTTGCACACCGCACCGGTCTCTGCGACGAACGGGTCCCGGAACGCATCGAGAACCTCATCAAGGCCTACGGCCTTCCCACCGGTCTTTCGGTGATGAAACCCCGTCCCTCGGTCATGCAGTTCGTGGACATGGTCCAGGTCGACAAAAAGGCCGAAGCCGGCAAGGTGCGGTTCATTCTCCCGACGAAGATCGGCGAGGTGGTCATCACGAAGGAGTGGAGCGAGCGGCATTTGCAGGAACTGCTGGCGTTGTGACCGGAAGCAGCATCTCAAGGAGGGGAACATGAGCGAATATCTCTGGCACTGCCCATATTGCAATACCGACCAGACCGTGAACGAAAAAGGACGGCAGGTCGCGTTTGCGGACCTTGCGCTGCCGAATGCAGACGGCCCGCGCCGTATGGTGAGCATATTCGTTGTCTGTCCCAATCCCCGGTGCAGGCAGTTCTCCCTGAGCGCTTCGCTGCATACGCTGGAGATCGTGGGGAAGCGTTCCTATACGGGGAAGCACCTCAAGACCTGGGCGCTGGTCCCGCCGTCCCAGGCCCGCTCGTTCCCGGTCGCCCTTCCTGAACGCATTCTGGAAGATTACCGGGAAGCCTGCCTTACCCTCGAACAGAGTCCGAAGGTCTCGGCGGCACTGGCGCGGCGCTGCCTCTCGGAAATGCTGCGTGACTTCTGGCGCGTCCAGCCCGGCGGGCTGAACGATGAATTCCGCCAGATCAAGGGGACGGCGGACCCGCTCACGTGGGAGGCCATCGAGTCCGTCAGACGGAGCGGATTGATCGGCGCCCGTATGGAGAGCGAAGGTGCCGAGATCCAGGACAGCGATCCCGGCGAGGCGGTCCTGCTGATCGGCCTGATCGAAACGCTCATTCAGGACTGGTATGTTGCGCGCGACGAACGCCGGAAGCGGCTGGAAAAGATACGCCGGATCACCGGCGAGGAAATTGCGGAGCGGGGCGCGGAATCGTGACCGGTCCGTTGGCAGCGTACCTGCAGCAGGATAACGTCAGCAAAGAGGAGTGCCGTTCATGAAAACTACGATTCGATGGAGGGTGGCCGTCGTCGCCATCCTGGCCGTTCTCTTCAGCAACACTGCGCCGGCGGCGCCTGCCACGGGCCCGAAGCAGTTTTGGGACAAAGGGATCGGTTATACAGAGAACAAGCTTTATATCGATGCGGTGCAAGCTTTCTCGCAGGCGATCCGTACCAACAAGGGTGAGATAGCCATAGAGGACGTCGCCAAAATATTCAACGGCCGGGGTATCGCCTACCAGCACATGAACGAACTGGAAAAGGCCATCGACGATTTCAGCAACGCCCTTGAACTCGATGACAAGAACCCGGAGTTCTTCGTGAACCGGGCCAATGCGTTCATGGTCCGGAAACAGTATGATCGGGCGCGGGATGATTTCAGCAGGGCTATCGCGCTGGCCCCGCGCAGTTCGTCCGCCTATGCGGGCAGGGCAAGGGCGTATCAGGAATCGGGCTCTCCGGAGCTGGCAATACCGGATTACCGGAAGCTTCTTGAATTGGAGCCGCGGAACATCAGTGCGCTGTACGGCATGGGGCTCGCCTATAAGGCCGCCCACCAGGATGACAAAGCGATCGATACGTTCAACGATCTGCTTAAGATCGATCCTCGCTATGCGCCTGCGTCATACCAGAACGCAGCGTTGTTCTCCCGTGCAGGAAAGATCGATTCGGCCTGTGTTTGGCTGGAAGAAGCGGTTGCCCACGGATACCGCGATTGGGGCACGCTCAAGAGCGACGGGAATTTTGACGCCATCCGCAAGACCGATTGCTACCGGAAGGTCCTGTTGGGGAAATAGCTGCGTACAGCGGACAATGCCGTCAACGATCTCTGCATCCGGTAGACGTCCGGAGGCTCGCGTTGTCCCTTCGAATGCTGAACGGCAAGGGTAACCCCGGGAATTGCATCATGGAAATCCTCTCCGCGCCATTTTGGACCGAACTC
>Ga0334722_10007396_pt1 | contig 10651 bp, 15 predicted proteins | sample C3_bottom_MG_FD_207210 | JGI IMG/M metagenome (GOLD analysis project Ga0334722, IMG submission 207210) | Sediment microbial communities from Yellowstone Lake, YNP, Wyoming, USA - C3_bottom | ecosystem: Environmental > Aquatic > Freshwater > Lake > Sediment | place: USA: Wyoming | collected... | reverse complement strand
GGACGGTAAAAATATTGATGACCGATAAAAACACTTCAAGCAGACAGCTCAGTTATGAGCATATTGGAGCTGGGAACCTCATCAATAGGAAAATCTTTAATGAAAAACAATGTTTTTCAACAGCCTGTTAGTTCTTCGTACTTCACTTTTGCCAAAGGCGGATACATCATCAGGATAAGCCCGATGGCGATCGGTATATTCGTAGTCCCGACCTGGAACTGGTTGATGAACCCCTCTGTTCCCGGGATGAAATACCCCATCCCGACACCAACGGCCATTGCAGAAAATATCCATAGTGTGAGGAAACGGTCGAGAAATGAAAGCCTCTTGCCTGCTATTTCAGTCATGGTCATCCTCCGCAACATCTTTTATTGTCTTTAATCGGAACAACGTTCTCTTTTGAAGGCTTGGCCTGCAGGAAAGCCACAAGTTTTTTTCTGTCGGCAGCTACGGATTCTGCCGGTATCCTTTCCAGAACAGACAGGAGTAGAAATCTCCTGAAAAAATCCGCATCATCGAGGCGGTAATGGGTCCAACGGCCCTGTTTTCGGTCCGTTATAAACCCTGCCTCTTTCAGCGCGTTCAGATGAAAAGAGACCTTGGGCTGGCTCATGCCCAGGGCGCTGACAATGTCGCAGACGCATAATTCACCGCCCTCGAGAAGTTTTATGATTCTGAGCCGTATCTCCTCGGAGAGGGCCTTCAGCATAACGAGCAGTTCCTGCATGGTCAGGCCTCCTCCTTTATCATGGCCTTCACTTTTTCAAGATTCGGCAACGGCTTCCCCGCGTGTTTGAGTTTGCCGTTGACCACGAGTCCCGGCGTTGACATGGTGTATTTCATGATTTCCTGAATATCAGAGATCTTTTCGATTGTTGCCCCGGTCTTAAATTCTGGGCCAAGTTCCTCCAGGGCTTTCTTTGCCAGTTCCTCCATCGTATGACAGTTTGCACATCCCGGACCCAATACCTTAATCTCCATGTTATCCTCCTATAGAATTGCGTTAAATAAATAACCGACTATAATGATTCCTATAGTTACAATGCCAAAAAAAGTTAATATGAGGGGTATCTTCAGAACGTTTTTGAGGATCACCGCCTCAGGGAAAGATATTGCAGTTACTGACATCATAAAAGCCAGTACAGTTCCCATAGCCATTCCTTTTTCGACAAGGGCCTGGACAACAGGAATCATGCCAGCAGCGTTACTATAAAGCGGTATGCCGATCAGCACTGCAATCAGAACAGCAAGCGGATTGTCACGACCTGCATATTTGGCTACTAACTCAGTCGGAATATACCCGTGAACAATACCTCCTAACCCAACACCGATGAGCACATAAGGCCAAATCTTCTTTAATAGTTCTGCAGTATAGTCACGAGCATAAATAATCTTGTCGCGAAAGTTTGTCTCCACTATCTCCATGTTTCCCACTTTTGTTTCCCAAACGTAATCCTGCACATACTTTTCCATCTTGAGCCTGCCGATGACTATGCCAGAGGCAATTGCCAGAAGAACCCCGGTTCCTGTGTATATCAGGGCGATTTTCCAGCCGAAGAGACCCCAAAGCATAATCAGTGCTATTTCGTTGACCATAGGAGACGAGATGAGAAAGGAGAAAGTGACCCCAAGGGGTATTCCGGCCTCAACAAAACCGATGAAGAGGGGCACTGCCGAACAGGAACAAAACGGTGTGACGATGCCAAGCAGCGCTGCCATTACGTTCCCGATATATTCCCGCTTATGAGACAGTATCCGCTTAGTCTTCTCAGGCGGAAAGTAAGCCCGAATTATTGCAACAACAAAAACAATTGTGGTGAGCAACAGAAATATCTTGAGGGTATCGTAGATAAAGAAATCGAGCGCATCAGCGAGGTGTGTACCATGGTCAAGCCCTATAAGATCATAAGTTACATAGGATGCAAAATTTTTCAGCATTTTAAAAAGCCTCCGAATAGATAATCTTATTATATATCAACATAAGTTGATGAGTATGTCAATATGAAATTTACAACATACTGTTTTTAAGAAATAATATATCAAAAGCATAACTTATTATTTATTTATACGGAACTTGCGAGTTATGGTTTTGTCGAGCCTGTTCATAAATTAGATTTTATGTCATCCTCGGGCCTGCCGGCAGGCAGGCTTGAACCGGGGATCCAGAGCATTCAGAAAACACTGGATTTCCGACTGAGGACTTCGGGAATGACGGACAAAAAGCTATTTAGCATGCATGCTGCTTATTCCCCTTGACAACACATTCAAACATGCTTATATTAGAATTAGAGCATGCATATACAGGAGGAAAAATGCTGACTGCAGGGAAAAAAATAGAGCTTTTGAAGATCATAGCCCATCCGGTGAGGGTCAAGATTCTTGAAGAGCTTATCAAAGGGGTGAAGTGTGTCAGTGACTTCGAGGATTTTCTTGAGATCAGCCAGCCGAATGTATCCCAGCACCTGTCGCTTCTGCGGAGATACGGTGTTGTTGATTTCTATGTTGATGGGAGGCTTAAATGTTATTTCCTCCGGGACCCCATGATCCCGGACCTTATCGCTGTTATTAACAAAGTATATGAAGAGGAGCTTCCTGCGCCTCCCTGCTGCCCGGTCACCAAAAAAGGTAAATATCCAGGAAAGCGGGAAGGGCGGAAGACACCCCCAGGGTCCGTTGCGGCCTGTCAATAAACGAAAATAATATGGAGGAGCAGAAATGGAAAAAAATATCATTACGCTTTATATGAACGATCCCTTGGGCAAGCGTTGACAACAGAACCTTGAGGCAGCCAGGCTGGCTGAAAAGGAACTTGGATCAACCGTCATCATTATCAGCAAGTCATCACAAGAGTATCTTGCACAGACCAATCCTCCTCCCTGTCCGTCAGTTGCCGTTGATACAGTCATTGTCGTGAAGGACGGGACAATCAGCTACGAGGATCTGAAGACGGCATTATGCAAAGAAGGATAGCCGTGAAAATTTCATTTGTTTACGAATCATCAAGAAAATTCCTGGGGGAAGTCCAAATAAAGAAGGAGGTTGCATGAGAAAGAGATTTACTGTTCTGATTCTGGCATTCATCTTTGCCCTGAGCGCGTCTGCAGGACTTTATGCCGAAGAAAAAGCAAAAACTGCCGGTCAGCTCATCAGAGAGGCAAAAGCGCAGATCAAGGAAGTGTCTGTTGAAGATGTAAAAAAGATGATGGACAACAAGGAAAAAGTGGTCATCCTTGATGTCAGGGACAAGGAAGAATATGACAAAGGGCACCTTCCGGGTGCGATTCATATGTCGCGCGGCCTTCTTGACTTCCACATACAGGAACTTATTGAAGACAGGGATACGAAGATAGTAACCATATGAATGTTCGACAAGAGGTCGCCGTTGGCGGCCAGGTCGCTTAATGTTCTCGGTTACAAAAACGCAGTTAATATGAATGGCGGGATGAAGGCCTGGGAAGCAGCCGGGTATACCCTGGAAAAAGCAGAACCAAAAAAATAACCATGGACTCCCCCAGGGGTTCATCAGCCGTGCAGGCTTAAAGCATAAAGGAGGTCGTATGGGAAAGACACTGACGCTGTATGTTTCAACATCACCGTACTCGTATGAGAATACACTGACTACAGCCCGCATAGCCGAGTCTGCCCTGAATAAAGGCCATGCGGTGAACCTCATTGCATCAGCAGACGGGGTTTACTGTTTTTTAAAGAAACAGAAGGCAAAAGGGATAACAAACGCTGAGGAGGAATTTTCCCGCCTGATCGGAAAAGGCCTGAAAGTCTATCTCTGAGGCGGGTGTGTGAACTTTCGCCGTGCGGCGAAGGACGATTATCTTGACGGTGCAGAGCAGGGATCGCTCAAGGGGCTTTTCCAGACCATGGACGAAAGCGACATCTGGCTGAATATCGGTGCATAGGAGGATATTATGGGACACATAGCGATGATACTGAGAAAACCTCCATATGGCGATATAAATGCTGCGGAGGCTGTAAGACATGCCCTCGGCGCGGCGTCGGGCGAATGGAAAGTATCGCTCATTCTGGTGGACGGAGGAGTCCTTCTTGCCAAAAAGGGCCAGGACGATACAGGGACCGGCTTTACAAACCTTGAGGCCACTTTGGCGGATTGCATTGATATGGGTGTGGATGTCTATGCTGACCATCTGTCTTTGGTGGAACAGTCAGTAAGGCAGGAAGAGCTTCCTGCCGGTATACAGGTCAAGAATGAATCAGACATAGCTTCTATTTTGAAGGCCGCTGACAAGGCAATGCTTTTTTGATCCCTGATCGTGCAACGGAAAGGAGAAATTTTATGCTGGTAATAGTAAGAAGCGCACCAGACACCACAGATGGAAAACGGGGCGTCAAGATGGCCCGCGATATGGCTGCTGACGTTGTACTTTTGCAAAACGGGGTTTATTTTATGCAGGCGGCACATCTTGACGACCTGGGTTTTTGCGGGACCGCCTATGTGCTTTCAGATGACCGTAAACTGCGCGGCCTCGGCCCAATCGGATCAGACCGGCGTGCTAAGGAGATTACCTATGACGGGCTTGTGGACCTGATGACTGAAAGCAATAACGTTGTTGGCATGTTCTAATTATAGAGTTTGTGCATAAACCCAACTTTTTGTTTGTTATTCCCGAAGTCCTTAGTCGGGAATCCAGTGTTTTCAGTATGTCTGTGTCCCCGGGTCAAGCCTGCCTGCCGGCCGGCAGGCCCGAGGATGACAATTTTATTCTTTAATACTATAGACACTAAATAATTAAAAAAGGGGCGTAACATGGCGAAAATAGTTGTATTAGGCAGTTCATTCGGCGGGCTCACCGCTGCCTTTGAGTTGAAAAGGCTTCTCGGTAAGGACGCGGACGTAACCGTGGTAAGCGACGATGACCGGTTTGTGTTTCTTCCGTCGCTTCCCTGGCTTATCATGGGATGGAGAAAACCGTCCGACATAACATTGCGTGTTCCTGAAATTCTTAAATCCAAAGGAATTCAATTTGTCCATGAAGCGGTGATCGCTGTCGATGCCGATTCCTCGAAGGTCCGGACCGCTACGAAAGAAATAGCATACGATTATCTTGTTGTTTCAACCGGCCCCTATCTGTCTTTCGACGAGATACCGGGTCTTGGTCCTGACAAAGGATACACCGACTGTACCTTTACGCTTGACCACGGAACAAAAACACAGAAGAGCCTTGAAAAGGTATTCGAATCCCCTGGTCCCATTGTGCTTGGCTCTTCACAGATGGTCAGCTGTTTCGGCCCATCGTATGAACTGGCCTTTGAAATCGATTCAGAGCTCAGGCGGCGGAAAATGCGGCATAAAGTGCCGATTACCTACCTTACCTCGGAACCGTATCTCGGCCATATGGGAGTCGGCGGACTCGGCAATTCGAAGAGGTTCTTTGAGGATGAATTCGCTGTCAGAGATATCAAGCCGATCACTAATCAGGCGATTGAAGAGGTGACGCCCGGAGAAATCAAACTGAAGGACGGTACCAAGATACCTTTTAAAATGGCCATGATCGCTCCCCCGTTCAAAGGAGTCCCGGCCGTGGCACCTTTGGGCAATCCGCGCGGCTTCATCCCGGCTGACAAAAACTACCGGCACCCAAAACATAAGAATATCTTCACGATAGGGGTTGCAATGGTGATAGCCCCGCCCGAAGTGACTCCAGTGCCGACGGGAGTTCCCAAGACAGGGTTTATGACGGTGCAGATGGCAAAGACTGCTGCGGCAACGATATATTCTGATATAAAAGGCTCCACGCCTCCTCCCATGGATGAATTGAGTGTTGTCTGCCTCATGGATATGGGGAATACTGCAGCAATCATGAAGGCCTCTCCCGTGCTGCCGCCCAGGCAGAGTTCCTACACCAAAAAGGGCATCTGGGCAAAGTGGATGAAGGTTGGTTTTGAGAAATATTTCCTGTGGAAGATGAAAAACGGCATCAGCAATCTGCCGTAAGGGAGGATACCTGTGCGTAAATTTTCACTTGTTGAGTTTTCTGTAGAGCATCCCAAACTGGTTGTGATCCTGACCGTGCTCATCACCATGCTTTTCATGACACAGTTCCCGAAAATCCGGATCGACACCAACCCGAAGAGTATGCTGCCTGCAACGTCGGATGTCAGGGTCTGGAATGATGAGGTGGAAAAGACCTTCGGCCTCTATGAGGACATGATCGCCCTTGGCATCGTGAATGAAAAAGGGATACTCAACAAAGATACCCTTGCATCTATACAGAGGATTACGGATGAAGTCCTGAAAATCAAGGGCGTTGCGGCTCGTGACGTGTCGAGTTTTACCACTATTGATAACGTTACCGCTGAAAATCAGACACTGACCGTGGCACCTCTGATGACGCAGGTTCCGGAAGACACTATAGGGATCGAACATCTCAGGAAAATGCTGCAGGAAAATCCTCTTTTCCTGAACAGGATAATTTCGAAAGATGGAAAGACTACTGCCATATATATTCCTCTGGAAAAAGGCTCCAACGGCAAGGAGATTGCGGACAGAATACGGGAGATCGTCAGGAAGGAAAAGGGGGATGAGAAGTATTACATAGCTGGAGATCCGGTTGCGCGTGATACCTTCGGAGCCGAGATGTTTAAGCTCATGGCCATATTCGCACCGATTGCCGGCATGGTTATGCTCTTTGTCAGGTATCTCATGTTCAAGGACCTTTTCCTTTCGATAACCCTTATGATGGACGCCATGATCAGCATCGTCTGGAGTATGGGGCTGCTTATCGGGCTGGGCTTCCCTGTCCATATCATGAGTTCCATGGCGCCTGTATTTCTCATGGCGATCGCTACCGACAGCATGCATATCTTCAATGAGTTCTATTTCAGGTACCGGGAGACACGGGACAAGAAAAAGGCGATCATAGAGACTATGCGGGCGGTGAGCCGACCCGTGCGCAATACGGCCTTAGCAACTGCAGCGGGTTTTGCCGTGCTTCTTTTCATGAATATTGTCCCGGTTAGAGTCTTCGGCGGGGTTGTCGCTTTTGGTACGATTGCCCTGAGAATTCTGAGCTTCAGCTTCATACCAGCCATGTTCACCTTTGTGAAGGACGAGAAGATAGAAAAGATCGCCCACGCTGAAGACATAGGCACTGATAAGACATCCCAGTTTCTTAAAAAACTTGCGGGTATCGGGACACACAAACCCGCGCTGACTGTTGCCATAGGGGTTGCCCTTGTCGGAATCGCCCTTGTCGGGATAGCAAAGACAAAGGTGAACAATAATATGGTGGAATGGTTCAAAAAAGGCAGCGATGTCCGCGTCTCTGATACGGTGATCAATCAGGCCCTGGGCGGCACCTCTCTCGGGTATATCGTGGCGATAGCGAAGGAGGACGAGTATATCAAGACGCCGGAGGCGATGAGGTATATTGAAGGCCTCCAAAGGCATCTTGAAAAGCTCCCTGTTGTCGGGAAGACAACCTCGGTCGTTGACTACGTGAAGCGCATAAACCGCGTGATCCATGACGATGACCCGAAGTACGACGTTGTCCCGGAGACAAAGGAGATGATCGGACAGTATATTTTCCTCTTCTCCATGTCCGCCAAACCTTCTGATCTGGACAATGTTGTTGACTATCCGTTCAAGAGGGCGAATATCTGGGTGCAGCTTAAGACCTGGGATGCCACGGCAATGCAGAAGGTCATCAACGCAGTGGATGAATACAAAAAAACGAACCAGACGCCGATGGAGATGAAGCCGGCAGGAAACGCCTACTTCAACCTTGTCTGGAACCACGAAGTGCTCTGGGATATGGTGAAAGGCTTTATTCTTGCGCTGATCGTCGTATTTGCGATACTTGCCTATGATTTCCATTCCATAAAATGGGCGATCGTCGGCTATATGCCGCTTCTGTTTACGATCCTCCTCATCTATGGTGTTTTAGGTTTCATCGGCAAGGACTTTGACATGCCGATATCAGTCCTTTCCTGTCTTTCCCTCGGGATGGCGGTGGATTTCGCGATCCATTTTGTGAGCAGGTTCAGGCAGCGGCTGATAGAAACCGCAGGAAAAGAGTCGATAAAGGATGCGCTTCACTGGACCGCAGCGCGGCCGGGGAAGGGCATAGTCCGCAATGCGGTCCTCTTTGCCGCCTCTTTTGCCGTGATGCTGTTTGCTCCATTAACTCCCTATATCACCGTGGGAGCCTTTATCGTCAGTATGATGCTCTTAAGTGCGATCATGACCATTATTTATCTGCCTGCCCTGATCATGCTCACGCAGGGGTGGCTTTTCAAAGAAAGTCCCGGGCGTACGTCATGATGCCCGGTTCTTTTATGCCCATGTGCGTCGTTTAGAGAGAGCGTGAGAACGGATTCTTATGCAGACATTAGGGATTTTTCTTATACTTGGTTACTATCTGGCGATGCAGGTCTTTCTGGGCACGTATGTTGTAAAAGCGTTGCAGTGGATGAAGATCAAGCCTGCGAATGCGGCGGCATATGATAAAATAACGCCGAAAACGTTCATATTGGCTGCACTGGATATTATATTTTCCAGAAGGCTCCTCATTGTCAATGAGGTCTTATGGATCGGCGAATGGGTTTTCCATGTCTCCTTTGCACTGGTGATGCTCAGGCATTTAAGGTATTTTCTGGATCCTGTCCCTGAATGGGTCTGGTTTGTGCAACCCCTTGGGATCATCGCCGGCTATGTTTTGCCGGCTGCGCTTGGGTATATAGCTGTCATGAAACTCTGCATCGAAAAGAAGCAATACGTTTCAAGTTATAATTTCTTTCTCCTGGCATTGATATTTGTAATGAGTGTTACCGGCCTGCTCATGAAGAATGTCTATCACCCGGATATCATTGCCATAAAAGAGTTCATAATTGGGGCGGTAACCTTCCGCTTCCTTAGTGCCCCCGAAAGCCCACTTTTTATATTTCATTTTATTATGGTTTTAATTTTGGTTGTTAAATTGCCTACTCATGTTTTCACTGCACCGTTGACAATTATGGAAGCAAGACAAAGGAACGAAACAGTTAAGGAGTTGGTCCATGGGAAATAAGGATAGTTATTCTAAAAATCTTAGTATGCAGCAATTGATAGAACTGGACGCCTGCACGGGTTGTGGAGAATGCCTTAAATTCTGCCCGGTTCAGGACGTTACCGGCAACCCTGCCATATCGCCGCCTGAAAAGATCCGTGTCTTCAAGGAGTTTATAAAAGCGACTGAGGGGCTCAAGGCAAGGCTTATGGGACCAGACAAGATCGACAGCCGCCTCCTTGAGGATTTCACCAAAGCTGTCTTTGAATGCACGACCTGCGGGGCGTGCGGTCAGCACTGCACTGTCGGTATCTTCACTCAGCGCCTCTGGCCTATGCTGCGAAAAGAGATGGTCAAACGCGGGATCGGCCCTATCGGCGGCCAGGCCAAGATGCCGGAGGTAATAACGAATACGGGTAACCCTTACAATATGCCGGCCAGGGACAGATTCAGTCCATGGTTCCCGGATAACGTGAAGGTCGAGAATAATGCTGAGATCGCCTATTACGCGGGCTGTACCGGTGCCTATTCAGCACAGCCTATGGTGAAGGGCGATGTCCTTGTGCTGAATGCCATCGGAGACCCATTCACCATGCTGGGCCCTGAGGAAGAGGTATGCTGCGGATTTCCTCTTTTTATTTCAGGGCAGCACGACATGCTCGAAGACCTGGTAAAGAGGCTCGTCGGAGGGTATAAGGCAAAGGGGGTGAAACTGCTGCTCACCTCCTGTCCCTGATGCGTGAATATTATGGCCCGTGATTGGCCATTAATATACGGACAGGAACTTCCGTTCAAGATCAGGCATATGACGCAGTTTGTCTCGGAGGCCTTGCAGGGCGGCCGGCTGAAGTTGAAGAAAGAACTCAACGAGCGGCTTATCTACCACGATCCCTGTTACCTGAGCCGTGGCGTCGGCGTCATAGAAGAGCCAAGAACGGTACTCAGCAGCATCCCGGGCATACAGCTTCTCGAGTTCCAGAGACACGGGGTCAATTCGCGGTGCTGCGGCGCAGGCGGGGCGGCAAGAAAGGTTTATCAGGACAATGCAAATGCCATGGGAAGGCTGGCCATCGATGAGGCAGTGGAAAAAAAGGCTGACCGGCTTATTCTTAGTTGTCCCGCATGCTACGCACAGGTCAACGAGGCGATGGTAGACTATGATAAGAAAATACGAATCACCGATATCATGGAGCTCGTTGCAAGCCTGCTGGTGGATGAAAAGTAAAGAACCGCTCTTGCGGTATATATCTTATTCGATGAAGAGGAGGTTTTCCATGAAGCGATTTATGATTGTGGTGTTGCTGTTACTTTTTCCTCTGGAGGTATTTGCCCTTTCAGCAGATGAGGTCGCAAAAAAATCTCAGGCGGCATTTCTTTATCCCGGAAAGGATTTCAAGGCCCGGGTCATGATGAAGCTTGTCAGCAAGGGCGGTCAGGAGCGGGTACGGGAAATGACCATGCTCAGGAAGAACTACGGTGATACGGGCGGTGAGCAGAAATATTTTATCTACTTTTATCAGCCGGCAGATGTAAAGGATATGACGTTTATGGTCTATAAATATCCGGGTAAAGATGCTGACCGGTGGCTCTTTGTCCCGGCGATAAGCATGGTGCGACGCATTGCGGCAAAG
>Ga0334722_10007395_pt1 | contig 10652 bp, 10 predicted proteins | sample C3_bottom_MG_FD_207210 | JGI IMG/M metagenome (GOLD analysis project Ga0334722, IMG submission 207210) | Sediment microbial communities from Yellowstone Lake, YNP, Wyoming, USA - C3_bottom | ecosystem: Environmental > Aquatic > Freshwater > Lake > Sediment | place: USA: Wyoming | collected... | reverse complement strand
CCACTTCAGCCAGATGGCGGCAATGCCTCCCGCCGCGGCGGCCGCGACTCCGATCCAGATAAGTTTTACACCTTCGGGGACTATGTTCATGTTGTTTACCTCGTTACTATGGAAACCGGAATTAAATTTTTAAGAACTCACGGCCATTTACGACTCAGTACTCAACTACTTACTCCTCTGTTAAATGCCCGGGGTGGGACTCGAACCCACACGGAGGAAACCTCCAGCTGATTTTAAGTCAGCTCTGGCTACCAGTTACAGCACCCGGGCTCTCTTCCCGCTGTTACGCCCTCTGTGCGTAGGCTTAAGACTATGGCAGTTCGGGCACAGAATCCGCAGATTCTCCAACCTGTTATCCCGCCTGTCGCCATTTATATGGTCCAGTTCAAGCGGCAGATACCCGTCAGTGGTCACTTTTTTCCAGCCGCACTCCTCGCAATGCATGGGCTTCAACTTCGCGGCAAATAGTCTTTTCTTTAGCTTGAAACTCTGAAAAGAACTGTTTTTGACCAAAATCTTTTCAAGCGGGATACGGGCAACACCTTTAATCTTCAGACCTTTGTTCCAAGCCCTGCCTTTAAAATGCCCTGTTTTAATCCCAAGTTCTAAAATGTATTTCTTTACCTGTTCGTAATTACCACCAGCTTCCTGCAAATTTAATTTTGAAAGAACCTGCCGATAGCTTGTTGAAGCAGCCACGGCACTCCGTAACTGTGCTTCCGACCATGAACGGCGATTCATACCTCAAATGCTATCTAAATGGCACACGCGAAGTCAAATAATATAGTTCGCGTCTACCAGTTCTACCCCCAGCCCTTAATTTTAAATCTCCGTTTAATGCGCAAGGACATTTCAAATCGCAACTTATTTTAGCATTTTTCCCGCCGATGGGTTTTGCCTTACACCTGTGCCTTACCTGTGTCGCCAAAAGCTCACATAAGCCCAAGTCGTCTTTCCGGCGCAAGCCGGGATCCAGGTCTTCCTAATGCTGGATAGCGACTTGCGCCGGTATGACGAACGACTTGCGCCGGTGTGACGAGGCAACTAACCCGACAACCATGTTTGTGCACCTGTATTTTACGGGCCGAAAGCAGGCCTGTCCCAAGAAAACAGGCGAATAAAGAGAGAACCCTCCGTTAACCTGGTTTCAGTTGGCTTGTAACATCGGCGATGTTTCCCTGTATGGAAAGATGGCGGCAGGTTGCCAGTTCGGGGGCCTGCCAGGGCCGGGCCTTTTCGCGTTCCATCGGCGGCCTGCTGGGTCGAAAAGGCCCGGCCCCGGCACCCCTCCAGTTATACCCCGCCGCCATCCTTCCTTGACCTTAAATTTGAATACAAATCCCGGTAGCAGATAGAGTCCTTTTTCAGATGGGTAAAGCAGAATCTGAAGATAAAGACGTTCCTGGACACCAGCGAAAACGCGGTGTTGACGCAGATCTGGTCGGCGATGTGCGATTACCTGCTTCTGGCTTACATCAAGTATCAGAGCCGGTATGCGCATTCGCTGCATTATCTGCACATGGTGATAAAGGCGGCGCTGATGGAGCGGATTTCATTGCTGGACACATTAAATTTGAGCAAGAACCGGTTGCAAAGGATCCGGGACGATGATCTGCAACCGTGTCTGCCATTCGCATAAAAGTTTTAAAAGCGGCGGGGTATAATTGGAGGGGTGATAGCCATGGGTTGGATCGGGCCGAAAGGGGAACCGGCGCGAAGTCGCCGGGCCCCTTTCGGCCCGATGGGCCCCATGGCTAGCAGGCCCCCGAACCTGCAGCCCGCCGTTTCTTTAAAAGTTTCTTGGGACAGCCGTGGACCGAAAGGCCCAGGTGAAATTAGTCAAAAAAAAACGATTGGGTCTTATGACTCTTGGTGGGAACTTCTTTACAGGCTAAACTATAGTAACGCAACAAGGTTTACTATAGGCGGCAGATGTCAAAGCAGGATGTGGAACTTAAATTAGAGGAGAAAATAAAATGAAGAAGATAATAGCGATAGCGACAGTGTTGCTTGGACTCTCTGGCGGAGTTTATGCCGGGCCTGTGGTGGAACAGCTTAATAGCTCTTCCGGAACAGATGGTGTCACCCCGGTCCCCGCAGTGGTCGGTGTTAAGGCGGTAGCCAGTGAAAAATATTCGTGCAATGGGTATTTAGGTTTTGGCGCCAACACGACAGAAGTGGAACTAGGAGTGTTGACTGAGGGTGTTGCCAGCACCGGGGTCATACGCTCTTTCCGGTTCAGCGCTATTAAGGAAGAGGCTGGTTTAGTATTAATGATCAGTCGTACTGGTGACAGGGACTTCGGCGGCACGGCCATGATGGCTTTGCCCAAGCTCGGAGATCCCGCATCGCTGAGTATGCACACAGCTGCTGAGGGCCTGGTTAGAATACTGTGTGGTGTAGTCGGGAAGTAAGATTAGAAAACAACAGGTTCCGACTATTTGAGGACACACACAGGGAACGCCGCATAGCGGTGTTCCCTGTGTCAGTTACTGCGGAAAGTTAGGCTTTTGAGGGCGTCCAAAAGCGTAAGGCGGAGGTCTGCGTCGCTTTACCTGTTCCCTTTTTTAAGTTCAGCGTCGCAGAGGCGGTAGAAAACTTCGCAGGGTATGGACTTCACTTTCTCAGCCGCGGCCTTTTCCCTTATCTCCCGGTCGTTCGAAACGATCACGCACCGCGCACCCTCCGTGACCAGGAAATAAGACCGCTCCAGCAGAAAATCGTCCGCCGACTCGTCCCCGCTGAAATGAACGCTGATGGCCGGATTGGCCAGGCTCCGCACTGGCCGGAAGCCGCCGTCAAAGACGACCCGGAAGCACGAGGCGCTCAGGAGTTCAAGCCTGGAGATTTCATCCAGCCAGTCGAGAAATTCCGCCTCAAGCGCGTCCGGCTTCTCCCCCTGCCGCCGGTCCCAGAAGCTCCTGGAGAAATTGGAGCCGTCTATAAGGTAAACCGTGGATTTAGCGGATATGCGTTTCATTACCGGACATTCTAGCAAAATCTGCGGTTCGCTTTTTTTGCTTTACTCCGGATTTTTTGCTATATTCTCAGTCTATGGCAACCGCAAACATCAGATTCGGCGCCTCAGGCTGGAGGGCCGTTATCGCCGATAGTTTTAATGTGACCAATCTGCGCAGGACCGCCCACGCCGTAGCCGAGCATTTAAGGGAAAACCGGGAATACGGCTATAAAAGCGAAGAGTATCTCCTGCATTTGAAAAATAACGGGAAAACCGCCCCAAAGGTCCAGCATGTCGTGGTGGGCTACGATACGCGCTACTTTTCAGAGGAATTCGCCAAAAATACCGCGGAAGCGTTGGCCGCGGAAGGCCTGACGGTGCTGCTGTCGAACGCGGACGCGCCGACCCCCGCGGTGGCCTGGACGGTCATGCAGACTTTCGCGGCCGGCGGCGTAACGCTGACTGCGGGCCACCTGCCCGCCCACTACAACGGGTTCAAATGGACCCCTTACTGGGGGGGGCCGGCCCTCCCTCAGATCGCGGACGATCTTGATGCCCGCGTACAGGGCCTCACCATAGCCGAGGCCGAAAAAATCGTCCCATTCGACCAGGCTGTTTCCGCCGGAGTCATAAAGATACAGGACTTCCGCGAAAATTATCTCAAACAGCTTTATTCCCTGCTGGACGCGGGGGCGATAAAAAAAGCCGGCCTTAAAGTCGCGGCCGATCCCATTCATGGCGCCGCCCGCGCTTATCTGCGGCCGGCTCTTGAGAAACTCGGCGTCAAGGTCATGCCCCTGCGGGAAAACCGGGATGTGCTGTTCGGCGGCACGGCTCCGGATACCGACGCGGCCAATCTCAAAGTCCTGAGGGAAACGGTGACCGGGAACCGCCTTCACCTGGGCCTGGCCTGCGATTGCGACGCCGACCGCTACGGCATAATAGATTCGGATGGGACGTGGATACATCCCAACCTGGTGCTGGGCCTGGCCCTGGAACACCTGGTAAAGAACCGCGGCCTCAAAGGCAAGGTGGCCCGGTCGCTGATGACCTCGCATTTCGTGGATTCCATCGCCCGCCATTACGGCCTTACGGTAAGAGAAACCCCGGTCGGCTTCAGGCACATCGGAAATCTGCTGCGCACCGGCCAATACCTGATCGGCGGAGACGACCTGGGCGGACTCTCCATTATGGGCCATACTCCGGAACAAGACGGCATACTGGCCTGTCTGCTTATGGCGGAAATGGCGGCCTATGAGCGCAAGCCCATAAAAAAGCTGCTGGCCGAACTCAACAAGAAAGTGGGGGATTTCGTGAATGCCAGAATGGAACTGCGGGTGGACGAGGGAGTAAACCTCGCCGCCGTCATAGAGAAACTGACGCACCGCCCGCCGCTGACCCTGGCCGGCGCCTCGGTCTGGAGAATAGACCATACGGACGGTTTCAAGTTCATCATGAAAGACGGCAGTTGGCTGGGGCTTCATCCCTCCGGCGCGGGACAGACAGTCGGGATCTACGCCGAAGCCTCCACCAAGCCGAGGATGGACGCGCTTATAGATTCCGGAAAAAAGATCGTGAACGGGAAATTTTAAAACGGCAGCTGGTCAAAACGACGCCGCCCGCCTGAGGCGTACGGAGCCGGATCTTGAAAGGAGAAAATTATGGACGCCAAAATAAAAAAAGTCATTTCCAGGGAAATCCTTGATTCCAGGGGATTCCCCACCGTAGAAACCGATATTTACCTGACGGACGGTTCTTTCGGCCGCGCCGCTGTGCCCAGCGGCGCCTCCACGGGCGCCCACGAGGCCCTGGAACTCCGCGACGGCGGCAAACGCTACATGGGTAAAGGCGTGGTCAAGGCCGTGGAAAACGTAACAGACCTGATCGCCCCCGAAATAGCCGGGCTCAAAGCCGATCCGGTCAAAATAGACGGGCTGATGATAGAACTGGACGGCACCCATACCAAATCCAAACTGGGCGCGAACGCCATCCTCTCGGTTTCCATGGCGCTGGCGCGCGCGGCGGCCGCCTCGGCCCGCCTGCCGCTCTACGCCTACATCCGCAAAGCCTACGGATTGAAACACAAAAACTTTATCATTCCGACCCCGATGCTCAACATCGTAAACGGCGGAAAACACGCCGACAGCGGCATCAACATCCAGGAATTCATGATAGTGCCGACCGGGGCGGCGAAATTTTCCGAAGCCATCCGCGTCGGGTCTGAGATCTATCATACGCTCAAAAGCATCCTCTCCAAGGGAGGCTACACCGTCTCCGTGGGCGACGAGGGCGGCTTTGCTCCCAAGATCTTCACCCACGAAGCGGTCATCGAAACCATCTGCAAAGCGATCAAGGACGCGGGCTACACTTTCAAGGAAGTGCAGATAGCGCTGGACTCCGCCGCGAGCGAATTCTACCAGAACGACCGGTACGTTTTTGAAAGTTCCAACCTCACTTATCAGGAACTGACCGCCAAATACTCGGAGTGGAAAAAGCATTTCCCTATCGTTTCCTATGAGGATCCTCTTGCCGAGGACGACTGGGACGGCTGGGAACACATGACCAAACATCTCGGCAAAAAGGCCCGCATCGTGGGAGACGATCTGTTCGTGACCAACCCCGTGCGCCTTAAACGGGGTATTGAAGAGGGTATCGCCAACGCCATCCTTATCAAACTCAATCAGATAGGCTCCCTGACCGAGACCGTGCGCGTCATAGAGATGGCCCACAAGGCCGGCTTCGCGACCATCATCTCTCACCGCTCCGGGGAGACGGAAGACGCTTTTATCTCTGACCTGGCCGTGGCCACCAACGCGGGCGCCATCAAGACCGGCGCCCCTTGCCGCTCGGAACGCCTCTGTAAATACAACCAGCTCATCAGAATAGAAGAAGAACTGGGCAATAAAGCCCGGTACGCGAAAGACATGGTCTTCAAGTTCTAAGAGCGGGACGCGGCGAATGCCTGTCATTCCTGCGTGCTTTTAGCAGGAATCCATAGATCTCTTCTCAATGGATCCCGGCTTACAGATTGCCGGGATGACAGTTTTGCGTTGCCTCACTACGCGCTTCCGCCATGCAGTTGAAAAAACATAAAGCCAGACTAAAGTACGCCATCCTGCTCCTGATGGCCCTCTTCCTGCTGTCCAACAGGGGGTTCCGGACCCTGATCAAGAACTCCCTGGAGTACAGGCGGCTGAAAATCCGGAAAGTAAAATTCGAGGCGGAAAAGATCCGCCTGGAAACGCGCCTCCGGACAATGAAAGAACCCGGCCAGATAGAACACATGGCCCGCAAAGAACTCGGACTGATCAGGCCTGACGAAATAGAGTACCGTTTCCCCCCTCCCAAATAAGTGAGGGATGAAGGATGAGGATGAGGGAAAAAACACTAAGAATAAAACAGCTGAAACTCGGTCCCATGGACAATTTTTCCTATATTGTCTGGGATGAAGATCTGAAAGAGGCCGCTGTCATCGACCCGGCCTGGCAGCCGGAAGCCGTTGAAGAATTCCTGCGGAAAGAAAAACTTTTCCTCAAGTTCCTCCTGCTCACGCACGCCCATCCGGATCACGCCAATGCCGCGCGTTATTTCCTTGGAAAAGACAAGGGACTGGCGTTGACCGTGCATAAGGAAGATACTTTTCTTTTGGAGCCGGGCCTTAGCCCTCTGAATCTGCTGGCCGGGGACGAAGAGCTGGCGATCGGACGGGTTAAAATAACGGTCATCCACACTCCGGGGCATACCCCCGGCTCGGTCTGCTACCTGGCGGAGGGCGCCGTCTTCACCGGAGACACGCTTTTCGTCGGAGCGTGCGGCCGCGCGGACCTGCCAGGCTCAGATCCGCGGGCGCTGCGCCGTAGCCTTTTAAAGCTGGCCGCCCTGCCGGGAGAGACGGAGCTCTACCCCGGCCACTCTTATAATGGAGATACTTCCACCATCGGTGTGCAAAAGGAATATAATATATATATGGAGCTAGCCGCCAAAAGCGAAGCGGAATTCCTGAAAGCGGCAGTGTGAGAACAGAATCTATATGCATCCTGTTTTATTCCATATCGGCGGTTTCAAACTGCCTGCCTACGGATTCATGGTGGCCCTCGGCTACGCGGCCGCGATCCTATACCTGCTGACCGTTAAAAGCCGGGCGAGCGCCGTTTTAAACCGGGACCAGGCGGCGGATCTGCTATTTTACTCCGCCCTGGCCGGCATCCTGGGGGCAAAGGCTGCGTACGCCGCCACCTATTGGCCCGAACTTGGCCCTGATGCGGTCTCACGGCTCGTTTATATTTTTAAGTCATTCCCTTACGGTTTCGTGTTTTACGGGGGCCTTGCGGCCGGCGCCGCGGCTTTTTTCTTCTATTGCCGGAGCCATAAACTTGACTTCTTAATGACGGCCGATCACTTCGCCCCGGCCCTGGCCCTGGCGCACGGGTTCGGGCGGCTGGGGTGCTTCCTGGCCGGCTGCTGCTACGGTCGTCCCGCTGGAGGCTTCGGCGTGGTTTTCACGGACCCTCTCTGCGAGGTACCGTCCGCCTATTTGGGAGTCCCGCTTTACCCGGTCCAAGTTTATGAATCCGCCGGCAATTTTCTCATTTTCGCGGGGCTGGTCTGGCTGTCCCGCCGGGAAAAAGCCTCCGCCGCGGGAATGGTCCTCTCCGCCTACATACTGGCGTACTCTGTCCTGCGGTTCTCCCTTGAGTTCCTGCGGGGCGACGACCGGGGCGGAATTTGGCTGGGGCTCTCACCCGCCCAGGCGGCGTCGGTCGCCGCGGCCTTAGCCGCGGTATTTCTGGTAGTCAGGACAAAAAAATGAAACCACAGGCAATGATCTTCGAAGGCGCGCCGGAAAGACTGGACATCTTCATAACCCGCTCGGAAACCGGGCTCTCGCGGGAGTTCGTGAAACGGCTGATAAATGAAGGCCGGGCGCTGGTCAACGGCAAGCCCAGGAAACCCTCTTTCCTGCTCAGCCCCGGCGACTCGGTAGCGCTGGACCTGCCCGCCATGGGAAAAAAGGAAACGGCCCGCCTGGATTCCATCATAATATACGAGGACAAGGATCTGCTGGCCGTTGATAAACCCGCCGGCATACCCGTGCACCCCAACGACTCCAACTGGGAGCGCCGCCCCGAAACCTGCCTGGTCAGCGAGGAAACGCTGGTCTCCATGCTGTTAAAGGCCCGGCCGGCGCTTGGAGATAATATGCTGCCCCGCATGGGACTGGTGCACCGCCTGGACAGGGACACCAGCGGTCTGATGCTGGTGGCCAAAACGCTTGAGGCGCAAACAGCCCTGCAGACCCAGTTCCGGGAAAGACTGGTGGAAAAAACATACGTGGGCGTCGTCGGCGGCGTGCCGGCCAAGAAATCGGGGACCATCGACGCCCCGATAGGCCGGGCCTCCGGCTTTAAGAAAATAAAGGTCTGGGAATACGGCCGGGCTGCGCAAACCGATTTTCTGATTACGGAAAAAACAAAGAAACACGCTTTGCTGGAGATCTATCCCCGCACCGGCCGCACGAACCAGATAAGGATCCACCTTGAGTTCATCGGCCACCCGCTGGTCGGAGACAGGCTTTACCCCGGGGAGAGGTCGTCCCGCCTGCTGCTCCACTCCCGCGAGATCACCTTCCTCCACCCCTCGAAGAACAAGAAGATGACGCTAAAAGCGGACCTCCCGGAAGATTTCCGCCGCGAATGGGCCAAAATTAAAAAAGGGGACGCTTCCTAAAACTTCGACACGGAGGCGAAGAGGCGGAAATCCAGCCTGTGGAACAGGTTGTTCTTTTTTTCCAGGTCGCCGAGGAATTTTTCGTCCACGCGCCTCTCCAGCACTTCGGAGAGCAGCCGGGCGGCATTGGCCGCGTGGCCGTCCACTCTGGCGGCGGCGTACTGGGAATGGGAGCCGATGTACATAAGGAAAGGCCAATCCGAGCTCTGGGCCAGCAACACTTCCCGGGCGGCCTGGTTAAGGGCCCTCAGCGTCACGCTGGACAGGTCCTGGCTGCGGAAACGGTTGGCGGTCTCTATCATCCGATCCGTCACGTCCAAGACCTTGGGGTAGATGGCGTCGTTGGTTTCGTTCACCCAGGGATCGAAATAACCGTTCTCTCCCCAGGACGAAATCTGCGGATTGAGCCCGGCCGGCTCGTGGCATGAATTAAGGTATTCCCCCGGAGTAACGAACTGCAAAGGCAGCCGGTCAGCCCGGATCTTCCTTAAAACGCTTTCCAGAAAAGCGGGGCCTTCGAACCACCAGTGGCCGAACAACTCGGCGTCATAACAGCCGACGATCACAGGCCGGATGCCTTTGCCGGAATGCAGCTCTTCCACCTGCCGCATGCGCCGATCCAGGAAATCCGCGGCGTGGCGCTCCACGGCCGCCATGGCTTCGTCGGGATCATAATAAAGTTTTTTGGAAAGGTCCACCTCGCCGGTAATGCGGTGGTATTTCAGGCCCAGCGACCGGCGCAGGCCGTCGGCGCTTAAATACGGCTTGATGTAATCGTAGTCCGCGTCATACCCCATGTCGCGATAAAACTCCCGGTAGGACGGATCGCCGGGATAGCCGAACTTGGCGCTCCACACCTCCCTGGAAGAGTCGGCGTCGCGGGCAAAAATATTTATCCCGTTAGGCGTGCGGTAGGAGGCATAGACCCCGGTTTTGGGCGCGGGATCGGCGAAATTCACCGCGTGCGATTCCGTAAAAATATATTCGAAACCGGAAAGCTTGAGATAGGTCTGGACGCGGGGATCATAAGCGCATTCCGGCAGCCAGAAACCCGACGCCTTGGTATTGAACCTGTCGAAATAATCGTCGGCCGCCGCCGCTATCTGGGCGCGCAGCGCTTCCGGATGCGCCAGCAGCGGAAGGACCGCGTGCGTGGCTGAAGTGGTGATGATCTCTATGTGCCCGGCGTGCTGGAGCTGCTTTAAAGGGGTTATAAGGTCGCCGCTGTATTTATGGATCATCCCCGCGGCTTCCTCGTAAAGCCGGGCGTAAAGATGTACGATTTTTGAGAGGACGGGATCGTTCTCCGTCCGGAGAAGTTCTTTCTCGATCAACTCCAGGCGGGAGTCTATATACCGGGTCAGCTTCTTTTCCAGCTGTTCGTTTTCAAGCATCGCGCCAAGGGTCGGCGAAATGGAAATGGCGATACCGGGCCGGATACCGTCGCGCACCAGCCTGTCCAGCACGGAGATGAGCGGGATATAAGTCTCGACCACGCCTTCAAAAAACCAGTTTTCCTCAAGGAAATCAGCATGTTCGGGGTGGTTGACGTAAGGCAGATGCGCGTGCAAAAGAAAAAGCAGGGATCCCTTGGAACTCATAAGTTTTTTCGGAAAAATTCGGCGCTAGAATAACCGGACGAGGTCCCCGGCGCCGGAGCCGAGACGGGCGCGGCCACGGCGTTGCTCTCCAGCAGTTTTTCCTGGCGGCCGTCCTTTCTGCGTCCGTAAACGGACACGGAGTAGGCGCGGCCTTCGGCCGGCGGCTTCATGTAAAGCTTGCCGGAATCCCACCTGACGGAGGTTTCCCCGGAAACGGCCTTATCTTCACAGGCGGAAAGCCTGACAAGTATTTCAGGCTCATACTCCCGGGCCTCGAACGCTTCCGCTCTGGATCGGCTCCAGGTCCAGCAGATAAAAAAGGCGGACGGGTTCCTGGGCAGCAGATAAGCCTTGTCGGTTGAAAG
>Ga0334722_10007394_pt1 | contig 10653 bp, 11 predicted proteins | sample C3_bottom_MG_FD_207210 | JGI IMG/M metagenome (GOLD analysis project Ga0334722, IMG submission 207210) | Sediment microbial communities from Yellowstone Lake, YNP, Wyoming, USA - C3_bottom | ecosystem: Environmental > Aquatic > Freshwater > Lake > Sediment | place: USA: Wyoming | collected... | reverse complement strand
GAGAACCTGCGCCAGAACCTCTCCGAGCACGGCTACGACCTCGACAAGGTCCCTTACATCGTCCAGTACAACAAGCGCGACATGCCCAACACCGCCCCCCTCGACGAACTGAAAAAACAGTGCAACCCGACCAACGCCCCCGACTTCGAGGCCGTCGCCGTCACCGGCGAGGGCGTGTTCGATACCCTGAAGGCCGTGGCCAAGCTGGTCCTCCAGGAACTGCGCAAAGGCCGCTGATCCCTTCTCGATTAACGCCGGCAAGGCCCGGGGCAACCCGGGCCTTGTAACTTTTCGGGCCGGACCTTCATCGATACTCCATGCCGAAACGCGAACATTCCAACGACTGCCCCCGCCATCCCGGCAGCGCCGTCACCGCCCGCTGCGTCCGTTTCGACCGGCGCTTCTGCGAAGCCGATTTTGCCGAGGCCGAGCCGGTGGAGTGTCTGAGCGCGGGCACGTACTGCGAATACCGCAAACAATGCGTTCTGTGGGAGCGCCTGCGCGATCGGCGGCGGCCGTCGAAATAAAAAAAGGCGCCGTTTGACCGGCGCCCTTCCGTGAGAAAAATATTTCAACAGTCGATGGTATCCAGCCGCTCCTGGTGGCGGCCGCCCTCGAATTTCGTATTCAGCCAGGTGTTGACCATGTCCTCCGCCACCGCCGGCCCCGTCACCCGGCCGCCGATCACCAGGATGTTGGCGTTGTTGTGCGACTTGGCCATGCGCGCGGTGAAGGTGTCGTGCACCAGGGCGGCCCGCACGCCGCGGTAACGGTTGGCAACGATGCTCATCCCGATGCCCGTGCCGCACAGCAAAATGCCCAGCGGCGCCTCGCCCCCCGCCACCGCCTCCGCCACCTTCCGCCCGAAGGCGACATAGTTGACCGACGCGCGCTTGCGCGGGCCCAGGTCGATGACCGTGCGGCCCTGCTGACGCAGGAACTCGATCAGGTGGCGTTTGAGGTCCAAGGCCGCGTGGTCGCTGGCGATGACGATGTCCTGGCCCGTGCTTTTTCTCATCTGCTAAAACCTCCCGTTGGTCCCCGGGGTCCGGGTTATTTCTGTCGCGCCTGCATGGCGGCGATTTTCTTAAAGCCGGCATAGGTGTCGGGAATGGAGACTTCCATGCCATAGGCGGTGAAGGGCCCGGTGGCCGGGATGTCGAGGTCGAGGTGGAAGTCGAGGACGCCCAGGGAGCCGCTGCCGGGGGCGGCGCTGATTTTCCATGAGCCATAGTCCTGTTTGATGTTGCCGCAGAGCCGCTTCCAACTCTGGGTCATGGTCGCGGGGTCGTGGGTCATCTCGAGCAGGATCCAGCGGTCGTTGGCCGGCCAGGGCAGAGAGTTGCGCTGGTAGGAATAGATCAGGTAGCGGCCGCCGCCCAGGTCCTTGCGCCAGCCCTTCTGCATTCCGGCGAACAGCTTCTCCACCTCGTTGGCGTCGGTGAGCCCGCTCTTCACCACCTTGGCCTTGGTCGCCTCGTCGAGCAGCACGCTCACCGTCACGCGGTTCATGGTCTCGTCGTACAGTTCGAGCGAACTGATCGCCTGCCATATCGCATCGTGGCTTTCGGCAAACCAGCCCGCGCTCCAGGCCCGGCACTGGGTGCCGCCCTCGTTTACGACCTCGGAGATGATCTTGCCCTGCTTGAGCTGTGTCCACTCGGCGTTGGTCAGTTTGCGGTCGCCGGCTCCGATCGCCAGAGCGAGCAGGATGGGAAGCAAAAGTCTCAGCCTCAGGTCCTTCATGTCATGCTCCTTTCAGCGCCCGGGCCCGGTCGTCCTCGGGCGGGTCCTCCACCCGCTCGAAGCGTTCGAGGTCCAGGCGGTATCGGTTGTCGGCCAGGGCTTGGTCGCGGATTTCCGTGTAGCCCGGATGGCCGAAATACGCTTTAAGTTCGCGGCAGATGGGCAGGATCTGCTCGCCCGGTTTCCAGTCCTCCCGCCGGCCGGCGGCAATGTTTTCCAGGCAGTCCGCCGCCACCGCCCGGCTGATGAGATGCAGCGGATGGCCGGACAGGTCGCGTCGCATCGCCAGGAACTTGCCCTCCATCTCCGGGTCGAAGAACCGGAACCAGGGCGAATAAAACAACGCGCCGTGGTAATGCTCGGGCACGTCCAACACCCCGCCGCGGCCCGACTCGCCCACCACCTCGATCACCATCGGGATGAGGTCGGCCAGAAGCCCAAGCCCCGGGTGGCGCTGCTTGGGCAGTTGCGGCCGGCCGGGCTCGAAGGCCCGCCGCGGGTTTTGCAGCATCAGCCAGTCCACCAGGATCATCGGCAGCGGGCCGAGATTCACCCCCGGCAAAAACTGCCGGTTCGGAGCGAACACCCCCTCGCGCAGCCGCAGTTCGATCAGGATGTGCTCGTAGTCGCGGATGCCGCTGTAAACATAAAGCCGGTGAGTGTGGACCTCATCGGTGCGGACCTCGACCAGCGGCTCCGGGTAGCCCTGGGCCTTGAGCTTGCCGGTCACTCCGTGGCTCTCGAGCCGCGCCTCGATCTCGGTCACCGAATAGCGTCCGAGGAAAAGGTCGTCGCGCGGGGCCTTGCGCAACTCCGCGATCAGTTCGTCGTCGGACAGACCGGCGGTGAGCCAGTCGTGCCGGTCGTGACCTTCGAAGTCGAGGTAACGGAGCTTCTGCAATTTCTGGCGAAAGGCCTGTGGCATCTTCAGTGTATCAGTTTTGCAGATCGAGGCCGGCGCTGCAACCCGACACGCTGCAACCCGGGGAGAAGACGAAGAGTTCACGGATGAAACGGATCAAACGGATTTAACGGATCAGAAAGAAATTTAATTTTTCTTATCCGTTTCATCCGTGAACTCTTTCTTCTTTTTGTTTGTTGCGGCCCGGGCTACGCTGGGATAGCATCGAGGCATGGACAGGAAAATCGTCCGCGGCTCCGTCATCGCCGCCGGCCTTTTGCTGGCGGCGCTTCTCTCCCTCGGCCTGCGCTCCCCGTCGCTTGCCGGCGGCGGGACCGGCGCTCCCGGCTGCGCCGCGACCACGGTCGCCCGGGCCCAGGCGCCAGCGCCGTCCCCGGCCCCGCCGGCCGCTCCGGCCCCGCCCGCGCGGGTCGTAGTCGCCGGCGCCGGCGACATCATCCTGCACGGCCGGGTCCACCTCTCGGCCCAGCAGCGCTCGCGCGGCGAGGAGAACAACCAGGGCTACGACGAACTCTTCGACGGCGTGGCCGCGGCCCTCGCCGGCGCCGACGTCTCCGTCGCCAACCTCGAGTTCCCCATCCTCAAGGAACATAAACCGGCCAAGCCCTTCATTTTCAGCGGCGACCCGTACGCCCTGCGCGCCGCCTCCCGCGCCGGCTTCACCGGCTTCACCTCGGCCAACAACCACGCCTACGACCAGGGCCGGGCCGGCGTCGAGTCCACCGCCCGCCTCTGCAAAAAGGAAGGCGACGTCTGCCTCGGCGTGGGCGAGAGCCGGGAGGACGCGGAGCGGCCGCTGCTTTTTGAACGCAACGGCATCCGGCTCGCGGTCATCGGCTACACCACCGTCGCCAACGACAACATGAACTCGAAGTTGGGGATCGCCCCGCACGTCAACGGTTACGATGCTGACAACCTGGTGGCGCAGGTGCAGGCCCAGGCGGCCAACGCCGACTGCGTCGTGGTGGTGATCCACTGGGGCGAGGAATATCGGGAGCAGCCCACGCCGGACCAGCGCGCGCTGGCCGCCCGGCTGACCGCCGCGGGCGCGTGCCTGGTCATCGGCCATCACCCCCACGTCATCGAGCCCATCGAGCCCGCCGCCATGCCCGACGGCCGCCGCGCGCTGGTCGCCTATTCCCTGGGCAACTTCGTTTCCAACCAGGAGCGGAAAAACCCTGAGCACGAAAACCGCATCGGCGCCATCCTGCGGGTAACGCTGGTCAAGGGGCCGAAGGGCGTGGAGGTCGAGAGCTGGGAATCGCTGCCGGTGTGGATGCGCAACGTCACCGAGTTCGAGTCGAGCCGGTCGTACGAGGACATGGAGGTGGTGGTGCTGCCCGCGGCGCTCCGTGAGGTCGAGGCCAAACTGGCCACTGCCTCCGCCGCCGACCGTCCGGCGCTCGAACGCGAGCGGGATTTTTACCGCGGCCGGATCGAGGCCGCCGAGCGGATGCTGGTCGCGCCCCGCTCGCCCTGAGCCGATTGCCTTCACATCCTGCCTGCGCCGCCCGCGCCGGCCTTGATTCATCACGGCAAACTGGATACGATGCCCGGTGAAACCGGGGCCGTAGTCCCGCAATTTTCTGGGGAGAAAAAAAATGAGAAAGTTTGTCCTTGCCGTCCTCCTCGTCCTGCTCGCCGCCTCTACCGGCCAGGCCGAGCCGCAAAGGCCCGCGCCCGGTTTCCTGCTCAACCTCTACCACTTCAACATCCAGTACGTGGTCGGCAACGAGCGCTCGATGCGGGCCATCATCGTCGAGAGCTTCGAGCCCCTGGTCGACTGGTACCTGGCCCACCCCGGCTGGGGCGCCGACTTCGAGATGCAGGGCATAATGATTGAGTATATGGGCGAGCACTACCCCGCGGTCCTGGAAAAATTTAAGAAGCTGATCAACTCCGGCCAGTGCGAACTGGTCAGCTTCCACCTCTCCGACGCGCTCCTGCTCGCCTACCCGGGCCACGACGAGGAGTGGTCGCTTAAGCTCAACGACGCGCTGTTCGCCAAGTACGGCATCAAGCGCTCGGCCGTGATCTTCGCCCAGGAGGAGCAGTTCGGCGAGGGCTTCGGCGTGGCGGGAGCGCCCCACGGCTACCGCATCGCCATCATGAGCGGCGGGGCCTACGGCTGGAACAACGATGACGGCCGCTTTCCCTTTTTTACAGCCAACGGTCTCATCGTCCTGCCCGGCGCCGGCCGCACCGAGCCGGCGAGCGGCATCAAGGCGAAATTCCAGTTTTGCGGTGATGGCGAACTCGTCGTGGCCGCTGGTGTCAGTCCCTATTTCCCGGGCCTGTTCCGCAAAAACCTGGCGCGGCTCAAAGTCCTCGAAGAGCAGTTCAACGCCGCGATCAAGGACGGCTACCGGCCCTCAACCGTGACCGCTTATGTGGACGCCCTGCTGGCGGCAGGGGTCAAACCCCAACCTTTGAAACCGTATCTCGACTCGCCCTGGCGGGTCGGCGACGGCTCGGGCGTGTTCCAGTGGATGGGAAAATATTCGCTGCCCTGGGAGCGCGACTACGACATCCGCACCCGGGCCTGGCAGGTGCGGTCGCTGCTGATCGAGGCCGAGGCTGCGGGCGCGGACCCGGCGACGCTGGCCGACGCCTGGTACCACATGCTAAACGTCGAAGTCTCCGACCCGACCGGCTGGTACCCTCTGCCGGTGGAGGTTAATTTTGCCTACAGCGAGATGGAGGCGGTGCGCAAGGCGCTGGCGGCCGACGGCAAGCTGAGCCTGGACGAGTTGAAGAAAAAAGCGATGAGCGCTCCGGCGTGCGGCGCGGCGGCGAGCGCCCCGCTTACGCTGGTCACTCGCGGCAAGGCCGAGCGCGCCACCATTAAATGGTCGACGCTGGAAGGCCGTGCCGATGCGTTCTGCGTGGACGTGTCCTGGACCGGCACTGGCGACGGCGCGGTGGCCTTTCCTTGGACGACCGAGAACATCGAGTACAGCCCGGCCATGATGGAGAACATCGTGCGGGTGATCCCGGTCAGCCAGACGAAAAGTAACCCCATCCACCTCGCGCTCACCAACGGGCTCATCGGCCTGGGCAACGGCATGTACCTGGTGCGCGACAACAACGCCGGTGTGGTGGCTGCCAAGCTGGATTTCCTCGCCCAGCAGATCGCGTTCGAGATTCAGAAAGGCCGCGAGAAAAGTTATTCGTTCCGGTTCTACCTGCTAAAAGCAAAGCCGGACGAGGCGCTCAAGTTCGCCAACGAGGTCAACCGAATTGAGCCCTGACCGTCCCCGCCTGCCCGCGTTCGTCCTGAACCCGCACCGGAAGCGTGGCGAGACCGCGGCGCTGAAGGCGCGCCTCCGACGCGCGGGCCTGCACACGGTCTGCGAGTCCGCCCGCTGCCCGAATTTGGTCGAGTGCTTCAGCCGGCCGACCGCCGCCTTCCTCATCCTGGGCAACCGCTGCACCCGCGGCTGCCGGTTTTGCGCGGTGGAGGCCGGGACGCCGGGACCGCCGTCGCCCGACGAGCCCGCGGCTGTTGCCGCCGCCGCGGCCGAGTTGGGCCTCACCCACGTGGTCGTCACCTCCGTCACCCGCGATGACCTGCCCGACGGTGGAGCCTCGCAATTCGCCGCGACCATCGCCGCCATCCGCTCCCGCCTGCCCGAGGCGGACGTCGAGGTGCTCATCCCCGACTTTCGCGGCAGCGAGTCTGCGCTGGCCACGGTGATGGCCGCCGGGCCTGACGTGCTCAGCCACAACCTCGAGACCGTGCCGCGGCTGTACCCGACCGTGCGGCCGGGCGCCGTCTACAAACGCTCGCTCGAATTGCTGTGGCACGCCTTGAGCATGTCGAAGTGCAGGGTGCTGATAAAATCCGGGCTGATGGTTGGATTGGGCGAGGAGAAGGACGAGGTGGTCGCGGCGCTGGCGGACCTGGCCGATGTCGGCTGCCGGCTGGTGACGGTGGGGCAGTATTTGCAGCCGCGTCGGGACCGCTTGCCGGTGACGCGTTACTGGGACCCGTTGGAGTACGCCGAGGTGGTGGAGGCTGGTCGTCGACTGGCGCTTCGGGTCTTCGCCGGGCCGCTGGTGCGGTCGAGTTATCTGGCGGACCAGTCGTGCGCCGGGCTGAGCGACTGAACGCGGTTCATTTTTAGTCGAAAAAATATCGTGCAATGCGTGGCGGTTTATGGTATGAAGTGAATACCCATTCAGTGGGTTTAACGTTGTACCCCAGGCCCCTAGCCGGGCAGAAAGCAAAAGGAGGAGTTATGCCGGAACTCAACAAGGCAACCATTGGCAAGAAGTATCCGCCCCTCGAGATGGACATCGAACTGCACGAGACCATCTATTATGCGGTCGGGACCAACGACCCGAACCCGATGTACCTGGACGGGACCCGGCCGGGCGGCGTCATCGCCCCGCCCATGTATGCGGTTAAGTATGGCGGCGCCCCCATCGCCCACGTCATGTTCGACAAATCCATCGGCGAGGGCTTCTTCGCCACCCTGGTCCACGGCGAGCAGGAGATGGAGTGGTTCAAGGCGGTCAAGCCCGGCATGAAGCTGAAATGCGAGGGTCGCATCCTCAGCATCGAGGACAAGGGCTCCGGCGAGTTGCTCTCCGTCGAGTCCAACGTCACCGACGCCGCCACCGGCGACAAGATCATGCGCGAGGTCTTCCACTTCTTCGTCCGCGGCTGGGGCAAGATGGAAAAGAAGGCCAAAGCCCCCGAGCCCGCCGAAGACCGCAGCAAGCCAGCCTTCACCGCCAAGGAAAACGTGCTTACCGGCCAGACCTTTCTCTATGCCGAGCCGAGCGGCGACCACAACCCCATCCACGTCAACGTCGACTTTGCCAACAAAGTCGGCCTGAACGGCATCATCCTCCAGGGCCTGTGCACCATGGCCTTCTGCCACAAGGCCGTGGTCCAGAAGATGTGCGACGGCAACCCGCTCAAGCTGAAAAAGTTTTTCGTCCGCTTCTCCAAGCCGGTGCGGCCGGGCGACGAACTGACCATCACCGGCTGGTGGACCGGCGCCAAGACCCTGGGCTTCGAGGCCCAGAACCAGAAGGGCGAATTCGTCATCAAGGGCGGAACCGCCGAACTCGGCGACGTGACTCCCTGACGATCGAACGAATGCGACCACGGGGGACGTCATCGGCGTCCCCCGTGCTTTACGAGACCAAGGAGCAAGGTAAAAGGTCAAAGGTAAAAAGGAAAAGGTGTGGCCAATTACCTCTTTCATGGACGAGCTAAACAAATCCCAGGAAGGCGAATGCCGCCGTTGCGGCCGCTGCTGCCAGCAGCCGTTCTCGCACCAGGTGTCGCCGGACGACCTGAAACGCTGGGAGCAGGAGCAGCGCTTCGACCTGATTTCGGCGGAGGCCGAGGAGAAGAAGGCGTTGGACGGCGAGGAGGGCGTGCGCGCCTGGCGCCGCTACCGGCCCTGCCGCTTCCTCAAAACCGGCGGCGACGGCCGCACGACCTGCGACACCTATCACACCCGGCCGCAGGTGTGCCGGACGTTTATTCCAGGGGTGTCGCGTTTGTGCCCGGCAAAAGAACAAGCTCGCGACTGAAGTCGCTCGCACAGCTTCACCATCAATTGTCGTTTAAGGATTTGCGCGAGCGACTTCAGTCGCGAGCTTTCCTCACACCGCTCTCGCCACCGTCAGCACGCATACCTCCGCTGCCTTCGCCCGCATCAGCACCCGCGCGCACTCGTTGACCGTGGCGCCGGTGGTCATGACGTCGTCGACCAGCAGGACGCGGCGGTCGCGGACCTTTGTCGGCTGCATGACCTTGAACGCTCCCTCCACGTTGCGGCGGCGCTCCTTCAGGTTGAGCCCGTACTGCGGCTTGGTGTTTTTGCGGCGGATGACGGCGGAGGAGAGCAGGGGCAGGCCGCGGCGGCGGGCAATTGCGCGGGCCAGGTCGGTGGCCTGGTTGAAGCCGCGCTCGGCCACTCGGGAGCGGTGGAGGGGCACGGGGATGATGGCGTCGAAGGCGCGGTCGGGGTAGTGGGTGGCGTCGGCTTCGGCGATCAGGCGCTGGAGGGCGGGGAGGAGGTGGCGGTGGTCGCGGAACTTGAGCCCTTTGATCGCCTCGGCGAGCGCGCCGTCGTAGCGGCCGAAGGCGCGGGCCGCGGCAAAGGACGGCGGCTCGTATTTGCAGCGGCCGCAGACGCGGTCGGCGGGGGCGACGGCGGGGTCGAGTTCGCCGCCGCAGACCAGGCAGGACGGCTGGACCACCGCGGTGACGGAAAGCAGGCAGCCAGGGCAGAAACGGTCGGGCTCGGCCAGGGCCTCGCCGCACAGCGGGCAGCGCGGCGGCCAGAGGGCGGACCAGGCGGCGGTTAAGGCGGAGGCGATGTGTGCGTGGTGCGACATGCGAACATTATACACATAGGTAGTAGGTAGTAGGTAGGGGGAAGAAAAAAAACGCGCGTCCGCAACCCTCTTTCCCTAACCAACTAACTACTATCTGCTTCTCCAGATCATGCTCCAAATTTATCCAGCTTTTGCGCATTGGCCAGGGCCAGGGGCATGAGCGAGACGGTGTCCATGCGGCCGAGCCCCCCGGCGATGCAGGCCTGCTCGGAGAATTCCGTCACTAGGTCGGCCCGGCAGCAGGCGGAGTAGATCAGCGCGGGCAGCGGGTGCCAGGAGTGGCCCTTGATGACTGCCGGCGTGGAATGGTCGCCGGTGACGACGACCACGTCGGGCTTGAGCGACATCAGGCGCGGGATCAAGGCATCGACCCCCTCGATCACCGACACCTTGCGGTCGAAGTCCCCGTCTTCCCCGGCGCTGTCCGTCTTCTTCACATGCACGAAAAAGAAGGTGTACTTGTCCCAAGCCTGCTCCAGCGTGGTGATCAGGTCGGGCAGTTCCGTGCCCGAGTCGAGGATGTCCATGCCGACGATCTGCGCCAGGCCGCGGTACATCGGGTACTGCGCGATGGCCGCGGCCTTGAGTTTGTAGACCTCCGCGAAGGTGGGGTAGGGCTTGTAGGAGGCGAAGCCGCGTAGCAGCAGCATATTGGCCGGGTGGTGCGGGGCGAGGATTTTTTTCGCCTGATCGAGCCAGGTGTTGACGAAGCCGGCGGTTTTGGCGGAGGCCGGGTCATGCGGGGCGAGCGGGATGGGCGGCTTGCCGACGACCTGCGGATCGGTGTCCTTGAGGGCGTCACCCAGGTCTTCGCCGCGGAAGACCACCACGGCGCGGTGCTCCTTTACCGGCCGGACCATGAGCTCGACGCCCGGGACCTTGATCTTGTCGAGTTCCGCGGCCAGTTCCTTGCATTTGTCGGTGCTGATGCGACCGGCGCGGCGGTCGGTTATGATGCCGTTGCCGTCGACGGTGCAGAAGTTGATGCGGATGGCAATGTCGCCGTGCCGCAGCGGGAAGTTGATGCCGCAGGCCTCGAGCACGCCGCGGCCCATATTCCAGCGTATGGGGTCGAAGCCGAAGAGGGCGAGGTGGCCGGGGCCGCTGCCCGGGGTGATGCCGGGGGCGATGGGGTCGAGCAGGCCGCAGATGCTCTGGGCGGCGAGGGCGTCGAGGTTGGGGGTGTTGGCGGTTTCGAGTTCGGTCTTGCCGCCGGGCTCGCGGGCCAGGCCGCCGAGCCCGTCGAGAACTAGCATCACGATCCGGGAGGGGGTCTCCCGGGAGAGGTCGCGCAAGAGGTCTTGGTAATCCACTTTATCCTCCTTCTAAAGCAACGGAAGAAAGTAAAAATTAAAAAGTAAAAAAGAGGACAAATGATTTTGAAATTATAAAACCATTAGGCCATTTTTTTATTTTTAATTTTTCCTTTTTAATTTCTTAATCCCCCTTACCCCAGCACCTTTTGCACGCACGCCATCAGGTCGGTCATCTTGAAGGGTTTGGCGAGGAAGAAGCGGGCGCCGATTTCGCGGCCGCGCCTGACGGTGGCCTCGTCGAACCTGGAGGAAAAGAAGATGAAGGGGATGTCGCGGGTTTCGAGACGGTTGTGGATGGCGGTGCAG
>Ga0334722_10007393_pt1 | contig 10654 bp, 11 predicted proteins | sample C3_bottom_MG_FD_207210 | JGI IMG/M metagenome (GOLD analysis project Ga0334722, IMG submission 207210) | Sediment microbial communities from Yellowstone Lake, YNP, Wyoming, USA - C3_bottom | ecosystem: Environmental > Aquatic > Freshwater > Lake > Sediment | place: USA: Wyoming | collected... | reverse complement strand
GGCAGGGATATCGCCCTTCTTCAGGTTGCCGATCAGGGAGTGGATCAGAACGCCGTCACACACCTCAATGGCGATCTTGGCCAGGAACTCGTGCGAACGGTGCATCGGGTTACGAAGCTGGAGAGCCGCAACATCGGCCCAACCGCGCTCGTCGAACATGGCGCGAACTTCAGCCGGGGTCAGGTAGACGCCCTTGTACTTCTCAGGATACTCGCCCTCGGAGAGAACCTTGACGGTACCGGCCAAGTTGAATTCCTTCTGAGCCATAACCATCTTGACGCCAGGATGATCTTCCATGGCGATCTTCCAGAACTTGTCGTCGGCAGACTCTTCGCCTTCGCCCTTGAAGACCAGCTCACATTCCCACTTCTTGTCGGCCTCGGTCATTTCGAACTTCTCGGAGACCTTCATGGTGGCATAGATCACGCCATCATTCTCCAGGGCGATCTCGTCGCCAACCTTGATGGCATCGGCATCAGCCTTGGCACAGTCAAGGGTAACGGGAACCGGCCAGAAGGTGCCGTCAGCCATGGTGAACTTCTCGCAAACACCCTTCCAGTCAGCCTTGTTCATGAATCCGGAAAGTGGGCTAAAACCACCAATACCCATCATGATCAAGTCGCCTTTAGCGCGGGCGCTGATCTGGATTTTTTTCATTCCTTTGGCTTTTTCCTGCTCGGCAGTAAGCTCATTGCCATGCAGCTTGCAGCAAACCAAGCCTTTTCCACCATGTGGGGCTACTAATTTGGACATTCTAAGTCTCCTTGGTTGGGGGTTATTATGAAAAAAATGAATTAGTGCTCAGAAAAAACGGAGATTACGATATATAGGCGACAACGGTAATTGTCAAGAAAAAATTAGGCTGGTTTTACGACCTGAAAACATTGCCATAACTATCGAACAACCATTTGCAGACATCACTCACTTCCTCCACCTGCTCAGCGAGATACCGTCGGCTCTTCAGCCTCCGCAGAAGAACCAGCCAAAATACGCACTGCAATTATCCCAAGCTCGTAGAGAACAATAAGAGGTGCGGCCATCAGTAGCTGGTTCACCACATCCGGGGTAGGCGTAAGGATAGCGGCGATGATAAAAGCGATCAGAATGGCGTAGCGCCTGTGCCTTGAGAAAAAGCGGCCATTTACTATGCCCAGCTTAGCCAGAAATACCATCAAAACCGGCAGTTCAAAAATCACCCCAAATGCCACTAGAAGCCGTAGACTCAGCGAAAAATATTCACTGACTGTGGGCAAGGCGTAGAGGTAATCGTTTGAATATCCAGCCAAGAAGCGAAAGGCGGGGGGAAAGACCACCAAATAGCCGAACAAGCCGCCCCCCAGAAAACAAAGGGTGGAGATCACGGCAAAGATCAACATGGCCTTTTTTTCATGGCGATAGAGACCGGGGGCGACAAAACGCCAAACCTGCAAGAGAAGTACCGGGCTAGCCAACAGGGCGCCGCAGACCACCGCCAGCTTTAGATAAAAAAAAAGGCCTCCTGATAGGAGACAAAGATCAGGGAAGAACGGTCTGGCAGCACCTCAAAAAGAGGCTTGAAAAACCAGGCGCCAATTTCTTGGATATAATAGTAAGAAACCGCAAATCCGGCGGCGACGGCCAGGAGGGAATTGATCAGACAACTGCGCAATTCGCGCAGATGCTGGGTCAGGGGCTGTTTATCCAGTTCATTCATTGGAGAATGTCGATCACGCGGGGATTAGAGAGATTTTACCGGCGACCATATTACATGCGCCGCCACAACTTCACAACCCTTTGCACATACATTTTTTCTGCCTTTCTTCTACCTCTGCCCCTACCTCTACCTCCACAAAGACAGAAAATTTCCCAATCATAAAAACTAACTCTAACATTGATACCACAAGAGCAGCATAGACCTTCATCAAAGACCATATACGAGGAAGGCTTATTTTAAAAAGCCCGTCCCCAGCCAAGAATAACGAACTAGAAATCAATCTAGCAAACCCACCGTTGTTCGACCAAATAATTCAAACCATGAGGATACTCGACATGCACCACACACCTTCACTTTCACTTCTACTTGCCAACATTCCAAGGATAGCTTCTCAACCTTCCCCCTGGACCTTGCCACGCAACCCCTTGTCCCGCGCGCGCCTTCCCTTGTCCTCCAGTCGACGCTGCCGAGAACCAGCAGTGGGCCGGGTCGGCCGCCGCTTCCTCCGCACAACGGTTGCCACCCGGATTAGCTCAGCCAGCCGCGCCAAGGCCTCCTCCCGGTTTTTCTCTTGGGTGCGATGGTTCTGTGCCTTGATGACGATTTCACCCTCCAGGGTCAAGCGCTGGTCATGAATTCCCAGCAATATTTCTTTGATCTCATCGGGAAGCGAAGAAGTCCGGATGCTGAAACGCAGATGCACCGCAGTGGCAACTTTATTAACATTCTGCCCACCAGCCCCCTGCGAACGCACATATTTAAGCTCTATTTCCGCTAAGGGCAGAAGCAACCCCGGCTTAACAATTAGCACATCATCAGTCACTCTTTTACCCTCAAATAATTCGGATCTGGACGGTTTCAACAAATTTCCCACCCGCCAGGATATCCGAAAGCACAATTATTCGGTCACCAGTCTTGGTAATGCCCTTCCGTTGCAGTAACTCGATGGCGCGCTGGATAGAAACCTCAGGATCGTTGGAAAACTTTATCCGGAAGGCATGGATGCCCCAGTGAATCCCCAACCGCCGTCGCACATGCGATGTATTGGTAAAGGCAAAGATAGGGGCATTGGGGCGGCATTTTGACAACAAAACGGCCATCAACCCTCGCCTGGTAATGACCAAGGTGCCTACCGCCTGTAAGTTATTGTTCAAAATTGCCGCGCTACGCGCAATCTCATCCTTAGGCTTATTGGAGATTTTTACCTTGATGGTAGTGTCCAAGCCCATTTCTCTTTCGATCCGCCTGGCCACCACATCCATGGCGGCCAAGGCCTTGAAAGGATATTTGCCCGTCGCAGTCTCACCGGAGAGCATAATGGCGTCGCTCCCCGCCAGCACGGCATGGGTTATATCCGTCACCTCGGCCCTAGTTGGGGTTGGATTGACAATCATCGACTCCAGCATATGGGTCGCCACCACCACCGGTTTGCCCAGCGCCCGACACTTGCGGACGATCTCATCTTGGAGCAGGGGCACCTCTTCAAAGGGCAGCTCTGCCCCCAGATCGCCACGGGCAATCATGATCCCATCCGCCACGGCGATTATTTCATCAAGGTGCGGGATAGCCTCAGCGCTCTCGATTTTGGCCAGGATATCGATATGGGCATCTTTATCTGCCAGATAGCGCTTTAGGTCAATGATCGAAGAGGCTCCCCGGACAAAGGAAAGAGCTATAAAATCAACATTATTGGCGATTCCAAATTTGATATCCTGCCAATCTTTTTCTGTTATTGAAGGCAAATCAGCACTTTTCCCGCGGATATTGAGGTGGCGACGTGACGTAAGAACCCCCTCGTCCACACACTCGCAATTCACGTCTAACCCGCTGATATTTTTGACCAGTAGGCTGATCATACCGCCATCGATCAAGATGATGTCCCCCACCTCCACGTCATTGACAAAGCCGTCATAACTGACCTCGACGCAATACGGCTCTAGCTCCGCCTGTCGGCGAACCGTCAAGATCAAAAGGCTATCTTTTTTGAGAACCAAATCTTGTTTTACATCACCAGTACGGACCTCTGGCCCCTTGGTGTCGAGCAGAATAGCAACTGTGGTACCGAACTTTTTATTTATCCGTTTAACACCGCCTATCACCTCCCGATGCCACTCTATAGAGCCGTGAGACATATTAAGGCGCGCCACATTCATCCCTTCATTTGCTAGTCTCAACAACATCTCGGGTTTCTCTGTCTTGGGGCCGATGGTACAGATTATTTTAGTATTACGCATAGTATCTGGAACACAGTGTTTACTTGAAACTTAATCAAGGTTATTCTACGAGTTTACGGTGGTTGAAAGGCCGAGGCCAACCAAACCCTGAGTAAACTCACCTCGTACAATTGACCACCAGACGACCTTACTGATCTTTTACATTAATTAAGAGGAAGCACAATGTCCCAAACAATTTTCACGTTACTCTTCTTATGCTCTTTGCTTATGCCCACCCTAAGCCACTCTGGAGCTACCGCGGAGCTCGCGGGGACCATGACTGGTATGGTCTACGTGGACGAAAAACCTGTGCCGTATGCTATTGTCGCTTTTTTTGGCGTCAAGGAAGGCCTCCCTCCTGTGGGCAGCGGTGTTATGCGTTTACCGGATTTTGTGGGCCGCGCCGATAGCGAAGGCAAATTCGAAATCAAACTCTCGGGGGGGCAATATTACATTGGAATCCTCCCTCGGGCAGAGGATGAGCCTACCGGGCCCCCCAAAAGAGGTGAAAATTTCTACTTTGCCAATGACTCCCAGAAACGTTTAAGAATGCTTGCTGTTGAGAATCGCCAGGTTGTGGATGTGGGCCATGTAAGCGGATTAAGGCGGCCTGAAATCATAGCGGGTGATGATACCGACGATTATTTTACCGTCGAGGGAATGGTGATTGATGGCGATACCACTAACCCATATCCCGGGGCGAGGGTGCTAGCCAAGAAAAAACCTGACCACGGCAAGCCCGATTATTTTGGGCCGCCCACCGGAAGTGATGGCAAATTCTCCCTTAAACTGCCGGTCGGCACCCCGTTGTTTCTGCTGGCCCGCGAGGATATAACCGGCCTCAAACCTCGTTCTGGCGATAAGATGGGCACCTACGGAATAAATTCCCCCATGGGCGCCTCGATAAGCACACTTTCGGCTAGTAGCAAAGGCCCACCTTCCGCAGGAGTCAAGGAGAGTCTCTATGTCGGCAACGCCGATCAGGATTTAGCAGTAGTCGGCACCAAAGGACAGGTCCTGTCCGGTTTAATCATCCACATGTATATCGTCCCTGAACACCAGGAAGGCCAGGAAAACACCTCGAAGCAGCCCGTTTCGAGCTTGAAGGAGGGTCCAAATTAATTTGCGTGAATAGCTCTCATTCACTAGGGCTAAAACAATCGCTGCTCCAAATATTTCTAACTTGGAGTGGAGCATAACTTCATCGCACCACTATAACGAATATAAAATATGGGGCAGGTGTTGATCTGATCATGTCAGCACCTACCCCATTTATATTTCGCACCCCAGAAGCCAAGTCGCCCTTACCTTGCCGAGCAGCACTATCCGCAGGCCTAATTTCACATATAAACAAGCGCAATCGCTGTAGGCCAAAACACCAAAGCATTAAAATTGGTGGTAGAGAAAGTTGATAGTTATTACTTTCTGGGCATGTTCACAAAGACAGGGTCCGGAGGAATAAAATGAGAACCCCTACAAATCATCTGTTCATATGCTTAATAGCAGGGCTACTAGCCACTGTATTCAACCTGTCGGTTTCAAATAGTGCGGCAAAAGATAGCACAACAGCAACCAGGGTCGTATTATTAGGTACCGGCAACCCCGAACCTGATCCAGACCGTTCAGGTCCTGCCACGGCAATCATTGTCAACGGCAATGCCTACCTGATTGATTTCGGTCCCGGGGTAGTACGGCGGGCTGCTGCGGCAGAGAGAGACAAAGGGGTCAAAGAGCTATTACCAACCAATATTCATGTAGTGTTCAATACCCACCTTCACTCAGACCACACTGCTGGTTACCCTGACCTCATCCTGACTCCGTGGACCATGGGGCGCCGCGAGCCCCTTGAAGTTTATGGCCCGAAAGGCCTGAAAGACATGACCAGTCACCTGCTCGAAGCCTACAAGGAAGATATCCGGACCCGCACGGAGGGCCTTGAAAAGATCCCCCGGGGGTCTTTACAGGTTAATGTCCATGAGATTGAAGCGGGCGTGATATACAAGGACGCGAATGTCACCGTTACGGCTTTCCCAACCAAGCACGGCGATTGGGAAAATTCTTTCGGCTACCGTTTCGACACCCCAGACCGTAGTATCGTAATCCCCGGCGACACAACTCCTACTCAGGCAGAAATTGATGCCTGTAACGGTTGCGATATCCTTATCCATGAAGCACTGACCATGAAGTTTCTCAATAATTCACGCCGCCCTAACCCACAGGGTTTTGATCTTAAGAATTACGCCGCCAAATACCACACCAATACTGTCCAGCTAGCCGAACTTGCTAATAAGGCAAAACCGGGGCTGCTGATTCTTCACCACAATTCAATCACCTTGCGACCTAACAAACGCCCAATGGCCTCAACTCCCGATGATCTCTTGCAAGAAATTTCGGCAGCCGGTTACAAAGGAAAGGTGGTAGTCGGTCACGACCTCGATATATATTAGGCTGCCCCAGAGACCAGACACCGGCTGAAAACAACAAAGGAACCCCGGATGAAACAGCAAAAACATGATCAGCACAAGTCGGTCATCCTCATACTGACCATCTTTACTGCCATCCTTGTGACTGCAAGTGGCTCAGTGCATGCCACATCCTCAACCTCAGCCCCGCACTACGAAGACACCAACATTATCCTTATCTCCCTACAGTGCCTCAGACCCGACCACCTCGGCGTCTACGGTTACAAAAGAGACACCAGCCCCAACATAGACAAATTTGCCAAACAAGCCGTTCTATTCGAAAACGCCATTTCCCAGGCCAATCTTACCCCCGTTGCCCAAATGAGTGTTCTTACCTCGCAATACCCCAGGGTAAACGGCATGATCTCGTTTGAAATCACCAAAGACCAGGTTACCCAGACAACCCTACCGGGGATTCTAAAAAAATACGGATACACTACAGCAGCAGCGCTGAGTTCTCCAGAATTCTTCATGCGCTATGACACCGGAGAACAAACCATGGTCAATCCAGGCGATGTATTCTCCCGGGACTTTGATTCTTTTGAACGAACTCGACAAGGCCCTGGTGGCGGCAGCATCAGAAAGCCCCCCACCGCCGCCTTCAACTGGATCAGAAACAACAAGGACAAGAAATTTTTTCTTTGGATTGGCAGCGGCGTGATCCATTTGCCTTATGGGGCAACGGTACCAAAAGAAATGCAGAGCATGTATGACCCGCCCAACTACAAACCGTTCTGGGAGAAGTTCCCGGTAACGGCAAAAAACAGCCAGGCCCAAGGCAGCCCTTCTTACGATATCCTTTCCCGGGTCTACCGCAACCAGTTCTTCTGGGATTTCTCGCCAGCCCACAATCTGACCGACGACGATGTTCGCTACATTAACGCCCGTTATGACGTCGGCGTTTATTACACCGACCAGTTTATCGGCCAGCTACTAAAGCTTTTAGATAGCCTGGACCTATCTAAAAAGACCCTGATAGTCCTCCATTCGATCCATGGCGAAGACCTTGGCGAGGGGGGCAGATATTTCCATTACGATGTCAGCGACACTGTGGTCAAGAACGCCCTGCTTGTCCGGTTTCCCGGCAATGAATTAGGTGGCAAAAGGATCCCCCAACAGATCCAAGGCATTGACATCACGCCGACAATCTTGAACTACCTGGATATCCCCCCCCCCCATGAAGCCCAAGGCGGCAGTCTTTTACCACTGATCAAGGGAGAAGGACCCACTCCGAGCGAATTTGCCTTTATCGACCGCCTGCCCTGGTGGGAATACACCTTAAGCAAATGGTACCTGAGGTTTCAGAAGAATGACCAGAAGGCCCAATTTACCCCTAAGGAACTCGCCGGGATTGACCAATATCTCCCAACCCTAAAAACCAGCTTTGACGAATTGGGCTATCCCCCGGGTGACATTGCCATCCGGACCAATGACTGGAAGTTGATTGTCAGAAAGCACATTGATCTACTGAACAAACTGTCTTGGTGGTCCTTTCTCACCGGCGAGAAACATGATGTCCCAGAGCTTGAACTTTACGACTTGAAAAACGATCCCCGCGAAACCACCAACGTAGCAGCCAAAAACCCGGAGACCGTGAAAATATTGCAGGACAAACTATTAAGTTGGGACGCCAAAGTCGAAAAGCAGAAAGCCACATACAAAAAAGGGGCCGACCGGCTGATTATCCCTTACCCGCAATAGGTACAAACCGAACGGACATTATCAACAGGAAAGCCTATCACAAACAGGAGGTCGCATATGGACACGAAAGACATCAAGAAGGTACTGGCGGGGGTCGGCATTGCCGGACTCTTGGCCGGAGGGTTTGCTTTAGTGGCGCCGAGGCCTGCGGTTGGTGGCAGTGGCTGTGGCGGGGGTAGCGGATGTGGCGGGATGAAGACCGGAGAAACTACCGCCCCTCAAACCTCCGAGGCGACGGATGAGAACACCAACACGACCAAGACGGCCAAAGAAATGACCAAGGAAGAACAGGTCCGCGCCGAAAAGAAGGCTGAAGAAGAGGCTGACGCTGCAAAGAGATAGCAGATAGCCCTGGCCGCCAAGGGTTATGAATGGCAGACATGGCGTCTGCCATTTTTTATGCCCGCGCTGAAGGATTAGTGATGACTGGCGATTTCAACGGTTGCCTGGCCGCCCTTGCCCCGGCGGCCAGGAACATTTTCGACAACCTGCTGACAAGTGCAGATTCTAATAGGCAGATTAGTTCTTTGAGGTTTGAGGTTGAGCAGGGGCGATTTCCACCCTTTCTCCCAGATCTTTTCAGAGCGGAGCTGGCTGTGGCCCGGGTAAAAGCAAGTGGCCAGCCCACCGTCGGCTCTATCGCACACCTGACCATCAATCCAACCTTGGAGTTGCTTCCAGTCTCTTGGGCCAATCTGGAGCAGAAACTTACCGACCCCGCGGCGCCCATCCAGTCGGCACCTGGAACTTTTATAATGATCTGGCGCCCACCCGGTAGCGCCGATGTCCAGATCCGGCAGGCTGATGTTGCGCACCTCCTGGCCTTAAAAATCCTGGCCGAAGGACTGCGCCCGGAAGCAGTTGCCGCCCAAGAAGGAATCTCCATCGGTGCCCTTGACGCGGCCCTGCAACAGGCAATGGAAGAGGGGCTAATCCTCCGACCGCCATCGACCATTCTCCGTCCGCAATCTTTCGCGCCCGGCAGCGAGGTCGACCCCCAATTTCTCCGGGCCAAGGTTTTCACCCTGCAGTGGCACATTACCCAGGCCTGCGATTTGCACTGCAGGCATTGTTATGACCGCACCAAGCGCGGGGATCTACCGCTGGCCAAGGCCATGTCAATCCTTGATAAGTTCCGCGGGTTCTGCCGTGACCGTTTTGTCCATGGCCAAGTCACTTTCACCGGTGGCAATCCCCTCCTCTACCCCCACTTCAGAGAGCTGTACCAAGGAGCAGTGGCCCGCTATCTCGGGGTGGCGATCCTGGGTAATCCCGCCCCGCGCCACCAGATCGAGGAGTTAATCAGTATCGCCAAGCCCCTGTTCTACCAGGTGAGCCTGGAAGGCTTGGCCGAGCATAACGATTTCATCCGCGGCCCGGGTCATTTCGCCCGGGTTCTGGATTTTCTGGCACTCCTGAAAGAGCTGGGTGTCTACTCCATGGTGATGTTGACCCTGACCCGCGCCAATCAGGAGCAGGTTCTGCCCCTGGCCGAAATCCTGCGAGACAAGGTCGACCTCTTTACCTTCACCCGGCTGGCCGCGGTCGGCGAGGGGGCAAAACTCCAGGGGCCGGAGATCGAGTCCTATCCACGATTTCTCCAGAAATTTCACGAGGCGGCCCAGCACAACCCCTGCCTGGGATTCAAGGACAACCTCTTCAATCTCCAGGCCAGCGCTGAAGGTAGAGAGCCCTTCGGCGGCTGCACCGGCCATGGCTGCGGCGCCGCCTTTAACTTCATCGCGCTCTTGGCCGATGGCGAGGTGCACGCCTGCCGGAAATTCCCCTCCCCCATCGGCAACGCCTTTAGCGAACGGTTGGCAACGGTTTATGATTCGGAACGAGCCGAGGCCTATCGCCAAGGCTGCGCCGCCTGCCAAGGCTGCCGGATTCGTCCGGTTTGCGGCGGCTGCCAGGCCGTGGCCCACGGGCTAGGCCTGGACCCTTTGCAAACCCGAGATCCCTATTGCTGGTTGAAGAGGGATGAACACCCGCCCCCAACCTTATCTTGCGAATAACTTTACAGCCAGAAGCAGCAGTGTCCCAACGTTAAACATACGACTACCCGCAATGGCCCGTCAAATATAAGAAGAAGCAGCAAAATGTCGTTTAACGACTTGAAAGATTTCCGGCATCCTGGTCACCTCCGTGGATTAATTTGCCGAGGCCTGAACCATGTTCACGGGCAAGTTCGCCTTTCGCCTAATGGCATTGACCTTTGCAATTCGCGATGTGCTTTTCCCGGTCGGCATAGGGCGCGTCCCTCAACGCGCCCTAACCTGTGGAGGGGGTAGAGGGTGTGAGACCAACGGGATAAAGGGATTTAAGTCTTATAAGTGTTGGTATTGTTGGGGAAAAGGGGAAAAAAGTTTAAAAAAAGATAGTTGGAACCAAATTTATAAAAAAGCCTCAAAACCCCGAAAATAACGCGCGGTTTGTAGAGCCACCAGGGACGTTGTTTATTAGTCCACTAACTGCCGCTGTGTAGAGCCACCAGGGACGTTGTTTATTAGTCCACTAACTGCCGCTGGATTAATAGAGATAGCAAACAAATAAACAACGTCCCTGGTGGTCCCTCCAAGGGG
>Ga0334722_10007390_pt1 | contig 10655 bp, 12 predicted proteins | sample C3_bottom_MG_FD_207210 | JGI IMG/M metagenome (GOLD analysis project Ga0334722, IMG submission 207210) | Sediment microbial communities from Yellowstone Lake, YNP, Wyoming, USA - C3_bottom | ecosystem: Environmental > Aquatic > Freshwater > Lake > Sediment | place: USA: Wyoming | collected... | reverse complement strand
TGTCATCGCTCCGTCGCCGATAACAGCTATCACCTTGCCAGGGATCGTATGCTGAATAGCAGGGTCATGCATCTTCTTGAGGATATCCCTCGCAACTATGATTCCTGTTGCAGCAGATATGGATGTGGAACTGTGGCCTGTTCCGAATGGGTCATGGGGGCTTTCGATAATCCTCGGGAAACCAGATATGCCACCATATTGTCTGAGGGTATGAAAATTCCTGTATCTTCCAGTAAGGAGTTTATGGGAATAGGACTGATGACCCACATCCCATATGATCCTGTCATAAGGGGAATCAAAGACATAATGCAAGGCAATCGTCAATTCTACAACACCGAGATTTGAAGATAGATGCCCTCCATTTATAGAGACCTGTCTTATTATTATCCTCCGCAGTTCCTCTGCAAGGTCTCTCAACTGTGGAATGGTAAGAAGTTTCAGTTCTGATGGTCCTGCAATCTCCTCAATCATCATACTTAATTCCTTCTCTCGATCAAGAATCTTGCAATTCCTCTTAATGGATCTGCCTTTTCATCAAAGATAGAGAGGGCCTTTACCGCTTCAGTAACCAGTTCTTCGGCAATCTCTTTAGACCTCCCTAAACCATAATGTCTCGGATAGGTCATCTTCTTCTTTTTCTCATCAGAACCCTTTGGTTTTCCGATAATCTCCGTCTCTCCCTCTACATCGAGTATATCATCTATTATCTGAAAGGCAAGCCCGATCTTCTCTCCGTAAATGCTGAGACTATCCAGTAGAGACCTATCATAACATGCTCCTGATAATATTCCACCTGCCCTTATAGATGCCTTTATTAGAGAGGCAGTCTTATGTGAATGGATAAAATAAAGGGTTTCAGGGTCAGACTCCTGAGATTCATATATAAGGTCTGCTGCCTGACCGGCAACCATTCCTTTTATCCCTGATGCGAGGGCTATCTCATTTATGGCCTGAAGAACGAGAGATGGATCAATGCCTGATGGATTGAGTGATAGAAGATAAAAGGCCTCTGTGAGAAGACCGTCTCCAGCAAGGATTGCCATCCCATCACCAAAGACCTTATGATTTGTAGGCCTTCCCCTCCTGAGGTCATCATCATCCATGGCAGGAAGGTCATCATGTATCAGAGAATAGGTATGGATAAATTCGATTGCTGAAGCATAGGGAATTATCCTTTCCGTCTCGCCACCGCAGGCCTCATATGATGCTATACACAGGATAGGCCGAATCCTTTTGCCACCTGCAAGGAGCGAATACGTGACAGAATCCTTAAGAATAACAGGAATCAACGGAGAACGAAAATATTCTTCGAAAAATCTATCAATTAACTGACGCCTGCTGTTTAGATAATCTTCGAGGATCATTCCCATTCAATAGTGCCAGGGGGCTTGGATGTTATATCAAATACAACCCTGTTGATACCCCTTACCTCATTTATTATCCTGTTGGAGATCCTTTCCATTACATCATATGGTATCTTAGCCCAGTCCGCTGTCATACCATCAATACTCGTTACTGCCCTGACGGCAATGACATACTCATAGGTCCTCTCATCGCCCATAACGCCTACGCTTTTCACTGGCAATAATACGGCAAAGGCCTGCCATAGATCCCTGTAAAGGCCTGCCTGTTTGACCTCATCAAGTACTATTGCATCAGCCTTTCTCAATAACCCTACCCTCTCCTCTGTAACAGGTCCTATGCATCTTATTGCAAGACCAGGACCGGGAAAAGGATGTCGATATATTATCTCCTCGGGCATACCGAGTTCTATACCCAGGAGCCTTACTTCATCCTTGAATAACTCTCTCAATGGCTCGATAAGTTTGAGCTTCATCCGCTTTAATAATCCTCCTACATTGTGGTGGCTCTTAATCGTTGCTGATGGCCCTCTGAAGGATGTGCTCTCAATTACATCAGGATAAAGGGTACCCTGGGCGAGGAAACCGACATTCCTGATCTTTTTCGCCTCCTCTTCAAAGACCCTTATAAATTCATTACCTATTATCTTTCTCTTTCTCTCAGGGTCTACAATACCTCTAAGCCTTCTAAGAAACCTCTCAGAGGCATCCACACACCTGATCTTCATATGGAAGTTCTTCCTCAGAGTCTCCTCTACCTTTCTGGCCTCGCCCTCTCTGAGCAACCCGTTGTCAACAAAGATGCAGGTCAAATTGTCACCAATCGCCTCATGGACAAGGACTGCTGTCACAGATGAGTCAACCCCTCCACTGATCCCGCAGACAACCCTTTTATTACCGACTTTTCCTTTTATATCCTCCTTTGCAGTCTCTATAAAGGATTTCATCGTCCATTCAGGTCTGCATTCACATATCTTAAAGACAAAATTCTTCAATATCTCTCTTCCGAAAGATGTATGAACAACCTCGGGATGGAACTGGAGGGCATAAAACTTTCTTGCCCTGTCTGCCATTGCTGCAATCGGTGAATTCTCTGTGTGGGCAATGCTCACAAACCCTGATGGCGCCCTCTCTATCCTGTCACCATGACTCATCCAGACAATACCCTTTTCAGGAAGGCCTTCGAACAGGTCGGAACGATCATCTACCACCATTTCTGCCCTTCCATATTCCCTCTTAGGAGCCCTTCCAACCTTACCTCCTTTGAGCATATGTGCCATTATCTGCATTCCATAACAGATACCGAGGATCGGTATTCCCAGAGCAAATATATGGCTATCAGGCAGCGGTGCTCCATCATCATAGACACTCGATGGACCGCCTGAAAGGACTATGCCCTTTGGAGCAAACTCCTTTATCCTTTCGATCGAAACATTGTAAGGATATATCTCGGAATAGACCTGATTCTCTCTTATCCTCCTCGCGATAAGCTGTGTGTATTGAGAACCAAAATCGAGAACGAGTATTTTATCAACATTTATCCTTATCATATCCTGTTCCAGAGGCTGAAGCAAATAGCCTTTCTATTGTTCTATCCTGTAATTTGGAGCCTCCTTTGTAATAATTACATCATGGACATGACTCTCCCTGAGGCCGGCATTTGTAATCCTGATAAACCTGGCCTTTTCACGCAGTTCCTTCAGATTTTTGCATCCACAATACCCCATCCCTGAACGAAGACCTCCAATCAATTGCGTAACGCTCTGAGACAGAGGGCCTTTGTAAGGGACCCTTCCCTCAACACCCTCTGGAACAAGTTTACTCACCTCAACTCCCTCCTGCATGTATCTATCTCGAGCACCCTGCTCCATGACACTCAAGGATCCCATGCCTCGATAGACCTTGTAACTCCTGCCCTGATAAAGGACAATCTCCCCAGGGGATTCATCAGTTCCTGCAAAGAGACTACCTATCATGACAGAATGTGCGCCAGCAGCAAGGGCCTTTGTGATATCCCCTGAATACTTGATCCCTCCGTCAGCGATAACAGGGACATTATATCTCTTTGCCACCTTATAACATTCCATAATAGCCGTGATCTGCGGAACCCCTGCTCCAGCGACTATCCTCGTAGTACATATAGAACCAGGCCCGATGCCGACCTTAATCGCATCAGCTCCTGCCTTAATCAGATCAATCGCACCTTCTGCCGTTGCCACGTTTCCAGCAATAATATCAACGGATATCTTCTTCTTGAGCCTCTTAAGCGTCTCAATTACCGCCTTTGTATGTCCATGGGCAGTATCTATGACTATCACATCTACACCTGACTTAACCAGAAGTTCTGCCCTGTAGAGGGCATCCTCACCAACTCCAACAGCAGCACCCACCCTCAAACGTCCCAGCTGATCCTTACAGGCATTCGGATATTTTCTCCTCTTCTCTATGTCTTTTATCGTTATAAGACCTTTCAGCCTGAAGTCCTTATCAACGATGGGCAGCTTCTCTATCTTATATTTATGCAATAACTCCTTTGCCTTATCGAGATCAGTACCGACAGGGGCAGTTATAAGCCTCTCCTTTGTCATCACATCCGACACCTTTTTGCTGAAATTGGTCTCGAATCTCAGGTCCCTATTGGTAAGTATCCCAACGAGTTTTCCTTCAACAGTAACAGGAACGCCTGATATCTTATATCGCTCCATCAGCCCCATTGCCTCAGATATCGGTGCATCAGGAGATACCGTAATCGGATCTATTATCATCCCGCTCTCTGACTTTTTCACCTTATCGACCTCAATGGCCTGCCTTTCAGCTGTCATAGCCCTGTGGATAATCCCGATACCTCCTTCCCTTGCCATGGCGATTGCCATCTGAGCCTCTGTCACAGTATCCATAGCAGAACTCGACAGTGGTATATTGATCTTTATTGAGCGGCTCAGATTGGTGCTGACATCGACATCCCTTGGCAATATATTGGATTTGGCTGGTAAAAGCAGGATATCATCAAATGTAAGACCTTCAAGTATTCTTTCCTTTGGCATCTCTCCCTCTTATGTAAAAATTTATGGAATTTTAACATTTTATCACCTCTTATAGCAATAAATGGGCTTACTTTTGTATCATAAAAATATGGAGATTGTAGATTTTCATACCCATGCCTTCCCTGACGAGATAGCGGAAAGGGCAATGAGTATCCTCGAAAAAGAGGGTAACATAAAGGCGAGGCTTGACGGGAGGCTATCTTCTCTGCTCAAATCAATGGATGACAATGGCATAGAAAGGAGCGTTGTCTGCTCAATCGCAACAAAGCCTTCTCAATTCGATTCGATCTTCTCATGGTCGAAGAAGATAAGGTCAGAGAGGATATATCCCTTCCCTTCCGTTCATCCTGATGACACCAATTTCAGGGAAAGGATCAGGGCCATAAAAGAAGAGGGGTTCCTTGGTCTGAAGTTCCATCCCTATTATCAGGATTTCGATATGGATGAGGAAAGGGTCTTTCCCATTTATGAAGAGATCTGCAGAAATGACCTGATCGTTGTCATGCATACAGGTTTTGACTTTGCCTTTCCAAGGATCAGGAAGGCAGACCCTGTTAAGATAATGAGGGTCAAGGAGAAGTTCCCTGATATCAGGCTCGTTACGACCCACCTCGGTTCATGGGATGACTGGGATGAGGTGGAGAGACACCTGATAGGAAAGGATATCTACATGGAGATATCCTTTTCGCTCGATCTGCTCGACAGTGAAAAGGCGAGGGAGATTATATTTAGACATCCTGCCACACATATATTGTTTGGTACCGATTCACCCTGGACAGACCAGGCCGAGACACTCTCATTATTGAGAGGCCTGAAACTCGGAAAGGATCTTGAGGGGATGATCCTGGGTGAGAACGCCTTGAGATTGATGAAGATTAAATGAGTCTTTTAGGTGAAGATAAGCTCGAGCCGCTGGCCTTCAGGATGTCTCCAAGAAACCTTGATGAATATCTCGGTCAGGAACACATCCTTGGCGAGGGCAAACTCCTCAGAAGGGCTATCGAGGCAGACAGGATAACATCCCTCATCCTCTACGGTCCTCCTGGAACTGGAAAGACTGCCCTGGCAAGGGTGATAGCCGAGAAGACAAGGGCACATTTTGAGTGGTTAAATGCAGCAACAGCAGGCCTTGAAGATATCAGGAAGATAATTAAGGATGCAAGGTCGAAGAAGTCAAAGGGATTAAGGACTATTCTGTTTCTTGACGAGATCCACAGGTTCAATAAATTGCAACAGGATGCCCTCCTTCCTGATGTAGAAGAAGGGAATATCATCTTGATCGCTGCTACCGTCGAAAACCCCTTCTTCTATGTGAATTCTGCGCTTTTATCGAGGAGTCAGGTCTTTGAGTTAAAGCCACTAAGAGAAGAGGTTTTAATCACGATCCTGAAGAATGCCCTCAGGGATCAGGAGAGAGGTCTCGGCACAATGAATATCAGGATAGATGATGACGCCCTGAGGCACATAGCGAGGATGTCTGAAGGAGATGCAAGGCGGGCCCTTACTGCCCTCGAGGTTGCAGCCCTTACAACAGAACCAGGAGAGGACGGTCTCATAGTGATAGACCTCAAGGTAGCAGAAGAGTCCATTCAGAAGAAGGCGATCCTTTATGATAAAAAGGGAGACCAGCATTATGACACTATCTCCGCCTTCATAAAGAGTATGAGGGGTTCTGACCCTGATGCCGCAATCTACTATCTTGCAAAGATGCTCTATGCTGGAGAAGACCCGAGGTTTATAGCAAGAAGGATCGTTATATGTGCCTCAGAGGATGTAGGAGAGGCAGACCCCATGGCCTTGATTATCGCCACATCTGCATTGAGGGCTGTCGAGTTTGTCGGGATGCCAGAAGCAAGGATACCCCTTGCCCAGGCTACTATATATATAGCAAAGGCTCAAAAGAGTAATGCCTGTTACAGGGCTATTGAGGCTGCATTAAAGGATATAGAGACAGAACAGGTTCAGGAGATTCCTGACCATCTAAAAGATGCCCATTATCCTGGTGCAAAGAAACTCGGTCATGGAAAGGGATACAAATATCCTCATGACTATGGTGGCTATGTTGAACAGGACTATATGATCAAGAAAAAGAGATATTATAATCCATAACCTATTCTACGATATCCTCTATTATCCTGAATTTCTCTCTGAGAGCTCTATCAACGACCTCAGGGACAAGGCCGTCAACAGAACCTCCAAAGGACGATACCTCTTTTACAAGGGTCGATGTCAGGAAGGAGAACTCCTCTGAAGGCATCATGAAGACCGTCTCTATATCAGGATTGAGTTTCCTGTTCATCAGGGCAATCTGTAATTCATATTCAAAGTCAGATACGGCCCTGAGCCCCCTTATAATGGCTGTAGCACCTCTTGATTTCACATAATCAACGAGAAGACCATTAAATGCCTCCACCTTTGTATGTGGGATATCCCTGATTGATTCCCTGATAAGTCTCAGTCTCTCGTCGAGGGTGAAAAGGGGCTGTTTCTTGGGATTAGGTGCCACGGCTATTATGATCTCATCGAAGATCCTTAAACCCCTTTTCACAAGGTCAAGATGTCCATTCGTTATAGGATCAAACGTCCCTGGATAAATACCCAATTTCATCCTATTATCCATCTCCTGCTCCTGATCTATAGACTGTCAAGGCAGTGTCACCATACCGATAGGACCTCACCATTGTCAGCCCTTCTATATTATCAGGAAGCGTCCTCTTAGAAAAATGCTCTGCAACAACGACTCCATTATCCTTCAAGACCCTTGTCCTTCCTATAAGGGGAAGGACCTTCATCAGTTCCTCAGACTGATAAGGAGGGTCGAGAAAGATAATATCATAGGAACCTCCCCTCCTCGCCTCCCTCTCGATGAAATCATAGGCCTTTGACCTGATTATCTCTGCCTTTTCCTTAAACCCAAACTCTGAGAGCAGTTGTTCAATAATCCTTATCCTCAGTATATTCGTCTCGACAAAGGTCACCTTTTTAGCCCCCCTGCTCAAGGCCTCTATCCCGACACTTCCACTGCCAGCATACAGGTCCACAAAAGACGAGCCATCTATCCTATCTCTCAGTATATCGAATATTGCCTCCCTCACCTTTGAAGAGGTAGGCCTTAACCTCTCTTCATCCTTTCCCCGAGCAGAGGCCTTTTTATAGGGAATCCTCCTTCCCTTTGCCGCCCCACCTGATATCCTCATCTCTTTTCCTCCGGAAGACCACAGACATTTCCCTCACAGGATTTCAACAATGGCTGAGATAGCTTTTTCCTGAGAAAAGAGACCTGTAAGAAGGCGATAATGCCTGAAAGGATCAGATTAAAATTATGACTGCTCAATCCCATTATATTCGGGATAATGGTTACTGGATAGATAAGCAGCAATAGCCATCCCTCAATAAATCCAAAACAATAGGCCTCTTTCCCGACAAGTCCGGCACCACCGGCAAGGATGAATCCCAGACCAAGGCAAAAAATATTTGTTCTGTATTCAGGCAATAAGAAGATGCTCAGGAACTGGATTGCGACGCCAGAGAATGTCATAAATAGGATGAATCTCTTTATCTCCCGCTTCCATACAAGAAGAAAGAGAGATGAAAGGGCAATCCCTGCCTCGAAGATAATCAGAGGTATTATATAGTATTCAGACTTAAGGAAATAAAGAATAAAGAAGGCGGCTGCACCGAGGCTTTGGATGATATACCCTGTTCTGTATGCTATATCATAGGACCTCGGGTAATGGATTCCCGCAGCCTCTATCTGCTCTTCCAGAGTGGGCCATTGTTGCATAGGGTATTATACTCTGCCTTAAGCCTGACTTTCAACAAGGACATGATTATATCATCTCGTTTTTGTATGTTAATATTAATCATGTATGGATTATCGGACCTGAATCCTGTACTGCAGGCACTTATTGCCACCACCTTTACATGGCTTGTAACAGCAGCAGGCTCAGGGGTCGTATTCATAGCCAGAAATATAAATAAAAAGCTCCTCGATGGGATGCTCGGCTTTGCAGGAGGAGTTATGATAGCCGCAAGTTACTGGTCACTCTTAGAGCCTGCAATAGATATGTCAAGGCAGATGGGTATCTCTTCATGGCTGGCTGCCTCTGTCGGCTTTCTATCCGGGGCAATATTCCTCAGGATCATTGACGCTATCCTTCCCCATCTCCATTTAGGGTTTTCGATCCAGGAGGCAGAGGGCATAAAGACATCCTGGAGGAGAACAACCTTATTGATCCTTGCCATCACATTGCACAATATCCCGGAAGGACTTGCCGTGGGTGTGGCCTTTGGGGCTGTATCCGCAGGTCTTCCATCAGCAACATTTGCCGGAGCCACAGCCCTTGCTATCGGGATAGGTCTCCAGAACTTTCCCGAAGGTGTAGCTGTCTCGATGCCCCTCAGGCGCGAAGGCCTGTCGAGGTTGAAGAGTTTCTGGTATGGTCAACTGTCAGGCATAGTAGAGCCTATCGCAGGGATTATAGGAGCATGGGCGGTCCTGATTGCGAGACCAATTCTTCCCTATGCGCTCAGCTTTGCAGCAGGGGCAATGATCTTTGTTGTTGTAGAAGAACTTATACCCGAATCTCAGAGGGGTGGTAATGCGGATATTGCTACAATGGGTACAATAACAGGCTTCCTGACAATGATGATACTTGATGTTGGTCTGGGATAGCCTTGAAGAGGGTCATTAAATATATAGCAACCCTTGGCTTCATAGGTTACATTCCTGTAGCTCCAGGGACATTCGGTACAGCTGCAGCCGTGCTCTTCTTTATCATCTTCAAGCCCTCGATCATTGATAATATAATCCTTCTCCTCTTCATAATACCCCTTGGAATTATCGCATCTGGTAAGGCAGAGACGATGCTCCAGGAAAGGGATTCAAGGCATATAGTGATAGATGAGGTGGGAGGTTTTTCCCTGTCTGTTCTAACTTTACCTGCTAATCTAAAAACGTATATATTGGCCTTCTTCTTATTCAGGTTCTTCGATGTCTTAAAACCACCTCCGATAAGATACCTTGAGAAAAAGGTCCCAGGAGGGGCAGGGGTGATGCTTGACGACATGCTCGCTGGAATCTATACTAATATTATTATTCAGTTATGGAACCTGATCCATTAGAAGATACCATCAGAGAGATTCACTCACGTTTCAAGGCCGGAGGCTTGAAACTCTCTGTGGCAGAATCCTGCACAGGCGGTCTAATCGCACACCTGATTACACGTCTACCCGGTGCATCCATCTTCTTCGACTCCTCAGTCGTCTCCTATTCTACCGAATCGAAGATAAAACTCCTTGGTGTAAAGAGGTCCCTGATCAGGAAATATGGTGCTGTCAGTGAGGAGACTGCAATAGCCATGGCAAGGGGAATAAGGGAGAAGAGAGGGACTGACTTTTCAGTCTCGATCACAGGAAATCTCGGTCCTGACCCCATGGAAGGCAAAAAGGTTGGGTTAGTCTATATGGCCGTTGACTGGAAGAATGGAACTGAGTCGAGGGGCATGATCTATGAAGGTGAGAGGGAAGAAATAAAACTCAAGGCAGCAACAGGGGTCTTACAATTCCTTCTCGAGGTCCTGAGATTATGGGCGTGAGGAGTTTTATATCTATCAACCTTGACGAGGCCATAAAAAAGGAGATAAATCTCTTATTAACCGAACTGAGGAGACAGGGATTTGATGTAAGGTGGGTGCCTGCAGAAAATCTTCATGTAACCCTGAAGTTTCTCGGTCATATATCCGAAGAGATGGTTGAAAGGGTTAAGGAAAGGCTTTATAATATAACAGCCTCCTTCAAACCCTTCAGGTTAAGGTTTAATGGTATTGGTTTCTTTCCTGACAGAAGGAGACCGAGGGTCATATGGATCGATATATCTGACTCAGATGTGTTAAAGGGCCTGCAGGAGAAGGTAGAAGAGGAATTAGTGAAGATAGGCATTGAAAAGGAGGACAGGCGATTCTCCCCCCATCTCACCATTGGAAGGGTCAGGTCTCAACATGATATAGAGAGACTTATAAGGTTTGTAGAGACCATAAAGGATAGAGAATTTGGTATTATAGATGTTGATAGGGTCTATCTCATGAAGAGCGACCTGAGACCAGGAGGGGCTCAATATTCAGTAATAGAAGGGTTCCCTTTGAGAAAAAATTAGAACAAGGAGGAAGAATGAGCAACAAGGATAAATTAAAGGCCCTCGATATGGCCATCTCTCAGATCGAGAGGAGTTTTGGTAAGGGTGCTATCATGA
>Ga0334722_10007389_pt1 | contig 10657 bp, 9 predicted proteins | sample C3_bottom_MG_FD_207210 | JGI IMG/M metagenome (GOLD analysis project Ga0334722, IMG submission 207210) | Sediment microbial communities from Yellowstone Lake, YNP, Wyoming, USA - C3_bottom | ecosystem: Environmental > Aquatic > Freshwater > Lake > Sediment | place: USA: Wyoming | collected... | reverse complement strand
GATCTCTCAAAGGATCATGAACAACTGGCAAAACTATTGGTTAGTCAGAATGCAGGGGCAACACTTGAAGTGCTGCAAGATTACGCTACGCGAAATGATCTCACAAGAGCCGGGGTATACTTGCGCAAGAATCGGGGTGAGATTGAGATTGTGAAGATCGGGAAGTTTGCCTTTGTCAAAGAGAAAAAAGGCAAGAAGTAGAAGCACAGACCAAACCACGCTGATACAGTATACGAGAACACACCGAGAAAAGCACACACTTGACAACGCAGGCGAAATGCTTTCCAACTCCAACAGCGAGAGCGGAGAGAAGCCGAAACAGTATCTTCGAGGAACCCATACCTGAATTAAAGGAGGTTCAAACGATATGATCAAGGGTATGAATTGGAGGGCACCGAAAACAGATTCAGGGGGAGGGACTCTTGAGAAGTCCCGGAAGTATAGTTCGACACAAATCAACATACCACCGGATATGGCGAAGATGTTCACTGACTTTGCCAGGACGATCCCGGAGGAGGATCTCTACAAAGCGGAGGCAGACAATGGCAGGGAGTTAGAACCGCACGTCACAGTCCTCTTTGGAACGCATACCAACTCTGTGAAGAAGATTGAGGATGCAATAAAGGGCACGGGCGCCGTGACGCTGACACTCGGGAAGACATCGGTTTTCCGTCAGCCCGATTACGATGTATTGAAAGTGGATGTAAAGAGCGAAGCACTCCACGCTCTGCATAAGAAGATTGCCGCAAACGTACCGCACACGGACACTCAGCCGAAGTATCAACCACACCTGACGATTGCCTACCTGAAGCCCGGCAAGGGAGCGAAGTATGAAGGAGACAAGACATTTGATGGCAAGGTGATCAAGACCGCGAAGGCTCACTTCTCGAACAAGGATCACAAGAAGAAGTCCATACTTTTGAAGGGGCTCGATGCTGTGTTGGGTTTGTTCAGGAAGGATCAACTTAGCTTGTTTGCCAACAAGGAAGAGAGGGCGCCGATCCAGTCTCGATCAAAGGTAAAAGGCACGACTCTCTTTGGTAGGAAAGCAGATGAGATTCAGCCGAAGATAGGTGATGTGAAGACTGAGAATGGAGTACGATATACGTTCTTGGAAACCACACCGGGGAAACCGAGATGGCATGCACCGAATGAGTTGCCGAGTCAAAAGGCAAAAGTCAAACCAGAGATGATGACGAGAAGTGAATTTGATGCACAACGGGCAGCAGAAGGGAGAGAGTTGATTGACAAGTGGAATAAGGCGGGATCAAAAGGATTTCCACCGACGAATAAACCAGCAATAACCGACATAGTAAAACGTGCTGAGACCGTTGGCCTGTTGCCACAATTCAAAGCATCACTCGAAGGTGGGAAAGAGTTTCCGTACCACAAACTGATTGTCGCAGAAGCACTCAAAGAAGGCCGTCCCGTCAATCCTGAAAATCTCAAGACATACCCTGACCTCGCCAAGCCCTCTCAGCCAGAAGTGAAGTCCAAGGATGAACTCACAGACGCGGTCAACAAACGCGTGGCAAAAGAGCAGCAAGAATCAGAGCCACCCAAAGCACAGGAACCCGAAGCGGATGTGCCTACCACAGATGATGAAGAGGCCAAAGCTGAAGAGAAATCAAGGCGTGAGTATGTTGATGTTGGCGAGAAGATTGGCGGTGCGCGCAAAGACGTATGGGCGGAAAAGCTGGCACTTGGAGAAGTGCTATCCGGTTCTGATGTTGACCTAGATGAACTTGAGAAAGACCCCACGGTAGCCTATAAGGTCGTCACCAAGGAAAACTTCATGGGGAAAGCCAGCACGCTCATTGCAGATTTTCAGAGGAAGGGCTACACGGCCAATGCAACGTTCTTGCTTGGTAGACTCTTCCAGTACATCACCCCGGTCCCAGAAGACAATCCCTTGACGCGCAAGCAGTACGTGATGGCTGCGGATTTACTGCAGAGGACAGTCCTGAAAGCCACAACGGTTGAGGAAGTGATCAACAACGTCAATGAATTGAATGAGCGACATGGAGGATACTTTATTCCGACGGAAGATGCAGAGAAGTTGAGCGCACTGGAGACCGAGAGAAAGCAGTTGTACGAAGACTACCACGCGAAGGATGAAGCATCAACCACACTATTCAGTCTTCAGAACAGCAAGGGTTATGAGATAACAAAGTTGAAGGGCAAGAAGAAGGCTGTTCCGCAAGAACTGATAGATGAAGCGGAGCGACTCAACAAAGAATGGCAAGAGGGACTGCCTGCATGGAGGGCAGCGGAAGAGAAGTATCGGGCCAAGCTCCGCGAGGCGAGTACGATCCGTGAAAAGTGGGACAAGGCAGCAGATGCCGACCCATTCAGCGAAAGGAACGTCATCAATTCATTGGGTGAACGATTCATCAATGCACTGCACTATAAATGGGGCAAGTCAGCGTTCCTTGACAGCATCAACGAAGCAAAGAAGATGAAGCCCGATGATTGGAGTTGGGCAACGGGGAAAGAGAAGGTAACGCAGCGAGTCAAGTCAGTAGACAAAATGCCGAAATGGAAACGCGATGTGCCGGAGAAAGTTGAAAGAGTTGCTCCAACACCGGCCCGGGAGACATTCAAACCACAGGACTTGATTGATGTGTACGGGATACGCGGTGTTGAATATGGCAACTGGATGGACGAAGAGAGTTCGAAGTTCCACACGCAACTTGCTGGACTTGCACTTAACGATCTTGCGGGCGTTTTGGGAATAGAGAACAGCACGATAAGCTATGGTGGAAGACTCGCACTTGCCTTTGGTGCACGAGGGATGGGCGCGGCAGGATGGAAGGACTCAGCGCCCGCGGCGCACTATGAAGCACAGAAAACGGTGATCAACCTGACGAAGTTTGCCGGAGGCGGATCACTCGCACACGAGTGGGGACACTTCCTTGATAATGTTGTTGCACGAGTCTCCAATGGAGACAAATCCGGTAGACAGGTTTATCTGTCTTCAAATGATGGCGGGTCGGAGATGCCAGTAGAAGTATCGGAAGCATTCAAGAAACTTACCGAGGCAATGTTTGATGGCACTCGACCAGCCGGGATATTGATCCGACCAGACAAGAAGCAAGAGAAATATTCATGGAGAGGTGTGGATGAAAAGATCGGGACGAAACCCGCTCAGGAACTCTATGACGAAATAGCTATCAAGTATGATCGAGACGAGGAACAGCGACTCAAGATGGCGGAGAACTACACAGATCCAAAGAAAGTAGAAAAAGAAAAAGCGAAGATCACGCGCAAAGCCAATATGGACCGAAAAGCAGCAGCGGAGTATATCGCAACCAAGACGAATACGAACATTCGCATGGTGAAAAGTGGAGAGCGAAAAACCATCAGCGAATACCTGGCGGTAGCGAGGGTCATGGGAGAGTACGAATTAGACCCGAAGGAATTATTTGCTCGCGCGTTTGAGTCCTACATTCAAGACAAACTCACTGAGCAAGAGATGAAAAATAGCTACTTGGTTTATGGGACGCACGATCGGCCCGATGAAAAGCTGTATTGGATGAACCCACAGGAGAATCCACAGTATCCATATATCCTAGAGACAACAAAAAAGGGGGAAGACTCATTGCCGTACTTCCCGTATCCCCGGGGAGAAGAACGAAAGAAGATCAATGAAGCGATGGAGTCATTCATTGCGGCACTACGGGGGACGGAGATGCTGAAGAAGGCGCTCGAAATCATGGCTGTTGCCAGTTAAGGTAAGACCGAAAACCACGCTGATACGATCTCACCGCTGAAAGGAGGAGTTCCAGTGCATACATCAATCTAAGAAATTCATGCCCCATCTTAGTGTTTCAACGATAGAGTCAACAGATAGTATACGAGAACACACCGCAACGATCCTGCCGAAGCCTGAAGAGGCTTTCCACTGGTGGCAGGAACTCTCCCGCCTAGCCAACATCGATGAATCCGGGCGTATCCCCGTCCGACCGATTGTAATTGCTTGCCGTCGTCATGCAGTAATGAAGCTCTTCACTGGCGATAACTATAAAACCATAGCAGAACTACTCGATATTTCCATTGACACCGTTCAGAAAGATGTTGCCTGGCACTACGACCAGTTGAAGCGTAAGAATGGAAAAAAGAGGTTCCTCGGCAATAGTCAAAAAACGGCGGTGTAGGAATTTGAAATGAGCCATAAAGCCGTCTGGGTAAAAGTCAACGTTCAGGTTGACGCGGGAATAGCCGATCTCATTTCCGCATTAAGTCTTTTCCCAGCATTGCAGACAATCGAAAGTTGTCAGGGTGAACCTGCATGGATATGCTTCCGATACGGACAGGGCTACTCCGATCTTACTGAATTTATTTGTGGCTATTTCGGGATAGGGCTTGCTCGTATGGTTGGGGATGCTGCAACTGTTTTAATCCGTGTCACTGAGTCTGAAATCATTCGGGGCGAACTTTCGATTCGCCCCGGAATGATTACTGCCACGACAGAAGCTATCAAACAGCTTGCTCATGAATACAACGGCTTACGATCTGCCGTATGAGTAAGTGTTCACGTGGCATGTCGCACACATTGCGGTAAGGTTACTCAAACCATCTGAGCCACCTGCCGCAACTGAGGTATTGTGGTGTGCTTCCCACGAAGAACTCAGTGTGTGCGGACATCTACCAGTGTGATGGTTACAAATGCTCATTCTGCATTCGCATTGCCCACCAGCACGCTTGTAGAGTGCGCTTCGGGTTTCCGCCGAAATTGCCATAGGAGTAAGTCTCCTTTTCGGATTGAGTGAAAAGATTGTCCTTGCATCTTACCCGAAGCGATTGTATAATGACGTGCAGTCTTTCGAGTAGCCGTTGGCAAGGCGTGAATTAGATTGCATAACGGCCTGCAATAATAGCCCCGAAGTTAGCCCTTCGGGGTTTCTTTTTCGCTCGTTTCTTCAGTGTAACTCTCACCCTTCTCTGTCGTGGCTTGCTTGGGTTTTCTTATGATTCCCTTTGGCTTCAGCATGAAATAGTCGTCAGGCAGAAGCACGAAGTTAGCCGTGTTCTTAAGGATTGTAAGCCTGACTCTCTTCTCATCCACCGTTCCCTTGATTGGATAGCCGCCAGTTCTCAAGGCATTGATAATGTCCTGAGATTTCATCGGCTGATAGTATTGAAGCATTACAAGATCGGAGGTGAGTGGTGATGATAGCCCATAGAATAGAAAAACGCCTGACGTAGCTTAAGCAACTGCGTCAGGCGTTCCAAACATGCTTGTAGGGTTGGCGGCTTACTTCTTTGAGGGGGTGAGCCGTTCATCCCTCGAATTAACGAGAACGTGGGCGTTGTAGCGTCCACGCTCTCTAATCAACAACCATAGCTGGATTGGAGCTACGATTGAAGCCTGACACAATATACGCTCCGGCCAGCCCAAAAGCAAGGAGCGTATAGTCATGGCAAACAACTTCGTTAAGATTCACAAGACGTTGAGGGTCACGCCAGCTATGGAGGCGGGGGTTACTAAGAGGCTTTGGGGATGGGGCGATCTACTTGCGTGGGGTCAAAATGCAGAATCACAAGCGGCATGACAACAAATCATTCGCCAGCTAATTGTTTCATGCCTGCCCAATATTCATCTGGGCGCTTACTACTGTTGGCTTTCTTTAAGCTGTATTCCATTACAGGATAGAGCCTATCCCAAACTTGAGCAGTGGCGCCCTGCCATCGCCCTGTCATCCGCTCTCGTGTGCTATCGTCTGGAGCCGACAAGATTATGGTTGCAAGTGTAGAATAGAAGTTTACGAGCCTTTCGGCTTGTGTAATACTTTGGCGGAGTGAATCTTCTTGCTTAGAGAGCTCGATGACTGGCCTAACATGAATGTTCTTTGCAAGTGCCTGTGCACACAACAATCTGTAATCTCTTCTAAGAATTTCGCCCGGAGTCGGAATAAAGCCATCCAATCGCTCGACAAGTCTCGCCTCAAATGTCTCTTCACCGATCCAGCTACTAATTTTCTGTTGGTGCTTAAACTCGCCCAACTGAACAACCGCAATTGCTATACCTGCAATGATTGCAAGATTTCGTAACAGGTCGGAAAGCCTGAGAATTTTGTCCATCATGGCCACAAGTTAATTCTTTGAGTGGACAAATCCAAATTCCTACACCGCCCAAAAAACCGCTTCATCCGCCCTATAATTCGCACCCTACTTCATAGCTTTACGCAGGATTTAGCTATCGCCATTCACGTAAAGCTATGGACCAACTCATCTCTCCTTTCTGTATCGCAGGCGGTGTCATCGACCTTCAAAAGTCGTTTGCCAATGCGAACCCCAAAGATCCTTACCTGATCGAAGGCAGAATCCTCAATAGTGTTCGTGATGCTACGGGAGAGATCCCGATCGTTCCAGAATTTGATTGGACGTGGTTCGACAAGAGCGGCTACTTCAAATCAGAACACGATCCGACAGTTTCTTTCGAGGTCAATGGTCAGAAAAAAGTTGCCTCGCTCTACCGGGCAGGCACACTCGTTGGTATTCCTCTGGAGCGCAATGTCGTCGGCAACAAGGAGGTCTTCATTAAAGGAAGACTTCTGCCGGGTGTGGATGAAGCAGAAGATATCCTGAAACTCGCGAAGGCGCTTGAGGAACACAATAAACTCTATCCCAGGAATACCCGCTCACTTCGGTTCTCGGTTGAAGGCGGCTATCTCAAGAAGAGTCGCGATGGAAGTTATGCCGGGCTCGTCATGAACGTTGCCATCACACCGATGGCCCAGGACGATAGCACGTACCTTCAGTTGGCACATTCCACCAATCTGCAAATGGCAAAGTCTCTCGCTGCAGGAACCGGCACATCGCCGGAGACCAAGACGGGCGGGGGCGCACTACGAAAAGAAAGTTTAGAAGGTTCACCCAAAAACAAAACACAGGGGAGCACTACAATGGACAAGTTCAGTACACGACAGGAATGCTATCGCCATCACTTGAGCAAGGGTCTCTCACCGGCAGATGCAAAGAAGAAAGCCGATGAATGGGCGAACGAGCGCGCCAGTGCGCGGTCGGTATCAAAAAGTGCTTTTGACACTAGCGTGCAGGGTGTCATTGACACGCTGCAGAAGAGTCTGGCTGCGGTCAATGCGTATGCAACCGGACTTGAAGCGAAAGCACCCGAGATCGTGGCAATCGATGTGGATATGAAGAAATCACTCGCAGTGAAGGATGCAGAGGGTGACTTGCAAGCTGATCAGGTCTTCGGGGCCGTCGGCAAAGGCATTGTGGGCATTGCGGCACTCGTGCGTGATACGCAGTTGGAATTGGCGAAGAGCCGTGTGCTTGAACTCCAAGCGCGGGTTGAAGAGATCGGATTGCTGAAGAGCCTGGCCGAAGGCGTACAGATTGCACTTGAACAGTGCGACTCCATCGCCGAGCGCCAGGAGATGGTGATTAACGGACTCCGCAAGAGCAATGGCTCGATTCAATTCAATGATCTCGAGGCCGTGCCGGTTGCCGGACAACAGCCGGGGCAGACACAGGATCTCCTCAAATCAATTCCACGATTGGCCATAGAGAACTTCCTCGTTGATCGGGGAATCGCGGAAAAAGGTGCTGGCCATGATGGATTGGCACAACAGTATTTCAAGGCACAACAGCAGTTCCGTGTTACCGGAACAGCGGCCCTTTCAAAGAGCATGATCGCTGAGATCATAGCCGCACACCCGGGCGCAGGAACGAACTAATCACTTTTGACCATTCTCAATATCAGGGGGAGAAACAAAATGGATCCTTTCATGTATCCCGATGAATTCGATGCCCACAATGGTGCGGGGCTCTCAGGGATCGAAGGTTTGAACATGGCACAGTTGTTCGACGGCAGTGAACCGCCATGGGTCAAGCTGCAAAAAGCACTCACAGCCGGGGAGGAAACCCAGCATACGGCGATGGTTGGAGGCGGTGCATTCAGACGGGAAAGTCTGGAGGCATCTCTGAAGAACCTTATCTTCGCCGATGAATCATGCGTCCTCGCCAACGATCTACTCACGAGCAAGATCAAAGCAGACTCAACAGTTGTGGAGGCTGCATTCATTGAGTCGATCGGTGAGGCGAGCACCTTCACGGAAGGCGGGGCTCCGGCACAAGAGGATGATGACTATTCACGCAAGGTCACGTTCATGAAGTATATCGGTGCCATCTGCCAGGTCACGAACCCGATGCGGTATGTGAAGGGCATCGTTGAGCCGATGGAGCGTGAGAACCGGGCCAAGACGCTTGCCATCCGAAAAAAGCTCAACATCGACGGCTACTTCGGAAACCAGACGCTTGTGTCCACACAGTTCAACGGTATCGTGACGGCAACGATAGCTTCCGGGTTGAGTGACAACGTGATCGATAAGCGCGGCAAACGCCTGACGATCGAAGACTGGAACAAGGCCATCAACGTGATTGAGAACGTGATGGGTTTTACGAGCAATGTGCGTGCATACCTTTCGCCCACGGCGAAGCGCAACTACAAGGACGAACTACTTGCCGAGAAGCGTTACATCGTTGCCGGGTCCAGGGTAGGCAATGTTGATCAGGAACTCGAGGGCTTGAAAGCCAACAAGCTTCTTTATGATGGCGGTGAGATGCCGCTCCGGGTCGATATGTTCCTGAACCCGATACGGCACCCCCGACGCAATCTGGCAAACGATGCCTTCATCGCAACCGGCGACAAGACACCGGCGGTTCCTACGGTTACAAGTGTGACCCCGACAGCATTAGGCAGTGGCGACCTGGCGGCGGGGACCTATGATTACGCACTCGTGGCGGTGAACAAATACGGTTACAAGTCCACACCATCGGTTGTTGCCGCGACACAGGATGTAGCTGTGAATGCAGGCGAGAAGGTCGTATTTGTGACGGCGGACGGCGGATCAGCATCAGGCGACAGGAATGCAACGGCGATTGAAGTCTATCGCCGGATCAGCACGGCCACGCTGGATACTGATTACCGATACTTGTTCACGGCTCCCATCGGCACGTTTGCCGACGATGGACAGAACCTGCCCGATACCGGTTACGCTGTGGTATTGCCATGGGACACCGACCAAGTGCTCGCACTTCACCAGCTTCTGGACCTTGCCAAGTGGCCATTGGCTACGAGCATCGACTCCATCATCTGGATGATCCGGTTGTACTGCACGCTCTTCGTATACAATCCGAAGAAGATTGTGGTGTTCAAGAACGTTGGGTCGATACCAAACTAAGGGACAACGGTAATTTCATAGGGGAAGAACCAAAAAGGGTAAGGGGAGAAGAGCCCTTTACCCTTTTGTTGTTCAGAGAACGATCACAGGAAACACTCACTCAAACTCATCAGGAGGATTCAAGACATGAAATTCACGACAGGACTCTTTGCGGCAATTGTTCTCACAGCAATTGTCATACTCATGCCGACACCGGCAGATGCACAGGTGATCCGAATCGAGCAGGGATTATATAATGGGATGCTCACAGATGCATATTCGGACTCAGTGGTGGGCTTATCCTATAAGTACAGTGTGTCCGCATATCCATTCAAACTGTTGACTTTGCACCCAGAACTCGAAGGCTTGATCCCCGATTCCGTCGTCACGAGTTGGTCGGCAGTTGCATCCAGCGATTCCATCAAGGGTAGACTTGTCTTTAAGACTCGTCAAGCTAGTGGACAATGGCTGAGTACAGCGGGCTCAGATTCCATTAAGGCTGCTGGTGTTGGACGCTCAGTCTTTCCAGCGAGTCTCCTTCCGAGCCGGGACGAAATAGGACTTGGGCTTCTTGGTTACGGCACCGGCAATGAGAAGAAGGTAACGGGGAACAAGAACTATCTACGGATTCGAATGGAGTGGTACTTCACGAAGCCATAGGCAGGCAGCAAATCGGCGGTCATTCATTTTCCCATCAAACCAAAAGGAAGGGAGTTTTACCAATGTCACGTTTCCAGCATCGAGAGAAGATACCGAAGGTCATCACCACCAGTGTTGGAAGGATTGAATTCAAGTTCAAGGGGATCTCCGATGATCTGCCGAAGGACATATCGGACTTCTTGAGAGAGAAGACGATGGTGAGTGTGCCCGGCTTGTTGACCGAGGTTGACAAGGACGGGAATCCCGTCGTGAGCAAGCCTGTAGATGGTTACGACAAGAAAGGCGTGCCAGAGTTGCTTGCGCTCGCGAAGGAGCGGAATCTCGCAATTCCAGAGGGTGCAAAGAAAGCCGACTTGGTGAAGCTGCTAGAAGAGGCAGACAAGTCATAAACATGGAAGCCCTCTTCATCACATCCTGCATCGTGATCGTGGTGCTTGTGATTTTACTTGCAAGAAAACTAAAGTCACAAAGCGGCGGTCAGGCGTCTCAATGGTTCAACAAACAGACACCACTCTGGCTTCCACCAGGGACAGTCAGAGCACTCGTAATTCTCGGCCTTACCTACGCACTCATCTTCGTGATATTAAAGTTTGCACTCTTGAAAGAGGATGTTCCACCCGGAGTCATGCAAATCATGTTATCCCTCCTTCCAGCGCTCGTGCTTCTCATTCGTGAATATATCGGACAACGAGCGAAGGAAAACGGGAACGGCGATAAGCCAGAATCACCAACAGCATAGAGAGAGAAACAATGCCTCCTGAAAGCAACAATACAAGTGGTCAATGGTGGAAGACGGAATTGTTAAGGGG
>Ga0334722_10007388_pt1 | contig 10657 bp, 5 predicted proteins | sample C3_bottom_MG_FD_207210 | JGI IMG/M metagenome (GOLD analysis project Ga0334722, IMG submission 207210) | Sediment microbial communities from Yellowstone Lake, YNP, Wyoming, USA - C3_bottom | ecosystem: Environmental > Aquatic > Freshwater > Lake > Sediment | place: USA: Wyoming | collected... | reverse complement strand
ACCGGATACAGGGCCCAAATCGCAAACTGGGCAGTGGCCGGCAAAACCGGTACAACCTCTCTGGATCCGAAGAAATACGGAACCAAGTCCGGCAATCCAGATGCCTGGTTTGCCGGCTACACTCCCCTTTATGCCGGCGTGGTTTGGATGGGTTATGATTCCGACCCAGACGGCAATCACTATTTGCGCAAGGTATATGGCGGCTCCTATCCGGCACAGATTTGGAAACAAGTAATGACCGCAGCCCTCCAAGGAAAGCAAATAGTCTCTACCTTTCCGCAACCTGCGGGCATCGTCAGCGGGACATTTGATCGCAAATCGGGACTCTTGCCAAGCAGTTTGACGCCATCACAATTTATCGCTACGGAAATAGCCGCTCAAGGCGATTTCCCCACCAAGGTCAGTTCAGTTTGGATCCAGAAAGAGGTAGACGCCGATCATCCAAACCTCCTGGCCGGCCCAGCCACGAAGAACAAACTGACTAAAGTATTTCTCGACATTACTGGCCGGGATCCCTCCATTCCCTGGCCGGCAGATGAAGCTCCTTACAAACCGCCTAGCGAAATAAGCCAAGCTCCAGCTGAACCGGCCGCTTCTGCCACTACCCCCCCTGCGGGCGATCCCAAAATCCCCGCGCCAACGCTCGGACCAGTCGCCTATGACGGGCGCACCTATTCAGTAACGGTGCCGCTCACTTGCCCTGCCGGCAGCGAGCAATTCGCTGTGGTTCTCTACCTCAAGCGTCCCGGCAATCAACCGCTCGAGACCGTCAAACTCAAAAATGTAACCCCCCTGACCCCCGCTATCACTGTGCAGCTGACAACCGACAACAAGGCCCCTGCACCTGGGGATTATGTTTTTTGGGCCGCATTGCAGGATCCAGCTACCGGAACAGTCGGTGCGCCGTCACTCGGCTCCAGGTTGACCCTTACTGATTAATTCACTGCATCTTCACTCTGTTGTAGGTTGTCCAATGACCCGCCTGCATGCAAGCAATGCCTTATTTTAGTTCGACAACAGTAACCCCAAGATCTCCTTCCCCGTGCACCCCAAGACGAAAGGACTTCACGTAGGGATGGCGGCGGAGAAAATCGTGGACTCCGGCCCGCAAAGCACCCGTGCCTTTGCCGTGGATAACGTAGATCTGAGTTATGCCGGCAAGCACAGCATCATCGAGATACTTGTCCAGGGCGTACGCAGCCTCATCCACCATCATGCCGCGCAGGTCCAATTCGTGCCGGAGGTCTTCAGCTTTCCTCCGTCCGATGCGGCCCTCACCCGCCGTCGCCTTGGGTTTAGGCGTTGCCTCGTCATGGACCGGACGCAGTTCGGCCAGAGGCACCTCGACTTTGAGAATCCCGACCTGGACCAAAACCGCCCCGCTTTCGTTGGGAGCTTGGAGAACTTGCCCCTTTTGCCGGAGTTTCGTCATGTAGACCAGTTGGCCCGGCCTGACCTGTTCTGGCCGCAAACCGTTCCCGACTAAGGGTGGCGCTTCCGTTTCCATTTGGCCGGCCAGCTGCTGCAGCCTCCGGCGGGCCTTTTCGACATCTTGCTGTTGCTTATGCTCTTTTTTCAAAGATTCTTTGAGTTCCTCGATCAAGGACTCCGCTTCCCGTTTTGCCCGGCGAACGACTTCAGCCGCCTCGTCACGAGCTTTAGCCAAAGCTAATTCATAACGTTCCTCCAGCTCCCGGGCCCGCTGGTCCAGGGCTTGGCCTTGCTGTTCCAGAGCCCGCCGCTCGTCGCTCGCCTTGCTTTTCTCCCATTCAATCTGTCTTTGCGCATCCTCGAGGTTTTCTAGCAAATCGGCCACTTGAGTCTCGCGCTCCGAGAACAAAGCCTTAGCTCGTTCCAGCACTCTTGGGCTCAAGCCTAGGCGTGAAGCAATGCTGAACGCGTTGCTCTTGCCCGGAATGCCGATGAGCAGCCGGTAAGTAGGCCGCAAGGTTAAGGCATCGAAGTCAACCGAGGCATTCTCGACTCGCGGTGTCCGGTAGGCAAAAGCTTTCAACGCTCCATAGTGCGTGGTGGCTACCACCCGGCACCCACGTTCGTGCAGTTCCGTGAGGATAGCCGTGGCCAAAGCCGCTCCCTCTGTCGGATCAGTCCCCGCGCCAATTTCATCAAGGAGCACAAGCGAATGGTCATCTGCCGTATTGACAATCTCTACGATATTTCTCACATGTCCGGAGAAAGTGCTCAGGGATTGTTCAACGCTTTGTTCATCCCCGATATCGGCAAAGACTTGCGTAAAGACTCCCAGCCGCGAGTTGCCCTCGGCTGGAACGTGCAGCCCGGCCTGAGCCATCAGGATCAATAAGCCAACTGTCTTTAAGGCAACAGTCTTGCCGCCGGTGTTGGGACCGGTAATGACCAAAGTATCGAAGCCCAGGCCTAACTCCACCGTCAACGGCACAACGTTGCCGCTCAATAACGGATGCCTAGCCTGCACCAACTTGACTACCGGCTGATCCGCCAGAATCGGCATGCCCGCGTTCAGCTCCCCGGCCAAGCGGGCCTTGGCCAAAATAAAGTCCACTTTCGCCAAACTCTCGCCTAAACGGGTCAAGGGAGCTATCGAAGCGGCGACGAGGCCAGACAACGCTTGGAGAATGCGTTCGACCTCTCGCTGCTCTCTTAATATCACTTCCCGGAGCTCGTTGCCCAGATGCACGACCGGCATCGGCTCAATGAACAAAGTAGCGCCGCTAGCCGATTGATCATGAACAATGCCGGGAAAAGCAGCTCGGTATTCCTGCTTGATCGGAATGACATAACGATCGGCACGCTGGGTAATCAAGGGATCCTGCAACATCTTTTGATAAGCCGGGTTGCGCAGCACACCCTCAAGGCTGTCCCTGATCCGCTGCGCAAGGCGCGCCTTGCTCCGGCGCAACTCGATGAGAAGCAGCGAAGCATCATCAGCGATCATCGCGTCTTCCGTAAGGCACCGGCTAATTTCATCTTCCAAGGAGCGCTGCGGTTCAATCGACATGGCAAGCTCACGCAGATGCGGCAGGTCGCCTTTGTGTTCCAGCAGCGCTTGCCTGACCTGGCGAGCTGCGCGCACAGTATCGCGTATGTGGAGCAGCTCCTCCGGGTTCAGGATCCCTCCACGCTCGCAACGCCCAAGATAGGCGCGGATATCCCGCGCACCCCGGACGGAAAACATTGGGCTGGTGCGCAAGATTTCCTTTCCCTCTTCGGTCTCCTCCAAAGCCTGGCGCACAGGCTCAGGATGAACAGCCGGAAGCAAGGCGTGGGCCATTTCCTTGGCTTGAGCCAACAAACAAAAAGCAGCTAAGCGGTCAAGAATCTTGTCGAACTCCAACTTCTTGAGAACTTTGCCTTGAATCCCCATGCGACCTCCCAACAACTTCATCAAACATCGTCGGTTGCCCCTCGACGCCGGGCCGTCTACACAATGCCTCGGAAAAAATGTCCCTTGGTGAAGCCCGTCGGAAACAATTTTTCTAGGCGTTGCATAGCCCCATCCGGCTGCTTGGCCGGCACATTTGTTGCAGCCAACGCTTCTGCCCATCGGTACCGGAAAATTTTCACCGCTGCGGACGCTTGCACAGGAGTTACCCTGACCAATTGCAGACGTATGCTAGCCACCCCATACGCCGCGATTTGATCAAGTTCTTCGTACAAGTTGAGCACTTTTGGATTGAACAGATGCATCCGACATTCCTGGTCGGTTTCGATTGGGAAATTGTAGTTAAGCCGATCTTTTAGGAAATATGCTTCACGGTAACACGGACGCAAGCAATGCGTCCCCCTTTTTTCACCTAGGGTAGCCCCAATCGGGCAATATTCACTGACCATCATCTCCAGGTCGCCAAACACCAGCATTTCGATACCGGGCCACGCGGCCAGCCGCTTGATTTGGCTATGATTCAGCTCAGGAGAGAGCGTCACCTTGGCGGCACCCTCGCGGTAGAAGTAAGCTACTGCGGCCTCATTAAAAACATTAAGGGTGTAGTCTATTTCGAAAGGCCAATCCGGATCGACGCTACGGATAATTTCAAGTTCACCCAAATTGGCGGCCATCAGCACAGGTCTAACCTCCCAGGCGGCGGCTCGCCCGAGATCCGCGTGCAGCTTAGCTGCTTGTTCCTCGTTTAAAATCCTGGGTAAGCGCCAGACTGCCTCCGCCCCTGCGTCCAGGCAGATCTCCGTTCCCTTTCGGATATCTTGGAGAGAAAAAGCAGGGCGGGAACGCCAGGACTCACCACCCAGCAACACTCGCTGCGCCCCGGCCTTTAACACTGCCCGCAGCATCTCGTTGTTGCTGACGGCGACCGAGAGGCTGCGCGTACCCCTGGGCAGCCTCCCAATCTTCGCCCTCGTCGCTTGCTTGAGCTCCTCTGTTTCCCTTAACCACCCTTGCCAACGCTGTTGAAAAGATTGTACGCTCACCTCAGGCCGGACTGCAACACCATGCAGCAACTGTTCTACAGCCGCCCGACGCATTTCATTAAGCTCACTCACCGGCAGCATGACCTTGCTACTGAGGCATACCTCCAATTCGGCGAGACAAAAGGGGGTCGTCCCTAGGCGGCCAAGTTGTTGGCGCAAATATTCCGCGGTTAGCGGCTGCTTCAGGGCTGCCTGAGCGGTTTTCTGCGACAAAACGACCACTGAGCGCTCATCATCCCAGACCTCGAGCCGGGCGTGCTCACCCGCGTTGGCAGTAAATCGCATCCCAAGCGGGCGCCGGCGGCTCTCCTGGCCCTCCTGATAGCTCGCTGTCGCCTTGGCAATCAACCGAGCATCATGCGTCTTGAAAACACGGTCGCCGGGATGAGCCAACCCCGCAAACTCCACTACCACGGTTTCACCAGCGCCGGCTTCCGTGATCAATTCCCCCACCTTGATTTGGTGCTCGGTAGCAATTGCCTGCCGCAGAACATTGACTGTAATCCCTTCACGACCACGGCCGGTCCATACTTCGATCCCATCACCCAAACCCAGCGGAGCCTCAAGTCTCAGTACCAGGCGGCCGCGTTCGACCCGGACTACGCGGCCCAAACGCGTACCCCGGTTGTTCGGACGGGCATAACTCATGAGTTCGGCACCGGGATGTCCGTGGAAATAGGCAGTGGTGAAATCTCTGTTGAAAATCTGGGTAAGTTCCCGGCGTTCCTCAGCGCTCAACAACTGCCGTGTGGTCTCTGGACGTCCGGCCGCGAGGCGATCCAGTGCGTTCCGGTAAATCCGGGTTACGGTCGCCACGTATTCTGGCCGCTTCATCCTGCCTTCGATCTTCAGCGCTGCTACCCCAATATCCTGCAAACAAGCCAAGTCCTCAACCAAGTTAAGGTCCCGCGGACTAAGCAAATGCTCGCCGAATTTGGCCCTTGCCAATACATCTTCTGCGCGTCGATTAACGAGCTGGTAAGTCATCCGGCAAGGCTGGGCACAGGTGCCCCGGTTCCCACTCCGCCCGCCGATGAAGCTGGACATCAAGCATTGGCCTGAATAGCAGATGCACAGGGCACCATGCACAAAAACCTCCAACTCTAGCTTGGTCCGGCGGGCGATATCGGCCAACTGACCCGCCGCAGTCTCCCGGGCGAGGACCACGCGGGAAAAACCCAAACGTTCAAGATTCCTAGCTCCCCAGCTATTGCTAACTGTCATCTGGGTGCTGGCATGCCGCTCCAATTCCGGCAATACTGCCTGCATCAAGCTGGCGATCCCAGGATCCTGAAGAATCACGGCATCTACCCCAATGGCGTACAGCTGGTAGAGATAATCCCGGAGCTCGGGAAATTCTTGGTCAGCAATCAATATATTAACCGTGACATAAACCTTGACTCTGCGCTCATGGGCATAACGGACTGCCTCCTCCAATTCACCCAACTCGAAGTTGGCAGCGCTGGCCCGGGCACTAAAGCTCTTGCCCCCCAAATAGACTGCATCAGCGCCATTTTGGACAGCCGCTCTGAATGCCTCATAGCCGCCGGCAGGAGCCAGCAATTCCATCCTCGGCCGCGCCGGATGTGCTGCCGACCTTGCTTCTTGTTCCCGACTGCAGTACACGTCGTTACCTCCGTTCACGTCGAGCCTAGGTCAAAAGGTTGACAATGCCCGGTGTTACATCCTCCAGCTTGACCCATTGCGGCCAAGTCAGACGTCTGTCTGACCAGGCAAGAGCCGGTACCGGGTTATGAGTATGCCCTTTGACGGTAAAGTCTTCAATGTTGCCATGATCGCTGGTCACGAGCAAAGCGACATCCTTGCCGGCAGCGGCCTCTACAAAACCGCCGATGAAGCTGTCGATTTGCTCGATAAGGCCAACCGCTTGATCCCATACCTGTTTATGGCCCTTGATATCTGTTTGGAAGAATTCATAAAGGGTAAAATCATAGTCTTGGGCCAATTGAGCAAGATGCCCTCCCGCTTGCGCAGCGGTATATAATGGAACATTTTCGCCGAGCTCCCGCAAAATTTGATTGGTCATGTCCTGGTACACGGCCCTACCCGCCAACAAGTCCGGTACGCGGCGCAGCTTCACTCCACCGGCCAGTGCTGACAGCGTTGAAGCCGTATGCCGGCGTTTGCCGGCGGCAACAGCCTGATCATAGGCCGCGGTAAAACAGTTGGCAAACATGGCGCTCTTGCCCCTTTCTGTCAACTGCCTGAAAATGCTCTTCGCCGCGATCAGTTCTTGCAGGATGTCGTTCGGGTAAGCATTCAAATGATAACCCAAAACCTTGGCCGCGTTGACACCCGTCCATAAAGTAGTCTGCCCGGTCGCGCTTTGCGGTACCCCTGGCACCCCCAGAGATGCGTCAAGCGGACACAATTTGGTACAGCCATGACTAATCAATGGCTTTCCCCAGAGGTGGTGACCCCCAAGCAAACTATCAAGAATCGGGGTTCGCGCAGCAAAAATGGGATTGGCATCCTCTCTCCCCAGTCCTACCCCATCCAGAAAAACCATGACAAAATGCATTGCTGTTCACCCCATCCATCGCCAATCGCTGTTGCCATATACTACGCCGCGCAAACCGCACCCGCCAGCAAGACCCCTCGTTTAGTCTATCCGAAAATACCAAGGCATCTCAAAGATCGCAGCAAAAAGGGCTGTCCCCGAAGCCTAACGTGCCCGGGATAGCCCCCGCCTTGACCCGCTGACAAAAGTTCTCGCATGCCTCGCCGGCTACTCCGCCTTCTCGCCCAAGAGCTGCAACAATGTCTCATGCTCTTCGCGGAGCCGGGCTAGTTCATCGGCAAAATTCAATGCCGTTAACACCGCCAACTGCTGAACAGACAGGCGGGGCAAGCGCTGGGCGAGCAAGCGCATTTTCTTGTCCACTTCTTGAGCCAACGCTTGAACGTGCTCGGGAGTCCCCTCTCCCCGTACCACATGCCGTTCGCCGAAGATTTCAATGCTGATTTTCCCGTGAGTCTCCATTACCAGTACACCGCCTAAAGCTACGCTAACCCTCTGCCCTAGTTCAATCTCTCACACGACTCCTAGGGTGCTCAGCCCAACACCAGCAAGTCTCCCGCAGCAATTAACGCCAGGAAACGCGCCTTACCCTCTATCTTCGCCATTCTGCGCCAAACTCCTGCTGAATCCCTTCTAAAATACGCCCGTTCAACAGATTCACCTCTTCGTCAGTAAGAGTCCTTTCCCAAGATTGGTAGCGCAGGGCAAATGCCAGACTCTTATGCTCCTCAGGAATCGGCTTGCCGGTATAGACATCAAACAGGTCAACCTGTTGCAGAAGGCCCCCACCCAGTTTCTGGATACTAACGGCAACAGCACTGGCTGGGACGTCGCGTTTAACGACAACCGCCAAATCCCTCTGTACCGCCGGGAAACGAGGATTCGGAGCCGCCTTGGCGGCTCCTCTGGTTTTTGCCATCAAGGGGGCCAAATCAAGCTCAAATACCACCGCTCGTTCCAGATTCCACATCTTCGCCTGCAGCGGGTGAATCTCTCCTAAGAAACCTACCTCTATGGTGTCCAGATAAACAGCCGCCGCTCGCCCCGGATGGAGCAAGTTCAGGTTTTCAGGAAGCCGGTAGTCAAAAATTAAGCCAAATTCCCGGCCGATTGCCTCAAAAACGCCTTTAACATAGAAAAAATCGTACGGACAGCCAGCAGCGCGCCAATGCCGTTTGCTTTTGCCTACAGTGACGCCCGCCAGCCGCAATACCTCGCGAGGCAACGCTTTCAGCGGCAATTCTTCGGCCAAATACACATGGCCAAGCTCAAATATAGCCAGGTCCGTGTTGCGGCGCGAGACATTACGCTGGGCGACTTCCAGCAGGCCGGGCACCATGGATGTGCGCATGACCTTCAGCTCTTCGCGCAAGGGATTGAGCAAGGAGATGCTTTGTTCCCGATTTCCCCACTCCGCGTCAGGCTCGGGGCGAGCAAAGGAATAGGTCAACACCTCATCTAAGCCTAGCCCAACCAACAAGTGCCGCAAACGGTGGCGGAATTCTTGTTCAGGACTTCGCCGACCTTGCGTTTGCTGCCCCGCCGGCAACGTAGCCGGGATTCTGTCATAACCCGTCAAACGAGCTATTTCTTCAATCAGCTCCTCTTCGATCTGGATGTCCAGGCGGTATGAAGGCACGGAGACAGTAAATTGGCCGTCATGCACAACATAACTGAAATTAAGACGATCCAAAACTTGGCGGATCTCCGCTTCGCTAACCTCCACTCCCAACAAGCCACTCGTGCGGCTGGTCCGAAGTTCGACGCGCGGCAGCGCCGGTAAGTGCCCGCTCACGTCCACCAGACCAGCTGGCCGGCCCGCACCCAACTGCTGCAACAGCTCAGCGACCCGACCTAGAGTAGCAACAATACCATAGGCATTCACCCCTTTTTCGAACCGGGCCGACGCTTCAGAAACAAGCCCTAGCCGTCGGCTCGTTCGCCGGATGCTCGCCCCCGCAAAGTGAGCAGACTCAATCAAAAGCCGCCGCGTACCTGCGGTAACCTCGCTCTCTTGACCCCCCATCACGCCGGCCAAGCCGAGCGGCCCAGCATCGTCGGCAATAAGCAGCATATCCTCATCCAAGGTGCGCAGAATGCCATCCAGGGTCTGCAGCTTCTCTCCAGGGTTGGCGCGCCGCACGTGCACAGTTCCATGAATCTTGTCTTGATCAAATGCATGCAGCGGTTGCCCCATTTCCAGCATACAGTAGTTGGTGATATCCACGATATTATTGATCGGACGCACCCCTGCTGCCCGCAGCCGCCTTTGCATCCACTGCGGCGAAGGCGCCACGCGCACATCTTCTACCAATAGCCCTGCATAACGAGCACACAGCCGGAAATCCTGAACTGCAATCTTCACATCGTGCGCCTCAGGAACACCGGGGATTGCCCGGTTTGCCGAACCCGGCTGCAACCTCTCAGCCTTTGCCCACTGCGGCAGGCGCAAAGCCGCCCCGGTCAAAGAAGCCACCTCTCGTGCCACATTGACCATTGCCAGACAGTCGGGCCGGTTCGGGTAAAGCTCGAGATCCAGAACCATATCATCCAAGCCAAGATAGCGGGCGACGCTCTCCCCGATCGGCGCATCCGGCGGCAAGATCATGATCCCGCCTTTGCTGCGTTGAGCGGCGATGGCCTCATCAAGCAGAAGCTCTTCGGTCGAACAGAGCATACCGCGCGATTCGACACCACGCAATGTCGAAATTCCGATTTTCACTCCGTTCGGCAACTCTGCTCCCGGCAAAGCTACCGGGACCCGGTCTCCTTGACGCAAGTTGGCCGCTCCTGTAACAATGGCGACTTGATCGTTGCCAAGGTTAACACAGCAAACCAACAGCTTTTCCGCGTTCGGATGTTTGGTTATTTCTACAATCTCGCCAATGACGACGTACTCAAAACCGCGGTCCAAGGCCTCAACTGAACCGACCTCAATGCCGCCCCGCGTGAGAATCTCAGCCAGTTCCAACCCGTCGACTTGAATATCTACCAATTCCCGCAACCATTCCATGCTGACTTTCATGCCATCAACCCTCCAGCCACGTTCCAATTTAGAACTGCCGCAAAAACCTCAAATCATTATCAAAGAGCAGCCTCATATCGTCAATCCCGTACTTAAGCATTGCTACCCGTTCCACACCCATACCGAAGGCAAATCCACTCACCTCTTGGGGATTGTACCCACCGGCCTCAAGCACCCGCGGATGGACCATGCCTGAACCAAGGATCTCGATCCAGCCGGTACCTTTACAGATTCGACACCCTTTTCCGGCACACAGCATGCATGAAACATCTACTTCTGCGCTTGGCTCCGTAAACGGGAAAAAACTAGGGCGCAAGCGGATTTCCCGAGTCGGGCCGAACATCTGACGCGAAAAATTAAGGAGGGTTCCTTTTAGGTCCGACATCCTAATGCCCTTATCCACGACCAGCCCCTCAACCTGGTGAAACATTGGCGAATGAGTTGCGTCATCATCTTTGCGATATACCTTGCCTGGGGCGATGATCTTCACCGGCAATTGAGGGCGCCGCCTTTCCATGGCCCGGATTTGGACAGGCGACGTTTGGGTCCGGAGAAGGATTTCTTCGGTAATATAGAAAGAGTCCTGCATGTCCCTAGCCGGATGTTCTTTGGGAAGATTCAAAGCCTCAAAGTTATAGTAGTCGGTTTCGATCTCCGGCCCTTCC
>Ga0334722_10007387_pt1 | contig 10657 bp, 5 predicted proteins | sample C3_bottom_MG_FD_207210 | JGI IMG/M metagenome (GOLD analysis project Ga0334722, IMG submission 207210) | Sediment microbial communities from Yellowstone Lake, YNP, Wyoming, USA - C3_bottom | ecosystem: Environmental > Aquatic > Freshwater > Lake > Sediment | place: USA: Wyoming | collected... | reverse complement strand
ACCATCCGCCCCTCGACGATGTCCTTCCATCTGCTGCCCCTCCTTTGAGAAGTGAACCTACGCTTCCCAAAGTGCCTCGTCGAATTGGGGTACAGACCATCTGCGAAAAGACGTACTGGTAGTCAAATTGGTAGTCAGCGAGACAGCACCACAGGCACACGTAGTCACAGAACGAAACCCGAAGCAGGGGCTTCGGGTTTGTAAGTTGCACGCCCGGATGGCGGAACTGGCAGACGCACGGGACTCAAAATCCTGATGTCAAGTCCGAGCCCGGATCCGACCGCCCCCTGCGCCTCCTCCGTGCCAGAGGGGAATGGGCCCAAAACAGGCGCCCCACGTCGAACCCGCGATTTGGGTCTTGTTGGGGCCAAAAGGGGCTAGATTGTCAGGGTCTGCCACGTTAGTCCTGTGCGTCTGGATCACCGAGAGGGTAGGGCTTACGGTGCGATTCGCATTAACCGCCTGCCGAAGGCCCCGTTCAGCCGCTGGAGACGATGCTCACACCCGCTTCCTGTGAGCAGTGTTGCTCTCGGTGGTTCCGCCGAATCGTCTCAGTCTGACCCGGGGCGCGAGAACATGCCGAGGCAGCATAGGGAGGTAGTCTCGCAGCGCCTTCTCCCAGCGCGTCAGCGGGTCCTCCAGGTTCGACCTGACCGCCGCACGCGATGGAGTGGAGCGTGAGCTGGATAACCCCCCGGCCCCCTCGCGCACTCATGTCGCGCGCACCCGATGCTTACGGTGGCGACGCCGCGCCTGATTAGGGCGACTAAGCGCTGGCGTAGGCGCGCGCCTGCCGCAGTCCTTCCTCGAAACTCGCGCACCGCGCGGCGGCACACGCCGCCATGGCACCAGCGCCGATCTTCCGCTCAAGCATCCTCTTGAGCAGCCGGTCGCCGGGTACCACCTCGATGCCTACGCGGGTCGCCTCGCGCATCGTCTCCGGTGTGACCGGCGCATTCGAGGCGACGTGGGCACGCCAAGGCGCCCGCACGCGGCTGCCGTAGATGTCGCGCGCCGCCAGGACGTCGTTCAGTGCGCCCTGGTCCATGGGGGTCCGACTCGCCGAGTGTTTCACCTGCACCAGCACGGCCTCGTCGGGCCGGAAGGCGAGGACATCGGCGCCGCCGTCACCACCCTTTGCGGTCAGAATCACCGAGTACCCATCCGCGCGGTACAATGCGCCGACGGCCGCCTCAAACTCGTGCGGGTCGAGTAGCTCGAGGTCGTGCGCCGTGAAGGTGCCGCTTGCACTCGGGGCGTCGGTCGCGGCGTCGGACTGGAGCCGGTCGCAGAGCTCTGACATATTCCTCGCCTCGTCATCCACGGGCTGCAGAAAGTCGCTCGCGAGACGCGTCTTCTTTTCGAGGAGTGCGTGCAAGCATTCATCGAACGACTCGGCGATGGTGCTCGTTGAATCGTGCAGCATCGGGAGCCATACCGTGACGGCTTTCGTCTGCCCGATGCGGTACGCGCGGTCCGTGGCTTGCGTCTCGACCGCCGGGTTCCACCAGCGGCCGTAGTGGATGACGTGGTTCGCCTCGGTGATCGTGAGCCCGATGCCCGCCACGAACGGCGAGAGGATAATGATGCCGAACCCAGGCGCGTCCCTGAAATCGTCGAGGATGCGTTTGCGCTCGTTTCGCGCGCGACCCGATGCGTTGCTCGACGCACTGAATCCCGCGCCCCGGCTCGTGCTGCCGTTGATGATGGGCACGCGAATGCCGAACTCGTCCTCCAGGACGCGCTGCAGCAGGCTCTGGGCATTCAGTTGGCGGGCGAAGATGAGGACCTTCTCGCCACGAGCCCGGATGTGGTGGAGCTGCGCTATGGTGCCGCGCAGCTTGGCCGATTCCGCGCGCAGTTCCGCGAGCGTCCGGCGTTCCCAATCGCCGCGCAGGAGCGCGGGGTGCTGATACAGCTGGGTGATCTTGTGAAGCACGGCGAGGTGACGACCGACGCGGCGCTCCATGGCCAGCGAGGCGAGCAAGTCCGTATGCAGGCCGCGCTCCTCGGGGCTCATCTCACAGATGATGGGCTCGACGGATTTCGGCGGTAGATCGAGCAACTCGTCCTTGGTGCGGCGAATCAGAAACGCGTGCGGTTCGCTGAACAGCAATCGACGGCGCAGCTGCGCAAGCGCGGCAGCGGACTCTTCGGTTCCGACGCGATGCTCGTAGGTGGAGGAGAACTCGGTCGCATTGCCGAGCAACGCGGGCTGCAGCGTGTCCATGATGTTCCAGAGATCCAACAGCCGATTCTCGACCGGCGTCCCGGTACTCGCGATATGGAAATCACCGTCAATCGCTTTGAGGGCCACGGATACCTTGGTGCTCATCGCCTTGTACTTCTGCGCCTCGTCGGTCACGATGGCGGACCAAAGGGGGCGGCCGTCCTTCTTCTGGGCGAGACTGTGCTGGAAGTTGACGACCGTCTCGTAGTTCGTGATGACCGTGCGATACTGCATCAGCTTATCCGCCGAGAGCATCGGACGCCCCACGACGGTCTCCGCCGCCCGCTCGCCGCTCGCCCGCACGGCGTTGATGCCGGCGCCGTGCAGCACCAAGATCGGGGCGAACACATCCCCGTCGTGCGCAAAGAACCTGCGCATTTCGGCCACCCAGGTCTCGTTCTCCACCAGGATGAGCGGCGCGACAATGAGAATGGGCCGCCACGGCGGTGCGTTCGGATCACCCGCGGTGCTCGCGGTGAGCAGTCCGTTCTCGATGCGATGGGCGAGGAACGTCAGAATTTGCAGCGTCTTGCCCAGTCCCATGTCGTCGGCCAGGAGCACCCCCTGACGATCCGCGATGCTGGCGCATCGTTGCAGCCACAGCAGCGCCTTCGTCTGGTGGGCCTTGAGCGCGATGTCGCCCCGCAGACTCTGCGGGAGTGTGGGCTCCGACGGCCAGGTCGTCGACACGAGCGACGCGCGCTCGGCGGCCGCTATATCATCGGCGCGCACATCCTCCTCGTTCGTGTAGACGAGCAGGAACCTCCGCCCCGTTGCCCGCTCCGTCCCATCGACAGGCTCGGGGACGGGCGGCTGCGACAAGGCCTCGAGGCATTCCGGGGTGGCCGCAACGGACTTCCCTTGAATCACCACGAAGTCGTCGTGTCTCGCGACCGCCTGCTCCATCATCGCACGCGCCGTCTCGCGTTCCGCATCCGAGCGGAACACCAGGCGCACCGGCCCTGTGCCCTCTGGGCCGGGGAGCGTGATCGCTGTGGGGCGGGACGCGGGTTCGGACCCGTCGCCTGCCTGCGGCGCCTCTGGCGCGCCCTTCAGGAATCCGCCGCCTTCATCGGGCCCCGCGGGCGTCGGCGCGAACTCCAGTTCACCGATGCCGATGACGCGATCCCCGTATTCGATCGTTACCGCGTCCATCAGCCCGTCAAAGAACTGCGCCGGGTCGCGGCGCGCGCTGTCCTTCGCTTCCCCACGCGCTCGGCGCACCTGCTTCATGCGCTCCAGCACCTGCGTCTGTCGCTCGCTCAACACGACGCGTACCCGGTGCCCATCCGTGCCGTCCAGCACGTACAGACCCTGCGCGTCCCGATCGCGGAGGAATGCCTCGCGGAACTCTGCGTCCGGGACGCCGTCCGCCTTCGGGACGAAGCTGATACTCCCGTCGTCGTGCGCGAAGATGTCGAGGACGATCTGCGACGGCACCAGGACGTCATTGTGTGCCAGGTACTCGTCGAGCGCCGCGCCAACCGTGCCAGAGCAGCCTTTGACCTCGGCAAACGCCAGCCAGGTCTGGCCCGGCGTCCGCTCGGCGGGGGCCAACTGATTGAACCGGTCCATCGCGTCGACAAGGGCAAAGGTCTGCCCATCCAGGTGAAAGAGCTGACCTGTCGCTATCCGTCGCACGAAATACCCCACGCGCTCTACCGCCGTGTCCCGCTCGCCGAAGCGATAGCTGTACCGGTACTGGAAGTCCTGCCGACCGAGCTCGCTCTGACGGTCGATGGCGAGCATCAGCGGACTCCACGCCGTCCACCGAAGCGGGAGGTGGATGTCCGCGTTCAGCGCCTCGCCGAACCGGTCCCACGGCACGCAGACGGCGCCCCCCACGGTCTCGGCAATCTCCAGGTCGAGCAGCGTCTCAACCTGTGTGGCGGCGCGGAGTCCGTCGCTCGTCGCCAGGACCTCCTTGGGCCAGCGCTCACGGCGCGAGAGGTCGCCGCCGGCCACCAGCGTGCGCAGCCACCACCCGTCGGTCTCCGCAGATGCGCAGATGTTCGTGCCGATAGACCCGAGTGAGAACATGCGGAGCACCTAGGTTGGACGGATGCCGTAGCGGGCCAGATACGACTGCACCCGGTACTGCCAGATTTGGAAGTGGCTGAACTTCTCCACGAGGGTCGTCGTGTTCTTGAGTTCCATCCGCAGATTGAACCGGGGCCGGCGGATACTCTTGAACCGCTGGACGAACGCATCGGCATCGTGCACGTAGAGCGCGTTCCCGGTCTCGGAGAACTCGACGCAGAGGAAGTCCTTCGACGCCCCGCGGAAGCGCATGAGAAACGCGCTCGTCGCGCCATCGGTGCGCGAGTAGGAGAGTCTGTCCCTGACCTGTGCGCGCAACCGCGTATGGTCCTCTTCCGAGAGGGCCACTGACGCATCGACGGCTTGGCCGATGTAGCGCAACCAGAAGTCGCGGCGATGATGCGGGTCATTGCGGATGATGAAGTTGAAGAAGAACAGCAGGTCGCCCTTGGCCAGCCACCCCACCACCCGCTGGCGCGCGGCCTCTGCGCACAGGTCCCAGTTCGCATGGCGATTCGGCAGGCGTGGGTCCCGGAACCGCGGGTCTTCCAGGAGAAAGGCCAGTATCGCCTCGTGGACCTGCGGGTCTGCCTCGGCCTGGTCCCACATGATCAGCGTGCTCACCGCGCGCGTGAGGGCCACTGCGCCGACCATCGGCGAGGTGAGCAAATCGTGCGTCAGCTGTCGCACCCATCGGAGTGCCTGGTCGCCGCGCAACCTGTACTTCTCACGGTCGTGGCGCTCGGCCCACGCCTTGACCGCCTCGTTCGCGATCGCTTCGCCGAGCCCGCTCTCCGGGGCAATCTTCCAGCTGTGCATGAACCCGGCGATGCTGTACTCCCGGGTTACGATGGTGGTGCCCATCGCCTTCGCGGCATCGGCGGAAAACAGGTTGGCCACCACGCGGCGGTACAAGTCGAACCGTGGGTTGTGCCGCGGGAATGCCCCGACCGCCTTGCGGAGGACCAGCTCCAGCGCCTCCGGCTCGTCCATCGACCGCCACTTGGCGAAGTACGCGAGCACCAGCCCCTCGATCCAGCGCCGGCTCTGCAACAGATCGGGGTGCTGGCTCACGGCGCGTACGAACGCGGGGTGGACGGCGATGTCGACATCCCAGCAGAGGGCGCGAATCTCACGACCGGTCAGCCGACCGACGTCGCCGTCCGCCGCTGCCCACGAGGTCCTGGCCTCGAGCAGCGTTGCGCGCGAGGGGCGTATCTCGCGGGCCGGCGCTGCTTCCAGGACTGCGATGGCTTCCACCAGCGCGCTCAGGATGTGCTCGGCGTTGAGGGCGACCGCGAGCGTTCCACCGAAGGACGTGCGTTCGGTGGCGCGGAGGCGGGACAGTCCGTCGGCGACCGCGGTCAAGGTGGCGGAGCGCTGGAGGGAGCGCCGGCACCAGGGGCCGAGAGAGCGCGTTCGCCGGTGGGAACGCGCGAGGTAAACGCGCTCGCCAAGTCCGCTTTTACACGGATCTTGAACACGACCCGGCGCTGCCGGTCATCGTTGCCGGGGATTCCGGGCAACGGCTCTTCCTGTCCACGCCCGCTGGCCGAGAGCATCCCGCGAAAACACGCGCGCTCCGACTTATCCCTCAGGGATTGCAGGGCCATCTTGACCACGGCCATCGAGCGCTTCTGGCTCAACTCCAGATTGTAGGCCTGCCCCTGGTCCGGGGTTAGCTCGCTACCGCCGCCCGCGTACGTCGTGTCGGTGTGCCCCTCGACCACCACGTTGTCGATGTTGCGCATTAGTTCGGACGAACACAGGAGTTCGGCCAGCGCCGGGATGACGTTCTGCAGGTACTCGTGCCCCTTGTCGCGGATGCGCGCGGAATCGCGGTCGAACAACAGGCTGGCCGGCATCACGATCACGACGGCGTACGGGTCGCGCGCATCCGTGTGAATCGCCGAGGTGTCGATGTCCTTCGCGCGGAGTTTCGCGCGCAGCGACTGCAGTAGGTTGTTCTGAATCGTCGTCCGGTTGGTGGACGCGTTGTTGACGGTGGCGACGAATAGGAGGATGAAGATGACCATAAGGGAGGCCATGAGGTCTGTAAACGACGCGCTCGAATGGCCGCCGTGACCTTCGTCCTCCAGATGGTCGTCACTCATGCCGGTCTCACCGCCGTGATGCGCGCCGTGCTCTTCTCGATGACGTCGCTCAACTCATCGAGGTGTTCCTTGAGCTCGTCGGTCGAGACCTTGAGGACGCTGGCCATGCGGGGCATGACCACATTGGCCGAGTCCACAATGGCCTTGAAGTTGGATTCGACGCTGCGGTTGTAGCTCTGCAGGCGCTCGAGGATGGTCTCGAGCGTGCGGCCAATCTCCTGGTCCATCCCCTCGAAGACACCGCGGTACTGCTCGAACGTCGCGTGGTACTTGGCAAGGAACTCCTCATGCCGCTGGCCGGCCTCCGCGAGCTTCGCGATGGACTCGCGCGCAATGGTTGCGACCTGCAGCTGGGCCTGCTGCCCCTCACCCAGTTGCCGCTGCACGCCGGCGAGTCCGGCCGTGTACGTCTTGACCTCCCCGGCGGCGGCCGCGAGGGCCGCGAGCGCCTTGTGGTTCTGGTCGAGGGTTCCGTGCAGGAGCCCCTGGGCCTCCAGCAGCGTGTCGCCGGCCTTGTCGAACCGCTCCGATTTGTCGCGGAGTGATGCCAGGAGTTCCGCGATCTGCTCCCGCGTCGTGGTCGACCAGTCGTTCGCCTGCTGCAACGTATGCGTCGCGGCGTCCTGCGACCGTTCGGTGGCGGCGCCCACGGTCTTGACCAGATCGTCGGACAGCTGCGTGACCTTCTCCGACAGCGCGGTCACCACGAGCGTCAGCGTGCCGCTCATTTGGTCGTAGTTCTGGCTGGCCGTTTCGTTAAGCCGCACCATGAGGCCCTCGACGAGCGTGTTGAGCCGCTGTGTCTGCTCGAAACCCGCCGCCATCTGCTCGGAACTCGACTGCTTCGCGGAATCCGCGACCGCCTGCAGGGTGCTTTGCACCAGCACGAGGCCGGCGTTCATCTCTCCGACAACGGCCGCGCTCCCCTTGATGACGTTGGCCAGCTCGCCGAACTCGTTCTTCGTCGAGCCCGACAGCGCGTCCTGGAACTGTTTGCCCATGTCGCCGAGCGTCTCGCGCATCGTGCGTTCGAGGGCCCCCACCAACACCTGAATCTCGCCAACGACCGACTCCTGTTTCCCTTGCTCGAGCCGTTCCACCGTGGCCGTCAGGCTCTGCATCGCGCCCCGTAGATCCTGGAGCGTGGGCCCGAGCTCCGCCTGTAGCTGATTGGCCATCGACGAGGAAATGCCGGCCGCAAAGACCGGCGCGAGGTCTTCCCGAAACACGCTTGCGAACTTGCCCACAAAGTCGGCGCTGATGTGGCCAAGGGCCGTGGCCTGTTTCACGCTGTTGCGCTGGATGTCGAGCAGAATCCGCGCTTGCGTGAGCAGCGGGAACGCGTGGTGCACCGCGCGGATGAGCCCCTCGCGAATCCTGCGGAGCCGCGGCTGGCAGTAGGTGACTTCCACCAGGAGGAACAAGACGCTCAGTGCCAGGGCGACAATCGACGTCAGGAACTTGCCGGAGAGGCTGCGGATGAGCTGGGCCAGCCCGTCCACGGTGCCCGACTTGAGCATGTTCAGCCCGTCCAGGCCGACCAGGAGTGCGAGGAATGTGCCGAGGAGTCCGAGCGACGTCAGCACACCGGGGACCGTCCGATAGAAGGCCGCGGGGTAACCATCCCATGCGTCACTTGGCGAAACGAGATCCGTGGCCGGACGCGTGAGGAAGTAGCGTTTATCTTCATCCGTCCGTGGGACCGGACGCTCCGGACTGTCGTAGGGCTCGACAGCCTGTGCGACGTGGCCCGCGAGGTGCGCATGCTCGACGCCGAGTGCTGCCAGGGCCGCCGTGATCTGCTCGAACGCCACCTGGGTGCGCCCAAACCGATGTTCGTCGCTCGTCGCCGGGGGAGCGACACCAAACGCGCCGACCACGCGACTGGCGCGCTGCTCGGTGCTGCGCAGCTGTCGGAGCATCACCGCGAGCACCCCGAGAAACAGCACGAGCAGTGAGGCGCACCATACCTGTATCCAGAGGTCGAGCTTGTCCCAGAAGGCCAGAAGCGCGGTCATGCAGCGGCGTGGTTAGGGTGACCGGGGGGCGTCGGTCGTTCGACGCTTGGCAGCGTCGTGATGCAGTCATTAAAGCGTAGCGGTCTGACAGTCGGGGCCATGGGGCGGAGCGTATGCACCTTAACGCAGCCGCAATAGCACGAGTGTCGCCTATCGGGCTCCACTAGAATGTGCACACCCCCACGGTCCCGCTACCCCGGTAGATACGCTGATACTGCGTTGTTTGGGCGATATTCGCACTGGACTGGTACTACGATCTGGAGGACCGTGATGGCCGAGGTTGTTTAGGAGCCGACGCGCAGCACACGAACGGTTCCCGTGACCGGACCGGTCGAGTTGGTCACCGATGCACTGCTGCACGACCGGGACCAGTCGTTCACCCACGCCCAGACATTCCCGATCTTGTCGTACAGGCCCCACGCATTGGTGTGCTTGGCGGCAGCGGCGGGTGTTCTTCGCGCGGTGGGGCAGTACCACGCGATGGCATCGGGCGTGCCGCGCGGCGAAGATCAAAGCAGCTGGACCGATCGCTGCCCATGGAGTAGACAGTGGTGCGTGACAGGCGTTCGTGACGGTCGTATGCATGGCCACGCCAGTTGCCGAGCGAGCGCCATCACGCGAAACTTGATGCTCTGGAAGAAGCGCCCCCTGTACCCCGAGGTTCCCGTGTCGACGAAGATCGAGTGGACGGACGAGGTCTGGAACCCGATGACGGGGTGCACCAAGGTTTCGCCGGGCTGCGACCACTGCTACGCCCAAGTCGTGGCGGAACGACGCACTCGCGATTTGTACCTGCGGCAACTTCCCGTGAAAGACACCCCGGATAATCGCGCGAACCCCTTTGCGCCGCGGTTCTGGGACAGTCGCCTCGACGTGCCCATGCGTTGGAAGGAGCCCCGTCGCATCTTCGTGAACAGCATGAGCGACGTGTTTCACGCGCATTTCAGTGTCGATCAGATCCGGATGGTGTTCGACGTCATGAATGCATGCCCGCAGCACCAGTTTCAGCTGTTGACGAAGCGACCGGAGCGCGCCGCCCGCCTAGCTGGCGAGTTCGTGTGGACGGAGAATATCTGGATGGGCACATCCATCGAGCACATGGGTGTGGCGCGACGCGCCGACGCGTTGCGCGAGATACCAGCGACGGTCCGGTTTATCTCTGCAGAGCCGTTGTTGGGTCCACTCGACGACCTCAACGTCGACGGCATCAACTGGGTCATCGGCGGCGGGGAGAGTGGTGTAGGCTACCGGCCAGTCGATGTGCGATGGGCCATCGGACTGCGAGATCTTTGCCGCAGTAGCGGGATCTCGTTCTTCTGGAAGCAGTGGGGTGGCCACACGCCGAAGGCCGGTGGGCGCGAACTAGACGGTCGCACCTGGAGCGAGTACCCGGTGGAACTCGCTGTCGGCTAGCCGCTCGAGACCAGATGAACCGTCGCCCTTGCTGGGAAGGTACGGCCCCGGCGATTCGTCACGTCGATGCGAATCGAACCGACATCTTCCAGCAACTTGAGTGCGGTCCGAAGATGCGCCCTTCGGAAGGGCGTGTCGTCTCCGTCAAGCCAAGATTCCAAGTCGGCAACGGACTGGGGCTCTCGTGACCGGAGGTGTCGCAGGATTAGCCGACCCAGTTCCTTGTGGTTCGGCCCCCCGCCAAGTTCGAGTGCGAGCTGATCCTCGCCTCCACGTCGGCCCCGGAACTCGTAATCCCCAGCGGGATCGAGCTTCCAAATGGCGTCCTTCATTCTGGCGCAGCCGCGCAAGTGTGTCGTCGCGAAGAAGACCGAGTAGATGAACGCATTGTCGCGATAGAGGTTGAAGCGCTGAACGTACTTGGCACCGGCTGCCCGGAGCTTTGTGTCGTAGACGTCCAGAAACCCCAGCACGCGGGCTTCTCCATCGGGAAGGTCCACGACCGCGCGCCAGCTCTGGTCGCCGTACAGTTCGGTCAGCGGTCCCTCAAACTCCGGCGTGTTTCGAAATCGATTGATCCACGACGCCATCAGCGTGACGTAGAGTTCACATTTCGGGTTGGCGAGCAGCCTCGCGAGGAGTGAGAGTGGGATCCCGTCAACTCCGAATGGATCCACCATGACGAACGCGGGGGCCAGGGACTGCCCAGAAGCGTCCAACTGATTGCGGATTCCGGCATAACCGGCCACCCGTTCCGGTTCAATTCGGCCACGCATTCCGGTTGAATGCGGCCAGCCAGTCCGGTCCATTTCGGCCAGCGACGTCACGCGTGATGGAATCGG
>Ga0334722_10007385_pt1 | contig 10658 bp, 6 predicted proteins | sample C3_bottom_MG_FD_207210 | JGI IMG/M metagenome (GOLD analysis project Ga0334722, IMG submission 207210) | Sediment microbial communities from Yellowstone Lake, YNP, Wyoming, USA - C3_bottom | ecosystem: Environmental > Aquatic > Freshwater > Lake > Sediment | place: USA: Wyoming | collected... | reverse complement strand
CCTTGAGGGTGTTGGCCTCAGGCGCGGACAGCGGAGCGCACGTCGACGCTGTAGATCAGTTTCTGAGCGATCTGGGACTCCGGCCAGTCAAGAGTCGTTCAACTTCTGAGTCGCCCGAGACACGTTCGCTCCGTCGACCCCATAGGATCTTCTGTTACCTCGACACTGCCTCGCAGTATTTTGCGTCTCTGCCCGTGGACTGTTCCGAGTTTCTGTCGCTGGTTGCTGCTGTCCCGGACTTGTTGGCACGCCCCCACCTTCTAGCTGAGGAGTTGTTGCGGATCGTCGCGCGCCTCGGATGGATCCGCAAGGGCAGCGTGGACGTCTCGGCGCCGGATGGACGACGCAGCACGGCGTGGGCGTCGTACAGACAGGCCTCGTCCCTGCAGTCGAATGGGCCCATGGCAGTAGGTGGCGCAGACCCAGTCCTCGTGCCCTTAGGCGAGGAGGCGGGGCGAGCGGTCACCTTAACGATCTATCCGTCTGCCGATCTTCGGGCCCAGACAAATTGCGCTCTTCTCGCGCGGTTAATATCCGGAGTGCGGTCGGCGGCCGCCCCGCCCGTTGACAGGCAAGCTAGTACGCGACCCCAGGCTGGACCCGCGGGTATCGTGAGAGGAGATGGGGTTTTTCGTTCACGCACGATGATCGAACTTATCGACACAGCCCGGCGAATTGCTACGCTCGACGTGACGGTCCTCCTGACTGGCGAAAGTGGAACTGGAAAAGAGGTTGTGGCACGCGTTATCCACGACGAATCCCGTCGTGCTTCGGGCCCGTTTGTGCCTTTCAACTGCGCAAGCACGCCCAAGGAACTTGTTGACAGCCAGTTGTTTGGTCATCGACGAGGTGCATTTACCGGCGCGAGCGAGTCCTTCGGCGGCGTTATTAAGGCTGCGACGCTGGGGACGCTGTTTCTCGATGAGATCGGAGAACTTCCACTGGATGTCCAACCTAAGTTATTGCGATTCCTCGACGGAATGGAAATCCACCCGCTCGGAGAGTCGAAACCGCAGCGTGTGGATGTGAGAGTCATCGCAGCTACGAACGCGAATCTGGAACAACTCGTAGCCGCGGGTCGATTTCGGGAGGATCTCTACTACCGCCTGAACGTCTTCAGGTTCAGGTTGCCGCCTCTTCGTGAGCGGCGGGACGAAATTCCTGCCTTTGTTATCACGTTCCTCGATCAGTCGTGTCGAGAGTTCGACAAGAGCGAGATCCACATTTCAGACGAGGCAATCGAACATCTCATGTTGGGCCGATGGCCTGGTAATCTCCGCCAACTCAGGCACGAAGTTAGGAGAGTCGTGGCGCTCGCAGAATCGGGGTCTGTGATCACCTCAGCCTCCCTGTCCCCAGAAATCCTAGCCGGAGACGGCGCCACTCAGTCGACACCATCGGTTCAGTCGTCTCCGGCTGTCTGGCTGCGCGTGGACCGCCCGTTGCCGGACTTGACAGAGGAATTGGAGCGCGCGGCAATCACACACGCGCTTACGGCTACAGGTGGCCGGACCGAGGAGGCAGCCACCCGCTTGGGACTCTCGCGGAAAGGTCTCTACTTGAAGCGCCGTCGGCTGGGCCTCTAGCCCAGCCTGTGCGCAGGTCCTTCGCTACAGCCATAGGAGGCTGTCGACCGCCTCCAGGCGCACGTCAGATCTGGCATCTGCCCATGCATCCTGATTCGATTAGGAACCCTTGGCGCCAAAGGGCGACCGTTCGTGGCCTCCCGCAGAATATCGAGATCTACCACCAGCTTATCCTGATTCGATGAAGAGCCTCGGGCTGAGGTAGGCTCAGCGTAGCAGGGCCTCATGATGGAAACGTGGATTGGCGACGGACTATCCTGCTCCCCTTTGAGTTGAAGCCACCCTTAGGCCGTGGTTGAATCACGGCAGGAGGGATGGCGATGGTGGTTCCAGACGTCTCCGAACCCATTGAACGGTGGACCGCGAAGCGACGCGTCGCCTTGGTGATTAGCATCCTCAAAGGCGACACCACGGCGGCCGAGGCCGCCCGGAAGCACGGCCTCACGGTGGGCGAGATTGACGACTGGCGGGAGAAGTTCCACCAAGGCTCCGAGAACGCCCTCCGCGCCAAGCCCAAGGACGAAGACGCACAGAAGGACGGGCAGATCAAGAAGCTGAAACAGAAGGTGGGCGAGCTCGTGCTCGACCTCGACATCCCGCGGGAGGCCACGAAAGGCCGCCCTTTTGCGCCGAAGACATCCGACGAGTAAAGCAGCCGCGATCGGCCGTCTCGGAACGACGCATCTGCCAGGTGTTGCGTTAAGCGGGTCGGCACCTTGCTCGAACAGTGTCCGACCTTTGGGTATCGTCGTCTGTGGGCGATGAAGCGGTATCGAGATGGTCTGGTCATCAATCGCAAGGCCGTGTACCGCGCCTTGCGGCAACTCGGGTGGTTCGTGCGTCAACGCCAAGTGACGCCGCGTCCGCGGGTGCAGGGCTGGCGGAGTCAGACCACCGTGAGCAACACGCGCTGGGCCATGGATGTCACGCACATTCCGGTCGGGACGGATGGGTGGGCGCTCCTGGCCGCCGTGATCGATTGTCATGGCCACGAACTCATCGGCTACGAATTCGCCTTGCGCGGTCGGGCACGCGATGCGGAACGGGCGCTCGAGGAGGCGTGCCTCTCCCGCTTCGGCACGCTCCGACCAACAGGAGCGCCGCCTGTCGTTCGGTCGGATAACGGGCTGATCTTCCAGAGTCGGCGATTTCGTCGGGCGTGTCATGACTATCGGCTGCCGCAGGAATACGTCACGCCGTACACGCCAGAACAGAACGGCCTGATCGAGCGATTTTTCAGGAGCCTCAAAGAGGAATGTGCCTGGCTGCAGAACTTCACCACCTTTGGGGACGCGAAGGCGGCCATACGTCGGTGGATTGAGTGGTACAACGAGCCCCGACCGCATCAGGCGCTCGGCTATCGGAGTCCTCGCGAGTATCGAGCGCAATCAGCAACCGCGGTGGCTTGACTCAAAGGGAGCACTACAGCTGGTCGTTTCGCCCGAACGCGGCAGAACCTGTTGAGAGAGACAGACTCCAGTAGCGCTGGACGTCAACCGTCGTCGTCGCCTTGCCTCTGACCCCGTTGATCTCAATCGAAATCGAGTCGCCGGTATCGTCTCTTCCTTTTGCGGTCTGGTCCGCGACTCCCGGGATTTGCGGAGTCGTTCGCGACATACGCCCCGCCTCCGTGGGCGATTCCGGCCAGCAACGTCGCACTCTCTTCCTACTCAAACGATTTGTGATGCAAAACCGAACAAGACACACGTGTGCGAGGATATGCTGCTCCGATACCGCCCCCCCTCAGGAGTCGCCATGGGCCACCTCTTCGCCATCTTCATGCTGATCGTCCTGCCGCAAGCGCCACCACCCGCCGCTCAAGCTGCGCCAACTCCATCTGCGCAAGCGGCGAAGCCACCGTGCGTGGTGTCAGACGATGAGACCTACGGCCTGACGAAAGAGAACGCCGTGCCCATTGGCGGAGGCCCGATGTACGTCGCCGCCCGCGAACAGCGCTACCTCAATGCCCTGCGCGGACCCGCGGGCCAGACGCTTCGGTACAAACGCGCCGGCTCGCTGCCCAAGTCCGCCGCCGACATGACCATCCTCGATCTCTACGAGGTCACGTACGACGGTCTCGAGAAGCCCATCTCGCTCTATCTCGACGCGTATCACTTTTGGGAACAGCGCGCGCCCATGGGGTTCACCTGCGCAGGGTCGGTGCAACTGGCGCCAATGATGGATAGCTCCCAGGCCATGGACAGCCTCAGGGAAACCGGCGTCGAGCAGGGCGCCACGCGCGACTTCGCGCCCATTCCTCTCGGCGCGGACGGCACGACGAAGCACGGCGTGGTCTACGACGGCTTCCGCATGCTCGCCGTCGCCTCGCGGGCCGCAGCCGCCTCCACCAAGACGCTCGACTTCAAGGCGCAGCACGACGTCGGCACCATCGTCGTCTCGTATCCGCTGACGTGCGAGGGGAAAGACGTGCTGCCAGTGTCAATCGATCTGGTCCCGGCACAGGGACAGCAGATCCCGCGCGTGGGCGATCTCGCCAAAAACAGCGCCATCGCCAAGTGGCTGCCCGGCGTGAACACGCCGCCCGGAAGCCTGGCCGCCCGGTTCGCGCCGGTGGAGATCCGGCCAACCGATCGCGTGGGCATCTCGTACGCCGAATCCAACTGCCCCGACATCCGTCGCGAAGTGCTCCTCCCGTTCAAGTTCACACCGGCGCGCCCGGCCGACTTCACTCCCCCACCGCTGCCCGAGGGAGCCAATCCCACGGAAAAGCGCATCCTCCTGCAGGTGTTGATCGACCTCGACGGCAAGCTGCAACGCGCCACGTACGTCGGCGGCCCCGCGCATCTTCGTCAGCCGGCCATCGACGCCATCAAGTCCTGGCGCGCCGTCTCCGCCATGGTCAACGGGGCGCCAGTGCCCTCCTCCACGCTCCTCGAGGTGCGGTTCAAGTAGGCACGACACGCCCGTCGCCATTCCCCTTCCTAAGCACGTCGCGATGGGACTGGTGTGCCTTGCATCGGGCTGGCTTTTGGGAAATACGAGTGGCCTGTCATAGATTTGCGGGGCTGTGCGCCGCTGACCACATGGTAGGGTGGTCGACACTCGCTGCAGGTCCGGGGATTGTGTGCCCGGTCCGGGTCCAGGCCAGGGCTCGGAATGCCCGTAGCATCCTCCGAAGGGTCGGGAGAGATGAGAGAGACCACAAGCGGCCAGCCACCGGCTTTTGCACAGCCTGCCACCCAGCCCGAAAGACAGCCCGGCGAGCGGTTTGCGCGGCACATCGTACTGCCGATGGTCGTGGCATTGGTCGTGCTGCTGGCGGCCATCGCCGTTGCCATCTGGCAGCTCGAACAACGGGAACAGGCGCGAGACGCCGATCGTGCGGCCCAGCAAGTGGCGCTGTTGCTGCACGCGGGCGAAACCCGGGCGATCGCCCTGTTGAAGACGACAAGCGCGGCCCTCATCAACGACGGCCCACTCACCGACGCGCTTCGCCGCCGCGACGCCACTCGAATGGTCGAGCGCGCGAGACAATTGTTCGAACTCCTCCAAACCGGGCGCAGCGTGACTCATCTATCTGTCGATCTGCCCGACCAGACCGCGCTGGTGAGGATGCGCGCGGATGGGCCTGGAACAGACCCCATCGATGTCGAGCGCGGGCAGATGGGCATCGACACCCTGCGGGTTGCGTCGACGTGGCAACAAGGGGGACAACTGCTGGGGCGCCTCGAGCTGGCGGTGGATTTCGACTCGGTTGTCCAGGACACGCACAACGACGTGGAGAGCCGCGTGGACTTTATTGTCGCCGTGGACAAGACGTTGCTCGATCGACAGCACTGGGGCGACGCCGCCGCGCGCAACGGGCGGATTGATGAATGGGATCGGTTCCCCCGGGTGGTGGTGCTCAGCCAGACGGTGGCCGCAATTCCCACCCTCGCCGCCGACGTCCTGTCTGCGGGGAACCCGCCGGCACAGCCCACGCGGGACGGCCAGCATCAGGTGGTCTTTCGGCCGTTGACCAGCGACGCGGGCAGCAGCATCGGCGAACTGATCGTGATCGAGGACGTGGCGGCCGAGCTGGTCGACGTGGTGCGAACCATCCAGGTGGTGGCCGGCCTCAGTCTCGGGGTTGGTGCGATGTTTATCGGGTTCTTCTATGTCTTGCTCACCCGCATCGAGCGGGATTTGGCGCGTCGCACTGCGACACTGCAAGACGAGGTCGCCGCACGCGCGCGGGCCGAGGAGGCGTTGCGCGGGCGCGAGCGTGTGTTGAGCGAGGCGCAGCGTGTGGCCCATGTCGGCAGCTGGGATCGCGTGCTCGAGACGGGGACGATCATCTGGTCCGAGGAACTCTACCGGATCTATGGCGTCGATCCCACGCTGCCCGTTCCGGCGTTCACGGAACTGGCGAAGTTCTACACGCCTGAGAGTTGGTCGCAACTGCGGGCGGCCGTCGACCAGACCCTACGATCAGGTGCGCCGTTCGCGCTCGATGTCGAGATTGTCCGGACCGACGACAGGCATGTCTGGGCGACGACGCGTTGCGAGGCCCTGCGGGACGCCGCGGGCCATATCGTCGGCACGCATGGAACGGTGATCGACATCACCGATCGCAAGCGGGCGGACGACGAGCAATCACAACTCCAGGCCCAGCTTCGACAGGCGCACAAGATGGAAGCGGTGGGCCGATTGGCGGGCGGCGTGGCCCACGACTTCAACAATATGCTGGGCGTCATCATCGGGCGCGCGGAGCTGGCCACCGAACGGCTGGATCCCGCGCAGCCCGCCTGGGCCGACCTCGAAGAAATCCGCAACGCGGCTGTTCGCTCGGCTGCCCTGACTCGTCAACTGCTCGCATTCGCTCGAAAAGAGCACGTCTCCCCCCGAGTGCTCGACCTGAACGACACAGTGGCAGGCTTGCTGAAGATGTTGCGCCGGCTGATTGGCGAGAACGTCGAACTCCATTGGCGGCCGGGTGCGAACCTGTGGAACGTCAAGGTGGACCCGTCACAGATCGACCAGATCCTGGCAAACTTGTGCGTCAACGGCCGCGACGCCATCGCGGGCGTCGGGACCATGACCATCGAATCGGCCAACAGCACGCTCGACGAGGACTTCTGCGCGACCCACCCGGGGTGCATCCCAGGCCAGTACGTCCGGCTCGATGTGAGCGACACCGGCTGCGGCATGGATGCGGACACGCAGAGCAAGATTTTTGAGCCGTTCTTTACGACCAAGGGTGTCGGCGAAGGCACAGGCCTTGGGTTGGCCTCGGTATTCGGGGCCGTCAGACAAAATGATGGCTTCATCTACGTCGACAGTCGGCCGGGCCGCGGGTCGACGTTCACCATCTACCTGCCGCGCTCGTCGGGTCCGCCGGTACCGATCCACACCAGTCGCACGCGTGGGCAGCAGGTTGGTGGCCACGAAACGATTTTGCTCGTAGAAGACGAAGCCGCGGTTCTGAGTCTGAGCAAGCGGATACTCGAACGCCAGGGCTACACGGTGCTCGCCGCCAGCGGACCAGACGATGCCTTCCGACTGGCCAAACAGCACGACGGCAACATAAGACTGCTCATCACCGACGTGATCTTGCCCGGGATGAATGGCTCGGCCCTCGCCAAGAGCCTGGTGGCGGCCCATCCCGGTCTCAAGTGCCTGTTTGTCTCTGGATACCCCGCAAATGTCATCTCCTGCCTCGGGGGGCTGGACGACGGCATCCCGTTCATGCACAAGCCGTACTCGACGGAGGCTCTGGCCGCCAAGGTGCGCGATGTTCTGGACGATCGGAATTGACGATTTTCGACTCCAACGCCGGGCCGTCTTCAAGCGGCCAACGCGTTGGCCGACAGGCTAATCCGTTGGCCGGGTCACCAGCTCGCGTGCGCCCGCGGTTGCACAGTTAACTTCCAATCACGCTTGTAGTTGCACGAGATATTCTGCGCGGGTCGAAACCTGGCACCAGTCGTGCTCTATGACGAAGCAGCGGGTAGCGCTAGCTCTACCCAATCGTGGCCAGCCCCCGCTGGCCAGTTGCGGCGAGCGTTCCAGGGGCCAACATGAGATTCACCGTTGCGATTCTCTGCCTGATGGGCGTCGGTCTCGCGGCCATCGTCTTTACCGCCACCAACCTTCACGATCCGTCCGCGCGCCCGACCAGCGAGCTGACGCTCGTCGCTTTGATCCTGCTCGAGATTCTCGGAGGCGCCGCGCTGCTTGTCCGGCACGACCGGTTACTGGCCCGAGCCAAAGACGAGGCACGGCAGCGGCGGAAACAGCAGATGATGGCCGACGCCCTGCGGCGATCGGACGAGCGGTGCCACACGATTGTGGAAGCCTCCCACGACGTGATCTGCACGGTTGACAAAGAAGGCATCATCACCTTCTGCAATCGTCGCGCTGAGGAGTTTACGGGATACGCGCGATCCGAAGTGGTCGGCCACGGTTTCGCGCGGTTCATCCATCCTGAGGATCTGCCCGCCATCCAGCAGGTGTTCGTCGACACGATCGCCGGGATCTCCCGGACGTGCGACGCACGAGTGCTGGCCAAGGATGGTCGAACGCTCACGCTGGCCGTCAAGAGCGTGCCGCACTATGAGGATGAGGTCGTGGTCGGCGCGGTGAGCCTCGGGCGGGATGTGACCAGCCAGATGGTGGCGGATGAGGAGAATCGCAAATGGAAGGCGCAGTTTCTCCAGGCCCAGAAGATGGAAACCGTCGGACGCCTCGCCGGCGGCGTCGCTCACGACTTCAACAATATGCTCACCGTGATTATCGGCCAGGCGGATATGGCGATGCAGAAACTCCCCGCCGACAGTCCGGTTCGTGCCGATATCAAGACCATTGAAGAAGCGGCCGAACGGTCCGCAGACTTGACGCGCCGCCTGCTGGGCTTTGCCCGCAAGCAGGTGATCAGCCCGCGTGGCCTGGATCTGAACGTCACCATCACGGCCATGATGAAGATGCTGGGGCGGCTGATCGGCGAGAACATCGCACTGACCTGGAATCCCGGCATGGGCCTCTGGCCGGTCAAGGTGGATCCAGGCCAGATCGACCAGATTCTCGTCAACGCCGTGGTCAACGGGCGAGACGCCATCTCCGGCGCGGGCAACGTGACAATTAGAACCGCCAACGTCGTGCTCGACGCCACCTTCTGCGAGTCGCACCTCGGATCCATTGCCGGTGAGTACGTCCGGCTGAGCATCAGCGACACGGGTTCGGGCATGGATGCCGACACGCTGCGTCACATCTTCGAGCCGTTCTTCACGACCAAGCCGCTTGGAAAAGGCACTGGGCTGGGGCTGGCCACGGTGTACGGCATCGTCAAGCAGAACAACGGGTACATCGATGTCACCAGCTATCCGGACCGGGGGACCAACGTCTGTATCTATCTCCCTCGATCTGACGCCAAGGTGGTCGAACAACCTCTCGCGGTGGACAGGAGTGAGGTGAGGGGAACCGAGACGCTGCTGCTGGTCGAAGACGAGGGGGCGATTTTGAATCTGGTCAAGCCGGCGCTCGAAGACATGGGATACACGGTGCTGGCCGCCCTCACGCCGTCCGGGGGTCTGGCGCTGGCGAAACGCTACGCGGCGCAGATTCACCTGTTGATCACCGATGTGGTGATGCCCGAGATGAGTGGTCGCGAATTCAAGCGGCGGCTCGACGACCTCAGATCGGGTTCGCGCTGCCTCTTTATGTCTGGCTACGGGGCGGACGTGCTCACAGACGATGGTGTGCTGGAGGAGGGTGTCAGTTTTCTCCAGAAGCCGTTTTCGGTGAAGGAATTGGTCCACAAAGTCCGCGAGGTGCTCGCCAACTAGCGGGCTCGTCCGAGCGATCGAAACAAGCCGTCGGGCGTACTTCACGACCAAAGACGCGGGCCGCGGGTGTGCCCAATTGAACAGGCGTTGCGGCGGCATGGGTGTGGTGTTAGGCTGTCGGAGTTCGTGCACCCGATCCGGGCACGGTAATCAGGAGCGTCTCGCTAGCGCAGCCCGTCAGAGAAAAGGTCCTCTATGTCCACCGGTCCGGCGGTTCTCGCGGCGGTGGCGGATGGACGTGCCCACCCGATAGCGCCATCACAGCAACTGACTCAGTGGTGCGCCGGAGCCGCTTGCGCCATTGCGCTGGTGGCGGCGGCGGGCTGGCTGCTGGACCTGCGGGTGCTCGCGGGCCAGTGGGGAACGTACCTCCCGATGGCGCCCAGCACGGCGCTGGCGCTTCTGTTTCTCGGAGCCGGGATCGTCGCGGTGGCGCGATGGCCCTCGCGCCGATCGAGCCGATATCTGGCGCTGGCCGGTGCGGCCCTCGGCGCCACGCTCGGGATGCTGGTGCTGCTGGCGCTGGTGGCCGGCTTCGATCTGGGCGTCGAGTGGGCGCGATCGCGCACGGCCGACGTGGTGGGGCTGAGCGCAGCGGGCCGCATGTCGCCGATTTCGGCGGCGACGCTTCTGCTCGAGAGCGGCGCGCTCCTGCTCCTCCTCGACCTCATCTGGAGGCGCGCAGCTGCCGCCCTGGCTTTTGTGCTCGCGCTGGTCGCCACCGCGATCCATCTCGTGGTGCTGATCGGGTATCTGTATGGCGCCCCGGTACTGTACGGCGGATCGTGGGTACCCGTGGCTGCGCCCACCGCCATGGCCTTTGTCCTGCTGGGGACGGGACTGGTCCACCTGTCGATGCCCCGCATCACCGCTCTGCGCGCCTGGCAGCGCGGGACGATGCGCGGCATCCTGGTGCGTGCCTTCCTGCCTGCCGTGCTCTTGTACGTCGTACTCGACGGCTGGGCGAACACCTGGCGAGCCGGGGATCTTCGATCCGTCAATCCGGCTCTGTGGAACGCCCTGGTCGCCGTCGCGGTCGGCGCCCTGTGCGTGCCCATTGTCGCGTGGGTGGCCCGGCACATTGGCGATGAGATCGAGCGGGCGCGCCAGGCGACTCTGGAGAGCGACGAGAAGTACCGTCTGGCCATCAATGCGACCAACGACGGGATGTGGGACGTGAATGTCCGGAAGGGCACCGTTCACTTCAACGAGTCGTACGTGGCGGCATTCGGCACGCCTGCCGAGGGCGAAGACGCCTGGCAGTGGTGGACCGATCACCTGCATCCCG
>Ga0334722_10007384_pt1 | contig 10660 bp, 25 predicted proteins | sample C3_bottom_MG_FD_207210 | JGI IMG/M metagenome (GOLD analysis project Ga0334722, IMG submission 207210) | Sediment microbial communities from Yellowstone Lake, YNP, Wyoming, USA - C3_bottom | ecosystem: Environmental > Aquatic > Freshwater > Lake > Sediment | place: USA: Wyoming | collected... | reverse complement strand
GCGGATCCGCGATCGCGCGGCGGAAGCGGCGGCGGCCAAGTGACCCCGACCCTGTGGCGCGATCTCGCCGGCGTCCTCGTGTTCGCCGCGGCGCTCGGCATGTCGGTCGTGCTCGGCACCTTCACGGCCTGGCCCCCCGTCGTGTGGGTCGGACTCTTCACGCTTGCCGCCGTCTCCCGCGTCGCCGTCGAGCTGGCGACCCGCGGGGAAGGGGCGCCCTCCGCGCGGCCCGACGCGGCCCGCGACGCGCGCATCATGGGGAACGCGCTGCGGTGGGCGGCCGACTGGATCCGGCGCACGTACCCGATTCCGCGCGCGGACTCGGTGACGGGCGAAGTGTCCCATGCGATCGCCGACGCGCTTGACAAGCAAGCCGCGACGTGGGGCGCCGACGTCCGCTACGCCGGGACCGACGGCAACACCCAAGTGCAAGGCGAGCCCGATCTCCCGCTGTTCGACCAGGCGCGCCAGGTCGCTACCGACCCGAACCGCTGCGCGGTCTGCGGATGGGATCTTTCGCCGTCCGGCGCGAGCGTCGTGGCGCGCTCGCACGGCTGCAATCCTGGCGACTGTCGGCAGCGTCCGCCGCCGGAGACGTTCTACGATCGCGAGCGCGCGATCCGCGAGTACGCGCCGCACGCGCCGCCGACCCCGGAATGGGGGCGCTCGTGAAGCGCAACCCGGCGAGCGCGGGGCCCGTCGCCATCGTGGCGCGCGTGCTCGGCCTGCAATTATTCGCCAGCGTCGTCCGGTGGAGCGTCCGCGCGATCGTGCGCCGGAAGAACGCGCGGCCCCCGGCCGCCTCGGAGTCCCCCCATGCGTAGGCTCGGCCGTCCGTTCGATCCCGCCGCGCCGCTGGCGCTCGACACCGACCTGGAGCGCGAGTATGGCCCGCCGCGTCCGGCGAAGCTGTGGACCGTGTGCGGCGAGGTCAACCGGTGCGAGGATCGGTGGGTGCTGGGCGATCCGCCGGAGAGCTGGCGCGTGCGGGGCGAGCTGGTCGCGAACGCGCAGGGGTGTCTCACGGTCGGCGCGTTCGTCGTCGCCAGGATCCACGCGGAGGCGCGCACGCTGGACCCCGGCTACCCGGACGCCACGCAACGGCTGGTCCAGTTGACCGTGGGCGAGCGGATCTACTCCGACACGCTGGTCGGCTGGCACCCCATCGAAACGCGCGCCTTGCCGCTGATGATTCCACCAGCGCAAACGGTCACGGCGCGCCTGAGCGGCGGATCGCCCGACGTACAGGCGCTCGTCATGCTCGAGGGCACGTACTTCGGCCCGCGGCCCCCGGCCGCGAGCGGGGAGGGGCGGGCGTGAGCGAGCCGACGACAACGGTGCGCGCGATCGGGCTGCCGGTGCCGGCGCTCCCGAGCTGCGTAGACGTGAAGGCGGGGCGCGCGGTGCCGGTCGTGTTTCCGCTTCCCGGCTATCCCCCCGGCGTTGGCATCTACGTGCATGCCGGGCCGCTCGATATGTGCCGCGACTCGTCGCACGTCGGCCCGCCGCCCCCGTGGCGGTGCCGCTCGTGTGGTGACGCCGTGCCAGTGCCGGAGGCGCGATCGTGAGCAAGCGCCGGCTCCCACCCACGCCCAAGACCGAAGACCCGGACGCGCCCGTCGTGGTGACGTTCACCGCCCACGAGGTCGGCATGCTCTACGCACGGGTACACCTGTGGCTGCGGGATCTCGAGGCGCCGGCCGAGACATTCGTCGCGATCGCGGACAAGCTCTACGCCGCGGCGGCCGCGGTGTCGCCGTCACCGTCCTGGCCGCCGCGCCCCGAGTTTCATCCCGACGCGCTGGCGCGCCGCGCCACGGCGGCGGAGGAACGCTGATGGCCCACCATCACAACACCGACGACATGCAACGGGACGGGTGGACAGTCCTGCCGCGCCCCGTCGCCGTCGAGCGCGACGCGGGCCGGATCCTGTACGTGGACGGCGTGAAGTGGGAGGGCGCCGCGTGCATGGGGCTGGGCGCCGAGCGGCAACCCGACGGGACCGTCTGCGAGTGGACCGGCGACCTTGGGGCGATTCCCCAGCTCGACCGGCTCGTGACCACGTGCCGCGAGATTGTCGGAAGGGGGCGCGCGTGACCCGGCGGCACGACTGGAACCGGCTGAGCCCGTACCGCGCGGTGTGCCGGGCCTGCGGGCTCGAGCGGGAATACACAAGCTCGTGGAGCGAGCACCGGGCCGTGGGCGTGCGCCGTCGCTACGTGACGCAGTACCGCGGCGGCTACTGCGGGACGCTGGACAACCCGCCGCGCCCGCCGCCGTGCATCGTGCCGGTGCAACACGCGCCGTATCCGTGGGACCGCGACGTCGCCACCGGCGCCGGCGCACCGACCGCGGCCGCGCCGGACACGTTCACGCCGCCGGCGCTCCGCGACGCGCGGATCCGGCGCGCGGGGCCAGGTCACGCGATCGCGGGGACGTCTCCGGGTTATCGGACGGACGCCGGCGAGAGGGGAGGGGCGCCCCGTGGTTGACCGGCCGACGCTCGACGACTTCGCCATGCCGGCGGCCAGGTGCCCCGCGTGCAATCGCCTGGCGACGCACGCGCTCGAGACGCGGCCGAACGGCGGCGCCCCGATCGCGGGCGATCTCACGGTCTGTATCAGTTGCCGCGCCGTGCTCGAGTTTACCGCCGCGCCCGGGCTGCGCCGTCTCACGCCCGACGAGCTGCGCGCGCTGCCCGACGAGACGCGCCGCGAGCTGGCGCGCACCCGGTTCGCCCTCGGCGCGACCCGCCCGTGCGCTCTGCTGTCGCTCGCCGCCGTCGCGGGGGATTTTCAATCGTGCCCGCGGTGCGGGTTCGATTACGTCGGCCCGCCAGGTCCGCCGACGCTCTGCGGCGCGTGCGGGCCGGCGACGGAGGCGCGATCGTGAGCCCGACGCAAGCGCGCGCGTTCGCCGCGGGGACGGTGGCCCGGATGCCCGCGCGGCAGCGCGACCGGCTGCTCGCGCTCTTCCTCGCCGCCGCGATCCTCGCGGATCCGCGCGAACGCTTCCGCACGTACCGCCGGCGGGAGGCGCGATCGTGAGCCTCAAGCCCCCCGACGATTGGGATTTCACGATTCGCGACGTGCGGCTTACCGTGGACGAGGCGCAGCTCCCGGCCGCCGGTCGGGTGGAGGCGGTGCGGCGGATGCTCTATGAGGGGACGGTCACCGTCGAGTGGTACGAAGGCGGCGCGTGGTCGCAGTTGTTCATCTGGCCCGCGTACATGCTGCCCTGCGGCGGCCTCCGGCTCCAACCGTCCGGCGAGGTTGCGCCCGCGCCCGACTGGCGAATCCGCGGGACGATCGTGGACGCACCGCAGCGGGTCCGGGCCGCGCGGACGCGGGTGACGTTCCCGGACGGCGCCTATCTGATGGTGGATGGCACCGACCGCGGAAGCGAGGTCGTGTTTCCTGTGTGGTCGAAGCGGTCGCCGTTCGTGCTCTCGACGGCGCGCGGCGTCCCGAGCGAGGCGCGATCGTGAGCCCATACCCCTGCCCTCTCTGCCAGGCGCCGTATACGTTCGGCTGGACGAGCGATCGCGCCGGCGCCGGTTCCGTGTGCGTGGCCTGCCGGCGCCGCGAGTGCCAGGCGAAGGGCTGGCCCACGGACGGGCTCCGCGCGATCACCGCCGAGGAAATGGACAACGCGGCGCACGCGAACGCGATCGACGATCTCAAGCGCGGCGCCGGCGTCCCGTCGGCCGAGCTGCCGGTCCTCGTCACGCTCTCGCTCGCGGAGGCGGAGGCGCTCCACGTCGCGGCGCTGCTCGGGCGCGCGGATCTCGGCCCGGCCGGCATCGGTGACGCGCACAATGCGCTCGCCACGGCGCTCGCGAAGTCGGCCGCCGCGATCGCGGTCCGCATCGGACACCGGCCCCCGACGCCGACGCCGGCGACCACGGGAGGCGCGTGATGGTCCGCCCGCTCCCCGCCGCGCACCGCGGGCCGGTTATCTGCGTGCTGGATCCGCACCAGGCGGGCCAGCTCTACGCGGTCGCGTCGCTGCAACTCGTCCGCGAGCTCGTCGCCGGCGAGCCGGGCAACCTGGGAGCCGAGTCGGCGCTCGCGTCGCTCCGTAGCGCGATCGCCCACGACACCGGGCGCGTCCTCGAGGATCTCGTGGCGAACGCGCGCCAGGCGCGATTCTCGACAGAGACGGGAGGCGCGTGATGGCGGCGCCCGTGCCCGGTCCACTCCCGGTCCCTGACCCGCGGCGGGACGACGCGGCGCGCGGCATCGTCACGCACTCTCTGACCGCGCACGCCGCGGACTGTCTCCACGTCGCGGCCCTGCTCGGGCTCGAGGCGCTCGAGCGCGCGGGCCTCAAAACGGTGCTCCCGATCACGCTTCACAATCTGCGCGCGTCGGCGAAGGACGTGACGGGATGGGAGCTGACGCGCACGATCGACGAACTCCGCGCGCGGATGGAAGCGTCGGGCATCGAGCACGAGCGCAAGCAACGGCGCGAGCTCGCCAAGATATACCGTCGTCGCACCAAGGAGGGCGCGTAGCGTGGGGATCCCCAAGCCCTACCCGACGTCCGAGCCGCCCCCGCGGCCGGAGCTGCTCTGCTGCTGCGGCGCGCGGACGCAAAATCATCCGACGGACGACTGCGCCTACAGTCACGCGCGAAATGCGAAGCACCACCAACCGCGGCCGCCGCACGTCCACCCGCACGCGCCGGAGGGGTCGCCGTGAGCATGATTCCGCACCGTCTCGCGGATCTCCCGATCGCGCCGTACGCACTAATTCGGCGGCGCGCGGGCTGGACCGTGGAGGGTCCCGGGGTCGTCTGCTCGCCCGCGCCGACCGAGGAGCCGGCGCGAATCCTCGCGGTGATGCTCGCCGCGGCGTACGAGTCCGGCCGGCAATCGGCCGGCGCGCCGCCGAACCCGGCCGCGCTGGTCCGCGGCCCGCGCGTGGTCCGATGAGCGGCGCCGAGGTCCCCTACACCGCCTGGCAGCTCGTGGAGCACCCGCGGAGCACCGCGGGGACCCGGACGTACGATCTCGGGCCGCTGCTCGTGATTCGCTCGCGCTTCGGGGACCGCGAGCGGCTCCTCGTCTCGCGGACGGCCACGAATGCCCGCGGCCGGATCACGACGTCGCCGGCGTCGGCCGCCGAGGTCGCGCTCGTGTGCCGCAAGCTCTACCCGGACGGCGGCGCGCCGCGGTTCAAGTGCCTCCCGAGCGAGCTCGGAACGCTGGCCGAGGAGGTCCTCGCCGGCGACGCGCCGCCGGGCCCCATCGACTACGGGAGCGGGGCGAACTGATGGGCGCCGTCTCCGAGTGCGACGGCCGCTGCCACAACGCGGACGGGACCCGCTGCGGCTGCTGGTGCGGCGGGCTGTTTCACGGCGACGCCGGGTACGCGGCCCGCGTCCGGTTCCGCGAGGGCTTCGGCACGCGGGACACGGCATTGACGCACGCGGCGTTTGTCCGCACGATCGGGCAGCGCACGCTCTTTGAGCCCGACCACCGCACCGAATGGGCGGACGCGCTGGCGTCCGCGATCGCGGCCCGCGACGGCCGCAAGAGAGGATCCCATGCCCGACCCGACGAACCCCAAGCGCAAGCGCCCCGCCCCGCCCGCCGCCGGCGAGGGCGGCCCACCGTCGGGCGACGCGCCCGCGGCGCCCGCGCCGCCCGCCGCGCCTGATACCGACGACGTGGGCGAGGTCAAGCGCATCGAGCTCAAGAGCTTGATCGTGGCGGCCGGCTATCTCGCGTACTTCGCCGAGCCGCGCGACCCGCGCAACCCGGTGGCGTCGCTGCCCGTCGCGGCGTGGGGCCTGGCCGAGACGGCGCACGGGACGCAAACGGTCGTCGGCTTCTGCGCGGAGGGGCGCCTCGTGATGTGCGAGCAAATGACGAACTTCCTGGGCTACGGCGCGGCGGGCCGGCCGGTGCCGCGCGCGATCGCGGAGGCGGCCATCGTGACGGCGCGGGCGATGGCGGCCGACGCCGGCGAGGAGCCCGAAGGGGCCGAGCGGCCCTCCCCCGCCGCGGCCGAGGCGCACGAGCCCGGCCCGCGCGACATGCGCCCCGCGGACCGCGCGGTCGGCGACGAGCTCGACCCGGCCGAGCGCGCCGAGCGGCGGCGCAAGCTCGACGCCGAGATTGCGCGCGTCCGGGCCGCGAACGCGGCGGCCGACCGGAGCGCGGGCGCCGGCCCGCCGCCCCGGCGGGGCGCCCCGACCCGTGCCCCGCGGCCGGCGCGCGCGCCGTCGCACGCGCCGCCGCCCCGCATCGTCCCGCCCGACGGGGCTTGACCGGCGGCGCCGGCTGGTGCGAGGATGCCGGCCACGCGCCACGCGCGGAGGAGGTCCCTATGGTGCTCGCTCGCATCGGCTCGCTCTCGCTCGAATGGGTCGATCGCCGGCCGCGCGGCTTCTACTGCCTGCGCCAGAGCGGGCAGACGATGAGCCTCTCGCCGGACCAGGCGGCCGCGATGGCGGACCGGATCTTGGCGCACGTGGAGGAGGCGGGCCTCGAGATTGCCGCGATTCCCGCGTCGCGCGGCCACGCGGTGCCCCAGCGGTCGCGGCGCTTCCGCGAGCCGGCGAAGGGGCGCCAGCCGCGCCGGGCGCCCGAGACGCGGCCCACGGGCGCGCCGCCGCGGCTCGACCCGGGGACGCGCAAGCCGACCCGTGCCGCCGCGCCGCCGCGGTTGACGGCCGCGAGCGCGCCGCCGCGCACGTCGGTCGCGGTGCGGCCGTCGGCCGCGCCGCGGATCGCCCGGCCGGGCGACGCGCCGGTGCCCGTCGGCCCGGTCGCGACCGGGCCCGGCGGGGTCGCCCCCGTCGAGACGGGCCGCGGCCGTTCGCCGGCGCCGCCGCCGCGGCCGGCGCCCCCGCCGCGGCCGGCGAAGCCCGACGACGAGTAGGCACGCGATGAGCCCCTACGATCTCGGCGGCCCGCCCTCGTGGGCGTCGATCGAACAGCTCGACAACGGCTACGTGGTCGCCTGGACGGATCTAACGAAGGACGGTCCCGAGCAACGGCGGACGTACTGCGCGGCGCTCGCGGACGTGTCGAAGCTGCTCGCCACGGCCGAGAGCAAGGGTCGGCTCGTGCGGGACTGGTCCGCGAAGCAGCGCAGCGTGATTTTCGGCGGGCGGCACGGTCCGGGACTGTTGCCGCAATGAGCGCCCGACGTCGGCCGCCGGAGGATGCGATCGTGGCCCTCGTGGATCTGCTCGAGCACGCGGGCTACGTCGTGTCGAGTCGGCCACTCACGCGCGACGTCGGCCTACAGCGTGGCGCGCTCGTGAACTCCACGCGCACGCCGCTCCGGTTCTACGATCCGCCGCCGGCGGGCGTGGTCCCCCGGTGCGCGCGGTGAGGGACACGCGCGGGCCCGTGCCGCATCTAGTCTGCGACGGATGCCGCGCGCTGCTCTGCCGCGGCGTCTTTGTCGTGTCGCACGATGATTGGTTTGACTGTCCGGCGGACTGCGGGGCGGCCCGGTGCGCGCGCTGCGTCGCCGTCGGGCAGCGTTGCGCGAGCCACGGAGGGCTCCTCGCGCGCCAGTCCGGCCGGACCGCACGTGAGGCGACGAGCTGCGGCCTCCCGCCGGTGCCACGGTGAGGCTCCGGCCTGGCGTGCGGGTGCGGATCACCCATCGCGGCGTGGACGGGCCGCTCGTGCTGACCGTGCGCGTGCTCGAGCCCTGTGAAGCCTCGTGGGTCGGGCTCGTCGAATCGCCGGCGAGCTGGATCGGCGACGCGAAGAGCGGCGATCGCCGAATCGTGTTCGACGTCGCCGACGTCCTCGCGGGCTCCGCGATCGCTCCCGATCGCCGCGCCCCCTAGCTTCCGGCGGGCAAACTCGGGTCGGCGGGGGCCTCCGGCGGGCCGTCCTCGAGCGGGCCGCGCGTCACGCCGGCCGCAGCCAGGTGGTTCAAGTAGTTGCGCGTCCGCTCGCGGTGGACGCGGCCGAGCGGGCGGCCGCTGCTCGAGTGGCACCGCTCCTCGAGGCGCGCGAGGCAGAACGAACAGGCGACGTCCGTGACCATCCCCGGCACCTGGCGTGCGCCGCGCGGCATGGCGGCAGTCTACTCGGCCGCGGCGATCGCCGGCGAGGTCCTCGCCGTGCGCCCGGTCCTCGCCGTCGGCTCGGCCGAGCCGACCACCACGGCCGCGGCCGCCGCGATCGCGGGCCCGTGACTTTCGACAGGTCGCGCTATCTAAGTCGTCGCCGGCGACGCGCTCGAGCGCGGCCGCGGAGCCGTCGGAGGAGCTGCTCGACCACGCGGCGCCCGGCCGGCGAGAGCGCCTCGAGGTGGATCCGGTAGCCGTCGGATTCCGGCCGGGATCTCGAATCGCCGGGCTGGTGACCCGACCCGTTACCTAAGTGCTTGCGGCGCTTAGGTTTACGGCTTGTCGCACACTTTGGCGCAATGTGTACGGCTCGCGATCGCCGGCGTGGCGATCGCCGCTACGCGGCCCGGCGGCGCCGGCGGGCGGGCCGGGACATGAACCACAGTCCACCGCCGACGATCGCGATTCCGGCCACGATCGCGACGCCGAGCATCACCTTCCCCGCGGTGGTCATGGGCTTCGCGGGCACCTTCCCGGCCTCGCCCTTGGGGCCGGGGAGCCCCGCCGGCGGCGGCGCCGTCGCCGCGCGCGGCGGCCCCGCGGGGTCCACGCCGCCGAGGTCCGTGAGCGCGCCCTTCACCTGGCCGATGGCAAAGAGCGCCTTGTCGGTGAGGTCCCCGAGCGGGCCGCTCGGGAAGATGTTGAGCACTTCGGCCGCGTGCTTGATCGCGCCGTCGGTCGCGGCGAGCTGGTCGGCCGAGTAGCCGAGCTGCCACGCCTTGTCACGCTCGGCGATGAGCTCGGCGAGGTAGCCGCGCGCCTCCTCGACCGTCACCACCATCTGTCCCATGCCCGCCATGGTCCCCTCCCCTGCCGGCCCGCGGCCGGCGGCCTACGTTCTAACCGCCAGGGCCAACGACACAAAGCGCACGCCGGCCGAAACCGCCGTCGAGAGCCCGCCCTCAACGCGGTAGATCATGGCCCCCACCCGGAGCGGAACGATGGAATCGAACGTGAACGCCTTCCACGCGCCGGCGCTCGCCGCGACGACGAGCTTGCCGACGGTGACGTCTACGCCCGCCGGATCCGTTTCGATCACCGACAAGAGCGCGTCCCCGCCGACCGCGTTGGCCTGGCCCGTCGCCCGGATGAACGGTTTCACGATGCCGCTGGTGTCGAGCACGGTGCCCCCGAGCACCAGCGGGGCGAGCGCGAGCACCGCCGCGAGGCTGCTGATGGTGGCGCTCGCCGACGTCGCCGTCCCCTGCGCGATCGTGAAGATTCGCGCCGGCGCGCCGGGCGCGACGAGCAGGAGCCGCGCCGTGTCGCTCGCGTACACGAGCGTCGGCTCGGCGATCGCGAGGGCGAGCGCCTCGGCCTCGGTGTCCGCGATCAGTAGATGGCCGTTGATAAGGGGCATGGCTAGGGGTGGGCGAGCGCGCGGATGCGCCCCGTGGTGGAGTCGTACCACAGGATCGCCGACCCCCCGCTCTTTGACATCGAGAGGTTGACGCCGTTCGCGAGCGCGAAGCGATTCGCGGCCAGACTGAGCACGTTCTCGTCGGAGAAGATCACGCTATTCGTGGTGCCGACGTTCACGACGAAGACCAGGCGGTCGGGCGACAGTCCCGCTATCCCCGTGATGGTGCGGTTAACGGCGCCGCCGTTCACCCGGACCACCGTGGCGGTCGGGAGCCCCGCGGGTGCCCAGTCGTTTTGATTCGCCGCGATCACGGGGGAAATGATCCCCGAGAATGCGGTCTGCGCCCGTACCTCGAGACTCACGGCGCGGCCTCCACCGCCGGCACCGGCGCCGGTGCGTCGTCCTCGACGGTGCGAACCACGGTCCACTCGCCGAGGGGCTTCCCGCGGACCACTTCGCCGGCGCGGACGCCGATCGTGGCGAGGTAGTAGTCAATCCGGGCCTGTGCAATCTCCTTGTCTTTGAGCAAGAGCTGTAGGTGGAGCGCCTCGAGGTCGGTCAACGTGCGCCGCGGGGTGTCTCTCACGCCGGCACCATCGCCAGGCGGAAGCGCCGGCCCGTGTGGCGGTCCTCGGCGTAGATCCCGTCGGGTTCCTCGCGCAGCGTCCACCAGGCGCGCCGCGCGTCGTCGCGGAGCTCGAGGTCGCCGGTCACGACGGTCGTGGCCCGTACGCGCTTCCAGCGAAGGGCGTCGGTGCCGAAGTTGAGAAGGTCGTCGGTGTCCGGGCGCACGTCGTAGCTCGTCACGCCGTCGGTTTGGAACTGGACATAGCCGTACGCTGGGCCCGAGCCGGGCCGGATTTGCACGATCCCGCCGCTTGCCGTGCCGACCCCTCCGGCGACGACGGCGTTTCCCCCGATGGCTCCCGAGCCGGCGTTGAGCACCGCCGCTCCGCCGATTGAGCCGGGACTGGTGCCGCCGAGGATGTTGACTTGCCCGCCGCTGCCCGCCCCGCTTCCGGCCGTAACGTTGACCGTTCCGCCGGTGCCGGCGCCCGCCGCGTCGCCGCCCGTGACGTTGGCCTGTCCGCCATTCGCGGGACCGGCGCCGGTCGCATTCGTCGCGACGATCGACACGTCTTTCCCGGTGTCCCCGGCCGGCGCCGGGGCGCCCGCTCGGACGAGGAGGGC
>Ga0334722_10007383_pt1 | contig 10663 bp, 9 predicted proteins | sample C3_bottom_MG_FD_207210 | JGI IMG/M metagenome (GOLD analysis project Ga0334722, IMG submission 207210) | Sediment microbial communities from Yellowstone Lake, YNP, Wyoming, USA - C3_bottom | ecosystem: Environmental > Aquatic > Freshwater > Lake > Sediment | place: USA: Wyoming | collected... | reverse complement strand
ATATCGAACGGGGACCTCACCTTTCAGGGGTTGACATTGGGGCTGCGGTTTGATTTCTGAGGACAATCTTTCCTCTGTCTGCTATGATCTAGCCTCAAAAAATCTATGCGTATTGCGATTATAGGGGCTGGTTTTTCTGGCCTCAGTGCTGCCTGGCATTTGGTTAAGGAAGCAGGGTGTGAGGTGACTCTCTTTGACCCCAAGGGGGTGGGGGGAGGCGCTTCAGGCATTGCTGCCGGGCTTCTCCACCCTTATGTTGGGGAGGAGGGAAAGCGGAGTGTGCGGGCTCTAGAGGGGATGGAGGCTGCAAAAGAGCTCCTGCTCGTTGCTGAGGAAATACTAGGCAAACAGGTCGCCACCCATGGTGGCATCCTGCGCCATGTCGTAAATGAACACGCTCTTTTCCTCTCCCATGCCCAAGTCTATGGCGATGTGAAGCAGATCGAAGAGGGGTTGTTTTTGATTGAATCGGGAATAACGGTGGACTGTCCCCTCTACCTTGAGGGGCTTTGGCAGGCAATTGCGGCCAGGGGAGGCAGGTTAATCCTCGAAGAGGTCAAAACCTTAAGTACCCTAGAACAATTCGATCACATCCTCGTGGCGGCAGGCCCTGGTATCGCTCAGTTTCCTGAGCTCTCCTCCTTGCGCTACCGCAGCTTGAAGGGGCAGGTGCTGTTATGCAAGGCCCCCGCCTCTGTCGCCCTGCCTGAAAAAAGCTCCATTGGCAAGGGGTATGTTGCCTTGCTGGGTGGAGGAGAGCGACTCTGCCACATCGGCTCCACGTATGAGAGGGGGGAGACAGATGTGGAGCCCAACCAGGCTCTTGCAGAATCGCTTCTTTTTCCGAAGGTGGGTCGCTTTTTTCCTGATGTGGAAAAGTTGGAAGTGGTAGGCTGCCGCTCTGCGATGCGCGTGATTTGCTCTGGGCACTATTTCCCCATTGCTGTTAAGCTTACATCCACCTTGTGGGTCCTCACTGCAATGGGATCTAGAGGGCTGCTCTACCATGGGTTGCTAGGGAAGGCGATGGCTAGGGCGATACGGAATGCGGGGAGATAAGATGCAGGGAACGTTTCTATTTTTGGGGACAGGGGGATCTGCGGGCGTTCCCTTGATTGGCTGTCAGTGCGAGGTGTGTACCTCTTCCTCTTTCTACAATAAGCGGACGCGCTCGGCGGGGCTCATCAAAGTCCAAGATAAGCAATTTCTCATCGATGTGGGGCCCGATTTTAGGGCGCAGGCGCTGCGCTTTGATGTGAAGCATCTGACAGGTGTTCTGCTCACACATGCCCATGCCGACCACATTGCTGGGATCGATGATTTGAGGGCCTACTATTTTCTGGAAAAGAAGAAACTCCCCTGCATCCTCTCGCAAGAGACCTTTGACGAGGTGAAGCGGCGCTACCACTACATGCTCACGCCTATGGCTGCTGACAAAAGCACCTCTGCTCAACTCGATTTTCAGGTGCTTCCTCACGATTTTGGAACCTGTCAGTTGGGGGGTGTCTCTTTTTCTTATTTCACGTACCATCAACTGGAAATGAAGGTGACGGGGTTTCGACTAGGCAACATCGCCTATGTCTCAGACATTCGCACATTCACCGACAAGGTGGTGGAGGCGCTGCAGGGGGTTGATATTTTGATTTTGAGCGCGCTGAGGCACTCGCCGACAAAAATGCATTTTAGCATCGATGAGGCGATCGCCTTTTCCCGCCGCACCTTGGCAAAGCAGACCTATTTGACACATATTGCCCACGATTTGGAGCATGCGAGTATGAACGCGCTCTTGCCTCCTGATGTGCGCCTGAGTTACGACGGGTTGCAGCTAGAGATAGAAATCCCTGACATGAAGGAGCTACAGTGAAACCACAGGTGCCTTCCCAGGTAGAACCTTTTGACCTTAAGACATTGAAGAGCGCCCTTCTTGTCGGTGCTTACCGCGCTACTTCTGATAAACAGATGTGCCAAGACTCGTTGGCTGAACTTGAGCGTTTGTGTGAGACCTATGGACTGGCGGCGCTTGCAAAGGTGGCGTGTCCTGTGAAGAAGATCGAGGCGGGTTGTTATCTTGGAGAGGGCAAGCTCGAGGAGCTGCGCAAAATGGCAGAGGAGTTAAAGGCGGATCTGATCCTCTTTGATGATGAGATCTCTCCCCATCAGCAGCGCAATCTGGAAAAACTTTTTCTGCGCCCTGTCATCGATCGGACAGAGCTGATCATTGAAGTTTTTGCAAGAAGGGCTCAGACGCGGGAGGCGCGCCTACAGATTGAGCTTGCCAAGGTCAAGTATCAGTTTCCCAGATTGAGAAGGATGTGGACCCACCTCTCGCGCCAAACGGCCACCTCAGGGGGCAGCGGGGGCGGGCCAACGCGCGGAGAGGGGGAGCAGCAGATTGAGATCGACCGCCGCCTGTTGCGCCGCAGAATTGAGCGGCTCCAGTCAGAACTTGAGCAGATAGAGCAGCTGCGCAAGACACAGCGCTCGCAGCGCTTGCGCTCTTCTATTCCCACCTTTGCCATTGTTGGGTATACCAATGCGGGCAAATCGACCCTGTTAAATACCCTCACACAGGCAGGGGTCCTTGCAGAGGATAAGTTGTTTGCAACACTCGACACAATCACGCGCAAATTCACCCTTCCCAACCATCAAGAGGTCCTCCTCATCGATACGGTCGGCTTTATCCGCAAAATTCCACACACGCTAGTTGCAGCCTTCAAGAGCACCCTAGAGGAGACGGTGCACACCGATATCCTCCTGCACCTGATCGATGTGAGCCACCCGCAGGCTGAAGAGCAGGCGGAATCTACCCTGCAGGTGCTTAAAGAGCTGGGAGCAGAGGAGCATCCGATCATTACCGTACTGAATAAAATCGATGCGTGCGACAATCCTACTCTGCTGATGAAGTTTCGCATCAAGTATCCCAAGACAGTGGCGATCTCTGCGCGCGATGGGACAGGTCTTGACGAGCTGATGCAGAGCATGATCCAAGAGATCTCCTCGCTGCGCAAAGTGGTCAGCTGCCGCATCCCGCAGAGCCACTATGGCCTTGTGAGTGAGCTCATGCGTGAAGGGAAGGTGATCAGCTGCACGTATGAGGAGAACGATATTTTGATTAAACTGGAAATCCCTGCTCGCTTAGACTACAAGGTGCAACCGTTTTTGGTGGATTTATACCCGGAGTGATAGACATGGCTCTTTGCTTTGGCTTGAAGGCGCTACCTGAAGGGGAGCGCCCGCGGGAGAGGCTCTTGCGGGAGGGGATAGATGCTCTTTCTTTGTCAGAGCTGATTGCGATCGTGCTTGTCAGTGGAACCAAGGCAAAATCTGTGCTTGATCTTGCGCAGGAGCTATTGGGGCGGTTTGGAGGTCTTGAAAGGCTGCTCGATGCCTCTGTTGTGGAATTGATGCAGATCAAGGGGATTGGCAAGGCCAAGGCGATCCAGCTCAAAGCGGTCTTTGGGATCGCTCTAAAGTGCAAAAAACCGCTTCTGACTGACAAATATCCGATCTCCTCCGCAGCGCGCGCCTACGAGCTGGCGCAAGGGCTGATTGCGCATATTCCACAAGAGGTTCTGCTTGTCATTTTGCGCGATGTGCGCGGCAACTTGCTCCACTCGGAGCAGGTCTCCTCTGGAACGCTCTCTCAAGTGCTCGTCCACCCGCGCGAGGTCTTCTACCCCGCGGTGCGCTACAAGGCCCATAGCATGATCATCGCCCACAACCATCCCAGCGGCGATCCAACCCCTTCCAAATCTGATTTGGAATTGACGCGCGCATTGCTCAACGCCTCGCGCGTGATGTCTATTGGCCTGGATGATCATTTGATCGTCTGTCAAGACCGCTTTGTTTCCTTAAGGGAGATGGGGTGCTTGCCCTTTGCCCCGGGCTCCCGCTACTGATTGTCTTCTGAAACAGAGGTAACATCCCAGAAGGATGAAAGGAATGCTCAGCATTTGTCCCATGGTGAGCAGGGCAGTTTGAGAGGAGAGGTGCACGCTCTGCTCCACCTTGATAAATTCGATACAAAAACGCACGCCAAAGAGAAGGATAAGAAAAAGACCTGTCAGTTTGCCAGCGGATAAGAATGGAGGGTGGCGCCGGAAGTGCCGCAGGAGGATTGCAAAGACGCATAGGTACCCGAGTGCCTCATAGAGCTGCGCAGGGTGGCGCGGCACCACTGCTCCCCCATCTGCCGGATGTAGAAAAAGGATCCCCCAGGGAAGGGTTGTTGGGGTGCCCAGAATCTCTTGATTAAAAAAATTGCCCAGCCGGATGAAGACGGCGGCAAGGGCTGTGGGGATCACGGTAAAATCGACTGCTCTCCAGAAGGGGATTTTTTGACGCTTGGAATAGAGATACAGGGCAATGAGAATGCCTGCAGCACCTCCGTGGGATGCTAGCCCCCCTTCCCACACGGCAATGATTGAAAGGGGGTCGCGCATCAGCTGCGCAAAGCTTTGGTAGAATAACACATCTCCCAGACGCGCGCCTATGACGGCACCGATGAGCACGTAAAGTAGGAGCTGTTCTGCTGTTTTGGATGCCTTTTTGTTGCACTGGTCATCCTTGTTAAAATAACGCCTTAAGAGAGAGGTTAAAACAAGGTAGCCGACAAAAAAGCCGAGTGCAAAGAAGAACCCATACCAGAGGATGGGGCGATGCAGGAGCGGAAGATCGAAGGCAAACATCCCTGGATCGGGATCCCATGCTAGGTAGGCTAATTGTCTCATCGAGTTTAGGACTTCTTCCTTTCCTTATTCACTGCAAGGGCAACACGGAAATAGACCATTGCCCCATTCATTAAGGCAGAACCAATGGCAACATCGATGAGCCCGCGCACTTCCATGGGGAGTCCCAGATATTTCATGCTCATTCCAAGCGTAATCATTCCACCGATCAGCAGGAGGTATCCCTTGCTATAGACTTGGAAAAAGGAGATCGGAGGTGTTAGGAGGAGGATCCTCTCCACCACCCTGCGTACGGTTTTAACAAGGACAAAGCGCCCTTTGATGAATCCGAGGATCAGGCCAACGATGATGAGGGCAAGAGCTGCCTGCTCCCTTCCTCCCGTCATAGGAGTGAGGTGGGCGATGAGAGAGGAGGTCTCTTGCGGCTGTATTTGCGCCTTAAAGAGGATAAAGTTTAGCCCTAAAAAGAGCAGGCCTACGCCAATGATGAACCAGATGATACCAGAAATTGCGATCCAGGTTGTTTTACTCAGGTGCATGGTCGTGTCCCTTCTGTTTCTAGAAAGGGTGAGGGTAACACAAAATTCTATATTGAGGAAAGCCCCAAACTTGGCCGCACGGCCAAGTTTGAGTGAAGAGATACTTATTTCTTGAGGATTTTGGCGATGCCAAGACCTGCAAGGAACCAACCGATGATGAGGTCAGCCATATTGGTGGCCACGTAGGCGCCAGAGAGGCCCCACCAGTTCCAGTCGGGCAGCTGGCCTAAAACGGCAACGCCGACGCCAAATAGTGTGACAAACCCCACTCGTCTTTTAAAACTTAGCCCCTTTGTTTGCATCAGCATCCAGGTGGCGATGAAGGCTCCAAAAATTTGTAGAATCAGTCCCAGCACAAAAGGTGCCATTGTCATTTTTCCCATGCCACTTGGGCGCACGGTTGCAAACATGAAAGGCCCCTTCTCCATCCTCTGCATTCCCTTAGCCATCTCCTCTTGAGAGGTGCCCTCATTATAGCTGAAGGTATTAGGCAGCACATAGACACCTGCAACAGGTGCATTATCTTTAATGACATCGGCAACGTCCGATTCATTGGTGAATTTGTGCAAAGCGCTCTGATGCCATGGAAAGACCATCCAAGAGAACATCCCCCAAATAAAAACAATTAGGCCACCGATGATTGCGGCCTTTAAATGCGTTTTCGACATAACAACTCCCTGTTTTGGTGCTTCCATTACATGTAATCTTTTCTTTGTTTTCAAGCCAAGAAAAAAATGTAGCAGGGGCGTGTGTCTGGCTGAATTTTGTAACATCATAAGAATCAACGAGTTGTAAAATCTGTGTTAAATTAAAAAATAATTGCCTAAATCAAGTTAATTTGTTAAAATTATGTTATTCTAACAATAATTGGTAAAAAAATGACACTTTCGTCAACTGCTTGTTTAAAGTTTCCACATCATTCTGTTCCCGTATGGATTGCCCCCTCAGAGGCATCTGACCTGACCCAATGGATGCGTCTATCCTTGGGCAGACTTAAGGCTGCTGGGTTGAAGGTGTGCGCGGGTATTGGACCCCCTGAGCGCTGGGCAGTAGACGGGCCGTCGATCGCCCTTTTAGTGAATCAAATTGCAGAGGCGCTGTTGATGTACGACTCAAAAGAAAGTGGTAGTGCAGAGGCGCTGTTGATGTACGCTCCAAAAAGTGGTGCAGAGAAGAGGAAAGCCTATTTTCGCGAATATATCGCTGACAGGCATGTGTGCGAGTTGTTTGGTTCAGGATTTCTGCCAGACCCCTGCTTCAGTCCTCCCCTTACAATGACAGGAGTGCGATTTGGACCCTGTAAACTCGAGGGTAATGAGCGAGATGCGCTACAGATGCCTCTGTCGGAGGTGTGTGGTGATATATTCCATCCCAATACTTGGGCACGCCTGCGCGAAGAGATGCAGAGCAGGGGGATTCCTGCGATGGATTTTATGTACATGAGGCCAGTAGCGGGATGGAATCAACTATTGAGTGGATCGGTCGAACACACCGCAGACGCGCTGGGATACATTATAGCCAATGTCATACAAATTTTGCATCCAGAGGGAGGGAAATTTGCATTTGAATTGATGCTAGACGTTTCAGAGGATGTCAATCAGAATCCAGCAATGGTGCATTTAGTCTCTACAATTAATCGCCTTTCGACATACGAATTGCATCTTTTTAACGACTACACAGAAGGGTTGCCTTTCCTACAATTATGGGGGGTTCTGGCTCCGAAAGAGCAGGGGATCTGTTTTTAACTCAAATTAATAGGAGTGTAATTATGGCAACAACTTCTCAAAGTCTAATTCCGAAAGGATAGGGACATTCAGTTTATGAGCCTTATCCAGCTTGGAGCCGGGATCTTCTCCAACAACTAGGTAGTCTGTCTTGCTGCTGACAGAGCCGGTGACGTGGCCGCCGCGCTCTTTGATGAGTGCAGTGGCAGCGTCGCGCGAGAATTTCTGCAGGGCGCCGGTCAGCACGAATGTTTTGCCAGAGAAGAGGTGGTCGCTGCGCCGCCTCACTACTTGAGGGGCCTGCGGTTTGACGCCCATCATGAGAAGGGTGTGGATCTCTTGCAGGTTGGCAAGCTCCTTAAAGTAGGCGACAACCGCGTGGGCGATTTTGTCGCCGACTCCTTGAATTGCCTGGAGCTTTTCTAAGGGCATTTGGGATAGAGTTTCGATGCTCCCCGCATTTTCAGCAAGCAGCTCTGCTGTCCCCTCTCCTACATATTTAATTCCTAGTGCCAGAATAAATCGGGAGAGGGAGACAGAGCGCGAGCGGTCGATGCTCTCCAAGAGGTTTTGGATCGCTTTCTCCTTAAACCCCTCTAGCTTGGCTAAATCAGCTGCTGTCAGGGCGTAAATATCGGAGGGGCGCGCAATGAGTTTTTTGACAAAGAGCTGCTCCACAACTTTTTCCCCTAGATGTTCGATGTCCATCGCATCTTTTGAGGCAAAATAGATCAGGCGCCCCATCTGCTGCTCAGGGCAGTCTCGGGTGTTGGGGCAGCGGACGGCCACCTCTTCTATATTTTGCACGACAGGTGTCCCGCAGCTAGGGCAGAGGTGGGGCATCTTCCAGGGGTGAGTGTGGGGAGGGCGCCGCTTGGTGTCGACAGCGACCACCTTAGGGATCACATCTCCCCCCTTTTCGATGATCACCCAGTCGCCCACGCGGATATCTTTGCGCTCTATCTCCTCTTGGTTGTGCAGTGTGGAGCGCGCAATCGTGCTTCCAGAGAGCAGCACAGGCTCTAGCTCTGCAACAGGTGTTAAGACGCCCGTGCGGCCGACTTGCACTGTGATCGCGCGGATCCGCGTCAGCGCCTGCTCTGCGGCAAATTTATAGGCGACAGCCCACCTGGGGCTCTTTCCTGTCACGCCGAGCTGGTCGTGGATTTTGAGCAGGTCGACTTTGATGACGATTCCGTCGATATCAAAGGGCAGGGTGCAGCGCCTCCCTTCGATCTGGTCGGCAAACTGCAGGATTTCATCGACATTTTTACACCGCCTTCGGAAGGAAGCATCGAAGACGGGGAGCCCGATTTTTTGTAGGTACTGATGGCATTCATATTGGGTTTGGATAGGGGCGCGCAACTCATCTGCAATGCCGTAAAACACAGCACTCAACTTGCGCCTTGCAACCTCTTTGGGATCGAGCAGTTTGAGCGAGCCTGCGGCACTATTGCGCGGGTTGGCATAGAGCTCTTCACCCGCTTGACTCTTTTCTTCGTTGAGCGCCTCAAAGATGCGGTGGGGCATAAACACCTCGCCGCGCACTTCAAGGGAGTCGGGTAGATGGGCTCCAGTTAATTTTAAGGGCACTGTGCGAATGGTTCTGATGTTTGCTGTGATGTCATCGCCCTGCCGCCCGTCACCGCGCGTGAGCGCCTGGACAAGAAGCCCCTTTTCGTAGCGCACAGTGACAGCAACCCCATCCATCTTGAGCTCTGCGCAAAAATCGCCCTCCGCTCTTCCAAGCAGTTTCTGAATCCGTTTGACGAAATCCTCGAGCTCTTGGCGCGAATAGGTGTTGGCAAGGGAGAGCATGGGAAAGGGGTGGGGGACCTGCTTAAACCCTTTAGACACATCTTGACTCACCCGCTGGGTCGGAGAGGAGGGGGTGCGCAGCTGGGGGTGGAGCCTTTCCATCTCCTCGAGCTCTTTGACAAGCTGGTCGTATGCGTAATCGGAAATGAGAGGTTTAGCTTCGATATAGTAGTGGAGATCATGCTCTAGGATCTTAGCAATCAGAGCCTGGTACTCTTCTTCTGTTGTCATAGAAACGTCACCTCAAAGCAGAGCGTCGACAGTGGAGAGAGCTGCAGTTGCACTCCACTACCAGTGAGCTCCACAGTGGGGTTAATTTTGCCAGATCCCCCATATTCTTCTCTATCTGTATTAAACACCTCCTTCATGGAGGCGACATTTTGCAGACCCACTTTGTAGTTTGCAATCGAGTTGGGGGTGAAGTTGTGCAAGACAAAGAGGGCACCTTTGCTCGATTTGCGCAAGTAACTGATGACTGCATTCTCTGTATCGGAAAAATCCACCCATTGAAAGCCTTGATGGCTGAAGTCACACTCCCAAAGAGCAGCAGTTGCGCGGTAGAACTGATTGATCTCTTTAAAGAAGTGGTGCAACTTAGCATGCCTCTCATAAGAGAGCAGATGCCAGGGGAGCTCTTGCTTGCAGTTCCACTCCTCCCACTGTCCAAGCTCTGTCCCCATGAACACCAATTTTTTTCCACTCTGACAGAGTTGGTAGCTGTAGAGAAGCCTCAGGTTGGCAAATTTTTGCCAGTCATCCCCTGGCATTTTAGAGAGCAAAGAGGCTTTGCCATGCACCACCTCATCGTGCGATAGGGGGAGGACAAACCGCTCTGAAAAGGCGTAGATCAGTCCGAAGGTAAGAGCGTTTTGGTGGTAGGAGCGAAATAGAGGATCCTTAGAGAAATAGTGGAGCGTGTCGTTCATCCATCCCATGTTCCACTTCATATGAAATCCAAGTCCTCCCCCCTGTAGAGGGTGGGTCACACCAGTAAACGAGGTCGATTCCTCTGCAATCATATAGGCGTGAGCAAAGCGCTGGCGGACAACAGAATTTAAGTGCTTGAGAAATTCGATGGCCTCTAGGTTTTCCTTTCCGCCAAACGCATTGGGGATCCATTCCCCCTCCTTGCGCCCATAGTCCAGGTAGAGCATGGAAGCGACCGCATCCACGCGCAAACCATCCACGTGCATCTTATCTAGCCAAAATAGCGCGCTGGCAATCAAGAAGTTGACCACTTCGAATCTGCCATAGTTAAAAATGGAGGTGTTCCAGTGGGGATGAAAACCTTGGCGCGGATCGGCATGTTCATAGAGGGAGGAGCCGTCAAACTGCGCCAGGGAAAAATCATCTGTCGGAAAATGGGCTGGCACCCAGTCAAGAATCACCCCGATCCCCTCTTGGTGCAGGTGATCGACAAAAAACTGAAAATCCTCTGGCGTGCCAAAGCGGCTTGTCGCTGCAAAGAAACCTGTCACCTGATACCCCCACGACTCATCGAGGGGATGCTCGCAGATGGGAAGCAGTTCGACATGGGAAAAGTGCATCTTCTTGCAGTAGGCGGCAAGCTCAACTGCGATCTTCCTATAGTTTAGAAACTGCTCCCCATCTCTTTTCCACGACCCCAAATGCACCTCGTAGATGAGCAGGGGACAAGCATCTGTTACTCTCCTCTCTATCCATTGCTGATCTTTCCACTCATAGCAGTCGACATGAGATGTCACAGAAGCAGTTTTTGGGCGCAGCTCTGCAGAGAGGGCAAAGGGATCTGATTTAATGAGTAACTTTCCCTCCTTTGTCCAGATCTCAAATTTATACTTCTCTCCCACTTGCAGCCCCGGCACAAATAACTCCCAGACACCTGAGGCCCCCAGTTGCCGCATGGGATTTACCC
>Ga0334722_10007382_pt1 | contig 10664 bp, 17 predicted proteins | sample C3_bottom_MG_FD_207210 | JGI IMG/M metagenome (GOLD analysis project Ga0334722, IMG submission 207210) | Sediment microbial communities from Yellowstone Lake, YNP, Wyoming, USA - C3_bottom | ecosystem: Environmental > Aquatic > Freshwater > Lake > Sediment | place: USA: Wyoming | collected... | reverse complement strand
CGCCGCCCATCGCGACAGCGATTTTGCCGATCTCGATGTGTTTGTCGCCGGCCCGCTGGTGCGCGAGGTGTCGCGCAGTTTCGATGCCTACTGGAATAGTCCCGCGGCCATCCCGATCGGTAGCTTTTCCGCGACGTCGCCCGGCCCCGAGCAGCTTGCCGCGATCCAGGCGCAACTGAAAGCGCGCGCCGAAAAATTTCGCGACACGGATTATGCCAAGAGCGTGCGCGGCACGGATCTGGGTCGCCTGCTGCGCGGCGGCCAGCTTGCGCTGGTCACCGCCCCGGCCGCGATACTTCATGACGCACCGGAGAAGACCCAGCCGCAGGGGACGGAACAACCCATCGTCTCCGCGTTGCGCTCGACCATCCTCGCCGCCCGCCGCGAGGCCCTGCTGATTTCGCCCTATTTCATCCCCAGCGAACGCGGCGTGGCCGGCTTGTGTTCGCTGGTTGCCAAAGGCGTGCGGGTGCGGATACTGACCAACTCGCTGGCCTCGACCGATGTGCCGGTGGTGCACGCCGGCTATGCCCGCTACCGGCCGCGCCTCGTCGCCTGCGGCGTCGAATTGCACGAACTGCGCCCCGGCACCAAGGCCACGCGGCGCGGCCTCTCTTCGGGCGCCAGCCTGCACGCCAAGGCCGTGATCGTCGATCGATCTGCGCTGATCATCGGCTCGATGAATCTCGACCCGCGTTCGCGCCAGCTGAATACCGAAGTGGCCGTGCGGATCGAAAGCCCCATTTTGGGCGAACAACTGGGCACCCTGTTCGATGAGGCCGTGTCGCCCGATCAGGCCTATCGTGTCGAGCTGGCCGAGCCCGGGAATGCGGCATCGGCGCTGGTCTGGCGGGGCGAGGTGGACGGCCAGCCCGTGCGTTTTGACAGCGAGCCTCTGGCCGGCTGGTGGCGACATTTCGTCAGCGGCCTGCTCGGCAGCCTGGCGCCGGAGGAACTGCTTTGACGCAGCGCATGGATTGCAGCAGCTTCCGTCCGGCCTCGGCTTCTTCCGAGTAGCCGGCGCCGTCCCGCTTGCGCCGACTTTAGGGTCAACTGGCGTTGGTGTCGCTCATGGCATAGATGTTGAGGTACTTGAGGCAGATCACGCGCAGGCAGGACGACAGGTTCTTGTCGTTGGCCACCATGCAGCTGTCCAGCACCTGTTCGATCAGGCGCGGCACGGGCAGGCCGCAGTCCTGGGCCATGGCGTCGAGCACGTTCCAGAACGCGCGCTCGAGCGTGACCGTGGTGCTGTGGCCGTGGAGACGGAAGCCGCGCTTTTCCGGAATGAACTCGCTGATCTGCGCCGTGGTGCAGGCGTTGAACATGTGATCGAGTATTCCTTGCGATTCCTGATAGATGGTCATTTCGTCCTTTCTGCCACCCCGGCGACACGCTGGCAAAATGTTTGCAATAAATACTACCTCAGGCGCGGCGGATGCAGCAGAATCTTTCCCACAACAAGGCGTCGGCCGCGAGGGGTAGTCTCTTGAGCCGAGCGCACACAGGAGGAAGACAGGCATGGAGTTTTTTCGCAAGACTCTGGATCCGATCATTGCGCTGGCGGCGATCGCCGTGCTCGACATATTCATGTTCCTGCTGATGGGTGCGTGGACGGTGGGCGGCGGCGAAACCATGATGACCGGGCTGATGGCCCAGGCCGTGCTCGGCGACGAGTTGCAGCGCATCCCCTTCTGGAACATCGTCTTTCCGCCCCACGCCGACTACTGGAAGATCTACATCAGCCTCGGCATGCTGTTCGGCGCCTTCGTCGGTGCGGTGGCGAGCAAGGAGTTCTACTGGCGCGTGCCGCGCCATCTCTCCGAGTGGGTCCTCATCACCATCGGCGGCCTGCTGATGGGTTTCGGCATCCGGCTGGCCTACATCTGCAACGTCTCGACCTTTTTCGGCCTGATGCCGGAGATGAACCTGGGCGGCTACTTGGCCATGTCCGGCATCATCGCCGGCGCCTGGGTGGGCTCGCTGATCTACAAGAAAATGCTGGAGGGGGACGTATGACACCCGTTGTCGAATGCCTGGTCGCATTCCTGTTCGGTTCCGTGGCCGGCCTGCTGATGCAGCGCTCGCGCTTCTGCAACACCGCCGCACTGCGCGACGCCATCATGTTCAAGACCTATCGCAACACCAAGCCCATGCTGGTGGCGATGATGATCCTGACCATCGGCTTCACCGGCTTCATGAGCGTCGGCGCCGGTCATCCGCTGCAATTCGACGTCGGCCTCAATACCTTCGCCGGCCTTTTCCTGTTCGGCATCGGCATGGTGCTGGCCGGCGCTTGCACGGTATCGACCTGGGTCAAGGCCGGCGAAGGCAACATCGGTGCGCTGTGGGCGCTGATTTTCACCTTCGTCGGCATGTTCATTTTCTCTCTGGTCTGGTCGGCGAGCTGGTGGCCGCCTGCGCCGCAGACCATGACCGGGCAGATCAACACCCCGGCGCTGCAACTGGGCTTCGCCAACGCGCAGACGCTGCAGGACAAGTTCGGCGTGCCCGCCATCGTCTTCGGCCTGGTGCAGACGGCGTTTCTCGCCCTGCTCTATCGCGGCATCCTGCGCCGCGAGCGCGCCCAGCATGCCGAGCACGAAAAGCACCAGCAGGAACACCAGAAGAAAAAGTCGGCCAAGGCCGCCACTGTCGAAGCCTGAATACGGGGAAATTGAAATGGGACTGTTCGGAACAAAAAAGAAGGTCGAGGAAGTCACTACCGGCGGCGAAGCGGTACTCGCCGACGGCACAAGAATCGGGATTGCCCGCCGCGTCGACTGCCTGGGCGTCTCCTGCCCGCGTCCGCAGTTGATGACCAAGAAGGCCATCGGCGAGGTCGCCGCCGGCGACATCATCGAGGTGCTGGCCGACAATCCGTCCTCGGTTGAGGCGCTGCCGCCGCTGTGCGACGAGCTGGATGCCACGCATCTGGAAACGGTCAAGGCGTCGAACTGTTGGCATATCTACATCCGCAAGGACTAAGACCATGTGGCAACGATTGCTCCTGCGCCTGCTGGTTGCACTCTCGGCCATCGCCAGCATCGGCGGTTTCCTCTGGATGACCTTTGCGCCGCCGCCCGGCATGAAGGCGACCAAAGATGGCGTGCCCTATCTGACGCCGCCGGTGATTCACCCGATCTCCGGCGAGACCGTGCCGGTCGAGACGCTGGTGACCCACTACAAGGGAGGCAAATGATGAGCCTGGACCCGCAAACCATCGCCTATGGACTGCTGTTCTGTCTGGCCTTCGGCATGATGTACCTGGCGTTTTTCAGCGACTCGCTGTGAGCGGCGCCTTTTTCGGGAGCGTGCGATGCTGAATAGAACCGGCGTGATCTTCTGTTCCGTGAGCCTGGTGCTGGCCGGTGTGGTGTGCGCGGCCGGCTTTTCGCTCGCCGCCTTGCCCCGCGCCACCATCGAGGCGTCGAAGAAGCCGGCGCCGCCGGAGTCCCTGCCCGAACTCGATCTGCCCGGCTTCGGCAAGGTGACGGTGATCGATCTCATGGGCTACTACATCGACAACCCGCCGGTCCCGGTGAGCGCTGGCGGCGGGGCGCCGGCAGCCAAACGCTTCGGTGGTTGCTAACGATGCGGCCTGCCTTGCTCCTTGCGGCGTTTGCCGTCGGTGCGACGATGCTTGCCGGCGCGCAGGCCGGTGACCGTTTCGGCTATGTGGCGAGCGCCGACTGGCGGCCGGGTGCCGCAGAAGTCGTCATCGACAGCCGGCCGCTGGCCGACTGCAGACAGGCAACGCTGCCCAATGCCCGCTGTCTGCCGGCGGAAGATTTTCTCGGCCCGCAGCGGAGCCTGCCCAGCGAGCGCGACATCCTGTGGCTGCTGGGCACCGCCGGGCTCGACGGCAGCGAAGCCGTGCTGGTAGTCGGCCAGGACGCCATGGCGCGCGATTTTGCCGCCGGCCTGCTGTACCTCGTCGGGCAGCGCCAGGTGCGGGTGCTGCGGGAGCCGCTGGCGCGCATCCTGTCCGGGCGCAGCGATGCCGCACCCGGCCAGCAACGCGGGATGATTCGTACGGCGGTGTTTGCCGCGCCGATGCGTGCCGAGCATCTGGTGCTGCAACAGGAACTACAGCAGGAACTTCGGCGCGAAGGCGCGGGCGTGACGCTGCTCGACGGCCGCAGCGAACTCGAATACTGGGGCGAAAAGGTGCGCGCCGCGCGCGGCGGTCATCTGCCGGGCGCCGTCCTGCAGCCGGCGACGACGCTGGCCCTTGGCGGGCCGCGTCCCGTGCTGCCGGCAGGCGCGGTCATCGCCTACGCCCACGACGCCTACGAGGGGCTCGCCTATTTCACGCGGCTGGTTGCCGGACTTGGACTGCCGGCGCGCGTTTATGCCGGCGGCTGGGCGGAATGGGCCGCCGACGGCAGCCTGCCGGTCGATGCCGCGACCTATCCGGAACGCGGGGTTGCGAAGACTGCCGACGTTCTGCCGGCGACGACTTTCGACCCGGCCCGGCCCGGCTTTGCATTGGCCATGATATTCGCCCTGCTTGCTGCTTTTGTCGGCGGCTGGTTTCTTTCCAGAAGGCGGGTGGCCTGATGGACCTGCTGTTCCATGTCAGTACGGCGGCGGGCGGGCGACTGCTGTATCCGTTGCTGCTCGCCGCAGGTCGCGCGGGTTGCCGCATCGGCGCCTTCTTCACGCACGAGGGCGTGCTCGGTCTGAGGGACACCGACCTGGCAGCGGCACTTGGCTCTGCCGAGCGCGCCGTGGTCTGCGAGGAATCCTGGCACAAGTTCTGTCCCGGTCTCGACTGCCCGCTGGAAGCCGGCAGCCAGACCACCAACAGCGCCCTGATGGGCGAGGCGGCAAAGGTGGTGAGCCTGTGAGCGAGAAGAAACTCCTGGTGCTGGCGCGACGCGACCACGCCGAGGCGATGCGCGTGGCCGCCGGCCTGACCATCTTCGGTCACCAGGTCGGCCTCGTCTTCATGACCGGGCCGGTCGCCGAAACCCCGGAAAACGCCGCCAATGCCGAACTGCTGGAACTGACCGGCATCGAGCCGCAAACCACCGTGGCCGAGATGGCCGACGATCTGCCCCTGCTCGACGCAGCGGCCTTGGCCAGTGCGATGACCAACGCCGACATCGTGCTTTCCCTGTGAGGCGGAGATGAACATCGTGCAACTGAATACCGGTCTGTTTCCCGACGCCCAGACCGTGATTGCCGCCCTGCGGCAGGTGGCGCAGACGCATCGCGTCGACACCATCGACGTACGGAGTCGGGATCTGCAGGAAGGCGACTGGGATCGCGTCATTGCCGCGATTCTTGCCGCCGACCTGGTTGTCAGCACTTGAGGTAGCACCCGGCAGCACCCACAAAACCCTGATGGAGGAGACAATCATGAGAAATACATCGCTGAAAAGCGGCCGGTCGTTCTGGCTGGCCTTGACGTTCCTGTTCGGTTTCATCGGCGCGGCCTTCGCCGCCGATCCGCTGGTCGATGCGGCCTGGGTCAAGGCCAACCTCGGCAAGCCGGGTGTCGTTGTCGTGTCCATCGATTCGGCGTCCGACTTCCTGCGTGGCCATATTCCCGGCGCGGCGAATACCGACTTCGGCAAGTCCGGTTGGCGCGAAGAGAACGCGGAGAAGGTGCCCGGCATGCTGCCGGCCAAGCTCGACAAGCTGATCGCCCACGTCGGCAGCCTCGGCATCGACAACAACACTCATGTCGTGCTGGTCGCGCCCGGCGGCTCCTATAGTGACATGGGCTGGGCGACGCGCATCTACTGGACGCTCAAGGTGCTCGGTCACGACAACCTGTCGATCCTCAACGGCGGCATGGAGGCCTGGACCAAGGACAAGACCAATCCGCTGGAGACCGGCGCGTCCAAGGTCGCGGCCAAGACATTCACCGCGCATCCGCGTCTCGACATGGTGGCTTCCGCCGCCGACGTGAAGGCCGCGAAGGCCAAGGGCGTGCTGCTGGTGGATAACCGTCCCGAGGACCAGTATGTCGGCATCAACGGCAGCCCGGCGGCCAAGGAAAACGGCACCATCCCCGGCGCACACAATCTGCCCTCGGGCTGGACCACCGAGAATGGCGGCGGCATGTTCCGCCCCAGGACCGAGCTGGAAAAGCTCTTTAAGGTGGCCAGCGTACCGACCAGCGGCGAGCAGATCAACTTCTGCAATACCGGTCACTGGGCATCCGTCGGCTGGTTCGTTTCCAGCGAAATCATGGGCAACAAGAAGGCCCGGATCTACGACGGTTCCATGACCGAATGGACCATCACCAAGGCCGGCCCGGTCGAGCACAAGATCAGCCTGAAATAAGTCTGGGTGCGTGTTCCCGTCATCCTCGCGGGTCTGGCGGTGGCGTGCAGTTGCGCCACCGCCCAGGCCGGCGGCGAACACCAGCGGCGGCTGGCGGCGGAACTCGCAGTCATGGCCGGCGATGCGCGCCGGCTGACGACCGGCGAAGGCGGTCTGCTCGAACGCGAGGGATTGGTCAAGCGCCTGAACGGGGCGCTTTCTTCCCTGGCCCTGCTGCTGCGTCGGGCAAATGGCGATGCCAAGCCTGTTGTCCTCATGCACGCGTCACTCGCTCGCCACGACTGGCGCGCGCTCTCCGCCACACTCGCGAGCCTGAAGCAGGCTCACCCCTTCGATGCGCGTCCGTTGCTGGTTGCGGCCCCCACGCCGGAAATGCTGGATCTGGGCGCCTCGATCCATCGCACGACCTGCGCCGGCTGTCATGATGCACCGAGCCAGGACAGCCAACTGCCGGCGAAGAATCTTGCCGTGCAACTGGCAAGCATGCCGCGCGACGAATTCGCCGCCCGCCTGCTGCTAGGCGTGCGCGGCGACAGAACCACCGCCTGGCGCAATCCCTTCAGCGATCTCGAGCTTGCCGCCCTGATCGCGTATTACTCGAAACAGATTTCACGCAACAATCAACCAGAGGGAGTCAAACCATGAAAAAGATCCACGCATTTCATCTGTCCTTGTTGACGGCCGCCATGCTCGGGCTTGCCGGCTGCGCCCACGACGGCGCCAGTAGTGCCGGAAGCGCCGCCACCGCTGCCCAGACCAAAGTGGCCTGGCCCAATTTGATGGTTCATCTGCATGCCGGCAACGGCAAGGCCTATCTGGTCGATCCGGCGACCGACACCGTCGTCGCCACGCTCGACACCGTCAAGAGCGCCGGTCTCGGCACCACCACACCGGACGGTCGCAAGGTCTATGTCGGCGCCGAGGGCGAAGGCCAGACCACGGTCACCGTGCTCGACCTCGACAAGCGTGCTGTTGTCGCCCGCATCGCCACCGGCAACCGGCCCAAGCACCCGTCGGTGAGTCCCGACGGCAAGTGGGTCATGATCAATCACTGGGGCCTCGACAACGGCAAGCTGCGCGTCAGCTTTATCGACACCGCCACCGACAAGATTGCCCGCAACGTCGAGCTGGACGTCACCGGCAAGGCCGGCGGCCCGACGTCCATGCACAATGCTTGGAGCTACGACTCGCGCTACGCCTTCACCGTCGATCGCGTCGACGACAACCTGGTGACGATAGATACCGCCGACTGGTCGGTGAAGAAGGTCAAGATGCCGTCGAAGCCCCACTATGTGACGCCCAGCCCGGACGGCAGGGAACTCTGGGTTACCCTCGAAGGCAAGGACAAGCTCACGGAACGCCCCGGTGCCCTGGTGTATGACTTGACCAAGCCCGGCATGCCGCAGATCGCCCGCGTCGACATGCCGCTGGTCAACCAGAACGTGCTCGAAGGCCATCACAGCAACTTCACCCAGGATGGCCGCCATGTCTTTACCCTGAATCGCGGTCCCGGCGGCAAGTTCGAAGGCAACGAGATCGCCGTGTTCGACGCGAAGACCAAGCAGTTCGTCACTCGCATCGAAACCGGCAGCACCGGCATCGGCCACACCTACAACACGCCGGACGGCAGGTACGCGGTGGTCACCAACTACGGCAACAACAAGGTCTCGATCGTCGACGCCAAGTCGTTCAAACTGGTCAAGGACATCGCCATTGGCAAGGGCCGCATGGGCCACGTCGCCTTCACCCGCGACAGCCGTTACGGATACCTGTCGAATGCCGGTGACGGCAACCTGCACAAGCTAGACATGCAGACGCTGCAAGTGGTCAAGGAAATCAGGACCGGCGATGCCGCCGGCGGCGCGCAAGTCCTGAACGTCTGGACCAACGTGTTCGAGGAACTACCGCGCTAAGATGGCAAGGCGCGACATCCGTTCGAGGGTGTCGCGCTGTATCGCTGACGCCGTCCCGTCAGCGCCGACTTTCGAAATGCATTCTCTAAGCAGACACACGCCGCGCTGCCGCTATGTCGTTGGTTTCCCGCGCAGTAACCACCTGGTCTTCAACCTGCTTGGCGATAACGGTGCCTTCCTTCATGCCTTGCTTGAATCCCTTGATTGCACCGCCCATATCCTGACCGACGTTGCGTAATTTCTTGGTGCCGAACATCAGCATGACGATGATCAGCACAATGACCCAATGCCAGATACTCAAGCTTCCCATGGTTTTCTCCCTGGAGTGAATGCAAGCGGCAATCAGCCACCGATATACGACATTTCGATCTTGCGATTCGCGCCGGGCGCGGCATTGCGCAATTCCGAATAGCGATCGGCGCGCTGGCTCCAGATGCCGGCAATAGTGGCAGCAAGCCTGCAGTCGTCGTCGCCTTGTCGCAGCAGAGCGCGCAAATCGTGGCCGCTTGCCGCGAACAGGCAGGTATAGAGCTTGCCGTCGGTCGAGATTCTGGCGCGGGTGCAAGCGGCGCAGAAAGCCCGCGTCACCGACGAGATGACACCGATCTCGCCGGCTCCATCTGCATAGCGCCACCGCTGGGCCACCTCGCCGGGATAGTTGGCGTCGATGGCCTGTAGCGGGTAGCGTTCGCCGATGCGCTTGATGATGTCCCCGGAAGGCAAGACCTCGTCCATCTTCCAGCTGTTCGAGCTGCCCACATCCATGTACTCGATGAAGCGCAGAACATGGCCGCTGTGGCGAAAGTACTCGGCCAGCGGCAGGATTTGACTATCGTTGGTGCCACGCTTGACGACGCAGTTGATCTTGATCGGCGCCAGCCCCGCGGCGGCAGCAGCCTCGATGCCCTCGAGCACGTCGCTTACGGGATAGTCCGCGTCATTCATGCGTTTGAATACCGCATCGTCGAGGCCGTCGAGGCTGACGGTGATGCGATGCAGCCCGGCTTCTTTCAACGCGCGCGCCTTCTGCTTGAGCAGGGCACCATTGGTGGTCAATGTCAGTTCGACGGGCAGACGGGCCAATTGTTCGATCAGGTTTTCCAGATGCCGGCGCAGCAAGGGCTCGCCGCCGGTGATGCGGATCTTTTCCACGCCGTGATCAACGCAGACACGGGCGATGCGAACGATCTCCTCGAAGCTGAGCAATTCGGCGCGCTGCAGAAACGGGTAATCGCGACCGAACACGGTTTTCGGCATGCAATAGACGCAGCGGAAATTGCAGCGATCAATCACCGAGATGCGCAAGTCGCGCAGGCGACGCCCGCGGGCATCAGCGGCAAAAGTCGGCGCTGGCCAGACGGCGACCGGCGACTGGAAATCGCGGCAGTTCATGGTTCCGTGCGCCCCGAATGTCTCAGTGCACCGCGGGCGGATGTTCGGCCACCGTTTGCCGGTGCCAGTCCGCTACCTCTTCAATAGCGCTTTCCAGCGGGATGCCGGCCTCAACGCGATCCATGATCTGACGCTGCAGAATCGCGCCCAGCATTTCGACGTTTGGGCTCATCACCGGTGCCAGTTCGCGCAGGAACTGAACCGTTGGTGGATCGTAGGCGTAGGCCGTGAGATGCGCGTCGAGATCCCTGCTGGTGGCCAGCGCATAACAGAGGTCGTAGATCAGGTGATAGGTGCGAGTAAACACATCGCTGTCGCCGGTGACGTTCTGCCGCACCTCTTCGACCAGACCCTGGCGAAAGTCGGCGAGACCATAGCCGATCTGGCCCTTGACCACTTCCTGTGGCGTGAATTCCCATTCCATGTTCGGTTCTCCTTGTGTTGCGGGTCAGGTGTCAGCCATAGATGGCGGTGAAGGCATCCTGATCGTCGCTGCAAACCTTACAGGTCTTTTCCGGGTGCGGCGAAACAAAAAAGCGGTCGCAGCGATCACAGCGCTGCTTGGCCAGGCTGATCAGCGGCCGTGCCGGTTGATCGGGTGTCAGATCGAATGCGGCGGCGGCATCAAGCACGCGCGGCTGGCAAACTTCGAGACAGACCGCGCAGCCGACGCAGCGGTCGCGCTGAAACTCCAGCGCCCAGTCGCCGGGGTTTTCGGTGATCTTGATGGCGCCGGTGGGGCAGACACGGAAGCAGGCTTCGCAGACGGTGCAACCGGGGCTGATGGTGATGTCCAGCGCGGGCAGCGCTTCGTGGATGGCGACCTGAAACGGCTGGCCGTCCTTGCGCCCGGCGACGATCTGCAGCAGTTCACGTTGTTCGGTCAGGGCATAGGCGCCGGCGCGAATGGCCTTGTCGGGCACAGGCTCGGCCGCAGGCCTGGGCTGGACGGCGGCGGCGACCTCATCCACGCCACGACCGAACAGTCGGCGAAACAGGTGGCGGCGGTCGGAGGCGAAGCGTGGCTTTGCTTCCGGCGCGGCAGGCGCATCTTCGACG
>Ga0334722_10007381_pt1 | contig 10664 bp, 7 predicted proteins | sample C3_bottom_MG_FD_207210 | JGI IMG/M metagenome (GOLD analysis project Ga0334722, IMG submission 207210) | Sediment microbial communities from Yellowstone Lake, YNP, Wyoming, USA - C3_bottom | ecosystem: Environmental > Aquatic > Freshwater > Lake > Sediment | place: USA: Wyoming | collected... | reverse complement strand
TCAACCTCGCGGCACAGATGATCCGTGAACTTGCCGGCGGCGAAGTGCTGAAAGGTGTGATTGACGTCTACCCCCGGAAGCGGAAACCGGTTGTGGTCAAGGCACGGGTATCCCGGATCAATTCCATCATCGGTACGTCGCTATCGAAAACGGAGGTCGCGGCGTTGCTGCGGAAGATCGGATTGAATGTCCGCAGCGGTGCGCGAGATGTACTGGTTGTCGGGATCCCCAGCTTCCGCACAGACCTGGTGGAGGAGATCGACGTGGTTGAAGAGGTCGCACGTATTCATGGATACAACCGGATTGAAACAAAGATGCGTGCCTCCATCGATTTCTCCGTCATTGTGCGCACTGACAGGCTGCAGGATGCCCTGAAGGACCACCTGATCGGCAGCGGATTCCATGAAATCCTCACGCTGAGCCTTCAACAGGATTCACTTGCCCGACTTGGCGGCCACCAGTCCGTTCAGGTCGTCAATCCCGTGAGCGCGGAGATGACATCGCTCCGGACAAGCTTGGTGCCGGGAGCGCTCGAAATTGTCCGGTCCAACCGAAACCACGGTTGCAGGGACCTGCGGATGTTCGAACTCGGGAATGTGTTCTCTCGGCAGTCCGGAGCGGATCCCGAGACTCTGGCCGCGTATCACGAGGAGGAACGCGTGCTGTTGCTGCTCACTGGGAGCTATGCGCCGATGGGAGTGGGCGTCGTTGCGCGCCCGGTGGATCTCTTGGACCTCAAGGGAGAGCTCGTGCCGCTCCTTACCAAGTTTAACCTTGACAAATATCGCTTAATTCAGTATGATACGCCTGGAGCTTTAACTGAACCGACGGTAGGTGTTGAAATTAACGGCACTTACGCAGGCTTCTTTGGAAAGATCAGGAGTGAGATCGCCGCAGCGTTTGATGTCCAAGACGACGTCTTCGTCTGCGAGTTGAAGACGGAGATCCTTGGACAGAACTGGGCACGCGGCCGCAGGTTTGCGCCGCTGCCGAAGTACCCGAGCGTCATGCGGGATCTCGCATTCACTGTCGACGCGACTCTTCCCCAAGGCCGGGTGGAAGAAGCCATCCGGACCGGGGGGTATCCCTTGCTGAGCGACGTCACGTTGTTCGATGTGTACAGCGGGCAGCAGGCGGGTGTGGGGAAGAAGAGCCTCGCATACGCGCTGGAGTTCCGGGCGCCGGATCATACGCTGACTGAGCTGGAAGTGGATGATGTGATGCGTCGAATCATCGACAATGTCCGGCGTGACTGCGGGGGAGTCTTGCGTGGTTAGTGCCCTGGTCGGGTGCTGGAAAGCAACCGTAGAGGAGTCAAGTCTTGCCTGAGCTGAACTTCGACACCGAGGCGGCCAAGACGCGGGACTTGCGGCACCTCGAAGAATCCCTCCAGAAGCTGTGGGACAAGGCACGGCTCGTCTCCGACACGATTATGCGCTTGAAGGAGGAGAACAAGGAACTAAAGGACCGGATCGCAAGTTTAGAAGCGACAGAGGGCCGGCTATCAACCGAAATGCGCGAGCGGGAACGAGACTTGGACCATGTTCGTGCACAGCTCCAGCACCTGCAGTCGAATGGGAGCGGGTTGTTCAGCAAGCACGAGCAGGAAGAGCTGAAGTCGCGGTTGAAGGAATTGATCACCAAGATCAATTCGCGTTTGTGAGTCCGGTGGGTGCGAGCGAAGAGGCGTTCCGGTGGTTGACGCCAGTGGATCCCCGCTTATGAACAGCAAGAGCATAAAGGTTCGGATTTTTGGTTCGGAGTATCCGCTTCGGGGAGAGAATGAGGACTTCACGAAGCGGGTGGCCTCGTACGTGGATGGGATGTTGACACGGATCCATGAGAAGATCCCCGAGCAGCCGCCCCTGACGGTGGCGGTCCTGTCGGCGCTCAACATCACCGAAGACCTGTTCAAGGAACAGGAACGACACGGCAAAGACGTCGGCTATCTCGAGACGGAAATCGAGAAACTCTCCAATTATCTGGATAACTGTTTGTTGGCGCAGCCGTCGGAGGATCCGAAGGCGTAACATCGCCGCCTGTTCTTTTCCAGCCTCGTGCGGAACGCAATTCCAGAGCCGCACCATCAGCCGTAATCAGCTCCATATTAAAGAACCTGACAAGTCGTTTAATATGGGAGCTTGACTCATAAGCGTGGAGCGCAGGCCACCTCGCCGTGACGGCCGCTCAAGGCGGTCGGACCGGAGCAGCCCAGCGATGACCCCCCGCAGTTCGGGGGCGAGCGGGACGTGGAAGTGTGAAATGCTTAGGCAGGTACCCACTGTGTATGAATTGAGGTTCTTCAATACACGTGATTATGGCAGGTGGTAGCGGCTCTTTATGTTGTACGACCTATGAAATGAACCGAGGAGTGGTATGGAACCGTATATTCTGATTCTCATCGGTGCGTTGATCGGCGGGGGCTCTTTTTTCCTCGGATGGTTTCTGAACGCGCGCAGCGGCCAGAACAAGCTGATGTCGGCTGAAGAACGCGCCAAGAAAATCATCGAAGCGGCGGATAAGGAAGCGAACACTGCCAAACGCGAAAAACTGCTGGAAGTAAAGGACGAGTGGTACAAGAGGAAGAAAGACTTTGAATCCGAATCGCAATCGAAGCGTGCCAAGCTCCAGGCCTACGAAAAACAGCTCGTCAGCCGCGAAGAAAACGTCGAGAAAAAACTCGACCTCCTGACCAAGAAAGAGGCGGCGCTGCAGGCAACAGGACGGGAAATTGCCGAACGGCAGAAACGTTTGACGGAGCGCGAACACGAGCTCGACCGGATGATCGAAGAGGAAAACCTGCGGCTCGAAAAGATTGCCGGCGTTACCCGCGAAGAAGCCAAGCGCACGCTCCACGAAAACCTGGTCGAGACTGTTAAAGCCGAGTCTGCCCAGCTGCTCAAGGAGATGCGCGACACCGCCAAGCAGGAGGCGCGGAAAGAAGCTCAGAAGGCCATTATTCAGGCAATCCAGCGCTCGGCTGCGGAACACACGGTGGAAAACACCGTCAGCGTTCTCAACGTCGGCAGTGACGAGATGAAGGGGCGCATCATCGGCCGGGAAGGTCGGAACATCCGGGCTTTCGAAGCCGCGACGGGCGTGGATGTGATCGTCGATGATACACCCGAGGCGGTGATCCTCTCGGGATTCGACCCGTTTCGCCGCGAAGTCGCCCGCCTCTCGCTCGAAAAACTGATTTCCGACGGCCGCATCCATCCGGCTCGCATCGAGGAAGTTGTGGAAAAAGTGAAAAAGGAGCTTGAAGAAGAAGTCCTCCACCTCGGTGAAAACACGATGCTCGAGATCGGCCTTCACGGAGCGCACGCCGAAATTGTCCGCCATATCGGCCGGATGAAATACCGCTCCAGCTACGGCCAGAATCTGCTGCAACACAGCATCGAAGTCGCCTATCTGACGGGCATCATGGCCGCCGAATTGGGACTCGACCCGCTGATCGCAAAGCGTGCCGGACTCCTCCACGACATCGGCAAGACTGTCGACCGGTCGGTGGAGGGACCGCACGCCCTGCTCGGATATGAGCTCTGCAAGAAATTCAGTGAACATCCCATCGTTTGCAACGCCGTCGGGTCGCATCATGAAGACATCCCGATGGAACATCCTATCGCCGCGCTCGTCCAGGCGGCGGATTCCATCAGCGGCGCACGCCCCGGGGCCCGCCGCGAGTCGATGGACGAATACATCAAGCGTCTGGAACGGCTGGAGGGCATCGCCCGCTCGTTCGACGGAGTGCTCAATACCTATGCGATTCAGGCAGGCCGCGAAGTGCGGGTCATCGTCAGTTATGAAAAGCTCGACGACGCAGCGGCCGACCAACTTGCACATGAAGTTGCTCGCAAAATTGAAAACGACATGGAGTATCCCGGGCAGATCAAGGTGGTCGTGGTGCGGGAATTCCGCTCGGTTGCTATCGCAAAGTAATCGGCCACAAGCTCAACCATGGCACGCCATCGCCTTGCCAAAATGCGTCTGTTGCGTCTTCCGGTGAGTATTGGAATCACGGGCGGCATCGGGAGCGGGAAATCGGCAGTAGCATCCGAACTTACCCGACTTGGATTCCCCATCCTTGCCGCCGACGAAATCGCAAAAGCCATCAGCGACTCGGATCCGGTTGTCCGCCGTCAACTCATTCGATTGCTTGGGAAAGAGGCGTACCGTTCAAACGGCCGGATGAATCGGCTGATCGTCGCCCGGCGGATCTTCACCAACAAGCGATTGAAACGGAAAGTCGAACGGGTCATCCATCCCAGAGTCCTTCGGGAGGTCGATCGCAGACTGCGGGCGCTTGGACGACGCGGCTGCCGCCTGGCATTCGTGGAGGCGGCACTGATCTATGAATCGGGTATGGACCGGAAACTGAGTGCGGTGATCGTGGTCGACGCTCCTGCATCGCTCAGGCTAAAACGGGTGACGGGACGGGACAAGGCCAGTGCGGCAGAGATCCGGCGGCGGATGGCGGGCCAGATGGACCCGCAGGAGATGCGTCGCCGCGCGGATATCGTCCTGGAAAACAAGCGCACGCTGCCGGCCCTCCGGAGGAATGTAAGGTTCCTCGCATCGGTCCTTCAATCATTTGTGTGTGAGGCATAGGAAGAGTCATGGACGTCTTTCAGAAAGAACAATCGATCTTCTTCCACACGTACAAGCGACTTCATCTTGACATTGATCGGGGTGAAGGATGCACCCTGTACGCGAAGGACGGCAAACAGTACCTGGATTTTTTCGGCGGACTTGCGGTTAATGCGCTCGGCTACAGTCATCCGAAGGTGTTGGCGGCGATCGAAAAGCAGATCCGCCGCTACATCCATCTGTCAAACTACTACGTCCAGGATCCGCAGGTGGAACTGGCCGAGCGCCTGATCGGAATCAGCGGCTTCCGGCGCGTCTTCTTTTCGAACAGCGGTACGGAAGCGGTGGAAGGCGCGATCAAGCTCGCTCGCAAATGGGGAAAAGGCCGCGGGAAGACGGACCTGCTCAGTCTCTCGAATTCCTTCCACGGCCGAACCATGGGAGCGCTTTCCCTGACGGAGCGGCCAAAGTACCGTGAAGGATACGAGCCGTTTCTCGAGAATACGGGACACATCCGGTTCAACGATGTTGCGGCCCTGCGAGGCACCGTCAACGAGCACACGCTGGGGATCATTCTCGAGTTCATCCAGGGCGAGGGCGGGATCAACGTTGTCAGCCAGGAGTTTGCGACAGAGCTGGCGGCCCTGCGTGATCGCTACGGATTTCTTGTCATCGCGGATGAGATTCAGGCGGGCATCGGCCGAACGGGAAAATTCTTCGCATTCGAACACTTTGGGCTGCGACCGGACGTGATCGTCTTTGCCAAGGCAATCGGTGGCGGATTGCCGCTGGGAGGATTCCTCGGCAATGAGCGCGTGGAAGACGTGTTCAGTTACGGCGCCCACGGGACAACATTCGGCGGGAATCCGGTCGCGTGCGCTGCGGGAATTGCGACGTTCGACGAAATCGTCCGGGGCGGTCTGATGCAGCACGCGGCCGAAATCGGCGTGTATATGAAGGAGAAGGTGACCGCGTTGCAGGCGGAGTTCCCCGGCATCATCGCGGAGTTCCGGGGATTCGGTTGCATGCTCGGCATCGACCTCCGCCGTGAAGCGCAGAGTGTTGTGGATGAGCTTCAGCTCCGGGGGATCCTCGTGAACTGCACGAATACGACTGTGATCCGTCTGTTACCGCCGCTCATCATTCAGCGAGAACACTGCGACCGGTTGATGAGCGAGCTGCGCAGCATCTTCTCGACCTTGAAGTAGAACCATGGAACTCCAGCCCAAACATATTCGCGCCCCTGAACTGTGCGGCTCTGACTGGCTGAACTCCGGTCCGATCCTCATCCGCGAGCACAGCGGACATGTGGTGCTCCTGGATTTCTGGGATTACACTTGCATCAGTTGCATTCGGGCGCTCGACTATGTCAGAGACTGGCACCGGAAATACCGTGAGTTCGGCGTGGTGATTGTGGGAGTTCACACTCCGGAATTCCGCTTTGCGCGCGATGTGGAAAGACTGCGCCACGCTGTCCGTGCGGCGAAGATCGGATATCCTGTTGTCCTCGACAATGACGCCGTGGTCTGGAGCGCGTTTGCGGTTCACGCATGGCCGACCAGGTGCCTGATCGATCGCGACGGATATCTGCGTTTTGTGCAGCATGGTGAGGGCGGCTACATCGAATTTGAACGCGCGCTGCAATTACTGTTGGATGAAGCTGGGTATCACGGGGAACTGCCGGCGCTCACAGAACCGAAGCGCGAGGAAGATTTGCCCGGTGCCGCATGCTACCGGCCGACAGGAAAGTTGTACCTCGGATATCTGCGCAGTGCGGTCGGAAACGCGGAAGGAATAGCGGCCGAGTCGACGATCCAGTACGACGACCCGGGCCTTTACATCCCGGAACGGGTGTATCTGGCAGGGAAATGGTTCAATGAGCGTGAGTGCGTTCGGTTTGACGGCGACAAGGGCGAGCAAGGTAACCTGATGCTTTTGTATGAAGCGAAAGAAGTCAGCGCGGTCCTTCAGAGCGTGCCCGGTGAAGCGTGCGAAGTGCGGGTGGAGCAGGACGGTGCCCCGTTGGTGCGCGGCGTTGCCGGAAAGGATGTTCATCCAGGCGCCGAATCGATTGTCCTGGTGGATACTCCCCGCCTGTACCGGCTCGTGAAGAACAAGGAGTTCGGCAATCATCTCCTCCGCCTGACGACGACCAGCCCCCGGCTGAAAGTCTTCTCCTTCTCATTCACGACGGCCGCGATTCCCATTCTCTCTACATCAAATTGACGGATGGAGACGCGCATCACTCGTTTGTTTGGAATCCAGTACCCCATCGTCCAGGCGGGCATGGTGTGGGTTTCCGGATACAAGCTTGCAGCAGCCGTCTCAAATGCGGGTGCATTAGGCCTCATCGGGTCGGGTTCGATGAAGCCGGACTTGTTGCGTGCGCATGTTGCGAAAGCGAAGGCGGCGACCGACAAGCCTATCGGCGTCAACGTTCCGTTACTCCGGGGCGACGCACAGGAGCTGGTTCAGGTCGTCGTTGAGGAGCGCCTCCCAATCGTTTTTACGTCGGCCGGTCATCCCGGCAGACACTTAGAGCTGCTCAAGAAAGCAGGTTGCATCGTGGTTCACGTCGTTGCGAACGTCAAGCAGGCCAAGAAAGCGCAGGAAGTCGGATGCGATGCGGTGGTGGCCGAGGGTTTTGAGGCGGGAGGACACAACGGTGTCGACGAGATTACAACGCTCTCCCTCGTCCCGCAGGTCGTGGATGCAGTTTCGATTCCGGTGATTGCGGCTGGCGGAATTGCCGACGGGCGCCAGATGTGCGCCGCCCTGGCGCTCGGTGCAGAAGGCGTCCAGATGGGTACCAGGTTTGCAGCGACGGTGGAGTCGTCGGCACATGAGCGTTACAAGCAGGCGGTCGTCGCGGCCGGTGATGGAGCCACGGTTCTGACCCTGAAAAAGGTTGGACCGGTTCGTCTGATCATGAATCGATTCGCACACCGGGCGTTAGAGGCCGAGGCGCGAGGAGCCACAAAACAGGAGCTGACCGAACTGCTCGGCTCGCAGCGGGAACGCGCCGGCATTTTCGAGGGAAATTGGGAGGAAGGGGAGTTTGAGGCGGGCCAAAGCTCCGCGCTTGTGCGGGAAATCCTGCCGGCGGCCGAGGTGGTCCGGCGAACGATGCAGGAGTTTGAAGAGACCCGGCGAAAACTGAAATCCTGACGTTGCACAGCGGCGTATTCTTTTGTAAGTTTCATCGTGGTGATTTGAGCGACAGCTTGCCGCCACGTTAATCTCAGGCTAAAGCGTCCCGGGTGCCCCGACGCTGTCGGGGTTTTTCGTTTGGGGATGTTCAAAAGGACCCGATGCAGAAGTCGTTTCTCGAAATACTGAAACAGAAGGTCGTTGTCTTCGACGGGGCGACCGGTACGCATCTCCAGGGGCAAAACCTGACGGCCGATGATTTCGGCGGAGAGCACCTGGCCGGGTGCAACGAATACCTGGTGGTGTCAAAGCCGTCAGCCGTGGAAAATGTCCACCGCGACTACCTGGAAGCAGGCTGCGATGTCATCGAGACGAATTCATTCGGCGGTGCGGCAACCGTGCTGGCTGAGTACAACCTCCAGGAACGCGCCCACGAGCTGAATCTGAAGGCGGCCCAGATCGCGAAGCGGATGGCATCTGACTACAGCCTCAGCGGACAGCCTCGGTTTGTCGCTGGATCGATGGGTCCGACGACGAAGCTTCCCTCCCTTGGGCATATTTCCTTCAGGGACATGGCGTCGGCCTACGAGGAGCAGGCAAGCGGCCTTCTGGAAGGGGGTGTTGATCTCCTGATCGTGGAGACGTGTCAGGATATCCTTCAGACAAAAGCCGCTCTCTGCGGCATTTTCGAAGCGTTTGATCGATTGAAACGCCGGGTTCCGATCGTGACATCGGTGACGATTGAGACAACGGGGACGATGCTCCTCGGGACGGAAGTCTCGGCCGCTCTGACGACAATCGAACCGTTCGACGTTGACGTCATCGGACTGAATTGCGCAACCGGCCCGAAGGAAATGTCCGAGCATGTGCGGACCCTGGTTGAGAGCAGTCCGCGTCCGGTCTTCGTCATGCCGAATGCCGGCATGCCTGAAAACATCGGGGGACGGGCGCACTACCACCTTTCCCCCGAGGAGTTTGTCCAGTACCTCTCGCACTTCGTCAAAGACCTTGGAGTCAGTGTCGTCGGCGGATGCTGCGGAACAACAAAAGAACACATTCGGCAGCTCGTGCAGGCAGTCGGTCAGCTTTCTCCCAGGACGCGCCGCTGGGAATTCACTCCCGCGGCGTCCAGTCTTTATCAAACGGCACCGTTCGCTGTGGACAATCCCCCCGTCCTCGTCGGCGAACGCACCAACGCAAACGGCAGCATGCTCTTCCGCAACCTCCTGGCGAAGGAAGATTGGGAAGGCATTGTGGCCATGGGCCGGGAACAGGTGAAGGAGCAGGCTCACATGCTCGATGTGTGCGCCGCCTATGTGGGCCGTGACGAAGCGGCCGACATGCGCGAGATCATTACGCGATTCAACCGGCAGATTATCGTTCCGCTGGTGATCGACTCGACTGAACCGCCGGTGATGGAGGAGGCACTGCAGCGAATCGGAGGCAAAGCAATCATTAACTCGATCAACCTCGAGGATGGTGAAGGGCGGCTGGGCAGGGTGCTGGCCTTGTGCCGCAAGTACGGTGCGGCGGTCATCGCCCTGACGATTGACGAACAGGGGATGGCGAAGACGGTGGAGAAGAAGCTCGCCATCGCCCGTCGCATCCACGACCTCGCCGTACACAAGTACGGCATGAAGCCGCACGACCTGATCTTCGATGCCCTGACGTTTACGCTTGGCTCCGGAGACGAGGAGTTCCGGCGTGCGGCTGTTGCGACGCTCGAGGCAATTCGTGCCATCAAGAAAGAAATACCCGGCGTCCACACAATTCTGGGGGTCAGCAACATCTCGTTCGGTCTCGCTCCCGCGGCTCGCAATGTCCTGAACAGCGTCTTTCTCCATTATGCGGTCGAAGCCGGTCTCGACATGGCAATTGTCCACGCCTCGAAGATACTGCCGCTGTTCAAGATCGACGAGCGGGGACGCGAGCTTGCCCGGAAACTGGTGTTTGACGAGCGCCTGTTCGATGGGGATACGGTGGTCTTCGATCCTCTAACCGAGTTCATGGCGCACTACGCCAAAGAGAAGAAATCGGCTGTTGTTGTTTCCGGTACCGTGGCGGTCTCCATTGAACAGAAACTGAAGGATCGGATTATCGATGGGGACAGGGTCGGGCTGGACCGAGATCTTGCAGAAGCCCTCACCCGCACCAAGCCGCTCGATATCATCAATACAATCCTGTTGGACGGCATGAAAGTCGTTGGAGATCTCTTCGGTTCCGGCCAGATGCAGCTTCCGTTCGTGCTGCAGTCGGCTGAAGTCATGAAGGCTGCAGTCGCGTACCTCGAACCGTTCATGGAAAAGAAGGACGCAGGGCACAAAGGGACAATGGTGATTGCCACCGTGAAAGGAGACGTTCACGATATCGGCAAGAACCTGGTCGACATCATTCTGACGAACAACGGATACAAAGTCATCAACCTCGGGATCAAGTGCCCGGTTGAGACGATGATTCATGCCGCCAAAGAGCACCGGGCCGATGCGATTGGGATGAGCGGGCTTCTTGTGAAGTCGACCTTGGTCATGAAAGAGAATCTGGAAGTGCTGAATGAACAGAACATCGCCACGCCGGTCATCCTCGGCGGGGCAGCCCTGACCCGGCGGTATGTCGACAATGCCTTGCGCGCGGTCTACAAGGGAGCGGTATACTACGCAAACGATGCATTTGACGGCCTTCGCCTGATGGAGGCGATCAAGAGCGGAGCAAGTGCTGAATCCTATGCTCGTCCGGAGGTGACGGACGATGATTCTGAACCTGCGTTGACGGGCGCGGAGGCAAAGATCGCTCTTGCTCTGGTGGAAGAACCCGCCGCATCCAAACGGTCAAAAGTCCAGCCGGTTGTCGCGATTCCGTCACCGCCGTTTTGGGGAACTCGAGTCGTCACCGACATTTCGCTGGACGACGTGTTCGCATATCTCAACGAG
>Ga0334722_10007380_pt1 | contig 10666 bp, 10 predicted proteins | sample C3_bottom_MG_FD_207210 | JGI IMG/M metagenome (GOLD analysis project Ga0334722, IMG submission 207210) | Sediment microbial communities from Yellowstone Lake, YNP, Wyoming, USA - C3_bottom | ecosystem: Environmental > Aquatic > Freshwater > Lake > Sediment | place: USA: Wyoming | collected... | reverse complement strand
AGTTAAAAAAAACGCGCGCCCTGCTTTTTTTCTTGACACTTTTCAGCGCAATGGGCATAAACTGGTTCAGTTACATGCGCTGATCCGCTTGCGGGTTGTCAGCGGTATCGTTTTGAAATTCTTTGACCTTTCTATAGGTTTCACCAGCCAGCAAGGAGAAGAGCGATGCAACAAAAAGTTCTACAGATTGAGGAGCAAGAGGAACCTCCAGGGTGTTGCCCCACCAGCCCTGCTGCCTTTCCGTTTTCCGGCCAAGCCCCCCCCCTCACCTTCCGCCAACGCCATTTCCCCCTCGCCACAGATGATGACTGGCACGACTGGCACTGGCAGCTTCGCAACCGCATCACCAGCCCCAAAAAACTCGGCAAACTCATAGACCTCTCGGACAGCGAGCGGCAGGCCATGGCCTTCAATGGCGCCACCCTGCCCCTGGCCATTACCCCCTATTACGCCAGCCTCATTTCCCCTGACGACCCGAAGCAGCCGCTGAGGCGCACCATGGTGCCGGTGGTCAACGAGCTCCTGGTTTCCCAGGGCGAGGAACACGACCCCTTAGGCGAAGACAATCACAGCCCGATGCCCGGCCTGGTGCACCGCTATCCCGACCGGGTCCTCTTTTTGGTCACCGACTACTGTTCGAGCTACTGCCGCTACTGCACCCGCTCCCGGATGGTGGGCCGCCGCAAGAGCCACAGCCCGGCCCGCTGGCAGAAATCCATCGCCTACATCGCCGCCAACCCGGCGATCCGCGACGTACTCCTTTCCGGCGGCGATCCGCTGACCATGGCCGACGAGCAGCTGGACTGGCTGCTGAGCCGTCTGCGGCAGATCCCGCATGTGGAGATGATCCGCATCGGCACCAAGGCCCCCATGGTCCTGCCCCAGCGCATCACCCCCGAACTGGTGGCCATGCTGAAAAAATACCACCCGCTGTGGATGAGCATCCACTGCACCCACCCCGACGAACTGACCCCGGAAGCGACCAGGGCCTGCGCCATGCTCGCCGACGCCGGGATTCCCCTGGGCAGCCAGACCGTGCTCCTCTCCGGGATCAACGATTCCGTGGACACCATGCGGCAGCTCATGCACGGCCTGGTCAAAATCCGGGTCAAGCCCTATTACCTGTACCAGTGCGATCCCATTATCGGCTCGGCCCATTTCCGCACCCCGGTCTCCAGAGGGCTGGAAATCTATCAGGGCCTGCGCGGCCATACCACCGGCTATGCCGTGCCCAATTATGTGATCGACGCCCCCGGCGGCGGCGGCAAGATCCCGCTCATTCCGGAAACCGTGGTCGGCCGCGAGGGCAATGATCTTTTGATCCGCAACTACGAAGGCAAGGTCTACCGCTATCCCGATGTGATTGGCGCGGCAAGCCGGGCAAGCTGAGCGTAAGCGTTTACCAGCACAGCATCTGCTTTGTCATCGGCCTGTTCGCATAGGGGGGCTATAGCGAACAGGCCTCTTTCGTGCATCTGCCGCAGCAGTGAAGCGGCGCAGGTAAACGCTTACGGATAGAAATTATTCCATCTTTTTCGCCTGTCCCTATGAACCATTACAAACCGAACCAAGGATTCTACCCATGCTGATTGGAATGACCTACGACCTGCGGAGCGACTATCTGGCCGCAGGCTACGGGGAAGAAGAAACCGCCGAGTTCGACCGGGAATCGACCATCGCGGCCATTGACAACGCCCTGCGCAGCATGGGCCACGAAACGGTGCCCATCGGCAATTTCATGGGCCTCATGCCCCGCCTTCTGGCAGGCGAGCGCTGGGATCTGGTATTTAATATCTGCGAAGGCCTGTACGGCTTTGGCCGTGAAGCCTTGGTGCCCGCCCTGCTGGAGGCGCACCGGATTCCCTACATCTTTTCCGACCCCCTGGTTTTGGGTCTGACCCTGCACAAGGGCATGAGCAAGCATGTGGTCCGGGATCTCGGCATCCCCACCCCGGCCTTTGCCGTGGTGAAAAGCCTGGCGGACGTGGCTGGGGTGGCTCTGCCCTATCCGGTCTTTGCCAAACCAGTGGCCGAGGGCACCGGCAAGGGCGTGACCCCGGCCTCGAAAATCAGCAACGCCAAGCAATTGCACACGGTCTGCGCCGATCTCTTGCAAACCTACCACCAGCCGGTGCTGGTGGAGGCCTATCTGCCGGGCCGGGAGTTCACCGTGGGCATCGTGGGAAACGGCGCGGTCGCCCGCTCCATCGGCATCATGGAGGTGGTGCTGCTGGCCAACTCCGAACCGGAGGTTTATTCGTACCACAACAAGGAGTTCTGCGACGACTTGGTGGAATACCGGAAAGTGGATGATGCGGAAGCCCGGCAGGCTGAGGCAACCGCCCTGGCCGCCTGGCACGCCCTGGACTGCCGGGACGGCGGCCGGGTGGACCTGCGCTCCGACGCCAACGGCATCCCCAATTTCATCGAGGTCAACCCCCTGGCCGGACTCCATCCCGAACATTCCGACCTCTGCATCATCGCCACCAAGTACGGCATCTCCTATCAGACCTTGCTCAGCGAGATTATGGCTGCGGCCATTGCCAGGCTCGGGCTTGAGGCATGAAGCACCTGAAAATCGGGATCATCCACAACAAGCCAATCCCCCAAGGCGAACCGAACTGGGAATCCTCCGCCGATGTTCTGGCCCAGGTGGAGGCCATTGAGGCCGCGCTCAACGAACTGGGCCAGCCCCATGTCCGCATCCCCTTTACCCGTGATCTGGCCCGCTTTGTCAGCCAGGTGCAGGCGGCAGGGATCACAAAAGCCTTCAACCTCTGCGAGTCGGTGGACGAAGACCCGCTTCTCATAGGCCATCCAGCCGCAGTCCTTGAGCTGCTGGGCATTCCCTTCACCGGCTCCTCGGCCATGGCGCTGCTTCTCTCCACGGACAAACTCACGGTGAAAAGGCTGCTCACCGCCTCCGGTCTGCGCACCCCGGCCTTTTTTCTCTACGAGGGCGGCGAGGTGCTGCGACCCGCCGGACTCAATTTCCCGGTGATCCTCAAGCCCCGCTTTCAGGACGCCAGCATCGGCATTGAGCAGGAATCCGTGGTGGAAGACAACGCCGATCTTCTCCCTCGGCTGGAGGACCTATACGGCCGATATGGTGCCATTCTGGTGGAAGAGTATATCGCCGGGCGGGAGTTCAATGTCTCCGTTTTCGGCTATCCCCACCCCCAGGTCATGCCCCTGGCGGAGATCGATTTCTCCGGCTTTCCCGCCGACCTGCACCGGATTGTCAGCTACAGGGCCAAATGGGACGAGGATTCCTTCGAATACCATCACACCCAACGGATTTTCCCGGACAACCTGCCCGAGTCCTTGCAGCAGACCATGCGGCGCATGGCCCAGGAGTGTTTTGCCCTCTTCGGCCTGCGCGATTATGCCAGGGTGGACCTGCGCCTTGACCAGCAGGGGCGCCTGAGCATTCTGGAAATCAACGCCAACCCCTGCCTGAGCCCGGACGCCGGGTTTCCCGCCGCCGTGGCCGAAAGCGCGATGGGCTATACGGAAATGATCGGGGAATTCCTCCGATTGGTCTCCCTGCGGGTCGCCCTATGATCACCATCCGCCCCATTGGAACCCAGGACCGCAGCCAACTGCTGGAGTTGGTGCGTCTCCAGGATAATTTTAATGCCCAGGAGGTGGAGGTGGCCATCGAGGTCATCGACGACACCCTGGACCCAGCCAAGAACGATTATTCCATCCTTGTGGCAATAAGCGAGGGGCAGGGGGTGGCAGGGTTCATCTGCTACGGGGAGATTCCCATGACCGAACGCCGCTTCGACCTGTACTGGGTGGCGGTGGCTCCAGCATTAGGCAGACAGGGGGTGGGGAGACTGCTGCTTGCCCGGATGGAGGCCGAACTCAGCAGCCAGGGCCCGGCCAAGGTTTACGTGGACACCTCCTCCACGCCGGGCTATGACCGGGCTCGCCGCTTTTACGAGAAAAACGGCTACCAAGTGGCCTGCGTGCTCCAGGATTTTTACCGGGACGGCGATGACAAGGTGATCTACCTCAAGGAGTTGTGAGCTCGTTTTTTGAAAACGCAGACTTCGAAAGCCGCGATTACAGCAGTTTCTTCTTCATAATTTTGATGGACTCGTAACAACAGCCCTTCGGCAGGCTCAGGCCGAACGACATTGTCTTAACGCATTGATATTCCGATCGTGCTGAGCCTGTCGAAGCACCAGTTTAAAGAAATTTCCGATTACGAGGCAAACATGTTTCGCATCCGCCGGATCTACGACGACACCCTCACCATCGACCGGGAAACCATCGATCAGGTGCAGCAGATCCTGCGCAGCCAGTTCTCGGCGATATCGGAAAGCGAGATCAAGAGCCTTGCCCAGAAGCTTTCCAACCCGCTAAAATACCGCTTCCGTACCATCCTCTTCGTCGCCGACGACATGAAGCCCCGGGTCAAGGGCTTTGCCCTGCTCAACCATGCCCCGGATCTTTCCTTTTGCTTTCTCGACTTCATCTCGGTGGACCCGAAAGCTACAGCCGGCGGCATCGGCGGAGCCCTGTACGCGAGGGTCCGCGAGGAGGCCCGCGCCCTCGGTGATGAAGGGATCTTCATGGAGTGCCTGCCCGATGAGCCGAAGATCTGCCGCGACCCTGCCTCGGTGAAACAAAGCCGATCCCGGCTCCGGTTCTACGAGCGCTATGGGGCCTTGCCTATCATCAACACCGCCTACGAAACGCCGCTCAAACCAGAATACGATTGCCCCCCCTATCTGGTCTACGATGACCTCGGCACCGGCACGCCCCTTGCCAGGGACAGAGCCCGCGAGGTAGTGCGCGCCATTCTCATCCGCAAGTATGGCAAGGATTGCCCCAAGGGCTATATCGATATGGTGGTGGAATCATTCCGCGATGACCCGGTCCGGCGCCGTCCGCCCCGCTATATCAAGAAAGAGCCGATCAAGGTGCATCCGGTCAAGTCTTTGGAAAAACTGATCGCGTTGGTCGTCAACGAAAAGCACGATATCCACCATATCCGCGAACGGGGCTATGTGGAGGCGCCGGTGCGCATTGCCTCCATCCTCAAGGGGATCGAGCCCACCGGCCTGTTCGAGCGCATGCCGACCCGGCATTTTTCCGAAAGGCATATCAAAAAGGTCCATGACCCTAAATTTGTCGATTACCTCAATCAAATCTGCACCAGCCTTGAGCCCGGAAAATCGATCTACCCTTATGTCTTCCCCATCCGCAACGCAGCCAGACCGCCTAAAGATCTGCCGGTGCGGGCAGGCTACTACTGCATCGACACCTTCACCCCCTTGAACCGCAACGCCTACAAGGCGGCCAAAGGCGCGGTGGACTGCGCCTTGACCGCGGCAAAGCTCCTTGAGAAGGGCTACCGCCTGGCCTATGCCCTGGTCCGGCCACCGGGGCACCATGCGGAGCGACGGCTGTTCGGCGGCTTCTGCTATTTCAACTCGGCTGCCATCGCTGCCAATTATCTCAGCCGCGAGGGCAGGGTGGCGGTGCTTGATATCGATTACCACCACGGCAACGGCACCCAGGATATCTTTTATCAGCGCAATGATGTGCTGACCCTTTCAATCCACGGACATCCCAGCTTTGCCTATCCTTATTTTTCCGGCTTCAGCGATGAGGTGGGGGAGGGGGCAGGCAAAGGGTGGAACCGCAACTATCCCCTGCCGGAAGCACTGGACGGCACAGCTTACCGGCTGGTGCTTGCCAGAGCCCTCAAGCGGATCCGCGCCTTTAAGCCGCAGTTTCTGGTGGTGGCTCTAGGGTTTGATCCGGCAGACAAGGACCCAACCGGCACCTGGTCGCTCACCGCCGCAGATTTCGAAGAAATCGGCAGGATGCTTGGCAGCCTGCGGTTGCCCTCGCTGATCGTGCAGGAAGGCGGCTACCGGACCCGCTCGCTGGGCACCAATGCCCGCCATTTTTTCCTGGGGCTCTGGGTCGGCATGCATGGGAATAACCACCCCTGAAACCCATCAAAATCTGCTTCCCGAGTAATCTCAGTCAAATCCTTTGCTCTTAATAGCAGTCAAAATCCCATTGGCACGCAGTCGAGCACCGGAGAGGGTGCCGAAAAAGGAGTTTGCACTGTTTGAGGCGAAGCCGAGTTTGCAAACTCCCGGCAGCATCGAGGAGCACAGGGTGTCCCGCCTTCGGCGGGACAAGGGACACCGGGGGCCTTTTCTTTGGTTCGTTTCTTTGGGCAAGCAAAGAAATGAACAGAAAGATTCAGATAAAAAAGCCCCTTTTCCAGGGAGGGGGAAAAGGGGCTTTCAGGGGAGAGAGGAGGAGGAGACAAAAAATTACTTTAAGGCTTCATACACATGCCCGACCAGTTTGGGTCCGGGGGTCAGGGTCTTGTCGCCTGCTTCCCAGCGGGCAGGACAGGCCTCGGCGGGATTGGCAGCCACATAGACGCTAGCTTTGAGTTTTCTTAACAGCTCCTTGGCATTGCGGCCGACGTTGTAAAAATTCACCTCGGAGGCGACCAGCTTGCCCTCGGGGCTGATGATAAAGGTGCCGCGCAGGGCCAGGCCCGTATTGTAGTCGTAGACCCCGAACAATTTTGCCACTGTGCCGGTGCGGTCCGCAGCCATTGGGTATTTGGCGTTTTCCAGAAATTTCTCTTCCCGCTTCCAGGCCAGATGGGTGTAAACGGTATCGGTGCTCACCGTGACCACCTCGGCCCCGGAGGCCGTAAGCTCTGCGTATTCATCAGCCAGATCACCCAGTTCGGTGGAGCAGACAAAGGTAAAATCCGCCGGATAAAAAACCAGCACCGTCCATTTGCCCGCCTTTTTCAACTGCTCCAGAGAAACCTTGCCAAAACCGTAATCAGTGGGCTCGTAGGTTTCCATGGTAAAATCCGGCACATTTTGACCAACCTGTAAACCGCCGCAACAATTTTCAGCCATGACATATCTCCACAGTAAAAGGAATGAGCAAAGAAATTTATCTCGTGTTTGATAAAAATTATCATTTTAAAAAAACAAAGTCAAACCTTTTTTGTCCTATTTTTTGTAAACACAAATTACGCTTTATTTTCAACAAGTTACATGAAAACAAAACCGCATTGCTGCCCGAAGCCCAGCGCCTGACCCGCCAAAACCCTTGCGCTTTTTCGTACTTCGCGGTCTATCCAGGGGAAAAGAAACCGCCGCCGCGCTTGACACTCCCCCTCTCTTTCCCGTAAATTCTCTATATGTTTATACCCCGGAGAAAAATAATCCTTACCGGCTACCGGGCCACCGGTAAGACCCTGGTGGGGTTGATGCTGGCCCAGCACCTGCACCTCGATTTCCTCGACATGGACGAGATGCTTGAGGTCAGGGCAGGGCAGCCCATCCGGCAGATCGTGGCCCAGCAAGGGTGGGGGCAGTTCCGCCTCCTGGAACGCGATCTGCTGGCCGAGCTGGTCTGCCGCATGGACGTGGTCATTTCCACGGGCGGCGGGGCCATCCTCCATCAGGAGATTTGGAATCTCTTGCGGCAGACAGGTCTTGTCGTCTGGCTCACTGCGGATATCGACACCATCTGCCGCAGGCTGGCTGCGGATGGAAAAAGTACCAGCCAGCGGCCAACGCTTACCGACTCGGATATCTATGCCGAGGTGGCCCAGGTGCTGGCCGAGCGGGAGCCGCTCTATGAAAAAGGTTCGCACCTCACCGTGGACACCAGCAACAAGACCTCGGGCGAAATCGTCCATATCATTGAAACGGCCCTGGGAGACGACGAGTTTCTTCGCACCGTCGAAGCCTCACTCCCCAAGGACCCCATATACTGTTAAGAACGTAAAGCCAGCAACAAGCGGTCACAGGGTGCCGCAGATGCGCGAAAGAGGCCGGTCCGCTATACACTCGGTATGCGGACCGGCCGATGACAAAACAGATGCGGTGCCCTGTGGCCGCGTACCCCATATACTGTTAGGTGCTGATAATGGCAGGAAATACCTTTGGCTCTGTTTTTCGCGTAACCACCTGGGGCGAATCCCATGGCACCGCCGTGGGCGCCACCCTGGACGGATGCCCTCCAGGGCTTGCGCTCACCGCCCTGGATATCCAGGCAGAGCTGGACCGCAGGCGGCCCGGCAAGGGGGGGCCTGCCGCCAGCCCGAGAAAAGAACCGGATGCGGTGGAGATCCTTTCTGGAGTATTTGAAGGAAAAACCACCGGCACCCCCATTGCCCTGGCCATCTTCAACAAGGATGCGCACAGCAAATCCTACGACAATCTCAAGGATATCTTCCGGCCCGGGCATGGCGATATCACCTATCTTGCCAAGTACGGCCTCCGCGATCACCGGGGCGGCGGTCGGGCCTCGGCCCGGGAAACCGCAGGCCGGGTGGCAGCCGGGGCCGTGGCCAAAAAACTCCTCGGCCTGCATGGCATCACGGTCATTGCCTACACCGTGGCCTTGGGCGAGATCACCACCGCCAGGCGCCATCTGGCCGAAATCAACGACAACCCCTTGTTCTGCCCGGACAACGAGGCCGCCGCCCGAATGATCAGCCATATCGAAACGGTGCGCACAGAGGGCGATACCCTGGGAGGCATTGTCGAAATTCTGGCCACCGGCTGCCCGGCTGGCCTGGGCGAACCGGTGTTCGAGAAACTCGACGCAGCCCTGGCAGGAGCGCTGATGTCCATCGGCGCGGTCAAGGGGGTGGAAATCGGCGCGGGTTTTGCCGCCGCCGCCATGCGGGGTTCGGAAAACAACGATGTCATCCTGCCCGACGGCTTTGCCACCAACAACGCAGGCGGGATACTCGCCGGAATCTCCAACGGCGACGCCATCGTGGCCAGGGTGGCGGTCAAGCCTATCCCCTCCATCGGCAAGGAGCAGCAGACCATCAATCTGGCCCACAAACCGGTCACGGTGAGCATCGGCGGTCGGCACGACATCTCCGCCATCCCGCGAATCATCCCGGTCTGCGAGGCCATGGTGGCCCTGACCCTGGCCGATCATCTGCTCCGGCAGAAAGCCATCGCCTAAGCACCCTCGAACAATGGAAAAGCCATGAAATATCTCTCCCTGCTCCTGAGTCTTTCCCTTGCTGTTTGCTGCACCAGTTGCGCCTCAAAAGAACAGGTGTACGAACATATTTACGGGGGGCTCAAGATGCGTGAGCGGATGGAGCAGGACCCGCTTGATCTCGCCTCGCAAGACCAGGTCTCCTATGCGCGGTACAAAAAGGAAAAGGACGCCTCTTTCGGCAAAGAGCCTTCTCCCCCTGTAGACCCCCTGCAGTATTAACCCCCGCCTCCCATCAACGCACAAACCCAAACATTCCGGTCGGAGAAGACATGGCTCCCGAGTCTCACCCTTACAAAAAAATCAACAACGTCTGGATGCTAATCCGCGAATACGACGGCCTGGCCGGGGCTGGCGGGGTCAAGGATGTGGCCCGGCAGCTGGCCGAGGCCCTGATGCGCTCAGGCCGCAAGGTCAGCGTGGTCCTGCCGCTCTACGGCTTCGTGGACCCAAAACAGCTGGGCTTTACCCCCCTAAATCTGTCCTTCGAAATCGACCTGGACTATGCCACGGAACCGCGCCGGGAATATGTGCGGGTCTTTGCCAAATATGAGAAACCGGCTGCCGGAAAGGGGTCGCTTGCCATCTATCTGATCGACGCGGCCCGCTATCTGGAAAAAAAGAGCGTCTACACCTATACCGCCGAAGACGAGGCCATGGACCCTTTCCACCGCCAAGGCTCGGGCCATTTCGACTACTTCGCCATGAACGTCCTCCTGCAAAAGGCGGCGGCCGCCCTGATGATCCGGCTTGGGGAGCGGCCCGATATCATCCACTGCCACGACGGCCACACCGCGATCCTGCCGGCCATGCTCCGTGAGTCCGAGGGCTTTCGCCATTACTTTGCCAAAACCGGCTGCGTGGTGACCATCCATAACGCCGGGATCGGCTACCATCAGGAGGTCGGCGACCTGCCCTTTGCCGAAGCGATCACCGGCCTGCCCGAGGCGCTGATCAGCAACAACCTGCTGGACGAAAAATTCGACCCCTTGCTTGCCGCCTCGCCCTATGCGACGATGAATACGGTGAGCGAAAACTATGCCCGCGAACTGCGGGAAACCGACGACGACGCGCTGACCGGCTGGCTCGGCCACCGGCTCCTGGCGCGGGGTGTGGTGCTCAAGGGCGTGACCAACGGCATCAACCCCGCGGACTTTGACCCGACCAAACCAAAAGCACTGGGCCTTGCCGCCGCCTTCGATCCAGTGCGCGGCGATTTGGCAGGCAAGGCAAAATGCCGCCAGAGCCTGCTCAACGATCTGGCCCGGCACAGCCTGAAAACGGTCCGCCAGACCGGCACTCTGGAAAACCGGCCCGGCAACCCGCTGTTCACCTTTGTCGGTCGCCTCTCCTCCCAAAAGGGGGTGGACAAGCTGTTGGGGGCTCTGGAAACCCTGCTGCCCCTGGACCAGAACTTCCAGGTTCTGATTCAGGGCTCGGGCAGCAAGGATATTGAGGATGCCCTGGCCGGCCTGGCCGCAACGCCGAAAAATCAGGGGCGCATCTGTCTGCTGCGGGGCTACGACCAGCAGCTTGCCAACCGCATTTACGCGGCGGGGGATTTCTTTCTCATCCCCTCCCGCTACGAGCCCTGCGGCCTTACCGACTATATCGCCCAGCTCTTCGGCAA
>Ga0334722_10007378_pt1 | contig 10667 bp, 7 predicted proteins | sample C3_bottom_MG_FD_207210 | JGI IMG/M metagenome (GOLD analysis project Ga0334722, IMG submission 207210) | Sediment microbial communities from Yellowstone Lake, YNP, Wyoming, USA - C3_bottom | ecosystem: Environmental > Aquatic > Freshwater > Lake > Sediment | place: USA: Wyoming | collected... | reverse complement strand
TCTTTAATCACCGTGAATTCCTGAATGGAACCGGACACTAATGACAATTGGGCTCCAGCCTTACCCAGTCCGCCCACCATATCATTAATAGGCACTCCATCGACGATGTAACTAACTTCATAGGCACGGCCGCCGCGGATATAAATTTCGCCGGTACTGGTTGTCACAACGCCGGCTACTTGTTCGATCAATTGGTCAACGGTCTGGACCGGCTGTTTAGCAATAGCTTCTTTGGTTATAATCGTTTGATTGGATGTCTCAAACTTGTCAATAATGTCGACTTGAGCTTCGACAACTATTTTCTCTTCCAGCTGCTCAACTTTTTCTGACATTTTTTGATTGACTTCAACCGTCAAGTCCGAGCGAACAACTACGTTGGTCACATCAACCTCCTGGTAACCAACTGCAGTAAGCTTCAGAGTATAAGTACCCGGTTCTACGCGAAGTATGCTGTACTTCCCCTCGAGATCGGTATTCGAACCGCGATTGGTACCTACCAGGAATACGGTTGCGCCAATAAGCGGCTGACCGCTTTTCTTGTCCAAAATTGTTCCCTTAATTTGCCCTGTCGCTGCAGCAAATACGCTGGCGGAATACAGCGTCACCATCAGCACCGTACATAACAGCCCTAAAACCAGCTGCCTGCCTCTGCCATGCATCGTGTTCCTCCTGATCATATGGTCAATGGGCCTTGCTTCCTCTTCTACTGCCTATCACTCGGCTGTCGGTCAAGGATGAGTGCGGCCAACTATATATCTAATGTTGAATCAAAAATGCGAGGATTCTTGAGATTCCCAACCTCCCATTCTCAATCCAATCATTGTTCGGGTAAGTCACACTTACCCCACAGGCTGTCTATACCCTAAACCACCAAAATATCCGCTTAACCTTTAGTTAGTCAAGCCCTTTTTTGATTTCAAGGCGTTCGTTCATCCAATCACCTTGATAGACTGTTCAAACTCCCCAAATGTTTAATGGGATCACGTTTAATTATTGGGAATTTCATAACAAAATCGGTCCAGCTACGCAGTTCCAAGAGTGTCCCTTTTCCAAGAACCTTACGTTCGAATGAAATATTCAGCTCCTCACACATTACTTCTGAAAATATGCTCGAATACTGTTCGAAATCTGCTCTCGCTAATGATGATATGGCATTGAACTCTAATGACTTAATGCTCGGCATTGTCAGCGCCGGATGGCTGAAAGTGTCGCTCATTTTTATGCTGCCATGCTGCAAAAAAGCATCACCGATTTGTCTTTGTGCCGATGCCACCAACTTCCGGCCCTCCGCTACAATCTCATGTCGAGCTCGCGACTCCAGGCACGACTTGGAATGAAAGGAATCGCGAGAAAGGAAATCTGTTCCCGAATAGCGTACTTGCTGCGCCGCCACTCCAAATTCGGACAGAAACGCCAGCAATGCTTCCGATATCTTTTCGCTGGTTTGGCCAATTGACCCACTTAGTTTTTCATTCCCCAAACCAGCCCGATTAACTGCGATGGAATAAGTTAATTCGGACGGCTCATGATATAGCGCCCGGCCGCCGGTAACTCGGCGTATCAAAGGGGTGGTATCGAGCAGTTCTCTTTTAATCGCCAGGTCCTCATTTTGATTTATGCCAAAGGTAATGGCCCCTTGTTCCCATGAATAAAGACGGAGCAAAACTAACGAAGGGGCGTGTATAGCGCGATGAAACATCCATTCGTCCATGGCCATATTGAAATAAGGATTGCCGGAATGAGTTGAGTAGAAAATCCCTTGAGCCATTCAGCGAATTTAGCATCAATTGGCGGCAGCGACAAGCTGCAACAATAAAAAGATAAATTATGAATGTTTAGAAAAAATGAGAAAGCTTACGAGGGACGCACTTTGTCAAGATCGATGTTGTACTGCTTCATCTTGAGACGCAAAGTAGATTCGGGAATATTAAGCAGTGCGGCCGCATGCTTTTTGATTCCATGTTTTTCTTTCAGGGCCTGCAAGATGAAATGCTTTTCATGTTCCGCGAGATAATCGTACAAAGAATACTTTTCATCAAATGCAACATCATGGCCATTGGTCTCAAAGTGCGTCGATGAACCATTAGTATGAGTCTTCTGTCCGCTTATTCTTTCGGAGACGATGTCACTTTCGATGGTTTGCTTGCTTCCAGAGAGTAGCACCAGACGTTTGAGTTCGTTATCAAGTTCGCGAATATTGCCCGGCCAATCGTAGTCCGTCAGAAGCTTCAGTGCCTGCGGTGAAATGGTCTTGCCGGTCCCATCCAAATAATGTGACACCAGATGCAGGATGTCTTCGCGCCTTTCGCGCAGTGGCGGCAAATCGAAAGTCATAGCCGAAAGCCGATAATATAAGTCTTGCCGGAACAGCCCTGCTTTCATCTGTTCTTTCAAATCTTTGTTGGTGGCCGAGATTATGCGGACATCAACGGTGTGGGAAGTTGTTTCGCCCAGTCTGATAATTTCTTTGTTCTCCAGCACCCGCAGAATTTTAGCCTGAATGCTCAAGGGCATGTCGGCAATTTCATCCAGGAAAAACGTACCGCCATCAGCCTCTTCAAACAAACCGGCCTTATCGTGGTCCGCTCCTGTAAAAGCGCCGCGTTTATATCCAAACAACTCCGACTCCAAAAGAGTCTCGGGCAGTGCCGCACAATTTATCGAAACGAATCTCTTTTCCCGCCGGGTCGAATTGAAATGAATGGCGCGCGCCAACAAATCCTTGCCGGTCCCGGTCTCTCCTTCAATCGTTACCGATATTTTGGAATCAACTATTTGGCGAACTTGGGCCAAAATGTCGAGCATGCGGCTATTTTGAGTAATGATATTCGGAAACGCGGCTTGTTCCTGAAGCTGGTCGCGCAAGCGACGATTATCTTCCAACAGTTCATTCTTTTGAATTTCCGCCCACTTAAACGAAATCAAATCAGAAAACCCCACTGCAAAGTTGAGTTCGGTCTGTGAAAACGGATTGAGTGTTTGGTCAGCCGACAAACGGTCCATATACAAATAACAACGACCGCCATCGGTGATTACGAAAGGAACCACCATCACACTGGTCACACATTCCGGAACATCAACAAATAAACCATTTATGAATGGGTCCCGGCGGCAATCGAGCAAAAGCGTCGGACGATTAGTAGCGATTTCCTCACCCAAAATGTTCTTAAATCCTTCCTGGAATCTTTTCATTTGGGTTTCGGTTAATTTCAGTGTTGAAATCACTCTTGCGCCCTGACCATCGCGGGCAAAAACCAGTGCCCGACTGCTGTGGCATTTTTGCAGAAGAATATCAAGTATGCCATGAATCGACGAGGATTTGATACTGGAAAATTCGGCCGGACTGATTAACTCCCCAAATATCTTGAAACTATTTTCCTGGGAAATTGAAAGGGCCACCGCATTTTCAGAGAGTGACTTCAAAAATTTGCTGACCGCTCTCACTCGGGAAGTATCGCCTAAATTATTAAACAGCTTTTCGGCGCGGCTTAATTTGCTGAAGCCCCGAGACAAATCACCTTTTTGGCAGGAGTAGACGCCGTCATCATAGTCACATTGGGCTTTCCAATAGTCCAGATTCAATCGTTTGAAATTCCGCCGGGCCTCATCCAAAAGGGTAAGGACTTTTTCGTCATCTCGGTTGTCGCTTTTCATCCTGATTTGTGAAGCTGCCAACAAAGTTCTGGCCAGATCATAGGGGTCGCCAACTTCACGCAATATTTCAATCGCCTGTTCGATGTTCTCGAATGCTTCCGGAAAATCTCCCCGGGCTGCAAAAATCCGGGCAATGATCCTATACGATAGACCTATTTCTGCTCTTTCGCCTAAGGCCAGGGCCAATTCCAGCGCCTTCTGCCCATATTTCATGGCTTCGTCGGTGTTATCCAAGGCCAATTCCACTTCGGCCAATCGCCGGCCTGATTGAGATACCAGTGCAGAGCCCGGCGCCAGCATCATCCCTTTCTGATATGCCTCACTTAGAACGGCTTTGGCTTTGAAATAGTCACCTTTCTCAAGGAGCAATTCGCCGTAATATTCCAAGTGGTAGATTTTTTCGCGTTTTAGCCCCAAAGCAACGATTTTCTCAAGAGCCCGATTCAAATTGCGAACAGCCTCGGTAAATTCTCTTCTTCTTATCTGTAGAAAGCCAATGTCCAACAAGTTATTAACTTGCGAAACTTCCTGATTATTTTCTTCAAAGAATTTGAGAGTGTCTTGAAGATAAGTTTTGGCGTCGTCCCATTGCCCCAATCGCAGCAAAATTCGTCCCATGTTGCCGGTCATCTGCGCCCGTTTGCGGGGCTTGTCGCCGACCAATTCAAGCGCTTCTTCGAGATGACTATAAACGGCCTTATAATTGCAGCGTATATAGGCAACGCGCGCGAGTTCGTTTAGGGCATCACCCTGACCGATGCGATCAGATCCGCGACGATAAGCAGCCAACGCGTCACGTGCCCGCATCTCGGCATTCTTAAGATCACCTACTGCCGAATAAGCCTGCGAAAGAACCAAAAGCGCTCTTCCATAACAGCTATTTAAAGCAAAATCGGCCAGATGCTTTACCGCAGTCAGGCCGTGTTCGATGGCGTCTTTGTAATTTCCCTCAAAATAATTTGCCGCCGATTTTAGCGACAAATAAAGGCCGTGCTCATATTCCTTTATCTTGAAATCTTTTTCATTAAGTTTGAAGAGTTCCTTGGCAGCGGCCGCATACTGGCGCTGTCTGAACAATTCCTCGATTGCCAGAAGGCGACTGTCTATGTCAATTTTGGGCGAGGAGACTTTCATTCCCAAATTCCACTCTTTCGAAAGCACCTGATTGTCTGTGCTTTTCGGTTTAGGTCGTTCTAGGCTGCACTTGCCAAGTCATTTACTAATAAGCGGATTTGAAAACTTGTGTCTTTTTCAATGTCACCTGGTGGAATTGGCTGATGACGAAAAAGGACACTTTTACCGCTGCCCTGGAGATCCAGTTGGGTAGCACGTCATTTCCCGGTAATGACGGAGCACTGGTCAAATGGGCTCTCAAGTTCACTCCATCAAGGCGAAGCGTGTCGATTGGCGAGCCGGTACCACCAGAGCCACCACCGTCAGAATCCCAGGGATTCTCACCAGATAAGGCCGGCACGGATACCAGGCAAAGCACTACGACTAGGAACATCGCTGCACCCAGAAGGATTTTTGACCTTTTCATTAGATTTGCCTCCAATCCGAACTGTCGGAAAGTAGTTTATCGTCCAATGTGAATGGCAATCTTGACTTGCTTGTCATAAAACGCAATTCTTGCCGACTTTAGGGTAACTCAAAGGGCCTCAATTGTCAAGCATTATCATAAGTTAGGCTCAATTTGGCGCAGAAACTGCGCCCATAACCATTCGACCGATCTAATCAACCAGTCCGAAGTACTCCGAAGACCCGAAGTGAAATTGCACACATTTCAGATTTCGCCAAAGTCAATTCTCCGAAATCAACTCATTGAAAGCTTTAATCACGATTTCAACCGAGATTCCCCTCATGCATTGCATGTAAGAATTCCCAGTAAGAGGACATTTGTTTTTGACGCAAGAAATGCAATCCAAGTGACTTAGGTATATAAGTTTCTTCTTCGAAGCTAAGGGAGAGGTTTCTTTGGGGTCGTCCGCTCCCGATAGAACCAGTACTGCCGTACCCACTGCCGCTGCCAGATGCGCAACGCCGGAATCGTTGCCTATGAACATAGTGGATTGGGACAAAATAGAAGATAGCTCCCTGATTCTGGTCTTGCCCGAAAGGTTGTACACTCTACTGGCTCCGGCCGCCGCAGCAATAATCTCTCCCTCGGGACGGTCGACATCAAGCCCCACTAAAACTACTTTGAAATTTGTTTCAGAAATAATCCTTTTAGTTAGTTCTGTGTAGTTTTCCACTCCCCAACGGCGCGACTCTCCCACCGAACGGAAGGCTATCACCACAAACTTCTCTCCTTCAGCCAGTCCAAAATCCTTCAGCACATTCTGGCCGTGATTGATGTCTTCATCACTCAAGAAAATCTTGGGTTTAACATAATTGAGCTCGCTGCCGACTGTGCGACGGAGCAAATTGAAATAGGTTTCGCTGCGATGACTGGAATTAATTGGCGCCGGCAGCGGCAGCGGCTTGGTCAATAGCAATCTACGTCCATCAGAGATATAACCAATCCGTTCTTTCACACCGGCCAGTTTGAACACGGAGGCCGAGCTGAAAGAAGGCGGCAATACATATCCTAAATCAAATCCTTCATCCTTGATAAATTCCCTCAATTTAAATACTCCGGCCAGTCCGTGAGCATGCCTATCGGGGAATTTTCTGATTCTGTCTATGGCGGAATTGTTTTCAAAAAGCTCGCCAAATTTTTCAGGAACGAGAATTGACAGGGTTGACCCGGGATAGGCCTCCCGAGTTTCATTAATCATGGGTAAAGCCAGCACGCAATCACCGAGATGATTGGGCGTGCGAATGATTATCTTCTGGCCCATCAGCCGGTGAATTTGCTTTCCAGGTCAACTTTGTTGACCAAATAGGTTTTGAGCTCTTCCAGATACTTGTCTTTGGTTTCGGAATAGAAAATTTTGCTTTCTAGATATGTTACTTTGGAAATCTCTCCGTTCTGAAATCTTTCTTCGGCAATTTTGAGCCGGTTACTGGCCAAGACGATTTGCTTTTGCATAATATCCAGACGACGATAAGAAACATCCAGTTGATTTAGCAAGTTGACAATGTCGGCGCGGGCCTGCTTTTCGGCGCGCTGATACTCCAACTTGGACTGGTCAGCTGCAAACCAGGCGGCTTTGACTTCAGCTCCGCCGGCACCGCCGTCCCAAACGGGCACGCGCACGTTTAAGGCCACGGTCCAGCCCGTCGTATTAATGTTGTCTTTGATTTTGCCATCTTCGTACTGGGTTTCAATCTTCCCCCGCCCGAGAGAATAGCTGGCATTAAGATCGCCTTTAATGCCATGACCTGCTGCGGCATATGAAGCAGCCCTTTCAGCTATTTCAAATGCTTTACGCGCTTTGACAATGTTGATGCTGCTTTGCCAATTGGCCAGCATCGTTTCCTTTTGTTTTTCATCATAACTATCTACCACCTGCGGCTCGGCCAAGTTGAACTGCTCTTCCGCGTCCAAGTCAAGCAACATCGCCATTTCCCGGCGTTGATCGCGAATTTGATTGTCGAAATCGAACTTTTGAAGCTGTGCGTCAAGTAACGCCGATGTCGACTGAAGCAAATCTTCTTCAGACATAATGCCATCGGAAAATTTGGAAGAATCGATATTAGCTTTAAGCTGCGCCGACTCGAGCTTGTCGGCATAGAGAATTGATCTTATGTCTTCCTGCAATAAAGTCAAATAGGACTGGGTAACTTCCTTTGTTAAGGCGGCTTGTTCCGATATCTTGGTCATGCGGGCGATATCCATTTCGTCGCGGCGATTGTTAAGTTCAAAGCGCGCGCTGGACGGTCGAAACAAGGGTTGGGCCAAGGTGAAATTAAAAAAACCCTGTCGCCGATCTTCATTAACAAAAGTATTTAGCGCAATCGGGTTGCCGTCGAAATCAAATCGCCGAGTATCCGGATAACGGTCATTGTTCTTAGTCAAATTGGCCGTGATGGTCAAATCTCCGCCGGTTATGAGACTCTGATTCAATTCCACAAAAGAGGCGAAATTCAACTCTTTGGTCCGATACAATTCCTTTTGAGGAGAACCGCCAAAAAAGCGAAATGATTCGTCCACGGCATAAGCCGGCAGAGAGCCATTTACGGAAATCTCCGGCACATAAAAATTGATTCGTTTGGCATTGAAGTTTTCCTGTGCGACTTCCTGCTTCCCAACGATCATACCGCCTCGGGCAGTTTTGTTTAAGGCAATGTCAACGGCCTTATCGAGCGTTAAATCAACGCCCCAACTGTTAGTTGAAACAAAACTGGTGACGAGTGTAAAAAAAATCGGCATCGTGTGACGCCGACCGATTGCATCAATGATTTTAATAATGTGCGACATCGTTTGTCTTCTCCATATCTGAAATGTGCATTATTCGTATCTCAAGGCCTCAATGACATCAAGATTGGCAGCTTTATAGGCCGGGTATAATCCAAATCCAACTCCGACAGCAGTAGATACGCCGATGGCCAGCACGATCGAATACATCGATACTACCGTGGGCCAACCGGCAAAAAAACTGATGCTATTTGAAATAATAAGTCCTAATACGAGACCAATTCCGCAGCCAATCAAACATATGGCTACAGCTTCGATGAGGAATTGACGCATAATATCATCTCGACGGGCGCCCACGGCGCGTCTAACGCCTATCTCTCGGGTGCGCTCCAGCACCGAGGCGAGCATGATATTCATGATGCCAATGCCGCCGACCAATAACGACAGACTGGCAATTGCTCCCATTACGATATTGAATATTTGTTGAGTTTTTTGTGATTGGCGCAGCAAAGACTCCGGCACGACAATATCGTAATCTTCGACACCACCGTGACGTCTTTGAAGAATTTTTTCCACGAGTTTGGAAACAGCCGAGACATATTTGAGATCAGTGACCGTAATGGTAAGCTGGTCTACATCGGGAGTATTGTATTTTTGCTCCGGTTGGGTATCCGGATTCATCATGCGGAACATGCCAAACATAACTTGCTTTTCCGCTTCGACTCGGTCAAATTTTTTGGCAGCAGTATTGAAAGGAATGTAAATGTCTTCGTTGAAATTCTTAAGTTCAAATCCTTCCACTTTGCCGCGGCCGATATACTTGTCCTGCATAACCCCTACCACCGTGAAATCCAGATCACCGATTCTGACAGACTCTCCCAGCGGGTCCTCGAATGCAAACAGTTCTCTTTTGGCTTTGGCTCCTAATATGCAGATTTGCCTGAATTGAGCATTGTCTGATTCTGTGATGAATCGTCCAGTTTCAACTCCTATTGACGAGGAAAGCATGAAATCGGGGGTCGTGGATACCACCCGCACTTTTGCTTCCTGACTGCCTCGGTAAACAGAAGTAAATGGTTCATATCGCTGCGGCACTACATTGGCGACCATGTCTTTGAATTGAGCAATGTTTTCGCCGTCTTCCAGCGACAACCCTGGTGATTTCTGAAGTCCGCGTTCGATATTGGGGTCTTCTTCGGGAATGTGGGCGTTCACAATTATATTGTTGATACCCAGGATGGAGATTTGTTGAAGAACTTCCTGTTTGGCCCCCTCGCCGATTGACAGCATGGACACAACTGCCGCCACCCCGATGATAACACCGAGCATGGTCAAAAATGTGCGAAGTTTATGAGCACCGAGAGAGCCCAGCGAAACCTGGAAAACCCTGCGATAATCCAATTAGCCTCCCCGATTGGGACGATTTCCAGCTGGTTTTTGCATCGGTCGGACCTGACGCCCTTTATTTATTTCCGGTTCGGTGGCCTTTTCTCCCGGAAGTTGTTTTTCCTGAATATTAGGATCTACCAGACAGATCGATTCGCCTCCTTTAAGTCCAGACAATACTTCAATGGACATGTCATTGCGACGACCGACTTCAACTTTCCGTTGCTTCTTGTTTTCCAGATAGACGACTGTTTGCCCGTCTTTTTCAAATACTGCTTCCAAGGGAACTGAAATCACATCATTCAATCTATCGATGACAATTCGGGCCGAGGCCGACATGCCGGGTTTGAGCTGCTCGGAACCATCCTGAAAGGCAATTTCAACATCAAAGACGTTTATTTTCGAATTGGGATCTTTCTTGCGCGCCAAAGTGCTTTTCTTGGTGACAATTCCTTTGAAAACCTGGCCGGGAATAGCGTCGAGAGTAATCAAAGCCGTAAGTCCCGAATCTACTTTGCTGGCGTCAACTTCGGAGACAGTGGCTTTAACAATCATTTGGGACAAATCAGGCAGATTGACAATACCTTGTCCCGACCAGGGAGCATCACCTTCCTGAACTTTGCTCATAGTGGAGCCTTTCCAAATATCAAGATAAACCACCATACCGGGAATCGGCGCTAAAACGGTCATTTGGTCGAGTTCGCGCTGGGCTGTTTCCAGTTTATCTTTGGAACGCTGCACTTCGACTTCGGCTTTAGTGACATCAGATTTAATTTGGTCTAATTTTGCCTGAAAATTTAGCTGGGCTAATTCTAATTCAAGCTTGGCTTCTTCCGCCAGTTTAGGAGCTTCGTGCTTTTGTTCATCGTAATTGCGTTCTGCTTTTTGCAAATCCAACTTTAATTGTTTATCTTGAATGGTGTACTCTTGTTGAGCCCGGTCCAGGCTCTGTTCTTTTATCTTTAAATCAGATTGATCGTCAGCTAATTCTGATTCCTGTTGGGTGGCGTCAAATTTTACTACCGGGTCTCCTTTTTTCACACGCGAGCCTTCTTTGGCCAGCCAGGTTATTTGAAGATTTCTGATACGCGGAGCAGAAATGACATACGCTCGTTGGGCGTCAACTTCCCCGTTAACTTTGAGAGAGATTAAAAACTCCCCTTTGCGGACATCAAAAACCGGTATATCAGCGGAGTGAGTGAAAATGGCATTAACGCCGTAGTAGCCGCCGAACAAAACAATTATAACAACAGATGCAAATATCAGTTTTTTCATCTTAATCCTCAATTTTTCTAATCCTAAATATAGATTGAGCTGATTTTAATAT